>Ga0335078_10013182_pt1 | contig 12250 bp, 9 predicted proteins | sample Lox_Sample_32_FD_206711 | JGI IMG/M metagenome (GOLD analysis project Ga0335078, IMG submission 206711) | Soil microbial communities from Loxahatchee National Wildlife Refuge, Florida, United States - Lox_Sample_3.2 | ecosystem: Environmental > Terrestrial > Soil > Wetlands | place: USA: Florida... | reverse complement strand
CCGAGGGGAGGCTGCATGCCCGCTGGTCACCTGAGCCCCCGGCCGCTCGGCTCGTCTGGCATGGACGTGTCGGCGCTGGCGCTGGGCTCGTGGCGCACGTTCGAGCACCTGCCGGCCGAGACCGGGATCGCCATCCTGCGGGCAGCCCGCGACGAGGGCATCGACTTCTTCGACGACGCCCGCTACGACGACGAGACGGGCAGAGCCCCCATCCCGACCGGGTACTCCGAGGTGCTGTTCGGGGAGCTGTTCCGCGGGGCGGGTGTGCGGCGCGGCGACGTGGTCGTGTCCAACAAGCTGTGGTGGGAGTTCTGGCCCGGGCAGAGCGCCGCCGCCGAGCTGGACGCCTCCCTCGATCGGATGCGCTTCGACTACGTGGACTTGATCTATGCGAACCCGCCGCCCGCGGGCCTGGAGGTAGCCGATCTGGTGGCCAGCGTCGGCGGGCTCGTCGCCGCGGGGAAGGCCCGCGCCTGGGGCCTGGTGAACTGGCCCGCCGATCTTTGCGGGCAGGCGGTGGCGGCGGCCGCCAGCCTGGCGATCGCACCGCCCTGCGCGGTCCAGCTGCCCTACAGCCTGGTGCAGCGGTCATGGGTGGAGGACACCGTCATGCGGCAGGCGGTCGCGGCGGCAGGCGCCGGGGTCATCGCCTCGTTCTGCCTGGCGGGCGGGGTGCTCACCGGCAAGTACCGGTCCGGCCCGGCGGCGGGCCGTGCCAGTGGGACGCTGGGTGAGCCCCGGGCCGCCCCGGCCGTCACGGCGGCCGATGAGCTCGCCGGCCTGGCCGGTGAGCTGGGCACCACCGCGACCGCGCTGGCGCTGGCGTTCCCCTTCACCAACCCGGACGTGACCTGCGTGCTGTTCGGGGCCACCAGCGCGCAGCAGCTCCGGGCGAACTGCGCCGCGATCGGCCTGTGGGACCGCCTGGGCCCGGAGCACGTCGCGCGGCTGCGGCGCATCGGGCTGCCCACCGATACGGGGCCCCGCTGACCCTCGGCGCGGCGCCAGCGGTCAGGCGACGGCTGGCCGGTACAGCGGCATGCCCGTGAGTGCGGCAGCCGACGTCGTCAGGGACGTCTCGAGCACCACCTGGCGGCGCCGCGGGTCCATCAGGTTCGCACCCATGACCGCCAGGTCCTCGGGCCCGGGGGTGAGTACCGTGACCCGGATGCCCGCTGAGCTCAGCGCCCGGACCTCCCGCAGCAGCGCCATGGTGATCAGCGTCCGCAGCCGCCGCTCCAGCCGCTCGTGCGGCATGCGGGGCAGCCGGCCGGCCTCGACGCTGGCCATCGGGGCGAGCACGAAGACCTCGTCCACCCCGGCCCGTGCCAGCGCGCCCAGCGAGGTCGGGGACCGCACGCCGCCGTCGACGTAACGGCGCCCCCCGATCACGGCCGGTTCATACCAGCCCGGGATGGAGCAGGAGGCGACAACGGCGTCCGGCAGCCGGGCGCGGGGGGCACCCGGGCGGCCGAAGAACACCCGCCGGCCGCGGTCGTAGTCGACGGCGACGATCCAGGTCCGGCCGCCCCCGACCCAGTCGGCTGGCGCCCCGGGCGGCGTCATGTGGCGGTAGGCGTGAGCATGCGCCGCCCGCACCATCTCGCGCAGGGCCTGGTGACTCCCCCGGCCGCGCAGGACCCAGGCGCTGGCGCCGACCCCGGGATGCACCCGGTGCGGCATCAGCAGCGAGGTCAGCATCAGCCGGGGCGAGCCGACCCGCAGCGCGGGCGCCGGCGGCCACGGGCCGCCGGCGACATCAGCCAGGCCGGCCTCCGCCAGCACACCGGTGGCCTCGCCCCGCTGATGGGCGATCATCTCGTCGACGCTGATCCCGCAGCGCAGCGCGGCGGCGAGAACGCTGCCCGCGCTGGTCCCGACGATGAGGTCGACACCGGCGAGCGGACGCCCCAGGCGCTCCTGCACCGCTGGCAGCGCCCCGGCCATCCAGGCCGCGCCGAGCACACCGCCGGCGCCGAGCACCAGGCCCACCCGCGGGCCGGAACCCCCGGGCGCCGGTTCAGGACCCATGAGCACCTCCAGGGCCCAGCCGCCGGCGCCGTCCCCCGGGCCCCGGCGTTTGGTGGTGTGATTTTACCCATCCGGGGGGCCGCTCATCACGGCGGCCGCGCTGCCACGCCCTCGCGGGGATCCGCGCCGGGCGGGGTGGCGGCGGCGCGGCGCTTGGTCCCGGGCGCGGCGGCCCGGCGCTTGGGCCCGGGCGCGGCGGCCCGGCGGGCGGCCACCGCCTGGTCCTGAAGCTCTGTCAGGCCGCGGCGGATGCCCCTGGTCAGGATGCCGAGGTCGGGCGCGGCGCTGGAGTCGGCGGTGATGCCGAACGAGAAGCGATCGAGGTAGGAGAAGATCGCGATGGAGATCCGCACGTTGTCACCGATCGGCACATATGGGTAGGCCTCCACCATCTGCCGGCCGAGGACGAACAGCGGGAAGCGGGGCCCGGGCACGTTGGTCGTCACCGTCTGGACCAGGGGCTGCGGGAGCTGGAATGCGGCCCGGGAACCCAGCGCGAGCAGTGTGGGCGCGGCGAACCCGAGCATCTGGGTGAGGAGCTCGGCGCCCACCGCCTGGCGTGTGCGCTTGAGGTCGTCCATCTCCCCGCGCAGTAACGCGAGCCGCCGCAGCGGGTCAGGCTCGCCGACCGGCAGGTTGGCGAGCACGGCCGACACGCGGTTGGTGACGGCCCCCCGCTCGTCCTTCCGGCGGAGCGAGATCGGGACCAGCGAGCGCACGACCAGTCCCTCGCTGAGCTCGCCGCGCTCGGCCAGCAGGTCACGGAAGCCCCGGGTGATCGCGGCGAGCAGGACATCGTTGACCGTCCCCCCCAGCGCCGCCCGGATCCGTTTCACCCGGCTGAGGCTGGCGGTGGTCCAGACCCACCGCCGGTGCGGCCCGATCGGGCCGTTCAGAGAGCTCGCCGACGGAGCGGTGAGCCGGAGCGCGCTGCCGCTCAGGCCGCGGCTGAACCGCATCAGGTCGGCCCGGCTCCGCAGCCGCCCCCGCACGAAGCCCGGCGCGTCCGCCAGCTGCCGCAGCGGCCAGCTCACGGTGTCGCGGGCGCCACTGACGATGGTGCCCAACGCCGATGGCCCCGGCTCTGGTTCCCAGGTGACGGGCGCCACCGGGGCGGCGTCGGGGCTGAGGTCGAACACCACCGTCATCAGGTCGGTGCCGCCGATGCCGTCCACCATGCAGTGATGCACCTTGGAGATCAGCGCCCAGCGGCCGCCGTCGATACCCTCCAGGAACCACGCTTCCCACAGCGGCCGGTCGCGGTCGAGCCGCTGCGCGAAGATCTGCCCGGCCAGCTGGCGCAGCTGGCGGGGCCGCCCTGGGTTCGGCACCGCGGCATGCCGCACGTGATAGCCGATCTCGAAGTTCTCATCGTCTGCCCAGGCGGGCCGGAAGACGTGCAGCGGCACGGTCCGGACGACCTGGCGGTAGCGCGGCACCAGCGGGAGCTTCGAGACGAACAGGCCGGCGAGATCGGGATAGGCGGGCGCGGGTCCTTCGAACACCATGAGCGAGCCAAGGTGCATCGGCACGTTGCGGTGCTCCACGAAGAAGAACCCCGCGTCGAGCGTGCTCATCCGCTCCATGGCCTGCCTCCCGTCATCGGCGCCTGCTTGGCAGCCCTGCCCCCTCTCGCGACGCGGTATGCCTGGCAGGCCGCGGCGTTCGGCTGGCGCCCGGCCACGGGCAGGCAGCCGGGGACGGCGGGTCAGGGACGCCCGGTGCCGCCAGCGGCGCCCGGGGTGGCCGCCGCTGCCGCGCGGCGGCCCGCTGAGCGGAGCCACCCGGTGATCACGCGGGCGGTGGCGGCCGGCGCCTCCAGCTGCGGCACGTGGCCTACCCCGGCGATCTCAGCCAGCGACCAGGAGGGGTTGGCACGCGCGGCCGCACGCGCGGCCGCGACCGGCACCAGCCGGTCACCGGTGCCGTGGATCAGCAGCACCGGGCAGGTGACCGAGCCGATCTGCCGCCGGTAGGCCCGGCGCCCGGGATAGCTGGCGGTGGCGATGACAGAACGGAGCGCGGCGGTGAAATCACGTTCGGCGCTGGCGAACCCGGCCCGCTGATCCGCCACCTTCAGATGCCGCGCGATCACGTCGGCGGTGACCCGTGAGGGGTCCACGCAGCACAGCCCGAGGACGCTCGCCACGAACTGCTCGGATGTCAGGCGACGGCGGCGGGCCATGACCGCCCGGCCGAGGCCGGGGGTGAGGTAGAGCACGAACATCGCGGCGGCCAGCGGGTCCGGCCGGGCAGCCACGACGGGCAGGGCGGGGTCGACCAGGATCAGGCCGGCCACCGCGGCCGGTGCCGCGCTCGCCTCCAGCAGCGAGATCATGCCGCCCATCGAGTTGCCCATCAGGATGACCGGTTCCGCCGACACCGAGGCGGTGAACCGGTGCAGCAGCGCCCTGTTCGCGGCGACGCCCGTGCCGCGCTGGCCCGCCCGGGTGAGGCCGTGCCCGGCCAGATCCGGTGCCAGCACCCGGCAGCCGCCGGCCAGCAGCGGCGCGACCGCCATCCAGTTCACCGCCGAGCCGCCGAGCCCGTGCACGCAGACGATCACCGGCCCGCTGGCGGGGCCGCCGAAGTCCAGGTAGTGCACGGGGCCGTCGATGTCGGTCCACCGGGAGATCCCGCCGGGCGGCGCCGGAGGGCCGCCGGGCGGCGTGCCAGGCCTGCCGGGCCGGGTTCCGGCGCCGCCGGGCTGCGATCCGGGGCCGCTGGCCGGGCGGATGTCCGGGCGAGCCGTCACCGGCACCGCATGGTGGCTCGGCCAGGGCGGCCAGCCATGGCCCAGGGGCCGCCAGCGGCCAGCCGCATCGCGCAGCTGGGCGAAGCGGGCCCGAAGTGGTCAGCCATGGTGAGTCCAGGGTCAGATAACCCGCGGCGGGTGTCAAACCTCAGCTGGCCGGCCCGCCCGGCCCGGGGCACGGTCCGCGGCACGGCATGCTGGGCCGGCGCGGTCACCGCGGCCGGGCCGGCCAGATCAGGCTCCTTGCCCGCGGCCCAGGCGGCGATCTGCGCGCGGGAGGTGAATCCCAGCTTGGCCAGGATGTTGGCAACGTGCCGGGCGGCCGTGGCCGGGCTGATGACGAGCTCCTCCGCGATGGCCTTGTTGCTGCGGCCACCCGCGACCAGCGCCACGACCTGCCGCTCGCGCGGTGTGAGGGTGCCGGGCACCGCCGCTGCCGTCCGGAAGGTCCCGACAGCGGCCAGGGCGGCGCTGTCACGGGCGCCTGCTGTCTCCTGCGGGACGTCCAGCGCCACCGCGACCGCCTCCTCGCCGGTCATGGCCAGCCCCCGCGCCCACAGGCGGCCAATGGCCGGCTCCCCGAGGTGCTGCGCCGAAGCCAGGTACCGTTCCACCCGCGCGCCGGCCAGGGCCGGGAAGCCAGCCTCCTCACGCAGGGCGCTGGCCGCGGCGGTCAGCTGCACCACCAGCTCCGGCCGGTTCTCGCTGGCGGCCAGCGTCGCAAAGGCCTCGAGCCCGCGCGCCACGCCAATGCGTGAGCCGGTGGAATGGCTCAGCCGGATGCTCTCGGCCAGGTGCTGCCTTGCCTGCCCGGTGGAGCCCAGGTCGATGGCCACCCGCGCCAGGCCGGCCAGGCAGCGCGCGATGTCCGGCCGGGCGTCGATCTCCCGCAGGGTGGCCAGTGCCTCCAGGTACCGGGAGTGCGCCCCGCCGGGATCGCCGCGCAGCCGGGCCAGGTCACCGAGGCCGAGCAGCGCCCGGGCGACTCCCCACTGCTGGTCGATGCGGCGCATCAGGCTGATCGAGGACCTGCCGAGCTGCTCCGCCTCCCGCAGCCTGCCGAGCAGCGCGGCGATCGCCGCCCGGATGCCCAGCGCGTAGCCCTCGTTCCAGCAGTCGCCGGCCGCCTGGGCGATCGACAGCGCCTCATCGGCGGCTGACGCCGCCTCATCCGCCCGGCCGGTGTGCAGGGCGATCTCGCTGAGCAGGTTGAGCGCGGCCGCGGTCCAGAAGCTGTCCCCGGTGGCGCGGCACAGCTCCAGCCCCTCCCCGGCCCGGATCTCGGCCAGGGCCGGGGAGGTGGAGAGGGCGAGCTGCGCCCGCCCCACCAGCGCGACGCCTCGCACCCGCGGGGAGACGGCGGGCGCGTCGATCGCCAGGAAGGAGTCCAGCAGCTCGCCGCCCTCGGCGAAGGTGCCCCGCACGATCCAGCAGGGGCGGACCGCGGTGCAGATCCGCAGCCCCGTCTCCACGTCGCCCTCTGCCAGGCACTGGCTCAGCACCTGCATCACATTGCCGGCCTCGACGTCGTACCGGCGGAAGACGTCGACCCGGGCCGGCCAGGGGGCAGGGATGTGCGCCATCCCGACCGCCATGTTGTGCTCTGCCACCGTCACGGTGTAGTCACGCAGCCTGAGCTGGAAGGCCCGGGCCTCACCGGCATCGGCGAGCCGCGCCGCCGCGTACTCGCGGATGGTGTCGAGCAGCCGGTAGCGCGCCTGGCCGAGCGCCTCGGGCTCGAGTACCACCAGCGACTTGTCCACCAGCGAGGCAAGCAGGTCAAGAACCTCCCTGACCGGGATGCCGTCATCGGAGCACACCTGCTCCGCCATCTCGAGCGACCAGCCGGCGAAGACCGAGAGCCGCCGCAGCAGCACCCGCTCGGGGGCGGTGAGCAGCTCGTAGCTCCAGTCCATCGCGGCGCGCAGGGTGCGCTGGCGGGGCGGCGCGGTCCGGTCGCCGGTGGTGAGCAGCCCGAACCGGTCGGCCAGCCGGGTGACGATCTGCTCCACCGACAGCGTCCGGGCCCGGGCGGCCGCCAGCTCGATCGCCAGCGGGACGCCATCCAGCGCGCGGCAGAGCGCGGCGACGGCCGTGGCATTGGCCGGGCCGACCGTGAATCCCGGGAACGACGCCGCGGCCCGGGCGGCGAACAGCCGGACCGCCTCGTAGCGGCATGCCTGTTCCGGACCGGCGGCCGCGCCGTCGGGCGCGACGGACAGCGGCGGCACCTGCCACACCGTCTCGGCGGCCACATGCAGCGGCTCACGGCTGGTGGCCAGCAGGCGCAGCCCAGGCGAGCTGGCCAGCAGCCGCTGGCACACCCGGGCGCACGCATCGATCAGATGCTCGCAGTTGTCCAGTGCCAGCAGCAGCCGCCGGGGCCGCAGCGCGTCGGCGAGGGTGTCGAGCAGCGGGCGCCCGGGCTCTTCGCCGATGCCGACGGCCGCCGCCACCCGCGAGACGACCAGATCGGGCTGCCGCAGGTCACCCAGCTCGACAAACCACACACCGTCGGGGAACTCGCCCGCCACCGCGGCCAGGACCTGCAAAGCCAGCCGGGTCTTCCCGATGCCTCCGGCCCCGCACAGCGTCAGCGCCCGCGTCACGCCCACCAGCTGGCGCAGCTTGTCGATCTCCCGCTCACGGCCGACGAAGCTATTTTGTTCCTGGGGCAGATTGGTCGGAATCTCCGCTACCTCATTCCTCACAGCCTGATTCCGGGGCCGGCTTGCCTGGCGAGCATTCTCCCAGACGATAGCCCTGACGCAGATCACTGCGGCGGAAAGAGCGCCCACGTCGGCACGCGGCTGCGATTGGAGTGGCGCACGGGGAGCGCGGGACATGTGCCAGGCCGTTGCCGGTCGCGTCCGGTCTGACCCGGCGGCGGGCAGATACATAACCATCTACATAGTTCTGACGATGCGGCACCAGCCGCTTGCGCCTACCGTCGTGGGATCAGCTGCGCCCGTGGCCGGCAGGGGGAATGGCGCCGGTTTCGGGGGCGGCTGACGGTGTGGGTCCGGCCGCCGGGGCCGACCGTGCCGGGGGGGCGTGCGGATGGCGGAATCTCAGGTTCCTCTTCATCCCGCCGCGACGGCGCGGGCAACGGCGGCTGGACTACCGTCCCCGGGTACGCCGGGCAGGACGCGGCGCCCTTCGGCGGCCGGGCCGAATGGCCGGCGCAAGGCAGGTTCATCGTTTCCGCCCGCAAGGCCGGGGCCCGCGGCCGCCGCGATGATCCCGCGGGTACGGGGCGGCAGCCGTTTGGCCCGTGTGAGGATGCCGCTGGGGCCACCGGCCAGGCCGCCCACCCGCCTTCGCGGTAGCGCGCGCCTGCCGCGCTGGCCAGGGGCCGGGCGGGGCGCCAGGGCGAGCCAGGGTTGCCATTTGATGGCCTGGCTCTGGCGTGGTCATTGCCAGCAGCCTGGGGAGGTGTTCGCGGATACGCAGGATGCGGTGGGTGCTTTCGGAACATAAGCCGGCTAGTTTTCCATATTGGCTGAGCTTCACCCAGGGGCAGGGCATGTACGAATTCGAATGCGAGACGACGTTCCAGGCCGAGCCGGACGCGGTCTGGAAGGTGTGGACCGACGTGGCCCACTGGCCTGAGTGGGATGTCAGCAAGGAGATGGCGCGGCTCGACGGCCCGTTCGAGCCGGGCGTCTCCGGCTGGGCCAAGCAGCGCGGGAACCTCGGCGGATCCTTCACCATCACCGAGGTGGACGCCGGGCGGCGCTGGGTGACCGAATGCCCCATGCCGCTCGGCAAGGTCGTCTTCGACCATTCGCTCGAACCGCTCACCGGGGGGCGGGTCCGGGTGGTCAAGAGGGTGGAGGTGCAGGGCGGGTTCGGGCCCCTGCTGCGGCTGCTGACCCCCAAGATGCGCCGCGAGATCACCGAATCCCTCGCCGCCCTGGAACGGCAGGTGTCCTCCTAAGGCACGCCCTGGCCTCAGTGGCCGGCCAGGTGGATGACACCGACGTCGGACAATCCGTTCAGCGCCAGCTGTACCGCCAGCGCGGCGAGCAGGAACCCGAACACCTTCTCGGTCACCAGCATCCGGCTCGCGTCGAGCTTGCTGGCGACCCCCGCGGCCCAGTTGAACACCGCGACGTCGACCGCGAGCACCACGAGCAGCACGCCGACGGCGACCGCGAGCACCGCGGCCGAGCTGGCCTCCGCCGACAGGGTGACCAGGACGACGATGCCCGCCGGGTTGAGCAGGTAAGGCACGGCCAGCGGGAAGACAGCGACCTGCATCGGGTCCCGGCCCCTGACCGGGTGGCCGCCACCGCCGCCACCGTTGCCGTCGCCGAGCACCATGTTGGCGGCGATGATCAGCAGGATGATGCCGCTGGCGACGCCCAGCGCGCCGGGCGAGAAATGCAGCAGCCTGGTGAGCAGGCCGCCGAGGATCAGCAGCAGCGCGGCGACCGTGGCGGCGGTGGTCAGCATCTTGCGCAGGACGCGGCGCTTGGTGGCTTCGGACATGTCCGCGGTCATGTCGAGGAACGGCACCAGGGCGATCTTGGGCCCGATGCCGATCAGCAGCAGCAGGAAGGTGTCGATGACAAAGGCGGCGTCCAGCGATTCGAGCTCCATCACCCGGGGACTCTAGATCACCCGGGGCCGCCGCGGAGCGGGAACCCCGCCGCCACCCGGTGACAGGCTGCCGGGCGTGCGCGCGTCACTCCATCCGGTCGAGGATCTGGAGTACCAGGTCCATCGGGGTGTGCGGGTGCAGGAAGGCGAACCGCGCTACCGGCTCGCCCTCCCAGGCTGATGGCGGGATGAAGGCCACCTGGTCGTGCAGCAGCTGATCGGCCCACCGGGTGTACTGCTGTGCGGTCCAGCCGCGCCGGCGGAAGAGCACCACGCCGAGATCGGGCTCGCGGATCAGCTCCAGGTAAGGGCGCCTCCTGATCTGCTCGGCCGCCCGCCGGGCCAGCGCGATCGCCGTCTCGATCGCGTCGGTGTAGGCCTTGACCCCGTGCACCGACAGGGAGAACCACAGCGGCAGGCCCCGCGCCCGGCGGGTGAGGTGGTAGGCGTAGTCCGCTGGGTTCCACTCCCCCGGCTCGTCATGGATGACGTCGAGGTAGGAAGCCTCCTGCTTGTGCACCGAGCGGGCGAGCGCCGGGTCGCGGTACAGCAGCGCCGCGCAGTCGAAGGGCGTGAACAGCCACTTGTGCGGGTCGACGACAAAGGAGTCCGCGTGCTCGATGCCGTCGTAGGCCCGCCGGACGCTCGGCGCGAACAGGCCCGCGCCACCGTAGGCGCCGTCGACGTGGAACCACAGGCCGTGCTCGCGCGCGACGGCCGCGGCGCCGGCCAGGTCGTCGATGATGCCGGCGTTGGTCGTGCCAGCGGTGGCAACGACCACCGCCAGCGACGACGGGTCGCCGTCGGCCTCGATCGCCGCGCGGAGCGCCGTGCCGGTGAGCCGGTGGTCGGCGGTGGCCACGGTCAGCGGGTCCATCTCCAGGATCCGCAGCGTGCTCATGATCGAGGAGTGCGCGTCGGCGCTCACCGCGGCCCGGAGACGGCGGTCCGCGCCAGCGCGGCCGGCCCGGCGCTTGGCCATCTCGCGCGCGACCATCAGGGCCGACAGGTTCGCCGCGGAGCCACCGGAGACGAAGCACCCGCCCGCCGTCCCGGGCAGCCCGGCCCGGTCGGCGATGAGGCGCAGCACGAGGTTCTCGGCGTGGATCGCGCCCGCGGCCTCCAGCCACGAGATGCCCTGGATCGAGGCGCAGGAGACGAGCATGTCGAACAGCAGCGCGGCCTTGGTCGGCGCCGCCGGGATGAAGCCGAGGAACCGCGGGCTGTCCGCGGAGATCACCGCCGGGGCGACGCACGAGGTGTACGCGCCAAGGACCTGATCGGGGTTGTGCGGATCGTCGCCCAGCAGCCCCTTCAGCGCGGCGTCGAGCTCGGCCGGGTCCCGGGAGCCCTCATCCAGCGGCACCGGGTTCAGCCGCAGCCGGTTCTCCGCGTAGGCAAGCACCGACCGGATCATCTGCTCGGTCGTCGGATCCACACTGTGCATGCGCGCAACCTAGGCCGCGGGACCGCGGCCCGGCAAGCGGGAGCATGCGCGCGGCCGGCCCGGGGGACAATGGCGGGCAGTGAACATCGAGGAGATCCGCGAGCTCGTGCGGGTGAAGCCGCCCGGGCTGGGTGGCGCGCAGCGCCGGCTCGCGCGCTGCCACGACATCGCCGACCTGCGCCGCGCCGCCCGGCGGGTGATCCCGCGGCCGGTGTTCGACTACGCCGACGGCGGCGCCGATGAGGAACTGAGCATGGCCGGCAACATCGGGGCGTTCCGGCGCTGGCGGTTCGTGCCGCGGGCGCTGCGCGATGTCTCGGTGGTGGACACCGCCGGGCAGGTGCTGGGCCGGCCGGTCCCGCTGCCGCTGGTCCTCGCGCCCACCGGGTTCACGGGCATGCTGCACCCGGGGGGCGAGACCGCGGCCGCCCGGGCGGCGGCGCGGCACGGCCTGCCCTACACGCTGTCCACCATGGCGACCACGTCCGTCGCCGGCCTGGCCGCGGCCACCGGCGGCGACCTGTGGTTCCAGCTGTACATCCTGGCCGACGGCGGGCTGACCCGGGAACTGGTGGACCGCGCCGCCGCCTGCGGGTACCGGGTGCTGGTGGTGACCGTGGACACCGTGGTCGCCGGCCGGCGCATCCGGGACGTGCGCAACGGCCTGACCCTGCCGCCCGAGCTGACCATGCGCGCCATCGCGAGCATCGGCGCGCATCCCGGCTACTGGCTGCGGCTGCTGCGCAGCCCCGCGGTGAAGCCCGCGAACCTCGCCGTCCGCCGGCCGGAGACCATCGCTGGCACGGCCAGCTTCTTCCACCCGGGCATCAGCTGGGACGACATCGCCGCCCTGCGCGAGCGCTGGAACGGCAAGCTGGTCATCAAGGGCCCGCTCGGCGCCGCCGACGCCCGCCGGGCCGCCGACGCCGGCGCCGACGGCGTGCAGCTGTCCAACCACGGCGGGCGCCAGCTCGACCGCGCCGTCGCGCCCATCGACCTGCTGCCCGCCGTGCGGGAGGCGGTCGGCCAGGACCTCACGGTGCTGGTCGACTCCGGCGTCCGGCACGGCGCCGACATCGCCACCGCTGTGGCGCTCGGCGCCGACGCCGTCGCGATCGGCCGCGCCTACCTGTACGGCCTGATGGCCGCCGGCGAGCCGGGCGTGGACCGGGCCCTGGACCTGCTGGCGGAGCAGTTCCGGCGGACCCTGCAGCTGCTGGGCGTCACCTCCGCCGCGGAGCTGCGGGAACTCGGGCCCGAGCTGCTCACCCGCGGCTGAGGCAGCGCCGGTCACCGGGCCCGTCACCGCCGCGGCGGCCCGTACACTGCCGCTGTGACGCTTGGCGGAGAAGGCCCGTTCGAGCTGGGAACCGACGGGCCCACGACGATCCTCGTCGGCGTCGACGACTCCA
>Ga0335078_10013181_pt1 | contig 12250 bp, 7 predicted proteins | sample Lox_Sample_32_FD_206711 | JGI IMG/M metagenome (GOLD analysis project Ga0335078, IMG submission 206711) | Soil microbial communities from Loxahatchee National Wildlife Refuge, Florida, United States - Lox_Sample_3.2 | ecosystem: Environmental > Terrestrial > Soil > Wetlands | place: USA: Florida... | reverse complement strand
GGAAGAGCTGGTCGGCCACGCTGGCCGAGTTGATTGATGAGCGCGGCCAATGTGTGGATCAGGTAGTGGTGACGTTGTTTGCCGCGCCGCGGTCCTACACGGCCCAGGATGTCGTGGAGATCTCGTGCCACGGATCGCCCGTCGTGTTGCGTTTTTGTCTGCAGCGCGCGGTTTCCGCCGGAGCACGCCTCGCCGAACCGGGCGAGTTCACACTTCGCGCTTTTCTCAACGGCAGGATCGATCTGCCGCAGGCCGAGGCCGTTCGCGATCTGATCGACGCGACAACGCTGTATCAGGCTCGCGTGGCTGCTCAGCAGGTGGAAGGCTCGGTGTCGCGCCGTCTTCGCCCGGTGAAGGAGAAGCTGCTGGAGTTGATTGCGCTGCTGGAGGCGGGCATCGATTTCGCCGAGGACGACGTTTCTGTCGCTCCCACGGCTGAGATCCTGGCGCGGCTCGATTCTGTCCTTGAAGGCGTCGATCGCCTGCTGGCCTCGGCCGGATACGGCAAACTCGTGCATTCGGGGTTCACGCTGGCCATCGCTGGCCGGCCGAACGTGGGCAAAAGCAGCCTGTTCAATGCGCTGGTGGGCCGGGATCGCGCCATCGTAGCCGACCTTCCAGGGACCACGCGGGATACGATCACCGAAACGGCCGAGATTCAGGGTATTCCGGTGCGCTTCGTGGACACCGCGGGCATACGTGAGGGACAAAGCCACGTCGAGAAACTGGGCATCGCGCGCAGCTTCGAAGCGATGGCCGACGCCGATCTCGTGCTGGTGGCCGTGGATCTCTCGGCGCCGATGGACCAGGGCGATGTCGCGCTTCTGGATCGCGCGGATATCATTGTCGGCAACAAGATGGATTTGCCGCACGCCTTCGAAGCTTCCACGGATTGGGTTGCGGTGAGCGCGCTCACGGGGGAAGGGATTGCAGCTTTGCGCGCGAGGATCGTTGCGGTTCTGGCTCCTGGATCGGAAGGCGGCGAGGAGTCCGGGTTTATTACCAGCGTGCGTCACGAGACGTTATTGCTGGAAGCTCGGGAAGCCCTCGTCAGTGCGCGGCGGGCTGCCGAGGTGGGCATCCCTCACGAGATGCTCTTGCTGGATCTGTACGCCGCGCTGCGTCCGCTCGACGCAATTACTGGGGCCACGACTGCCGACGACATCCTCAACCGCATTTTCTCGACATTCTGCATTGGCAAGTAGCATACGATAAGTGCATGCCGCGCTATGCCGCAGTCGATATCGGGAGCAACTCGATACGCATGCTCGCCGCGGAGGTCGATGCTTCCGGCCGCTCCCGCGTCCTTGCGGAGGAGCGCGAGGTAACGCGTCTTGGCGCCGGCGTTTTTCAGTATGGGCGAGTGAGCGAAGACGCCGCTGAGTTCGCCTGCCAGGTGCTGGCGCGCATGGCGCAGGCGTATCGCAAGCTCGACGTGCTGGCCGTGCGCGCGGTGGCCACATCCGCCGTGCGCGATGCCGGCAATCAGCACGAGTTTCTCGACCGCGCGTCAGTAGCTCTGGGAAGCCGCGTGGAGATTATCTCCGGCCAGGAGGAAGCACGGCTGATTCATCTGGGCGTACACTCGCGGTGGCCGCACCCGCAGAAGCGCGTACTGATTGTGGATGTTGGCGGCGGGAGCATGGAGCTGATTCTGAGCGAGCGCTCCGATCTGGCCGCCGCCTGGTCAAAGCCCCTTGGAGCGGTGCGGCTGACCGAAGTTTTCCTGAAGCACGATCCGCCTGCGCCGGAAGAGCTGCGCCGGATTTACGAGTATATTGACGAGAAGCTTGCTCCGGCAGTGCGCAGGATCGGGCCACGCCAATTCGACCGGCTTGTTGCAACGTCCGCTTCGGCCGCGGCCATTGTCTCGGCGGTGAACCGCATCCCGCGCGCCAGGCGCGATACCGCGGATCGTCTGCGCGCCACCACTGCTCAGGTCCGGCGTTTCTTTAACGAGATCTCGCGCGAGGGGCTGGCCGGCCGCCGAAAGATGCAGGGCGTCGGTCCACGGCGCGCCGAGATCATCGTCGCCGGCGCAGCGGTGTTTCTTCGCACCATGGAACTGTTCCAGGCGCAGGCTTTCTACTATTCGGCGGCGGGCGTGCGCGACGGCATTATTGCCGACCTGTTTGCCCGCGGCGCCGGCCGTGAACTGGCCACCCTGAGCCGTGAACAGCGCCGTACGGTGGAGGACATGGCCCGCCGTTATGGGGTCTCCATCCCGCACGTGCGCAAGGTGGCCGCTTTGGCCACCGAACTGTTCCATCAACTGGAGCCTCTTCACCGCCTGGCGCCCACCTACGGTCGTTTGCTTGAGGCCGCGGGGCTCCTGCATGACATCGGTCATTTTGTCAGCGATTCGAGCCATCACAAGCACTCTCAGTATCTGGTGGAGAACTCCGATATGCCGGGCTTCACGGACGGCGAGCGGCACCTGATTGCCATGCTGTGCCGCTACCATCGCAAGAGCATGCCCGCGCCTCGTCACCCAGCCTATGAGGCGCTCTCGGCCGACGATAAGCGTGGAGTACTGTTGATGACGCCCCTTCTGCGCCTGGCCGATTCGCTCGACCGCAGCCATGAGCAGCGTGTCGAAGCCATTGAAGCCGTGCCGCGGGATGGCGCTGTTCTGATCGCCCTGCGCTCCAGCGCGGATGTGGATCTCGAGGTGTGGGCCGCTGAACGGGTGGCCGATCAGTTCCGCCAGGCGTACAACCTTCCGGTTTCGTTCCTGCGCGCGCCTGTATCCCGAATTGTCGAAAAACGCGCGGCTCGTTAAAGCAAGCGGCGCAACGCGGACCTCGCTGGGGCGCGCGAATGGCCGGGATGCCAGCTACGCCGGGCAAGGTGTTAAGATTGAAAAGAACCCGCAGATGACAACGGATGGTCGGGCATTCGCCACCGATCCGGCCTTGCTGGGAGGTCGTCTAATGGTAAGACTGCAGACTCTGGATCTGCGTATCGGGGTTCGAGTCCCTGCCTCCCAGCCATACGTACCTACTTTTCAGCGGGTTTACTCGTCTTAGGGATATGCGGATTCACCGCCTGATTTTGCCGGTGCTGTGCGCCGGAGTAATGCTCGCCCAGACACCGCCGCCCGTGCCAGCGCCCACTGCCCCTCCGCCCGGAACCGAGGAGGCCCTCCGAGCGCGCGTCCGGACGTTCTATCAGGGCTACGTGGATCAGAAGCTCCGCAAGACCTACGATACTGTCGGCGACGACAGCAAGGAGTATTTCCTGGCGGCCCCCAAGGCTCAGTACAGAGGGTTTGAGATCCAGAAGGTCGAGTTCTCGAGCGACTACATGACGGCCGTGGTGACCACTTTGGTGCAGAGCTCGCTTCCCATCTTTGGGATTCTGCCTCCGGGCAGTCCCGAGCAAAGCCACTGGGAGCAGGTCGACGGCCAATGGTACTGGTATGTTCCGCCGCCCGCGCCCGGCGAAGCGAATCTGTCCCCTCAGCAGCGGGTAATCATGTCGATGTTTAACATTCCAGTGCCCAAAGGCGCCGCAGCGGGTCAGATGGCAGCGCCGGCAGGCGCGGTGCCGGCACCCGTTCCCGGCGCTGGCGCCGCCGCTGCGCCCGCTGGCGTGTCTCCGATGGCGATGCCCGGACTGATGCCGGGAATGCCCCCTATGATGGGTGGGATGCCGGGTGGATTGAGCGGCATGATGCCCCCGGGGATGCCCGGCGGGATGCCTGGCGGACTTCCGGGCATGAGTAATGCCAGCGCCCAATCGAAGGCCGATCTCCGAAAGGAGATTACACTGGAGCGCGATTCGGTTGATCTCAGCGTCAAAGAGCCGGGGCACGCGCTCGTGAACCTGAGGAATGCAAGCGGCGCTGGACAGCACTTCGCGCTGATTGTCGAGCCCGTACCCGGCCTGGATGTGAGCGCGGCTCAGACCGCCCTTACACCCGGCGGCCAGATTCCAATCAGGATCAGCTGGACACCGCCGGCGGGCGCCGCTGGCAGTCTTCCGCCCACCATCGTGGTGCGCGTCACTCTGGTTCCCTCAGGTCTCGTCCTTCCCCTGAACATCAACTTCCACAAGTAGGCGGGAAGATCCAGCAGTCGACTCTCAGCGGTCAGCTATCGGCAGTCTGACGCTGCGTGAGCTGGTCTGCGTGCAGCGCAGTGGCGCTCACGCGACGTCAGCCGCGCAATCTGTCACGCTTGTCAACACACCCGGCTTTCACTACAGGCACCCCGTCTCCTCGTGCTGCAATCGCCGCCGAAAAGCGGCGCCTTATGACAGACCTGTTTGACTTTTCCTTGCTGCCGCGCCTCTCGCTGCCGACGCCTGGAGGCCGGGGATCGGAGCCTGATAAGGGGCGGGACGGGAGCCTGAGAAGGAAGCCTGAAGGCCGAAGGCGGAGCCTGAGGCGACGGGGCTGGGGCTCGGGACTGAAAGCTGAAGAGCGGTGGCCTGAGCATTCCCAAAAAGCAGAAAAGGGCGGGCCGAAGCCCGCCCTCTCCATGTTGTTGGTTTGAGACTAAGCCGACAGGTTAGTGAGCCTGCGACTCGCCCCACTGACCGGTGCGCTGGTTGGTCGGATGCGCGCCGTGGATGTGCTGCAGAGCGAACGGCTCGTCGAGCTCGATCGCCTCGTAGTACGAACCCTGCAGTGAATTGGCCAGTGCGACGTAGGCGACGCCATGGCAATACTGGAAGGTCGTAGTTGCAATCACATATCCGACGAAGCCTTCGGTCACACCAGAACTGATGGAACCGTTGCCCGACGGAACCGGTACGCAATTGACAGCGCTGCCGGACGCGGTGTAGAGCGCGAAGGCGCATCCGCCCGGAACCACGATCGCCGGCTCAGCCGGAGTCGCGCTGCCATTCGGATGGAACTCGCCCTGAACCGCGGAACCGGCGCGGGTGCCGTAGAACCACAGAGTGATGGTGCCACTCTCCGGCTTGCTGCCCGGATTCCAGATCGTCGGAGACCAGGACGTATTCACAACCGCGATGCCGGTCTCAAGACCGCCGCCCGAAACAACCCACGGGAAGAGCAGGTTGCAGGAGCAGGGGTCAATGGTTACGAAGTCCGCCGGAGAAGCCTGCGTATTGATGAAGCGCGGCAGAGAGCCTCTCGAAGTGGTGTTGGTCTTGCCACCGTTGGTCGGCAGCGGCGTGCCCGGCAGATCGGCCGCGAGCGGCGCGAAGGACACGGTAGCCGTAGCGATCGACGGTTGAGACGGTCCGGGGTTGCCCAGAGCCGGCTCATTCTTCGGCAAGTTGATTACATAGCTGACGCCCGGGCTGATCGTGATCGATTCAGGCAGGTTCGGGTTGTCGCCCATAACCTCGTAGACCACGAAGTTGTTGGTGGCGCCGCTGGTGGGAGTCCAGGACCCAACCATGTCAACGTCATTGCCGTCGGCCGCGCTGCCCGTGCCATCGGCATTTGCGTTGGTCACAGTCCAGAGCACCAGGTCGGGGCTGTTGTTGCTGGTCCCGTCAACTTCGCCGGGCCACGACAGCGTGACGCCGTTCTGGAGGTTCTGAACACTGATCAGGAAGCGGGTGCCGTAGTCGGCAACACCAATGGTGTCGTCGGCGGCCGTCGTGCTGCCGCCCTGGAGAGCGCCCTCGATGTCGTCCGGAGTGAAGCCGGTTTCAGTCAGGTAGTTCTCCTGGAACGCGATGTTCTGCGGTTCCCAGTTCTGGTCGTCAAACGCGTCTCGGATCGACTGCAGAGAACCGCCCTCATTTTCGTCGTTGTCGGTTACCTGCTTGGTCTTAAACGCGCTGGCAAAGCCTTCCGCGAACGTGATGGAAGGACTGCCGCTGGGCTCCACGCACTGATTGTAGGTGGCGTTGGTTACCGCGCCGCTCTGGAGGCCCTGATACACAGCACCAACCTGAAGGGTCGGGGTGCTCAACGAAACACCGGAGGTGCTCGGGAACGAAATGCTGACAAATACCGGAACGCCGGTGGGCGCGTTGGTGGCGCCGTTCAGCAGGCCGGTCATGTCGCCGCGGATGTTGGTGATGCGGATGATGCGGCTGTTGTTCGTGCCCGGAGGATCAACCGGAACTCCGAGGAAGTCCACAGTGGCCTTCCCGGTGGTCAGGTTGGAGGTCGCAACGCCCTGGAACGTGTTGAACGGGTGGTCCTGATACGGGTTGTCGTCCGTATAAGTTGTCGTGCCCGTGCCATCGCCGAGGTCGTCGCAAACACCCACGCCGCCGGTCTCACCGCCGGCCGCGATGCAACCGTACTGTGCAGTCGGGCTGCCCGGGATCGGCAGCGTCCCTGACGGGAACGGAACCGACGGGAACGGCTCGTCGATGGTCAGCATGGCCTCCGAAACCGTCTGCACGGTCGCGTTCGGCGCCTTGTAGGTGCCGAAGGTCCTGCTGGTGATCGGAACCTGCAGCTGAACGTGAACGTTGATTAGCGGAACAGGCTGTCCCGCCGGAGTCGGCGAGCCGCCGTTGCAGGTCAGAACGATGTCGCCAACCAGTTCCGTTACGCCTTCACCGCGGACGTCCCTGTTGGTGGACGTGTCCGCGCTGCAGGTGAGCGGCGACTGGAGCGCTACGCCGTTCGCCGAAGCCGTCGTGGCCAAGCCGAGCAGAGTTGCAATAAGAGCAAAGGCTACCAGCCATTTGCGAAAATCTGCCATTTCCTTCTCCTTGTGAAGATGTGAAGTTTGAATTGATCGAAGTTCTCTCGGCAACCTGAGCCTCTGTTTGTTCATTACCATTCTGAAGATCGTAAACCCGTCCGCGGCAACAAAACGTACTTCGGCGCTTGCGGCGCCCTTTCTGCGGCTGCCGTCCGGCTCGTGCTTACTCTCTTCATCGGGCTCATTTCGTCCTGACTTCTTTTCTCGCTATGTGGTCTGTGCTCGCGGGACTCATACATGAATGCCGCCAAAGCCCTTGGACGCAGTCAAAACATACTTATCACTGAACTGTCAGCCAAGTCAAGTGGAATGTAGTTGTTAGATTCCCCGCACGGCCCCCCGCGCACACTATCGTCAGGGTCCATTAAACCACACAATCGGACCCTATGTCGCTGAACGGGTTGCTTGTGCGGCGAACGGAGACCCTCGGCCCCTGAATGGGGACTCTAAAGGGTCAAAGCGCGACCAACGCGCCACAACGTTAATTTTTCATCATCCCGCGGATGTGCTTCAGGCTGTCCTTCAGTTCGTCACTCGCGTCGGTGATTTGATTTGTATCGTAGATTACACGTGGCGTCAGGAAGACGACGAGCTCAGACCGGCTTTTGCTGTACGACCGGGTTCCAAACGCCGCCCCCAGCAGGGGAATTCGATTCAGCAGTGGAATGCCGCCGGTGTTGAAGGTGTCGGACTCGCTGATCATCCCTCCGATCGCGATGGTGTCGCCATCCTGCACCGTCACCTGGGTGTTCACGGAGCGATCCGAAAATGACGGCGATCCGATGTCGCTGGTAGTGGTTGCTTCCGGCGCGCTCACTTCCTGATTGATGACCATCGTTACAATCCCGCTGGAGTTCACCCGCGCGACGATGTTGAGCGAGGTTCCGGTGCTGACGTTCGAAATGGTGTTCGCGAACGTGGAACTGCCCGCCACCTGAACTCCGGTCACCGCCTGCGCGCTGAGGGTCGGAACCGAATCGCCGACGTTGATGGAAGCCGGGATGCTGTCGGTGCAGATGATGCTCGGCGTGGAAATGACTTTCGCCTTGCCGTGGCTCACCTGAACGTTGACCAGACCCAACAGCTCGCGCGTATTCCCAACCAGCGTTCCCGCGGACAGGTTCGTCGTGCCGCCCACCAGGCTTCCCAGAAGCTGCCGGGGAACTGATGTGGAGCTCGTGCTCCCGGTTGCGCCTGAAGCGCCACTGTTGAGCTGCTGCAGGTATGCGGTCACGCCGCTCGAGAACGCGTCGCTGAGATCGATCTCATAGATTTTTGCCTCGATCAGGACCTGGCGCGGGGCCACGTCGAGTTGATCCAAAAGCTTGCGGATTGACGCCCATTCCTCCGGCGAGGCTTGCACCAGCAGCGTGTTGTCGAAGGGATTGCCGATCACGCGAGGACCGGTCATGTTGCCCTGCTGCGGATTGTTGCCGCTCAGGTAGTTGCCGGTCAGATCCATGGGGTTCGTGCCGTTAGTGGAAGCCTGCTGGCCGGCCAGACCGCTTACGGTAGTTCCCGGATTCGCCGGTGAAGCGCCGCGGCCCGCAGCCCAGGACCCGGCAGTGCCACCGTAACCATAGCCGCCGTAGCCACCGCCCCCAAACCCTCCACCGCCGTAGCCGCCATACCCACCGTATCCGCTGCCACCATATCCACCGCCACCGTATCCGCCGCCACCATACCCGCCGAATCCGCCGCCAAAGCCACCGCGTCCGAATCCTCCTCCTCCGCCGCCGCCTCCGAAGCCTCCCATTCCGCCGCCGTTGGCCATGAACGCGAACTGCGAAAGATCTCCGCCGTGATAGAGGGCATTAATGGCCGCGGCGAGGATGATCGCTTCGCCGTACTTCACGCGGTAGACATAGTTTGAGGTCCCACCGCTGGCGTTCGGCGGAACATCCAGTTTCTTCAGCCATTTCTCAACCTCGGCGAACGCCCCCGGATTGGGAGCCACCGCGACGATTGTATTGATTCGGTCCACCGGAAAAAACTTCAGCGGCGGCTTCTTGTTGTCGTCGCCGCTTCCGGAAAGAGAAATGGAGTTGAAAAGAGATGTCAGATCCTTCGCCAGATCGCTGGCGCGGCCGTTCTTTACCTCGAAGAGGTGAATGCGCTGGTTGGCCAGCGTGTCGCCGTCGAAGAGCGCCACCAGCTCCATGGTGCGTTGCATGTTCCTGCGGCTGTCGAGCAGGATCAGGAGATTCGCCGGAGCATAGGTTGCAGTCTGCGCGTACTCGCCGACAAATGGCTTCAGCACTTCGGCAAGTTCCGTGGCATTCACGTACTTCAGGAAGACGAAGTTCAACATTTCGTCTTCGTTGGGATCGATCGACTTGTCGTCCTTCTGCTCGATTGGCAGTGGATGATGCGAGATTTCGCTGAGCGGGACGATGCGGTACAGATCTCCTTCCTTCACCATGCCGAAGCCATTGATCCGCAGCACGATCTCCAGAAGAGACTTGGGATCGATATCCTTCGTCTCGCCGTAGGTGTTCAGAAATACCGCGCCTTTTACGCGCGGATCGAGGACGTAGTTGATCTTCAGCTCCCGCGCGAGCATATCGATCACTTCCGTGAGCGAGGCGTTGTGGAGGTTCAGGCCGCCATACACGACTGCGGGATGCGTCCCGGCGGAGGCCTTGGGAGTTGCCGTGGAGGGCGACGCGGCCTGCGCGCTCCCCTGCTGGTCCTGGTCCTGCGCCTTGTTCGTGTTTTTCTTTGCGGGCGGGGGCGTGTCCTGCGGCAGTCGGAATGGCGCGGTGGTGCTCCGGATCTGCGCCAGACAAACGCCAGTAAGAAAAATCAGGCCCGCACCGTAAGTCAACCTCTTCCAATTCGTCATCCTCTGATCACCCCTTCGCTCCCGGCCCGCCAAACTACTGCTTTACTGCCTCCCACTCGCAATGGTGCGGCTGCACGACGTTCGGCCGGGCGACTTTTTGATAGCCATCGACCACCGTGCCGTTGGGCGTCGGATCGTTCTCATCGCAGGCGCGCCGCGTTCCGTCGGCATCGAGCTTGTCGCCCGGACCTACGTGGACCTGGGCAGCCTGGTACGGCTGCTGGGCGGGCTGCGTGGCGGCCGCGGAACTCTGCGCCGTCTGTATCGCCGCCGTTTTCTTTGCCCGAGACCGCGAGGCCACCGGCTTGGCCTTATTGGCAGCCTTCCTGGTGGTTTTCTGGTCCTGATCCGAATTCGACGCCTTTGGGGGCGTGTAAGGCACAACCGTTCTGATCTGCGCCGCGGCGAGTCCCGCCAGCAGCACCGGCCCGAGCGAAAGCGTTAATAACCTGCTCGACATCTTCAACTCCTTAATTCACCTTCTGCCAGAGACAGAACTGTCCGCTGGGCGACATGGGATTCACTGCCGGCACTTTCTTGTATCCGCCGATCACCGTCCCAAGTGGATTCGTATCCGTCACGTCGCAGGTCTTGTTCCGGCCCTCCGAGTCCATGGCCTGGCCCGGACCGTTCTGTGGCGGAGGAGGAGGCGCGGAAGCAACCGGCGCTGACGTAACGCTGGCCACCTGCTGGGTCTCCGGCTCCGTCTTCTCCAGAGCCTCCAGCTCCGAGATGTTCTTTACGAACGTCTGTCCGTTCCATGTGAGAACGAGATGCTGGTCGTCAATCGACGCTATATCGAACTCGCCAACCTTGTCGCCGGCGCGATAAACCCTCTGCTCCCCGCTGCCGATGCTCAGGATGATCGAGGGCGGCACGTTGCCCCAGATCATGACCCCGTGGGCCGCGGGAAAAGGAGGAATCTTCGGCGGCGGCGCCGGGGGAGGCGGTGGCGGAGGGATGACGTCCGGATTGCGGTCTTTCGAGAACAGCACCTTCTGCGCGACGTCCACGTAAGCGTTGGGCGAAATCGGCTGCACCATGGGATGGGGCGCGGACGGCGGCGGGGGCAGGGGCGCGATGGTCGCGTGCTCCACCTTCTTCCGCTGCGCTTCACCCGCCTTCCAGCGGTCATGCAAAATGTGGCCCAGGAAGAACAGAACAACCGCGAGCGCCAGATTCAGCAGAATGAGTTTACGAATCACAGCGTGGCGGCTCCTTTGTTCTCCGGCACCAGTCGCCGGGGCACCAGCCCTGAAACCACCATGCGCACGCGCATGGTCTTCTGAGTCGGATTCGCTTCGCCGATGCGCAACTCGCTGGTGGAGACCAGTTCCGGTTGCGCGGAGAAGTCGGAGATCATGTTGACCAGCTGCTCGATCCGGCAGCTCATGGTGACGGCCACCGAGACTTCTCCATAGGAGTCGCCATAGTGGCGCGGCTGGCTGAAATCCGCCTGTCCGATTTCCAGCGGTGGATTCTGCTTCCTGGCCACGCGCCGAACAATCTGCAGAAGCTGCGCCTGCGCCTGGGGAGCGGTATCCGCCACGATCAGCCCCTTCTCGCGGCGCGCCAGTTCGGCCGAGGCTTCTTTCAGTACTGCTTCCTTCCCCGGCACCGTGGCCGCTTTCTGGCGGAGCAGGGCGAGGCGCTGTTCGGCGATCTGCGGCGTCTCCTGAGGCACGTCGGCCACTGTCGCGATCGAGGAAGAGGGCCGGCTGGCGAAATAGTAGATCAGAACGGCTGCGCCAACCACGCCGAGCACCATCAGCGCGCGGCGGTCGCGATCGCTCAGGTCGCTGAAGGTCATTGCGCGCCCGCTCCTTTCCGCTGCGAGCGAATGGAAAACACTTCCCTGCCGGAATCGCGCGAGATGGGCATGGTGAACTGAGAATTCTGGAATCTGCCCGTGCCGTCGAGAGACTTCAGCAGGCTGTCGGCGTGATCCGCCTGCCCGGACATGTCCACGCTCTGACGGCTCATGTCCAGGTGATCGAGGTAGCCCGGCGGCACGAGCACGTGGGTAACGTCGTTGAGCGCGTCCATGTCTTCCTTCGAGCGCAGCCTGAAGTTGTCGATAGCCTCGGCACGCGCCCGGGTCTCCAGAATTTGCTTGTCCAGGCTGGCGGCGCGTTCGGCACGCGGCCTCACTTTGGCGATCTGCGACTGCAGCGTGTCGAGGTACCGCTGGTCTTCAATGGACCCGTAAGCCGCAAGCCCTCCCGCGGCCACCGCGATCAGCGAGGCCAGCACGATGGTCGGCACATAGATAGCGCGCGAGCTGGTCTGCCGGTTCTTTTCGGGAAGCAGGTTCAGCCGAAGCGTGAGCCACGGGCACGCGGCGCCCAGGGCCGCGGCAAACGGCCGCACCGTGCGCGAGAGTTGAGTAGCCTCAGGCTGCGCCGTCGGCTTCGGAAGCAGCGACTCAATCGCCACCGGCTCCTGGCCCGGATCGAGCCGCAATTCCGACAGCGCGGACGAAACCGCAAACTCCACCTGGCTCTCAAAAGCCGCCGAGAAAACCGGCCGCGACGGGCTCTCTCCATAAAGCTCGAGCTCGCCGTTCGCCGACCACGCCAGAAAGCCCGCCGGCGGATCGGAATAAAAGCGCAGCGCCGGCTGCAGCGCCGCCGCCGAGAAAGTGAACCGGGCGATCTTCACGCCCGCTTCGGAAAACAGGGTGATATATTCGTCAATCGTGCTTCGCCGCGCAATCCCCACCAGCACGGTCGAGGTGCGTCCCACGCGCGCATAGTCC
>Ga0335078_10013180_pt1 | contig 12251 bp, 10 predicted proteins | sample Lox_Sample_32_FD_206711 | JGI IMG/M metagenome (GOLD analysis project Ga0335078, IMG submission 206711) | Soil microbial communities from Loxahatchee National Wildlife Refuge, Florida, United States - Lox_Sample_3.2 | ecosystem: Environmental > Terrestrial > Soil > Wetlands | place: USA... | reverse complement strand
CATCTCCGCTCACGCCTGCCACCCTTCGCTCGCGAACGACAACCTGTCCGGGGTGGCGGTGGCCGCCTTCCTGGGGAAGCTCCTCGCCTCGGCCGACCGGGGCTTCACCTATCGCATCCTCTTCGCGCCCGGCACGATCGGCGCCATCGCCTGGCTGGCGCAGAACGAGAGGCGCCTGGCCCGGATCCACTCCGGGCTGGTGTTGGCGTGCCTCGGGGACGAGGGAGGGGTGGTCTACAAGCGGAGCCGGCTGGGCCGGGGCGCGGTGGACCGCGCCGCGCGCCACCTGCTTTCCCGGCGCGGCGCCCCGGACCAGGTGGTCGACTTCTCGCCCTACGGGAACGACGAGCGGCAGTTCTGCTCGCCCGGGTTCGACCTGCCCGTCGGGGCGCTCACCCGCTCCGGACACGACCGCGCCGCGCGCCACCACACCTCGGCCGACGACCTCGCCTCCATCGATCCGGCGGCGCTCTCGGATTCCCTCTCCGTGTGCCTGGCGATCCTCGGCATCCTGGAGGAGGACGCGACCGTCACCAGCCTGAACCCGAAGTGCGAGCCGCAGCTCGGCCGCCGCGGGCTCTACCGCGCCTTCGGCGGCCGGGCGGAGCAATCGGCCCTCGAGTCCGCGCTGCTCTGGGTGATGAGCCTCGCCGACGGGGCCCACACCCTGCTCGACATCGCCGACCGGGCTGGCCTACCCTTCGCCGCGGTGGAGGAGGCGGCGCGCCGCCTCGAGGCGGAGCGCCTGCTCGTGCGGGAGCGCCGACCGCGAACGGCAGCGGAAAGAGGAGGAACGGGGCCATGAAGGTTGTCCTGTTCTGCGGCGGGCTGGGGACGCGCCTGCGGGAGCTCACCGGCGAGATCCCGAAGCCCATGGTGGCGATCGGCTACCGGCCGATCCTCTGGCACCTCATGAAGTACTACGCTCACTACGGGCACAAGGAGTTCGTCCTCTGCCTGGGATACAAGGGCGACGTCATCAAGAAGTTCTTCCTCCACTACGAGGAGTGGCTCTCCAACGACTTCTCCCTGACGGCGGGGGGAAAGGAGCTGCACCTCGAGAACAGCGACATCGCCGACTGGAAGATCACCTTCGTCGACACCGGCCTCCACGCGAACATCGGCCAGCGGCTCATGGCCGTCCGCCGCTACGTCCAGGACGACGAGATCTTCCTCGCCAACTACTCGGACGGGCTCACCGATATGTACCTGCCCGCCATGCTGGAGCGCTTCCGCACGAGCGGGATGGTCGCCTCCTTCCTGGCGGTGCGGCCTTCGCAGAGCTTCCACATGGTCTCGGCGGGCCCGGACGGGGTGGTCACCTCCATCCGCTCGGTGCAGGAGTCCGACCTGCTCATCAACGGCGGGTTCTTCGCGCTCCGGCGCGAGATCTTTGACTACATGCAGCCCGGGGACGAGCTGGTGCTCGCGCCCTTCCGGCGACTCATGGCGGAGCGCAAGCTCGTCGCCTACCGCTCGGATCGCTTCTGGTGCATGGACACCTTCAAGGAGCAGCAGGAGCTCACCGACATGTACAACTCCGGCAGCGCGCCCTGGGAGGTGTGGAAGAGGGAGCAGCCGGGGAGGGAGAGCTAGGGAAGTCATGCCCGACCTGGGAGTGTCCTTGAACGGCCGCGACGCACCGCCCCGTCCCCGATGGCGGCCTCCTTCGGGACGGCGTTGAGGAGCCATGCTGCGCCTCGCCATCGGCAAGCCTCCGCGCCACGGGTACGAGCTGCTCTGCCTGGGGGCCCACAGCGACGACCTGGAGATCGGCTGCGCCGGGACGGTGATGCGCCTCTTGCGCGAGCTCCCGGTGGCGCGGATCACCTGGGTGGTGCTGAGCGGAGGCCCGGACCGCGCCCGCGAGGCCCGCACCGCCGCCCGCCGGCTGCTGGGCCGCCGGCCGGGCGTGCGCATCGTCCAGCTCACGTTCCGGGACGGCTTCTTCCCCTACACGGCCGTCGCCATCAAGGAGTTCTTCGAGCAGCTGAAGGGCGAGGTCCGGCCCGACCTGGTGCTCACGCACCACCGGGAGGACCGCCACCAGGACCACCGCCTCGTCTCCGAGCTGACCTACAACACCTTCCGCGATCACCTGATCCTGGAGTACGAGGTGCTCAAGGTGGACGGGGACCTCGGCAATCCGAACCTCTACGTGGCGCTCGACGAGCCCACGGTGCGGCGCAAGCTGGCGCTCCTCGCCAGCTGCTTCGGCTCCCAGCGCAGCCGGCGCTGGTTCCGCGAGGAGGCCTTCCGGGGTCTCATGGCGGTGCGCGGCGTCGAGGGCCTGTCGCCGTCGGGGATGGCGGAGGCCTTCTACGGGCGCAGGGTGCTCCTGTGAGTCGCCCGGGACCCGGCCGGGACGCGCTTCCATGACCTTCGACGAGTCCCGGCGACTGAACGAGCGCGCCCACCGGGCCATCCCCGGCGGAGCCCACACCTACGCGAAGGGCGACGACCAGTACCCCGCCGAGGCCCCCCTCTTCATCGCCCGGGGCTCCGGGTGTCGGGTCTGGGACGTCGATGGCAACGAGTTCATCGAGTACGGCATGGGCCTGCGGGCGGTGACCCTCGGCCACGGCCACCCCCGCGTCGTCGAGGCGGCCGCCCAGGCGATGCGCGACGGCACGAACTTCGTGCGCCCCTCGCGCCTCGAGGTGGAAGCGGCGGAGAAGGTGCTCTCGCTCGTCCCCGGCGCCGAGATGGTGAAGTTCGCCAAGAACGGCTCGGACGTGACCACCGCCGCCGTGAAGCTGGCCCGGGCCTACACGGGGCGGGACATGGTGGCCGTCTGCGCGGAGCACCCCTTCTTCTCGGTGGACGACTGGTTCATCGGCTCCACCCCCCTGGACGCGGGCATCCCCGCCGCGCTCTCGCGGCTGACCGTGAAGTTCCACTTCAACGACATCCGCAGCCTGGAGGAGCTCTTCGCCGCCCACCCGGACCAGATCGCCTGCGTGGTGATGGAGGCGGCCACCTCGGTCGAGCCCCGCGAGGGGTTTTTGGACCAGGTCATCGACCTCTGCCACTCCCGGGGCGCGCTCTTCGTGCTCGACGAGATGATCACCGGCTTCCGCTGGCACCTCGGCGGCGCCCAGGCCCACTACCGGATTCGCCCCGACCTGTCGACCTTCGGCAAGGGCATCGCCAACGGCCTCTCCCTCTCGGCGCTGCTCGGGCGCCGGGAGGTGATGGAGCTCGGAGGCCTTCGGGACCCCCGCCCCCGGGTCTTCCTGCTCTCGACGACGCACGGCGCCGAGAGCCACGCCCTGGCGGCAGCGCTCGCCACCATCGCCGTGTACGAGGAGGAGGACGTCGTCGGGCACCTGCGGCGGACCGGGGAGGCGCTGCGAGCGGGGATCGGGGCGGTGGCGGAGCAGCTCGGGGTGGAGAAGCACTTCCAGGTGCTGGGCCACCCGGCCAACCTGGTCTTCGCCACCCGCGACGCGGAAGGGAAGCCCTCCCAGGCCTTTCGCACGCTCTTTCTCCAGGAGGTGATCCGGCGGGGCCTGCTCACGCCCTCGCTGGTGGTGGCCCACGCCCACGGGGAGGAGGAGGTGCGGCGCACCGTGGCGGCCGTGGGCGAGGCGCTCACCGTCTACGGGAAGGCGCTCCGCGAGGGCGTGGAGGGGTATCTCGCCGGTCGACCGGTGAAGCCGGTCTTCCGGAAGTTCAGCTGAGGGTCGGGGGCGAGCATGGAGGAGCGGAGGCTGGCATGGCAGGGGTCCTGAAGCTCGCGCGGCGCGGGATCAACGCGGTCCTGAGGCCCGCTGGCCTGGAGCTGCGGCGAGCCGGGGAGTGGGACAGCGACCCCCGGGGCTTCATCCCGCTCGAGGCGACGCTCGCCGAGGCCGCCGCCGCCCGGCAGTCGGTCGGCGACTTCCTCGACGCGAGCTACAACTTCCCCGGGGCCACGCAGGAGGCGGTGGACCAGCTCGCCGCCCTGGGCGCCTTCCGGGGCCCCGTCGAGACGGTGTGCGAGATCGGCCCGGGGTCCGGCAGGTATCTGGAGAAGGTCGTGAAGATTTGCCACCCCGCCCGCTACGAGATCTACGAGACCGCCCAGGACTGGGCGGACTGGCTCGTGGAGAGCTACCAGGTCCTGCACCAGCCCACCGACGGCAAGACCCTGGCGGCGACCCCATCGGGTTCCATCGACCTCGTCCACGCGCACAAGGTCTTCCCCTCCACGCCGACGATCGTCACCTGTCGGTACCTCGAGGAGATGGCACGGGTGCTGCGCGCCGGAGGCAAGGCCGTCTTCGACGTCATGACCGAGCCGTGCCTGGACGACGACACCCTGAAGCAGTGGCTCGCCACCGACGTCCACCACGGCGCCTACCCGGCGATGATGCCGAGGCAGTACGTGCTCGACTTGCTCGGCCGGCGCGGGCTCTCGCTCGTCGGCAGCTTCTTCGTCCCCATGAAGCCGGGGCGGACCGAGTGCTTCGTCTTCGCCCGCTGAGCCCGACCGGACCTCAGGCGGACCGGACGGACGCGAACGGGTCGCGGTACAGCCCCATGCGCTGCTGGGCCAGCCGGTAGAGGACGGGGGGCTGGTGCACGAGGTAGCGGTGCCAGCGCTGGCGCGGCTCCCGCACCAGGCGGTAGAGCCACTCGAGGCCGGCGTCCGTCACCCAGGCGGCCGGCCGCTTCAGGGACTCCGCCTCGTAGTCGATGGTCCCGCCGAGGGGCAGGAAGGTGCGGAGGTGGCGGAAGCGGTCCAGGTTCCTCACCACGAACTTCTCCTGCCGGCCGGCGCCCAGGCCGACGACCAGCACGGTGGCCCTCGACTCGTTGATCTTCGCGACCATCCGGTCGTTCTCGCCGGGCCGGGCCGGGTAGTCGACGGGGGGCGAGTCGGTGGCGACCACCATCTCCCGGCCCACCCGGGCGTTGATGTTGCGCCGCGCCGCCTCCGCGACCCCCGGCGCGCCGCCGCAGATGAAGACGGTCATCCCCGGATCGTCCCGGTGCTTCTCGTAGAAGCGGGGGAAGAAGTCCGCCCCGGAGACCCGCTCCTTGAGCGGCGTCCCCAAGAACCGCGCCGCGGCGAAGAGGACCTGGCTGTCGCAGGTGACGACGTCGAACTCCGGGAGCATCTCGTAGAACTCCCGGTCCTTCTGCAGCTTCATGATCATGTCGACGTGGAGCGTCAGCAGCATTCCCTCGCGGAACGAGTCGACGAGCTCGTCCATGCTGACGTTGTCGACGTCGACGTTGAGCAGGCGGACGCGGTCGCTCATCCGGTCCTTCTCAGGAGCTCTTGGAGAGCGCCGGGGCCGCCGCCGGACCCCAGGCCGTCTCGATGAGCGACTTCGTCTGACGGATGTTCGCCGCCGACGAGGCGCCGAAGACGATGGAGTCGACCCCGTCCAGGGAGCAGACCCACTCGATGGCCTCCTGGGGCGGGATGGCCCCGGAAGCGAAGACGGACATGGCGATGGCGCGGCAGCGGCGGGAGCGCAGCACGTCCCGGTACGCCTCGATGCCGCCGCACATCCGGAACCCGATCTTGTTGACGTTCGTGCACACGACCGGGTTGCGGATCCCCACCCGCTCCAGGGAGTCGAGGAGCAGGGGAAGGTTCATGGTCATGAAGCCCGGCTCGGCCCGGTACTTGCCGCGGATGTAACGATCGAACGCCGCCAGCAGCGCCTCCATCTTCAAGCCCAGGAGCAGGTCCGTCACCACGTTCTGCAGGAAGATGTAGGGCGTCCGGGTGCCGGCGAAGCGCCTCATCTCGGAGTCCACGAGAATCTGCATGAGGCGCTCGACGTCCTGGGTCACCGCCGAGTAGGCGCCCTTGAGCAGGGTCTCGACCACGCTGCCCGGAGCGAAGCGCTGCAGCGCCCCGATGATCCCCACCTCCCCCACGGCGTTCGCGTACTTGTGTGCGTACGGCATGCACGGATAGAACTCGAACTCGGAGTACCGGTCGGGGGAGGCGCGGACCAGGTCGGCGATCTCCCCGACCTGGTCGTGGGTGGTGCACATGAAGACGCGGATGCCGCTCCCGTAGGCCGAGTCGAGGACCCGCATCATCGAGGCGGTGTCGCGGAACTGCATGGCCTGGGCGCGGGCCTTCTCCTCCGACATGTGGTTGATGCCGAAGAACTGGTTGTCGCCGAAGAGGACCCGGTCCATGGCTACTCCGGCCCCCGGCTCACCCGGAAGATCTCGTCGATGACCCGATCGACCTGGACGGCGCTGGCGAAGGAGTTCTCCGTGTCGGAGGAGCCGCTCTCGGCCGCCCGGACGAAGGCGTCCACCTGGTCCGAGTACTCCTCCCCGCGCAGGTAGAAGGAGACCGGGGGCTGCAGCTCGGTGATGTAGCGGACGGTCCAGCCCGGGCGGTACTGCTCGAAGCCGGCGTCGCCGCGGAGGAAGACCTTGCAGTCCTGCCGGTCGGCCAGGATCTTCCCCTTGGTGCCGTAGACCTCGACGGTGGTGGTCATCTTGCGAACGCTGGGGTCGCTCCAGTTCGTCTCCAGCGTCCCGCTCATGCCGCCCGGGTAGCGGAACTGCGCGGAAACCAGGTCCTCCACGTTCTTGGAGAAGATGCGGCGCAGGCTCGCGGCGGCCACCGCCTCGGGCGGCCCCACGATGAAGTTCATGAGGTCGACGACGTGGGAGGCGTAGTCGTGCAGGCACCCGCCGCCGGCTGCCTTCTTCGCCCGCCAGGTGATCCCGCTCTTGGCGCGGATCACCACCTGGCCGTAGGCCCGGCCGTTCACGTGGTAGACGTCCCCGATGGCGCCGGCGCGCACCAGGCGGCGCGTCTCCCGGAAGGTCCCGATGAAGCGGTTGTGGTAACCGACCTGGTTGGCGCGCCCCTTCGACTGGGCCAGCTCGGCGAGGTGCGCGCTCTGCTTGGGGTCCAGGCACAGGGGCTTCTCCACGAAGACGTGGAGCCCGCGGCGCAGCGCCTCGGAGGCCGCCTCGAAGTGCGTGGCGGTGGGCGTGGCCACGAAGACGCAGTCGAGAGGCGCCGTGGCCAGCATCTTGCGGTAGTCGCGGAAGGTCTCGACGCCGGTGAGCTTGCGCAGCGTGAACGTCACGTAGCCGGCGCTGTCGCTCACCGCCGTCACCCGGACGCGGGGGTGCGCCCCCAGGATCGCGAGGTGCGAGATCCCCATCTTGCCGGCACCGATCAGCCCCACCTTGATCATGCGTCGAGTCCCCTCGGGCCCAGGAGCCCGAGATTGACTGGAATATCACCGGCTGGCGCAGTGCGCCAGAAGCGGCCCGGCGGCGTGCGGAGGCGCGGCCCTCTACTCACCGTGTGGCTGGGCCACCCCCCGCGAGCCCCCCCGGCGGCCGGGCTCGCCGGGGCCGCGAGGCCGGACTCCGTCGTCGCCGGCGGGGTCATCGCGCGGCCGACCGTTCCTCGAGCCCGGCCGCGGGCCGATCCGGCTTCCACACCGCGGCCTGGCGCTCGTTCAGATCGGCGGTGGCGCGTCGCTTCCCCCTGAGGAGGCACGCCCACTGGTAGCTCCGCAGGAAGCGGCGGAACTCGTCGTCCCCGTACCGCGGCGCGCGCAGGGCCATGCTGCGGAAGTAGCCGTACAGCATGCCGAGCCCTCCGACGATGCGCGGGGGCCGGGTCATCCGGTAGGCCGCGGCGGCCATCATCCACACCGGGGTCGTGCCCATGAAGTACTGGCCGAAGCCGTGGCGGATCCGCCCGGTGAGCCAGTTCTTGTGGCTCGTCCCCATGGGACGCAGGTGCACGAACCGCAGCTCGGGGTCGTCCCAGGAGATGGGGATCCAGCCCCGTTGCCGGCAGCGGTGCCCGTCGATGCCGTCCCACATCACCTCGCGGACGAACCCGCCGATCTGCTGGAAGCAGGCCACCCGGTAGAACTTCGTCATCCCCAGGGAGTTGTCGTCCGCGAGCTTCTCGGAGACGAGCGAGGAGTCGGTGAGGGGGAAGGAGGGGCGGCCCTCCGGCACTCCCTCCGGGAAGAAGTAGGCCTTCCCCGACGCCGTGCCGATGCGCGGGTTCGCCTCCATCCGGTCCATGAGGATCTCGAAGTAGCGCGGCGGCAGGTCGAGGTCGAGGTCCAGCTTGCAGAGGTAGTCGAACTCGGCGGGGTCGATGGTGTCGTACCCCGTGTAGAAGGCGTCGATGACCCCGCCGCCGAGCTTGCGGACGCCGCGGTCCTCGCGGCGCAGCACGCGGATGAAGGGGAAACGGGCCGCGTACTCGGCCAGGATGCGGGGCGTGTCGTCCCGGGAGCCGTCGTCGACGATGATCCAGCGGCTCGGCCTCGCCGACTGGGCCACCACCGAGTCGAGCGTGCGCCGGGCGAAGCTCGCCTCGTCCCGACACGGAGTGATGAGGCAGTACCTGCGGTCGCTCATCGGTACACCCGGTGCCGCTGGCACCAGCGGATGTGGACGAAGATCGCCCAGACGCGGGACCAGTAGACGCCGGCCGCACCCGCGCGAAACGCCTTCCAGAGTCGCTCCACCGCCTCGGGCCTCAACCCGGCGCGATCGACGGCCGCGGCGTCCCGGAGGGTCTCCTCCAGCGTCGCGCCGAGGGTGCGGCGGATCCACCGGTCGTAGGGAAGGACGAAGCCGGCCTTCGGTCGGTCGAAGAGAGCGGGGTCGAGCCCCTTCAGCCCGACCCGGCGGAGCGCCGCCTTCCGGCCCGTGGGGCGGTAGCGGACGTCGTCTCCCAGCCGGTCCACGGTCGCGAAGAGGACCTGGTCGACGAGGGGAAGGCGCTGCTCGATGGACGCGGCCATGCTGGCGGCGTCGTTGTCCCGAAGCAGCCTCTCGCCGAGGAAGAGGCGCTGCTCCAGGACGCTCAGGGCGGAGAGCGGCGAGCGCAGGCGCGTCTCGCCGAGCAGGCGCTGTCGCATGCCGGCGGGAAGGCCGTCGACCAGGATCTCCGCCGGGTCTTCCCCGAGGAGTTCCTCCTGGAAGCCGGGGAGGAAGAGGGCGTAGGCGAGCTGGTAGAGAGCCAGGAGGTCGGCTCCGCGGCGGACCATCTCCGGCAGCTTGGCCCACCGGGCCTGCGGGGGGACCGAGCCCGGCGAGGGGTGGATGGCGGAGGCGATCCGCCTCGCCGCCGCGACGCGCAGGCCGATGGGCAGCCAGGCGAGCCGGCGCGACCAGCGGGCCAGCGCCGGGAGGTCGCGAAAGGAGGCGTACCCGCCGAAGAGCTCGTCGCCGCCGGTGCCCACGAGCGCCACGGTGAATCCCGCCTCGCGCACGGCCCGGGACATGTAGTAGGAGTTGAGGCCGTCGAAGGTCGGCTGGTCCAGGCTGTCGATGGCCGCGTCGAGCCCCCGGACGAAGCGCTCCTCGCTCAGCACGACCTCGCTGTGCTCCGTCCCGATGGCGTCCGCCACGCGCCGGGCGATGGGCGCCTCGTCGAACTCCGGGTCCTCGAAGGAGAGCGTGAAGGTGTGCACCGGGTCCTTGGAGACGCGGCGGGCGAGGTTCGCCACCGCCGAGGAGTCCACGCCGCCGGAGAGAAAGACGCCGAGGGGCACGTCGCTCGCCAGGTGGAGGCGCACGCACTCCTCGAGCACGCGGTCCAGCTCCTCCTCGGTGGCCGGCACCGCCGCCGGGCGCTCCGGGACGGTCCAGAAGTCCCGGGCCACGCGCTGGCTGCCCGAGGCGTCGAAGACGCGAACCTCCCCGGGCGAAAGCGACTCGACGCCGGCGACCGCCGTCTGCGGGCCCATGACGAACCCGTTCCACACCACCGAGGCGGGAGCCGCCGGGTGGAGCCGGGGCGTCCCGAGCAGGCCGGAGGCGAGCAGGGCCCGCACCTCGGAGGCGAAGAGGAGGGACCACTCTCCGCTCCGGTCCGGGTTGGACGCGAGGTAGAGCGGCTTGATGCCCAGCGGATCCCGCGCCAGGACGAGCGAGCGGGCGCGCGCGTCCCAGAAGGCGAAGGCGAACATCCCGCGGAGGGCGGGAATGGCCTCGAGCCCGGCCTCGCTCAGGCTCCGCAGGAGGACGGCGGTGTCCCCGGTGGAGCGGAACTCGTGGCCGGAGCGCGCCAGCCGATCGCGGAGCTCGACGTAGTTGTAGATCTCGCCGTTCAGGACGAGGACGTCCCCGCTGCCCGGGTCCACCATGGGCTGGGCGCCGGCAGGGGAGAGGTCGAGGATGGCGAGGCGCCGGTGGGCCAGCAGGACGGCGAGGCCGCGCTCGTCCGGCTCGGAGTGCCAGCGGCCCTCGCCGTCCGGGCCGCGGTGGGCCATCGCTCCGCTCATCCGCTCGAGCGCGGACAGGTTCGTTGGGCCGAAGCGCCCGATGATGCCCGCGATGCCGCACATGACGTTCGCCGGAAGCCGTTCTCGCCCCGAAGTCGCCCCTCCGGTGGACGCATCCTTTGAACCGGCACGCATATCGGCGGGTTGCGCTTCGCGTCAAGTACCCGGATCAGGTGTGCTCCGGGCCGCCGCGCCTCCGTTCGCGGCTCGTCACGGCGCCGGCACGCGCGGCCGCTCCCGCGCCGCGATTCCGCCGGCGTTCTTTTGCCGGCGGCGACGCCGTCCCCGGCTCGCGGGACCCGTGCCGAGGCCAAGTGTGCTATAGGAGCGAGGGTTCCAGCGCAGACTGGCTGTGAAGAGATGGTCGCGGAGCGCCTCAGCATCCTCTACCTCACCCCGCTGCCGCCGAGCCCGCCCGGGTCCGGCGCGCAGGCCCGCATGCACGGGCTCCTCACCAGCCTGGCAGCGCGCCACGAGATCACGGCGGTCTCCCTCATCGATCCGGATCTCGATCCGGGCCCCTGCGAGCGGGCCCTGCGCGAGCACTGCCGGGAGGTCGTGCTGCTCCCGTGCGATACCGGGCTGCGGGACAAGCGCCGGCTCCAGCTCCGCTCCCTCCTCTCCTCGCACAGCTTCGAGCGCCATCGCTTCGCGGCCCGGGCGCTGCAGGAAACGCTCGATCGCCTGCAGCGCTCCAGGCGCTTCGACCTCGTGAACCTGGAGTTTCCGTACCTGGGCCACCTGGACCTCCGGAAGGCGCCTGGAGGGGCTTTGCGGCCCGCCCTGGTGGTGGACAGCCACGAGATCGCCTACGACCTGGGGCGCCAGATGGCGAGCGGGAAGGCGCGCTGGCCGCGGCGCATCTACGGGGGCCTGAACTGGCGGAAGCTGCGCGCCGAGGAGCTCGCCACCTACCGCGCGGCCGACGGCATCTACACCTGCAGCGCCGCGGACGAGCAGCGGCTGCTCGCCGAGGTGCCGGCCGCCCGCACGGCCGTCATCCCCAACGCCGCCGACGTGGACTTCTACCGGCCCGCTCCGTCCCATCCGCCGGCGGACGGGCGCACCGTCCTCTTCTTCGGGCTCCTCTCCACCTATCCGAACGCGGATGGCGCGCAGTTCTTGCTCCGGGAGATCTGGCCCCGGGTCCTCGCCCGCCGCCCCGAGGCCCGCCTGAAGATCGTCGGGGCGGATCCGCCCGGTTGGCTGGGGGCCCTCGCCGGGCCCGGCGTGGAAGTGACCGGGTTCGTCGAGGACCTGCGCCCGCACCTCGCCGCGGCGGCGCTCGTGGCCGTGCCCCTGCGCCTCGGGGGAGGGACGCGCCTCAAGATCGTCGAGGGGATGGCCATGGGGAAGGCCATCGTCTCCACCGCGCTGGGCGCCGAGGGGATCGACGCCGTCCCGGGCCGAGACCTGCTGCTCGCCGACGATCCGGAGGCCTTCGCCGATGCCGTGGCGCGCCTGCTCGTCAACCCGGAGCTGGCGAGGACCCTGGGGGAGCGGGCGCGGCGGCTGGCGGTGGAACGCTACTCCTGGAGCGCGGCGGCGGAGGCGCTCGACCGCTTTCTCCGGGAGATCGTGAGCGAAGGGAGGTCCGCGTCGCCGTCGCCGCGGGAAGCGGCTCTCCCGTCGCCGCGGGCCGCCCCCGGCCCGGAGGGAGAATCGTGAAGGCTGCCGTCGTCGGCGCCGGCCAGATCGCGCGCCAGCACCTCGCCTGCCTGCAGGAGATCCCGGGGGTGGAGGTCGCCGGGGTCTGCGACCTCTCCCGGGCGGTGGCGGAGTGCGCCGCCGAGCGATTCGGCGTCCCCGCCTCGTTCACGGACTACGGCGCCATGCTGCGGACGGTGCGGCCCGAGGTGGTCCACGTCACCACGCCTCCCCCGTCGCACTTCCGCCTGGCCCTGGAGGCGCTGGAGGCGGGCGCGCACGTCATCGTGGAGAAGCCCGCCACCGCGACGCTGGCCGAGCTGGAGGCCCTCGCCGCCTGCGCCCGCGATCGGAAGCGGG
>Ga0335078_10013178_pt1 | contig 12252 bp, 9 predicted proteins | sample Lox_Sample_32_FD_206711 | JGI IMG/M metagenome (GOLD analysis project Ga0335078, IMG submission 206711) | Soil microbial communities from Loxahatchee National Wildlife Refuge, Florida, United States - Lox_Sample_3.2 | ecosystem: Environmental > Terrestrial > Soil > Wetlands | place: USA: Florida... | reverse complement strand
AGGACCGGGCTTGCCCGGCAGGTGGCTGTGAAACGTCAACCCGGCACCGCACCCGCGGGCAAGACCGGGACCGCCGCCCGGCAACAGGCGGCTGCGGGACAGGAGCTTATTCATGCTCACTGATCCGCAACGGCGGCCAGAACTGTCAGAGGTGCGCGGCAAGATGGGAGCATGGCTCAGCGCCTGGATGCCCCCGATAACGGCGCGTCGCTGGATAGCTTCTCTCCTGCGGCCCGTGCCTGGTTCACGGGTGTGTTCGCGGAGCCGACGCAGGCGCAGGCGCAGGCCTGGACGGTCATCGGCGAGGGCGACGACACGCTGGTCATCGCGCCCACCGGGTCCGGCAAGACGCTGGCCGCCTTCCTGTGGGCGCTGGACCGGCTGGCGGCGGCCGCACCGCCGGCCGACCCGAAACGGCGGTGCCGGGTGCTCTACATCTCGCCGCTCAAGGCGCTGGCGACCGACATCGAGCGGAACCTCCGCGCCCCGCTGACCGGCATCCGGCACGCGGCCCGCAACCTGGGCCTGGCCGAGCCGGACATCCACGTCGCGGTACGGACCGGTGACACCGCGGCCGACGAGCGCAGAAAGCTGGCCAGCAGGCCGCCCGACGTGCTGATCACGACGCCGGAGTCGCTGTTCCTGCTGCTGACCTCCAGGGCGCGGGAAACGCTGCGGGGCATCGAGACGGTGATCGTGGACGAGGTGCACGCGCTGGCGGGAAACAAGCGCGGCGCGCATCTGGCGGTCTCGCTGGAACGGCTCGACGCGCTGCGGATGGCCGGTTCCGGACCGGACGCCGCGCGGGGCCCGGCGCAGCGGATCGGGCTGTCGGCCACGGTCCGGCCGGTCGCCGAGGTCGCGGGCTTCCTCGGCGGCGCGCGCCAGGTGACCGTGGTGCAGCCGCCGAGCGCGAAACGGCTCGAGCTGAACGTGGTCGTCCCGGTCGAGGACATGACCGAGATCGGCGGCCCGCCGCCAAGCGCGCGGCGGGATCCCGGCGCGCCCGGCCCTTCCGGTACCGGCTCCGGGCCGCTGGGTGACGACCCGGAACGGCAGCGGTCCATCTGGCCGCACGTCGAGGAACGGGTACTCGACCTCATCGAGCAGCACCGCTCCACAATCGTGTTCGCCAACTCGCGGCGGCTGGCCGAGCGGCTGTGCGCCCGGCTCAACGAGCTCGCCGCGGAGCGCGCGGCAGCGGACGAAGCGGGCGAGGCCGGGGACTCCGGGCTGGACGGGGCCGGGCCGGGCCGGGCCCGCGCGGACGGTTCCCGCGACAGGCGGAGCCCGGCGGACATCATGGCGCAGGCGGGCAGCGCGGCCGGGGTGCCGGCGGAGATCGCGCGGGCACACCACGGATCGGTGTCCCGCCAGGAGCGGAGCCAGATCGAGGAGGCCCTCAAGCGGGGCGTACTGCGCGCGGTCGTCGCCACCTCCAGCCTGGAGCTGGGCATCGACATGGGCGCGGTCGACCTGGTCGTGCAGGTTGAGGCGCCGCCGTCGGTCGCCAGCGGGCTGCAGCGGATCGGCCGGGCCGGGCACAACGTCGGCGACGTCTCGCGCGGCGTGATCTTCCCCAAGTACCAGGGTGACCTGGTGCAGGCGACCGTGGTGGCCGAGCGGATGCGCGGCGGCGGCATCGAGGAACTGCGCGGCCCGCGCAACCCGCTGGACGTGCTGGCCCAGCAGATCGTGGCCATGACGGCGATGGACGGCTGGCCGGTGGACGAGCTGGAGCGGGTCGTCCGCCGCGCGGCCCCGTTCGCGGGGCTGACCCGGCCGGTGCTGGAGGCGGTGCTGGACATGCTGGCCGGGCGGTACCCGAGCGAGGAGTTCGCCGGGCTGCGGCCGCGGGTGGTGTGGGACCGGCTGACCGGCGTGGTGCACGGCCGTCCCGGGGGCCAGCGGCTCGCGGTCACCAGCGGCGGCACGATCCCCGATCGCGGGCTGTTCGGGGTGTTCCTGGCCGGCGCGGGCGCGGGCGCGGGCGGGTCGCGGCGGCACTCCCGGCGCGTCGGCGAGCTCGACGAGGAGATGGTCTACGAGTCGCGGGCCGGCGACGTGTTCGTGCTCGGCGCCACCTCATGGCGGATCGAGGACATCACCGCCGACAGCGTGCTCGTCACCCCGGCCCCGGGCCAGCCGGGCAAGCTGCCGTTCTGGCACGGTGACGCGCTGGGGCGCCCCGCCGAGCTGGGCGCCGCGATCGGCCGCAAGATCCGTGAACTGGCCGGCCCGAGCCCGCAGCACGCGGCGGCCCTGCTGGCCGGGGCGGGCCTGGACGAACTGGCCGCCGGCAACCTGCTCCGCTACCTGGCCGACCAGCGGGAGGCCACCGGGGCGGTGCCCGATGACCGGACCCTGATCGTCGAGCGTTTCCGGGACGAGCTCGGGGACTGGCGGGTGATACTGCACAGCCCCTACGGCGCCCGCGTGCACGGGCCGTGGGCGCTGGCCATTGCCGCGCGGCTCCGCGAGCGGTACGGCGGCATGGACGTGCAGGCGCTGCACACCGACGACGGGATCATCGTCCGGGTGCCGGACGCCGACGAGGCGCCGCCTACCGGGGTCGCGCTGATCGACCCCGAGCAGATCAGTGAGATCGTCACCGCGGAGATCGGCGCGTCCGCGCTGTTCGCCTCGCGGTTCCGGGAGTGCGCGGCGCGCGCCATGCTGCTGCCGCGGCGCCAGCCCGGCCGCAGGTCGCCGCTGTGGCAGCAGCGGCAGCGCTCGGCCCAGCTGCTCCAGGTGGCCAGCCGGTACCCGTCGTTCCCCATCGTGCTGGAGACCGTCCGCGAATGCCTGCAGGACGTCTTCGACGTCCCGGCGCTGGTGACCCTGCTGCGCGACCTGGCCAGCCGCAAGATCCGCATCGTCGAGGTGGAGACGGCCACGCCGTCACCGTTCAGCCGGTCGCTGCTGTTCCGCTACGTGGGCGCGTTCATGTACGGGGGGGAGGCGCCGCTCGCCGAACGGCGTGCGCAGGCGCTGACCCTCGACGCCACGCTGCTGGCCGAGCTGCTCGGCCAGGCCGACCTGCGCGAGCTGCTGGATCCGGCGGTGGTGGCCGAGGCCGAGCGCGGGCTGCAGCGGCTCGCGCCGGACCGGCAGTGCCGGGACCTGGAGGGACTGGCTGACCTGCTGCGCACCACCGGCCCGCTGACAGCGCAGGAGGCGGCGGCGCGGTGCGCCGCGCCGGACGCGGTGCCCGGCTGGCTCACCGGGCTGGCACGTGCGCGGCGCGCGCTCGAGGTCCGGGTCGGCGGGCAGCCCCGCTGGGCGGCGATCGAGGACGCCGGGCGGCTCCGCGACGCGCTGGGGGTGCCGCTGCCGCCGGGCGTTCCGGAGGCCTTCGCCGAGCCGCTCGATGATCCGCTGGGCGACCTGGTCGCCCGGTACGCGCGGACGCACGGGCCCTTTACCGCAGAGTCCGCGGCGTCCCGGTACGCGCTCGGCGTTGCCGTGGTCGCGGGCACCCTGCGCCGGCTCGCGGCCGCTGGCCGGGTCGTGGAGGGTGAGTTCATGCTCGGCGGGCGCGGCACCGAATGGTGTGACGCCGAAGTGCTGCGGCTGCTGCGCCGCCGCTGCCTGGCGCGGCTGCGGAAGGAGGCCGAGCCGGCCCCGCCGGTCGCCCTGGCCCGGCTGCTGCCCGCCTGGCAGGGCGCCCAGCCAGTTCAGCCAGAACGGCCCATCGGGGCGTCCGCCGGCCGCGGCCGGTACCCGGCCCGTCCGCGGGTCGCCCCGGGCATGACCGGGCCAGGCGCCGTGCTGGATGCCATCGACCAGCTCGCCGGGGCCCCGCTGCCCGCTTCCGCCCTGGAGACGCTGGTACTGCCCGGGCGGGTGCCTGGCTACTCCCCCGCCATGCTGGACGAGCTGACCACCGCCGGGGAAGTCGTCTGGACCGGGGCGGGCGGCCTGCCGGGCGGTGATGGATGGCTGGTGCTGGCGTCGGCGGAGTCGGCGCCGCTGCTGTTCCCCGAGCCGCCGGAGATCACGATAACGCCGGTGCATGAGGCCGTGCTCACGGCGCTGGCCGACGGCGGCGCGGTGTTCTTCCGGATGCTGCACGACCGGGTGAGCGCGGAGCTGGCCTCGGCGGCCGGCACCGCGAAGGCACCGTCCGACGCGGACGTCGCCGCGGTGGTCTGGGATCTGGTGTGGGCGGGCCGCCTGACCAACGACACGCTCGGCCCGCTGCGGACGGTGCTGGGCGGCGGGCAGCCGCGCCGCGCGGCCTCACCCGGGGCGCCCGGCGCGTCCCCGGCCCGGGGCCGCGGGCTGCGGTACGGCAGCCGCCGGCCGGCCTACGGGCGTCCCGTGATGCCGTCCAGGACCGGGCCGCCGAACGTCAGCGGCCGGTGGTCGCTGCTGCCCGGCGGCAGGCCGGACGCGACGATGCGCGCGCACGCGCTGGCGCAGGCCCTCATCGACCGGTACGGGATCCTGACCAGGGGAGCGGTCGCGGCGGAGCGGATCCCGGGCGGGTTCGCGGCGGTGTATCCCGTGCTGCGCGCCATGGAAGAGGCGGGCCGGGCCCGGCGGGGCTATTTCGTCGAAGGGCTCGGCGCGGCGCAGTTCGCCATCCCCGGCGCGGTGGACCGGATGCGCGCCCTCGCACAGTCGGCCTCGGGCGCGGACGACGCGCTGACCAGCATCACCCAGGGCCGCCCGGCGCCGTACGGGGCCGCGGGCAGGCCGGGCTACGGCGGGCGGCCGTCCGGCGGTGACGGCACGTCCGGCGACATCGGTGAGATGTGGGAATACGAACGCGATCCGGCGGACGGCGCCGGCGACGGGGCGGCTGCCGCCGCAGGCCCCGCCGTCGGCGGGGCGGGACCGGACGGGCCTGCGGCCCGGCAGGCCCAGGTGATCGTGCTGGCCGCGGCCGACCCGGCCAACGCGTACGGCGCGTCGCTGCCGTGGCCGGAGCGCCCGGACGAGACGCCCGGCGGGCACCGGCCCGGCCGGAAGGCCGGCGCGCTGGTCGTGCTCGCGGACGGGGAGCTGGTGCTGTACGTGGAGCGCGGCGGGCGGACGTTCCTGTCCTGGACCGACGATCCGGACCAGCTCGCGCCGGCCGCAGCCGCGCTGGCCGCCGCCGTCCGTGCCGGGGCCCTGGGGCGGCTGACGGTCGAGCGCGCGGACGGCGCCGGGGTAAATGACTCGCCGCTGGCCAAGGCACTGGAGGAGGCCGGTTTCCGGCCTACCCCGAAGGGCCTGCGGCTGCGCGGCTAGGGCGGTCCCGCCTCACGGCGCGGCAGCGCCTTCCTTGATCGGGGCGGCGTGACCTGCGGGCGGGAGGAGCCCGGAGCGCGGCCGGAGATGGGGCTGCCTCACAGCTGGCGCAGGAGGGCGAATAGCGCCAGGGCGCCGGTTCCAGTCCACGAACAGGTGGTCGTGGTGGCAGCCGGCGATGACGTTGCAGCTGATGCCGGCACCGGCCAGGACGTGGAGGCCGGGTGGCCGCGCAGCGACGGCCCCGCGGTGAAATACATCTCCTCCGCCCCGGCGACCCGCACGCTCACGTTGCCATGCCCGTTGGCGGAGATCGCCCCGCCGGCGACCACCCGCTGGGCGATATCGACGACCTGGCCGGCCAGATCCTTGTCCATGCCGCATCATCCCCCCCGGAGGGGAAGGCGTGCCAGCAGTGAGACCCAGAAAATATCCCGCCAGGCGCCGCATGGCGGGCGGGCTGGTGCCGCCGAGGTTCTCGGCCTCCTGGCGGAAACGCGTGCAGGTTCTGCTGCCGGGACAGCGGAACCCGCGCGAGATCGGCCAGAAGGCGGCTGTGGCGGGGCGGCCGGGACAGGTTAGTCGGCGGTGAGCTGGCCGCGCTCGGCGGCGCGGGCCAGCTTGCGGCTCTCCTTGAGGGAACGGCCGCGGGCTTCGGGCGGCAGCCGCCAGATCGTGTTGCCGCCCATGAAGCTGAAGCTCCGGATGTGGACGACCGGCGCGCCCGGGCGCGGCTCGCTGGCGGCCCCCCGCTCCTGGTTGCCGCCCAAGAGCGAGAAGCCGCTGATCTCCACGTCGACCGTGTTGGGCAGGTAGATGGTGGAACCGCCCATGATCGCGAACATGTTCAGCCTGAGGCCGTTGGCGTCCACCTCGGCATCACGCAGGTCGATCTCGTCCCCGCCCATGATGGCCACCGTATTGATCACCGAGGCTGGGCGGATTCGCCCGCGCCGCTGCGAGCCGCCCATGATGGCGACGAACCACCGGGTGGTCCGGGGCCGCAGGGCCGGGTCCGCGGCCGCGGGCTGGGCGACGGGCAACGACTGGCCGTCCTCGGGCAGGTCACGCGTTACGGCGGCCAGGTCGGCCCGGGTCTTGGCGGCCAGCACCAGGGAGGCGCGCTCCTCGTGCTCGTCCAGCGTGAGGCGGCCCGCCGCCGCGTGCTGGCCGAGCACCTCCAGCGTGCGGTCCCGGTCCTGATCCGAGACGCGAAGCTCCCCGTCGGGCACCGGGGGCTGAACGGGTTCCGTCACGGGCATTTCCTCCGTCGGGTCGGTCCAGTGCGGCTCATTCACGAGTTTCCCTCCAGATTGGCCCGCCCGGCACCGGCTGGCAAACCGGGCCGGCCCAGGACACGTGGGCGCCGGACACGCCTGCCCGGGAGCCGTTCCGGGCACGCCGGCGAGACGGCGCGGCCCCGGCCCGCACGGCCCGGCCGGTCATCGGGGCGCCGGCTCCGCACCCGCCAGTGCGGGTTTTAGGAGTGTGAGGTGCATAATGCTGGGCATGCGGCTTTCTGCCCGCGCCGACTACGCGTTGCGCGCGGCAATTGAACTCGCCTCCGTCACCGGCTGCCACGTGACGGCGGACCGGATCGCGCGCGCTCAGCAGATCCCCGGCAAATTCCTGGAAACGATCCTGACCCAGCTGCGGCGAGCCGGCCTGATCCGCAGCCAGCGGGGACCGGAGGGCGGCTTCTGGCTGGCCCGGCCGGCGGACGAGATCTGCCTGGCGGACATCATCCGCGCCATCGACGGCCCGCTGCTCGGCGTCCGCGGCGAGCGTCCCGAGAACATCGAATACCCCGGGGCAGCCGCGCCCCTGCAGCAGGTGTGGATCGCCCTGCGCGCCAACGAGCGGGCCATCCTGGAAGAGGTCACGCTCGCGCACATCGTCTCGGGGGAGCTTCCGGCCCGGGTGCGGAAACTGACCGAGGATCCCCAGGCCTGGGTATTACGTCCATGGTTGGCCCCTGGGCTCCGGCCGACCTGAGCGGGCGGGCCCGCGGGCCGCGCCCGCCGTCCGCGGATTCTGCGTACCGGGCCCGGCCTACACCGGAACCATGTCTGTCACGTCGTGTACGCCGGACCCGACCGCGCCGAACTCGCCAGCCGGGCCGGCGGCCATGTCCTCGGGGCTGAACTCCGCGTTGCGCACCACGCCGATGGCGACCTTGCTGCCAGCCGCCAGCTTCGGCTCCCTCGGCGCCTCCAGCACCGGCTCATTCTGCAGCTCAGCCAGCGCGAAGTTGTCGGCGACCTCACGGAAGACCTGGGAAATAGGAGTCCCCAGCGCGCTGCAGATCGCAGCGAGCAGTTCGGAGGACGCCTCCTTCTGCCCCCGCTCGACTTCAGACAGGTAGCCCAGCGAGACCCGAGCCGAGGCTGATACCTCTCTCAAGGTCCGACCCTGCCGCAGGCGTAGCCGACGCAGCACGTCACCGAGCAAGTGACGAAGCAAAACCATCGTCGAACTCCTTCCCGGGGCAGAACCGTTACCCCTCCACGGTACCTGTCCGGACGGTCAGTCCGGGAGTCCGCAACGGTCCGTCTCACTTCAGACGTAACGCTGTAATCAACCAATGTCTTCCCGGAGACGGCCAAGCAGGAGGGCAAGCGACTGCTCCACGGTCAGCCTACGGATCCGGTCTCGGTCCCCGTCAAGGACAAGGGTCCGGACTACGCGGTCGTTGTCGGCGCTAACTGCGACGTGCACGGTCCCGACCGGCTGGCCATCCTGCGGATCCGGGCCCGCCACACCGGTTGTGGCGACCCCGAAGGTGGCGCCCAGCCGCCGGCGTGCGCCGTCGGCCATCGCGGCGGCCACGCCGGGATAAACCGCGCCGTGCTGGTCCAGCATGGCCTGCGGCACGCCGAGCAGCGCCGCCTTGAGGTCGGTCGCGTAGGCGACGACGCCGCCGCGCACGGCGTAGGACGCGCCCGGGACCGTGGTCAGCGCGGCCACGACGAGCCCGCCGGTCAGCGATTCGGCGGCGGCGACGGTCTGCCCGGCCGCCCGGAGCAGGGCGATCACCTGCCCGGCCAGCGCACGCATATCGCCGCTGATCGGGTCATGTTCGTGATTTTCGGTCATTTCGCACCCGGTCTGCTGGTGGTGGCCGTGTCACCGGTTCTCCGGGGCGCATGGGTCCGGTCCCGGACGCCCGGTCCGGACGCTAGCGCGGCGGGGCCGCGGGCCGCAGCCGGGCCGCGCGTATCACGTAGTCCGCGCCCGTCACCACCGTCACCGCGACGGCCACGCCCATCACCACGGGACGCACCACGCCGAACGGGCCCGGCAGGACGTACAGGCTGATCGCGGCCATCTGCAGCAGCGTCTTGAGCTTGCCCCCGGGGCTCGCGGCGATCACGCCCCGCCTGATGACGGCGAAGCGGAGCAGCGTGATCCCGATCTCGCGGACTCCGATCACCGCGGTCACCCACCAGGACAGCTCGTGCATCGCGGACAGGGTGATCAGGGCCGCCCCGGTCAGCGCCTTGTCGGCGATGGGGTCGGCGATCTTGCCGAAGTCGGTTACCAGCCCGCGCCGCCGGGCCAGGCGGCCATCCAGGAAATCGGTCGCGGAGGCGATCCAGAACAGCACGAAGGCCACGATCCGCCCCGCCGTGCCGCCGACGGCCAGGAAGACCACGAACGCGGGTATCAGGATGATGCGCAGCCCGGTCAGCACGTTCGCCACGTTGACCAGGCCCGGGGCCGGCGCGCCGTCAGGAGCCGGGGCAGCCCCGGGGGGCCGCTGAGCCGCCCCCGGCGGCCCGGGAGGCTGCGAAGCCGCCCCGGAGGACGTCAACGGCGGTCCGCCAGCGAGCGGGGAGATGGGCGCGGCGCGGGACCGGCCGGGGCGGGGCTGGCGGCGGCCGCGAGGTCAACACCGTCGGAGGAGATCACGGTGGCCCTGACCAGCTGCCCCGGGGCGAGGCCGGCACCGGCGTGCACGGTGGTGGTCCCGTCGACCTCGGGGGCCTGGTGCGCCGCGCGCCCCTCGAACACGCCGCCACCGAGGTCCTCCTCGATCAGCACCTCCACGGCCTCCCCGATGCGCTCGGCGCCGCGCTGCGCCATCAGTTCCTCGGCGAGGCCGGCGACCTCCTCGACCCGCCGGGCCACCTCGGCCTCATCGAGCTTGCCGGGCAGGGCCGCCGCCTCGGTGCCGTCCTCGTCGGAATAGCCGAAGACACCGATCGCATCCAGCCGCGCGCCGCTGAGGAACAGCTCCAGTTCACGAAGGTCATCGGCGGTCTCGCCGGGGAACCCGACGATGAAGTTGGACCGCACGCCGGCCTGCGGGGCGACCGCCCGGATGCGCTCCAGCAGATCGAGGAACCGCGTCCGGTCGCCGAACCGGCGCATCGCACGCAGCAGCGGGCCGCTGGCGTGCTGGAAGGACAGGTCGAAGTACGGGGCCACGCCCGGGGTGCCGGCGATCGCCTCGATGAGACCGGGCCGCAGCTCGGCCGGCTGGAGGTAGCTGATCCGCACCCGCCCGATGCCGGGGATCGCGGCCAGATCGGGGAGCACCTCCTCCAGCAGCCGCAGGTTGCCGAGATCCTTGCCGTAGGACGTGGAGTTCTCGCTGACCAGGAACAGTTCCCGGACGCCCTGGCCAGCCAGCCATTCGGCCTCCGCCAGCAGCTCGGGCGGGCGGCGTGACAGGTACGCGCCGCGGAACGCGGGAATCGCGCAGAACGAACAGCGCCGGTCGCAGCCTGAGGCGATCTTGAGCGGCGCGACGACCCCGCGGGACAGACGGCGCCGCAGCGGCCGCGGGCCCGACGGCGGCGCCACACCGTCCGGCAGATCACGCGGTGCGGGCGACGCCGCCGCGGCAGCCGGGCCACCCGCGGAGGAACCGGCGGGCCGGTCGGCCGGGCTGATCGGCAACAGGGTACGGCGGTCCCGCGGCGTGTGCGCGGGCTTGCGCCGGCCGGCCAGCACGTCGTCCAGGCGTGCCGCGATGTCGCTGTAGTCGTCGAAGCTGAGCACCTGGGCCTCGGGCAGCGCGTCGGCGAGCTCGTTGCCGTACCGCTCGGCCAGGCAGCCGACGGCCGCGACCTTCGCACCCGATTCGGACGCGCTGAGCAGCTCATCGATCGATTCCTGCTTGGCCGCCTGAATGAAACCGCAGGTGTTGACCATGACGACGCTGGCTTCCGCACCCTCGGCGGCAAGCTCCCAGCCGCCGGCGGCCAGCCGCCCGGCCAGTTCTTCCGAGTCAACCTCGTTGCGCGCGCAGCCGAGCGTGATCAGGCTGACGGTGCGGCCGCCGCGGCCGCCGGGCGGTGCGGCGGGACCCGGCGAACGGGTGTCCGGGGGCTTGAGGGGTGAGGAAGGCACACCGGCAGATTACGGCACACCTGCCGGTGCGGCGGTCATCAGCAGGCGCCACGGAGGCCGCCGGCCGCCGGAGGTCACCCGGTGACCGGCTGGCCGGAGCCCGGCTGGCCGGAGCCCGGCTGGCCGGAGCCCGGCTGGCCGGAGCCCGGCTGGCCGGAGACCTTCTGCGCCGGGCCCAGGGTCAGCGTCACCGGCTGGTCGGTGCCGGGCGACTCCTTCTTGCCGTTCACGGTCAGCACGACACCGGCCGGGTTGCCGAGGCGCAGGTTCACCGCCTGGCTTTCCTTCCATATCTGCGTGGAGCCCGCGGGGACGATCCCGCTGTAGATCGTGGCGCCCTGGCCGTTGGTCAGGAAGACCCAGCAGTCCTGGACCGCGGTGAGCTGTATGACCACGGCGCTGGAGGCCGGCGCGGTGGGCGACGCGGACGGTGCGGGCGAGGTGCGGGGGGCGGTGTGATGCGTCGCGGCGGTCCCCGAGGCCTTCGGCCGCGACGGGGACGAGACCGTCACGAAGTGATACACGCCGTAGCCGATGACGATCAGCAGGGCGATGATCATGGCGACGCTCCAGTTCAGCGAGCGCCGTTCCCTGATCCGCAGCGGTGTGGCCGGCTCGAACACGTCCGCCGCCCGGATCGCCTGCGGCGCGCCGTGCAGTTCGTCGTATTCCTGGATCAGCGGCCCCGGATCAGCGCCTACCACCGCGGCGATGCTGCGGATATGGCCCCGGGCGTAGAAGTCGCCGCCGCAGGCGGAGAAGTCGTTCTGCTCGATTCCCCGGATGATTGTTTCCCTGATGCGGGTCCGCTCGCTGACCTGCGTCACGGTGAGACCGGATTGCTGGCGTGCCGCCGCCAGCGTGTCACCGATACTCACGCTGCGCCTCCACTGGCGTCGTCGTCTTGTCTCCGCGTGCGGGAGCCATCACCAAGTGTAGACATCATGGTGGCGGCCCCAGGTGAAGCCGTTGTTACCTGTCGCCAGCAGCCGGACAAAATTCACGGCCGCTCGCAGGCTACCTTGCCCGCCGCGGCTGTTCCTCAATCACCGCGCAGCGACGCCAGCACCTCCCCCAGATCGTCGGGCTTGATGAGCACGTCCCGCGCCTTGGAGCCCTCGCTGGGCCCGACGATGCCCCGGCTTTCCAGCAGGTCCATCAGACGGCCCGCCTTGGCGAACCCGACGCGCAGCTTGCGCTGGAGCATCGACGTGGAGCCGAACTGCGTGGTGACGATCAGCTCGGCCGCCTGCACCAGCAGGTCAAGGTCGTCGCCGATCTCCGAGTCGATCTCCCGGGAACGCTCGGGCGGGGCGGCGACATCCTCACGGTAGTCGGGTTCGGCCTGCTTCTTGCAGTGCGCGACGATCTCCCGGATCTCCTTCTCCGAGACGAACGCGTTCTGCAGCCGCATCGGCTTACTGGCGCCCATCGGCAGGAACAGCGCGTCGCCCTGCCCGACCAGCTTCTCCGCGCCGGGCTGGTCCAGCACGACCCGGCTGTCGGTGAGGCTGGAGGTGGCGAACGCCAGCCGGGACGGGACATTGGCCTTGATCAGCCCGGTCACCACGTCCACGCTCGGCCGCTGGGTGGCCAGCACGAGGTGGATGCCGGCCGCCCGGGCGAGCTGAGTGATCCGGACGACGGAATCTT
>Ga0335078_10013176_pt1 | contig 12253 bp, 9 predicted proteins | sample Lox_Sample_32_FD_206711 | JGI IMG/M metagenome (GOLD analysis project Ga0335078, IMG submission 206711) | Soil microbial communities from Loxahatchee National Wildlife Refuge, Florida, United States - Lox_Sample_3.2 | ecosystem: Environmental > Terrestrial > Soil > Wetlands | place: USA: Florida... | reverse complement strand
ATGAGGAAAGTGTTGAGCAGCAGCACGATCGCGGTTCCGACCAGCGCGGCAATGTGGGTGAGCCGGCTCTTCGCGAATTGACCCATGATGTCGGCGCGCCGCGTGAACATCAGCAGCGATATCATCGGCAGCGGCAGGGCGATGCTGAGCACGACCTGACTGATCACCAACGCATTCGTGGCGTTGGCGCCGAGCCCGACTAAGACGAACGCCGGGATCATGGTGACCAGTCTGCGGACCCAGATCGGAATACGAAATCCGACGAATCCTTGCATGATCATCTGGCCGGCCATGGTTCCGACCGTCGAGCTCGACACGCCCGAGGCGATGAGCGACAGCAAGAACACGCCGGCGGCGCCGGCGCCAAGCAGCGGCGTCAGCGTGTGATAGGCAGTTTCGATTTCGGCTACGTCGGGATGACCGGCATGGAACGCGCCCGACGCCATCATCACCATGGCCATGTTGACGAGCCCGGCGACAGCGAGCGCGATAATCACTTCCTGGTTGGAGAAGCGCAGCACTTTGCGCCGCTCGGTATGGTCGCGGACCGGCATGCGCGATTGCGTCAGGCCGGAATGCAGATAGACCGCGTGCGGCATCACGGTCGCGCCGATGATGCCGACCGAAAGCAAGAGCGCCTCGGCATCGGCGATCTGCGGCACGACGGTGTGGAATACCGCCGAGCCCCAATCGACCGGAGCAATGAATATCTCGACGAGGTAACAAAGGCCGATCAGGCTCACCATGCTGCCGATGATCAGCTCGATCGGCCGGAAGCCGAATCCCTCGAACATCAGGATGCCGTAGGTCACGATCCCGGTAATGATCATCCCGACGAGGAGCGGGGTCTGAAACAGCAGTGAAAGTCCGATGGCGCCTCCGAGGAATTCGGCGAGGTCGGTCGCCATGGCGGCGACCTCGCTGACCACCCACATCGCCCAGACCACCGGGCGCGGAAACTGGTCGCGGCACATTTCCGCAAGGTTGCGGCCGGTGACGATGCCGAGCTTGGCCGAAAGCGCCTGGAACAGCATCGCAATCAGATTGGCAAGCAGCACGACCCAAAGCAGGCCGTAGCCGTATTTCGCCCCCGCCTGGATGTTGGTGGCGAAGTTCCCCGGGTCCATGTAGGCGATCGAGGCGATGACCGCTGGCCCGGCAAAGGCCAAGTAGGCGCGCAACCCACCGCGCTGACCGTCAAGCACCTGGCGCGCGATAGCGACGGTCCGTTCGGTGAGCGACCCTCGCCGGGTGGCGGTCTCGGTCAAAACGCTGCTCCAGCATCAACGTGAATATGTAGCAACGGCTACAAACTAACGGCTCGACGGCGATTGTCAATGTGCTACGCTATGTGTACTAGGCTACATTTTGACATAAACACCCAGGTGTGTTCTGTATGCAACAATGTCGTTTAGGGGTTTAGGGACCGCGGCGATGATACAGCCGATCCTCTCCAGGAAGATCAAGCAAAAGCATCGCGGAGCGGTATGGGAACTCCCCACTGAGCTGACCCAAGCGCGCCGCTTTGGCAAAGCGCGATCGGCCCAATCGACTGCTTTGCTGGAAGACTATGTCGAGTTGATAGCGGACCTGTTGGCCAATACCGGCGAGGCGCGTCCTGCAGACATCGCACGGCGTTTGGGCGTATCGCACGCCACCGCAATCAAGACCGTTTCGCGCTTGAAGCGGGCAGGATTGGCGACCGCCCGGCCGTATCGCGGGGTGTTCTTAACGGAAAAGGGCCATACACTGGCGGAAAAAGTGCGCACTCGCCACAGGGTCGTTGTCGATCTACTTCGCGCGGTGGGCGTTCCCACCGAGTCCGCGGAGGCAGACGCCGAGGGAATCGAGCACTACGTTTCGGAAGCGACGTTGCAGGCATTTTCCCGGTTCTTGCTCGCCCGCAAATAGCGATAGCGCTACCATCAAGCACAGCACTCGCATTCGTCCCCCGACCAAGCTTCACGGCCTTCCTTCACCAAGAAGTACACGATTGCCAGTGAGCCGACGCCATCAACCCACCACGCGCCGGTAAACCATTGCGCGGCGAGGCTGGCGACAACCACGAATGACAACCATCCACACGTCACGGCCTCCATCGCATCGGCGCGGAGAGCGCGACTTCCGATCTTTTCGGCGATGGTGATTTTGCGATGCGCCAAGTAGCGCATGGCGGGAATCGCCACAAGCGCGACGAGGAAACCCGGCCATGAAAATTCCTCGCCGGTTCCTTTCCACAGATGCCACAGGGCGGCGGTCGTGACGTAAGCGGCCAAGAGGAGCAGCAATGCGCCGCCGAGGCGACTGGCAGTGCGCTCTGCGCGTTCAGAAAACTGCTGCCCTTGGCGTAGCTCGATGGATAAACGCCACATCAGCACGCCAGCCGATGCCAACTCAATCACGCTATCCAGGCCAAAGGCGATCAACACGAGACTACCCGCGGTCACGCCCGCGGCGATGGCGACAAGGGCCTCAATCGTCATCCATCCGATTGTGAGCCATTCGAGACGAAACGCCTCACGAACGAGCGGCAGGCGGTCGGATCGCGGCGGCAAGAAAAGCGGTGGCGGGACACACGAGTCTGATGACATCGCTATCGCTCAACAAAGCGGACGTGCTACCCTGCACCCTGTAGTCACTACAGGGTCAAGGCTAATGGCAGGGCTGAGCATCGGGCGGGTCGGTGAGGCCACCGCAACGCACGTTGAGACCATCCGCTACTACGAACGGATCGGTCTGCTACCGAAGCCGGACCGCACGAGCGGCAACTACCGCAGCTATGCGAGCGAGCACGTGCATCGCCTAGCCTTCATCCGGCGGGCACGGGAACTTGGCTTTTCCATCGAGGATGTACGCGAGTTGCTCGATCTTGCTGGGCATCGCGAGAATCCGTGCGCGGGAATCGACCAAATCGCTGCGCGGCACCTGGCGATGATCGAAGGAAAGATCACGACGCTCAAACGGCTTCGCCGCGAGCTCCGCGACACCCTTGCGGCTTGTGCCGGTGGGCGCATTGCCGACTGTGGCGTAGTCCAGGCGTTATCAGCTGATCGACTGGCGGAAAGAAAAAGAAGAGCAAGGCGTCAAGCTCGAGTTTGAGGGCCGGAATCGAATTGCACAAGGATATACCAATCAGGTCCCAATGTCTGCTGCGGGGTCATTTTCGACGTGGAAGACCGGCAGGGTGTCCGAACTTGCTCCAACAACGTCAACGCGCCGAAAGCGATGTCCTCGCCCGCCCAATCGCTGCCTACGGCCCGTTGTGATACTCACCGCGATCGGCTCAAAAGGCTCGACTGCAAGTACATGCGCGCTGGGCAACGCGGGAATTGCGTCGGCACTGGTCAGAAATTCACGGCGCAATCCGAGTTCGCCGCGATTTGGCGACTAGCGCCCGGCGTGCCCGCTTCGGATGCGCCCCTTCAAGTAATTGATTTTCAAGCAGAAACTGGTGGGCGCACAAGGACTCGAACCTTGGACCCGCTGATTAAGAGTCAGCTGCTCTACCAACTGAGCTATGCGCCCCAACCAAGAAAGGATCAGGGATTTCCACCCCGCGCCGCCGGTTGCATAATACCGCCGGAGACCCGCACCCAGCCGTTTGTTGGGGACAACAGTGTGGGCGATAGCCGCCGGCCGCGACTGGCGGAGGCACATTTAAGACATCCGCGGTAATTTTCCAAGTGCCGTGAACGGATATCCGAATGGGCGCGGTCGCTGACCGGTATCGCATTGCTGCCGATCATTCGCGCTGTTGCGGCGCTCGCGCCCGCCGAAGCGTGCCCCGTTGTTTAGCGGAGGCCGGCGTCAGTCCCTCCGACCGCCGGAATGTATGCGCTGGCCGGCGCACCGGCCGCCGCCTCTTGGGGCGCGGCCGCGGCAAGCAAATCGGACGCACCGTTCGCCATTCCGAGCGACGTGCGCACAACATAACGCGCAATCGCCGCCGGGATGTGGTGCGCGATCGCATGCGCCCGCGCAGCCTGCCCCATGGCCGCGAGCCGCGGCCGATTGGCGAGGGCGGCGACCGCAGCTTGCCTCAGGGCGCCCACTTCGACGTCGTAATAGATCGCGTGCTCGCCGGCCAGCAAGGGTTGATACCGCTCGATGGTCGGCTGGTTGATCAACGGTACGGAGCCGCACAACGCCGCCTCATAGTGTCGAAAGCAATCCCAGCCGTGACCTTCGGGCGACCAGGTCATGTAGGCCTGAGCACAGCGGCGATAGAACTCGGAACGCGGCAGTCTTTGCTCGGGGATGTCGACGACAAATCCGCGCTGGCGCAGGGCCAGCAACTCCGGCAGTCCTCGCTTTCGCACCGACGAGGACCCTTCGACCATACCAGCGAAGAATATGTCAGTCGATTTTTCGACGGGCGGAACATCAATCCGCTGCGGCGCGCCCATCGAGATCGGCCGCAGCTTGTCGATTCGCGCAAGATAGCGTGCCGACCTGCGAAAGCGCGCGGTCGGCAAATGTGCATGTCCGGTCTTCATGAAAAGCCGCCAGCGATCGGGAGGCAGCTCGCGCTTGAAATAAAGGGCGCAGCGGTCCAGCAGGAAGAAATTGTTGCGATTGATCAGCGGTAAGTCGGCGTCATCCCAGATCACCACCGGTGGAGGCACGCGCCACCGCACAAGCTGCGGGCCCATCGCCCGCGGCCACAAAGCCAGCCGATGCAGAGTGCGCCGGTCGAACAGGGTTCGCGAGATATAGTTCCAATGCCACGGCGAAAGAAACGTCGGTCGGCAGACGACCAGCGAGGTCTGCGGATCGCGCAACGCGCGCCACAGCGCCCCGAGGCTGCCAAGCGGCACGATCGGGGTCCCATCGTTCGCATGGACCGGGTCATCGCCGTCGGACGACGTGGAAAAATACGTCACCTTGTCGGGAAACAGCGCCTTGAGGTACGGAACGCGGCCGATCTCGACGATCCTGAGGTCGGAGAGATCTTGCATGTGCGCGCTGCCCTGCGAAACGACCTCTGACCGCCAGGCGAGAGGTCGCCGCGATCTCAGCCGACATCCGTAGAATGAATGCGGCGCTCTTCAGGCTTGCCGCGCAGGCGGCGGACGATCAGCTTGTTGAGCGCCGCAAGATATGCCTTCGCCGAGGCGACCAGCGTGTCCGGGTCGGCGCCCTTGGCCGTGACCGAGCGGCCATTCTCCACCAAGCGCACCGAGACCTCCGCCTGGGCGTCCGTGCCTTCGGTCACCGCGTGCACCTGATAGAGCTCCAGCACCGCCTCGTGAGGCACCATCGCCTTGATGCAGTTGAAGGTGGCGTCGACGGGACCGTTGCCCTCGCACTCCTCGATCAGCGAGTTGCCGTCGACGTCGAGCTTCATGGTGGCGCGCTGGGGCCCGCGCGTGCCGGCGATCACCGACAGCGAGACGAGCTTGATGCGATCCTGTGCGGTCGCGATCTCCTCGTCGACCAGCGCCTCGATGTCCTCGTCGTAGACGTGCTTCTTGCGGTCGGCCAGCGCCTTGAAGCGGACGAAAGCATCTTCGAGCTGATTGCCGGCGAGCTGGTACCCCAACTCCTCGAGCTTATGCACAAAAGCGTGGCGGCCGGAATGCTTGCCCATGACCAGCGAGGTCTGCTTCACGCCCACGTCCTCGGGCATCATGATCTCGTAGGTCTGGGTGTGCTTGAGCATGCCGTCCTGGTGGATGCCGCTCTCGTGGGCGAAAGCATTCCTGCCGACGATCGCCTTGTTGTAGGGCACCGGGAACGAGGTGACGGCCGAAACGAGCTTCGAAGCCCGCGTCAGCATGGTGGCGTCGATGCCGGTCCAGAACGGCAGGACGTCGTTGCGCACCCGCATCGCCATCACCACCTCCTCCAGCGAGGCGTTGCCGGCGCGCTCGCCGATGCCGTTGACGGTGCACTCGATCTGGCGGGCGCCGGCGCGCACGCCGGCGAGGGAATTCGCCACCGCCATGCCGAGATCGTCGTGGCAATGCACCGACAGACGCGCCTGGTCGGAGTTCGGCACGCGCTCGCGCACCATCTTGATCAGCGCAAAATATTCTTCGGGCACCGTGTATCCGACCGTATCCGGGATGTTGACGGTCGTCGCGCCGGCCTTGATCGCCGCTTCAACGCAGCGGCAGAGGAAGTCGTGCTCGGTCCGCGTGCCGTCCTCGCTCGACCATTCCACATCGTCGGTGAAATTCCTCGCCCGCGTGACCGAGGCGATCACCATCTCGTAGACCTGCTCCGGCTCCATCTGCAGCTTCCACTTCATGTGCACCGGCGAGGTGGAGATGAAGGTGTGGATGCGCGAGCGCCGCGCCGGCCTGATGGCCTCGCCGGCACGGTCGATGTCCTTGAGCCCGGCGCGCGCGAGGCCGCAAACGACGGCGTTCTTGGTCCGCTTGGCGATCTCGTTGACCGCGGTAAAGTCGCCGTCGGACGCGATCGGGAAGCCGGCCTCGATGATGTCGACGCCCATGGCATCGAGCAGCTCGGCAACCTCAAGCTTCTCCTCATGAGTCATGGTCGCGCCGGGCGACTGCTCGCCGTCGCGCAGGGTCGTGTCGAAAATGACGACGCGGTCCTTCTCGGACTTGGCTGTCGTGGTCATGATTTGCGTCCTTCTCGCTTGCGCCGGCTGCAATGCGCTTCTGCGCTTGCGGGCGCGCCAGGGTTCGTTGCCTTCGGTCGACCCCTGAGTGCCCAGGCGCAAACGCCCAGCCGGCCCTCAGGGGGCGCTAAGGAGCAGGAGCCCGAGAATGAGGGCGGCACCGGTCCCGGCCGCATCGGCCGTCCGGGTGATCGCGCGGAAATGCTGGCGTGTCGCCATCACCTGCCCTCGTCGTCCCAGGTCGCGGAGCCTCGCCGAGGCCGGTTAAGACCGCGTTAACCGCGAAAATAGGACGGCGCCACCCTTAGCAAAAGAGGGCGCGCCAAGGCAAGCTCACGGTTCGTGGGAGGGTGAGGGTCTCTCAGCCTTGAGCGCGCGCTCGATACTTTTCAGCTCGTCGAGGGCCTTGCCGCGGACCCTCGGAAATTCGACGTTCAGCCCGTCCAGCGCGTCGACGATTGCCGCCGATACGGTGATCCAGGCAATGTGCTTGTGGTCGGCGGGAACGACATACCAGGGCGCCTCCGGCGTCGAGGTGGCACGGATCATGTCCTCGTACACGTCCATGTATTTGTCCCACAGCTTGCGCTCGGTGACGTCGCCCATCGAGAATTTCCAGCGCTTCGCCGGCTGATCGAGCCGCTCGAGAAACCGCTTGCACTGCTCCTCCTTGGAGATGCGCAGGTGAAACTTCAGCACCCGCGTGCCGTTGCGCGCCAGATGCCGCTCGAAGGCGCGGATTTCCTTGAAACGGTGCTTCCAGATGTCCTTGTCGATGAGATTGCCGGGAAGCTTTTGCCGCTGCAGGAATTCGGGATGCACGCGCACCACAAGAACTTCCTCATAGTGCGACCGGTTGAAGATGCCGATGCGCCCGCGGCTCGGCAGCTTGACCGCCGCGCGCCAGAGAAAGTCGCGCTGCAACTCCTCCGCGCTCGGCGCCTTGAACGAATGCACCTCGCAGCCCTGCGGATTGACGCCGGACATGACATGCTTGATGACGCTGTCCTTGCCGGCCGCATCCATTCCCTGCAGCACGATGAGCAGCGCCCAGCGGTCCTGCGCGTAGAGCTTCTCCTGCAGGTCGGTGAGACGCGCAAGGCCGTCGGCAAGCGCCGCCTTCGTCTCGTCCTTGTCGAGCGGAAGGCCGAAAGTCTCAACCGGATCATGATCGGCGAGCCGAAAACTTTCAGGTTCGTCGACCCGGCAGTGCTTGAGGATTTTCGCAAGCTTCATCGCCACCTCCCGTGGCTCCAAGCCCGTTCATTGCCGCCAGACCTGATCGAAAAACGCGGTCACGTAACGCGGCATTCGCGGGTCGAGATCGGCGCGCCCGCGCACGATGCGGATGTCGGCAAGTTCCGGACGCGCTTCGCTCGCCAGATAGCGCATGATGCGGGCACGAAGGTCGTCGGCATTCTGGCGTGCGGCAAGCAGTTTCATCAATGCAAGATAGCCACGGTCGCGCACCAGCCTCCAGCCGGGCTCCGCCTCGAGCGTGCCGATATCGATCCCGGTCTCCTCCAACAGTTCGCGGCTGAGGCTGCCGGCAATATCGAGGATGCCATGGGCGTCCACGTCGTCCGGATCGGGCGTGCCGCTTGGGAAATAAATGCACCCCGCGGCAGCGGTTGAGGGCGCCATTTCGCCGACCAGAAATTCGCCGTTGCGTGAGCGCAGCGCCGCCGCGGCGAAAACGTTGAACACGCTGCGGTCCGCAAAGCCCCAATCGCGCCAGGCAAGGAAACTCGCGTAGTCCGTCTCAAAACAGGTACCGCTCAGCACGCCGTCGGCGATCGTGTGGTTGCTGACCAGGAGCACGCGGCCATTCCAGAGCGCCGACCGCTCGCGCCGAAGACATGCAAAATGCCGGTCGATCTCTTCCCGCCGCGCCGAGGCAAACTCCCAAGACCAAGGCTCAACCGCCAGCTCCACGCGGTCGATCGCGATGATTTCCGTCTCCGGCAGGTCGGGGGACATCACAGCGGACTTTAAACATCGCCGCGCCTCGGTGTCATCAACGACCACGGCAACGGCCTTTCCAGTTCGTGTACGGCCGCATCAGTCGTGCCTGTAGGCACAAAAAAGAGCGGCACCGAAAGGTGCCGCTCCTGATCCTCGTTGACGCGGACGAGCGGGCGTCCGGTCAGGCCTTCATCGCCGCCTTGACGGCTTCTGCCGTGATCGGCAGCGAGCGCACGCGCGCGCCGACCGCATTGAAGATGGCGTTGCCGATCGCCGGGGCGACCACGGTCACCGCCGGCTCGCCGCAGCCCACCGCCGGCTCACCATTGCCGATGATGCTGACGTCGAGTTCCGGCATCTGGCTCATCCGCATCGGCGTGTAACCGTCGAAGTTGGTCTGCTGGATGCCGCCATCCGCCATCGTCGCTTTCTCGAGCATCGCTATCGAGGCGCCCCACAAGGTCGAGCCCTCGATCTGGGCGCGGACGCCGTCGGGGTTGACGACGGTGCCGACGTCCATGGCGACCGTGAGCTTCTTCAGCGTCACCTCGCCGCTGCTCGGATCGACGTGCACGTGGGCGACGCAGGCCGTCCACGTCGGGCTCGCGCGCTCCTGCGAGCTGACGCAGGCAACGCCGAGGCCTTCATTCGGCCCGAGCTTGATCGCCCCATAGCCGGAGCGGCCCACCGCGGCGCGCAGCGCGTTGGCGAGCCTCTTGGCCCCACCCGCCGTCTGCGGCTTGTCGCCGCCAGCATTGGCGCCGGCGCCGTCAAGCAGCCTGAGCCGCATCTCCACAGGGTCCTGGCCGGAGGCGTGCGCGATGTCGTCCATCGTGCTTTCGACCGCCCAGAAGGTCCAACCCGGAGCGACCGAGCGGAGCTGGCCGGACGGCGTCGCGTTCTGCGCCAGCTTGTTCTCGAAGTTGCGCACCGTGTGGTTGGGGATCGTGTACCAGTAGTCGGCGCCGTTGACAGTGAAGCTGTCGTGCGACCCCTTCTTGTCGACCGACGGCGTGAGGAACGCCGGGATACCCCAACGCTTGGTCGGCCAGGCGCCGATCACGTCGTGCTCCATCGCGATGGGCTTGCCATCGGCGTCGAGCCCGACTTTGACCTTTTGGTAGGTCAGAGGCCGCGTGAAGTCCATCTGCATGTCGTCTTCACGCGAATAGATCACCTTCACGGGCTTGCCGACCGCTTTGGACGCGGCGACCGCCGGGACGGTCATGTCCGACTCCAGCCGGCGTCCGAAGCCGCCGCCCAGATACTGCTGGTGGATGAGGATTTTGCTGGCATCCACACCGGCGACAGCGGCCGCAATCGCCGTGGTGCGCGTTGCGAACTGATTGCCGGTATAGATGTGCCAGATGCCGTCCTTCTCGAAGGCCAGCGCGTTCATCGGCTCCATGGGGGCATGGATATTGATGCTGGTGAGGTACTCGCCTTCGATCACCTTGGCGGCCTTCTCCATCGCGGCGGCCGAGTCCCCGTCCCTCACGAAGAGGAAGCCTTCGGTTCCGTCCTTCTGGAGGCGACGCGACTCGTCGATGATCGTTTGGTCGGACACGCTCGCGTACGGGCCCTTGTCCCAAACAATCTTCAACGCCGCGGCGGCCTTCTTGGCGCCTTCATAGGTCTTCGCCACCGCGACCACCCAGCCCGACGTCGTGCCGGTCTTGTCGTCGACGACCACGGCCTTGACGAAGCCCGGCACCTTCTTGGCCGCGCTGTCATCGACCGACTTCACCGTTGCGCCGTAGCGCACCGGCGGCAGCGCAAGCTTGCCGTAGAGCATGTCCGGCGCGAAGGCGTCGATACCGTACTTGCAGGTGCCGTTCGTCTTCGATGGAATGTCGATCTGCGGCAGGGGCTGCCCGATCTTGGTGTATTGATCAGGCGTCTTCAGCTTGATCGCCTTGATCTCGTCCGGCGTCCAGGTCTTGTTTGCCTTTCCGCCGGCGACGATCTGGGCGTAGGTCAAGCTCTTCTTCGATTTTGCGTGGTGCACGCGCGAGTCACGCGCAAAGCACTCGCCTTCCGGAACACCGAGCATCTCGGCGGCCGCCTTGATCAGCGTGAGACGGCCAGCGGCTCCGGCGCGACTCATCGCGTCGAAGTTCATGCCCGTGCTCCAGCTACCGCCGGTCACCTGTGCGCCGAGCACCGGATCGTTGTATTTCGGATCGTTCGAGGCGAGGACCACGGACATGTCCTTCCACGACGCCTCGAGCTCCTCGGCAACGAGTTGCGCCATGGTGCTGGCGATGTGCTGGCCCATCTCGGCCTTGCCGACGGTGACCACCACCTTGCCGTCGGTGCCGATCGCCGCCCACACCGTCGGCTCGAGGCTGGCCGAGGTCGCGCCGAATGCTTCCTTGATTTCCGGCAGCGCGGCATAGCCGAGAACAAGCCCGGTCGCCGCGGTTCCAACGAGGAAGCTGCGCCGGTCGAGGTTCGCCAACCCGTCCACCTTCTGATGTTTCGTCATGGCTTATACTCCCCGCATTTCGGCCGCTGCACGCAGAATGGCGCGCTGGATTCGTGCATAAGTCATGCAACGACAGAGATTGCCGTTCATGTGCTCGACGATTTCAGCCTTGCTTGGATCGGGGTTCTTCGCCAACAGCGACGCTGCCTGCATGATTTGCCCGGACTGGCAGTAGCCGCATTGCGGGACTTGTTCGGCGATCCAGGCGCGCTGCAGCGCATGCTCGCCCTTCGGATGCAGCCCTTCAATGGTCACGATTTTCTTGCCGGCGGCCTGAGATACCGCGGTCTGGCAGGAGCGCACCGCCTCGCCGTTGAGATGGACGGTGCAAGCGCCACACAGGCCGGCGCCGCAACCAAACTTCGTTCCGGTCATCTGCAAATGCTCGCGGATGACCCAGAGCAGCGGCGTGTCGTGCGGTACGTCGACCGAATGATCACGCCCATTGATGTTCAGGGTCGTCATACTCCCTCCATTGGCGGGTGTTTATCGGGTCACGAAGCGCCGCCCGTCTGCCTCGCGACGTTGCCGGTACTCGGCCCGCTGGTCGAAGGCGTCCGCCACATCGCGGTTGGCCACAACCAGCAAATTATTGCATTGCAACAAATGACAACGCTTGTTGGCATGCTATCAATTCACAAAACCTAAGCAAGATAAATTCTAAACTGGCGCTCCCCTTCGAGCCCTCGGGGCCGAATTCAGCGGATTCCGCAGGTTCACCAAATCTTTACTGCGACAGCCTCCGTTCCAGTAAATCCGACGCGGCTTCTCGCTGGTCTCGACGACGGGAGGCCGCCGAACGGCGGCAAGTCCGATCTGAGAAAGCCGTCATTTCGGCACGCGAGGCCCAACAAAAAACCGGAACTCGGATGCACCGAGTTCCGGTTACCATTTGAGTGGCCAGCGCCTCTCGGGCGCGGGCCGACAATCAGCCGAGCTGGTTACCGATCGGCAGCTGGCGGATGCGTTTTCCTGTAGCCGCAAAGATCGCGTTGCACAGCGCCGGCGTAAACGGCGGCACGCCGGGCTCGCCGACCCCGCTCGCCGGCACGTCGATGCTGTTCTCGACGATGTGCGTGTGCGTCACCGTCGGCGACTCGTCGTGGCGAACAACCTGGTAGTCGTTGAAGTTGCTCTGCTCGACACGGCCTTTCTTCAGCGTGATCTCACCGTATTTGGCGAGCGAGAGCCCCATCACCGCCGCACCC
>Ga0335078_10013175_pt1 | contig 12253 bp, 9 predicted proteins | sample Lox_Sample_32_FD_206711 | JGI IMG/M metagenome (GOLD analysis project Ga0335078, IMG submission 206711) | Soil microbial communities from Loxahatchee National Wildlife Refuge, Florida, United States - Lox_Sample_3.2 | ecosystem: Environmental > Terrestrial > Soil > Wetlands | place: USA: Florida... | reverse complement strand
AGACGTCGGTCCACGCCACGTCGTGCGACGTGATCCAGCTCGCCACCTGATCCACGAAGAACGGGTCGTCGCCGAGCCCGTGCCCGTCGCTGCGGATGGCCACGCCCCACTCGGGGAGGACGATGGGCTTGCCGACCGCCGTGGCGAACGAGGCCAGCCAGTCGAGCCCCCAGGCCGAGGTGAGGTAGCCGTTCCAGGCGTCGGCCGGTGAGGGGTCGGCCACCCACGATTCGTCGTAGAGGTCGACCCCAACGGCGTCGACGTACGCGTTGCCCGGGTACGCCTGGCTCGGCGAGAAGCGCCCCGCGGGGCGATCGGCGTCGGGGTTCCACACGAACCGGAATGCCTGGCCGGGCACCGACCGCATGGAGGTGACGATGGCCCGGAAGTAGGCGGCGTACTGCAGGGCGCCGGCGCCACTGCGGACGCGCCAGCGGTACCACGTGCCGTTGAACTCCCAACCCAGCCGGAGCACGGCGTTGCCCACGCCGGCGCGGACGAGGTTGCGGGCCAGCGTCACGAAGTCGCCGTCGTAGGCGCCGTGGGCACCGTTGCGCAGGCTGGCGCGGCCCTCGTCGGGGAGCATGGGCACGGCCAGCACCAGCCGGTAGCCCGAGCGCGCCCACACGCCGACCCCGGCGGCGGCCTCGATGGTGCCCCACGTCGATCCGTCGAGGAAGTCGAGGCCCAGGCTGAGGTGGGCGCCAGTGCGCCGGGCGAACGCGGCCACGCCTCCGGGATCGCCGGCGCCGGCGTAGTCACCGAGCGGGATGGCCGCCGCCGCCCCCGTGCCCGAGGCCAGACCGGTGGGCGCCAGGGCGAGCACCACCGTGCACGCCGCCACCACGCCGACGACGACCGTGCGCCGACGTCGTCGTCCGGTGCCGGCGCGCCGTCCCGTCCGGCATCCCGGCTCGGCCGACACGTCCACTCCCCCCCCTGGTCCCGCCCCACCGACCATGGTAGAGCCTAGAGTGCCGTTGTGGACGAGACGATCCGATCCGTGCTCGCCGAGCACGGCGGCCTGGCCGGCGAGACCACCGATCTCGGCGACGACGACGACCTCTACCGCCTCGGCCTGAGCTCGCATGCCACGGTCAACGTGATGCTGGCCCTGGAGGACGCCTTCTCCATCGAGTTCCCCGACGAGATGATGCGCAAGAGCACCTTCCAGTCGGTGGCCGCCATCCGTGCCGCGGTGACGGAGGTCATGGGCGAGCAGTGAGGCGGGAGCTCGGCCCGTGACCGGCGCACGGCCGGTCCTGGCCATCGTCCACGACGACAGCGGCATCGTTCCCATGGTGCTGGCGGCGACCGCCCGCGAGCGCTGCGACGTGGTGTGGATCGTCGACGCCGCCGATCTCGAGCAGCCCGCCACCGTGCGGCTGCTGCGCAAGATGGGGACGGTCCTCGACATCGCCGGCATGACCCACGACGCCGCCGCCGAGGCGCTCGGGGCGCTCGGCCCCGGAGGCATCTTCGTCCACGCCGACGCCACCCTGGCCCTGGGCGCCGCCCTGGCGGGGCGCCTGGGCCTGGCCTTCCACGACGAGGACACCGTGGCGCGCCTCACCGACAAGCCCGCCCAGCGGGCGGCGCTGCGCCGGGCCGGGCTGCCCGTCCCCCGCTGGGCGGTGCTCCCGGCGGGGGCCGGGGCCGCCGAGGCCGACGCCGCCCTCGCCGACCTCGAGTTCCCGGCGGTGGTGAAGCCCACCGCCGGCGCGGCGAGCCGCGACACCGTCTACCTCGAGGGGCGCGCCGATCTGCACGCCCTGCTGGCCCAGGAGCCCTCCCGCGGCGGCATCTGGCCGGCCATGGTGGTGGAGGAGTACCTCGCGGGCGCCCCCCGACCCGACCCCGCCTTCGCCGACTACCTGTCGGTGGAGAGCGTGGTGGTCGACGGCCGTGTCGTTCACGCCGGGCTCTCGGGGCGCTTCCCCCCGGCCGAGCCCTTCCGCGAGCTCGGGCTGTTCGTCCCCGCCGCCCTGCCCCCCGACGCCGTCGGCGGCGTGCTCGACGCCGCCGGACGGGCCATCGCCGCCGTCGGGGTGCGCTTCGGCTTCTGCCACACCGAGATCAAGCTCACCGCGGCCGGTCCCCGGGTCATCGAGGTCAACGGCCGCCTCGGGGGCGCCGTCCCCGAGGCCCTGGGCCGCGCCACCGGGCTGGACGTCCTGGGGCTGGCCATGGACGTGGCGCTCGGGGCGCCCGTGCCCTTCGACGGCCCCGTTCCCACCACCCGGGTCGGCTACTTCGCCACCGCCGCCGCCCCCCGGTGGGCTCGGCGTGTCGAGCGCGTCGACGGGCTCGACGCCCTGAGCGAGTTCCCCGGCGTGGAGTCGGTGGAGCTCAAGCGGCGGCCCGGCGACGAGGTCGACTGGCGCCAGGGCAGCCTGGGCTACGTCTACTCCGTGCTGGGCACGGCCCCCGACCACGAGGGCCTCAAGGCCCTCAAGCGGAGCATGGCCGAGGACGTGGTGATCACCTACGCCTGACACGGCGCTGGCCTGCGGCTGACACGGGACGCAGCGGGCGGGCTCGGGACCAGGTCAGCCCGGTCGACGCCGGCGCGATCGTCAATTGTGACGATGTGTGGGCCAACCGGATCTGCTCCCATGGTGCCGGCACGGCGCCTCCCCCGGCGGGAGGGCCCCGGCCCGAGGGGGTGCGCGTGGGACGCTTTCCGAGGGCGGCGACCCGGATCGCCACGGCGGGCGCACTGTCGCTCCTCGTCGGTGCGGGCCTGGTGGCCACCGTGGCCGTCCAGGCGCTGAGCGCCCCCGCTTACGCCGACACCGCTCCCTTCGAGGTCGTGTGCGGCGGCAGCCCCTTGGGCGCTGTGGCGCTCAACGACGTGGTGGTGAGCGGGACCATCTCGCCCGCCGACCCCGCGCCCGGCCAGCAGTTCGACCTCGACGGCGTCCAGCTGCAGGTCCCCCTGCCCGCTTCCCTGCTCGACGAGGTGCCCTCCTCGGGTCCGAGCACCACCTGGAGCGGCTCGCTCACCGCCACCGTCGACGCCACCGGGGCCGAACCGGCCACCCTGCCGACGGGGGCGGTCGCCTTCTCGAGCCAGGTGCCGAGCCCCGCCCCGAGCGCCGGGGTGGTCCTCGACGCGCCCACGTCGCCGGTGGACATCGGCCCCTTCACGGCCACCGCCGGCGCGGTGTCGCTGGCGCTGGCGCCCACGACGGCGCTCGATCTGGACGTGGGGGGCATCGCCTTGTCGCTGTCGTGCTCGTCGTACCCGAACGACATCGTCCCGGTGTCGGGCGTCGCCCGGGGGCCGGCGCCCGGGCTCCCGGTCTCGCCCGTGATCGCCGTGGCCGGGGGGGCGAGCCCGCCGCCGCCGGCGCCGGCGCTGACCGGTCCCTACGAGCTGTACTGCCCCCACACCCCGGTGGGCGACCTCGTATTCAACGGCGTGACCACCACGGCCACCGTGTCCCGCTCGGGCCTGTCGGCCGGCGACAGCTTCCGGGTCGCGGGCTACCAGACCCACATCCCGGTGCCCGCCGGCCTGGTGACGGCGGCCGCCGGGCTCGCCAACGACAGCTTCGACGGCCTCGCCGCCGGCGCCGTCGACGTCGAGGGTGCCGGTCCGGGCCAGGTGTCGACGGGGTCCATGGCCTTCGACGTGCCCTTCCCCTCCCCGGTGCCGAGCGGGGGCGTGGGGCTCGACCTCCCGGCGGCACCGCTGTCGCTCGGGCCCTTCACCGCCGACGGTGGGCCCGTCACCGTGGCCCAGGACCCGACGCTCATGGTGGTGGCGTCGCTGTCGAGCAAGGCCTTCACCATGACCTGCACCGCGTACCCCGACGACGACGAGGCCACGTCGGGGTCCACGGGGACGGCCCCCGCCGGCCCGGCCATCGAGCCCATCATCGCCCTGGGCTCGGCGTCGGGGGGCCTGCCCACCACCACGACCACCACCACCGGCCTGCCCGAGCCGTTCGGGTCGACCCCGCCCACCACCGGTCCCTACGAGCTGTTCTGCCCGGGGTCGCCCGTGGGCAACATCGTGCTCAACGACACCACCACCACGGCCACCGTGTCGCCGTCGGCGCTCGAGCAGGGCGACACCTTCGGCCTCGCCGGCCTGCAGATGCAGCTGTCGCTACCCCAGAGCGTGGTGCAGCAGGCCGAGGCCCTCGGCCTCACCCGGCTCACGGGGGACGCGTCGCTGTTCCTCGACGCCACCGGTGTGGACGACGGCGGCTTCGTGCCCGTCGACAGCTCGGTGGGCACGTCGTCGGCGCCCGGCGCCGCGGCCGTCGCCACCTCGGCGTCGGGATCGGGCGGCGGTGGCACGGTCACGGACCCCGGCGGGCCGGTGGTGGTGACGCCGCCGTTCCCCCAACCCGTCCCGGGCCCCTACGACATGCCGTTCGACGTGGCGCTGCCCGACCCCGTGCCCGCCGGCGGGGTGCAGTTCACCCTGACGCCGTCCCCCGGTGACGGCGAGGCCTTCGTGGCCTCGGGCGGGCCCATCTCGGTGACCGTCGGTGGCGTCGACATCGACGCCACCGAGTTCGGCGACAGCTTCGGGATGTTCTGCGAGCCCTACCCCAACGACACCGAGCCGACGGGACTGGCCTCGGTGCAACCCGACGTGGCCCCGGCGAATCCGCTGGTGGCCTCGGGCACCGCCACCATCCCCCCGCCGGCGCCCTCGGGGCCCGGGCCCTACGAGCTGTACTGCCCGGGCACGCCGGTGGGCGCCATCGCCATCAACGACGTGACCTCGTCGGCCACGCTGTCGCCGCCCGATCCCTCGCCGGGCCAGCAGTTCAGCGTCACCGGCTACCAGTCCCACGTCACGCTGCCCGCCGACATCACCGCCGCCGCGGCGGCGCTCGGCAACGACGCCATCACCGGCACGGCCACCACCACCTTCGGCGCCGAAGGGGCCACGCCGACGTCGGTCCCGTCGGGCACCATGGACTTCGACGCCCCCATCCCCGACCCGGCGCCCACCGGCGGTCTCGTCTTCGCCGTGCCGGGCACCCCCAAGGACATCGGCACCTTCACGGCCACGGGGTCGACGCTCACCATCACCCAGGGCGACCAGGTGGCGCTGACGCTCGAGGGCACCGGCACCGACACCGCACCGCTGGCCGATGCGACGTGCACGGCCTACCCCGACGACCTGCTGCCCAGTGGGATCGTCGACGCCGCCCCCTGGGGGGCACCCATCGAGCCCGTCCTGGTGACTACGGCCCCGGTCCCGCCGCCCCCCCAGGGCCAGTCCGGCCCCTACGAGCTCTACTGCCCGGGGACGCCGGTGGGCGACATCGCCCTCAACGACGTGGTGTCGTCGGCCTCGCTCTCGCCCCCCGACCCGGCCCCCGGCCAGCAGTTCGACGTCACCGGGTACCAGACCACCGTGCGGCTCCCCGCCGAGATCGTCACGGCGACCGCCGCCCTCGGCAACCCGTCGATCGAAGGCGAGGCATCGGGGCTCCTCGACGCCGGCGGTGCCACCCCGGCGTCCATCTCCACCGGGACCCTCGCCTTCAACGTCCCCATCCCCGCCGAGGTGCCCGGCAACGGGCTGGCCCTGGCCCTGCCGCCCACGCCCAGCACCATCGGTCCCTTCACCGCCACCGCCAGCCCCGTCACGATCTCGCAGGACTCCCACGTCGAGCTGAGCATCGTGGTGTCGGGGTCGGAGCTGGACCTCGGCTGCCAGGCCTATCCCGACGACAGCGTCGCCACCGGCATCGTGAGCGGGCCACCCGACGCCGTCCCCGAGGCACCGGTCATCGTGACGGGCGCCGTGCCGCCGCCGCCCACCTCGGCGCCCACGCCGACCACGAGCGCGGGCGACGCCAGCACGACCACCGCACCGGTGGCGCCCACCGACGCCGCCCCGGGCGGGCCGACCACCTCGGTGCCCGGGTCCACCATCACCACGGCATCGGGGACGACACCGGGCACCGCCGACCCCGGCGGGTCGAGCACCACGGCCGCGGCCGCCACCATCACCAACGGCGGCGCGGGCGGCGCCGGCCCGGCCACCAAGGGCGCCTCGGACCCCTCGGTGACCCCGGCATCGGTGGTCACCGCCCCGGCGAGCTCCCTCGCCTTCACCGGCGCCGGCGCCCAGTTGCGGTGGCTGCTCCTGGTGGGGGTGGCGCTGTCGGCGCTGGGGCTGGCGCTGTTGTTCCTGGTGGACGCGCCGCGCCGGTTCCTCGCCCACCTCGGCGCCGGCGGGGGCGTCGGGGACGGCCTGCGCCGCGCCCTGCACCGCGGGGGCGGGACGGGAGCCGGCGCCGAGGTGGGCCGGCCGGGTCGGGCCGGGGGGTTGTGGCAGCCCCGCCGGTGACCGGGTGCCGCCGGTGGGGGCGGCGCCTCCTCGGTCGCCAGGGGGTCAGCCCCGCAGCGACTCCGCTTCGAAGCTGACCACGGCGTCGTCGAGGGGCACCACCATGCGCGGCTGCAGGTAGCGGTGGCCGTCGGCGACGAGGCGCACGGTGGTGCCCCAGGCGCTGAAGCCGATGGCGTGGCCGGCGAAGGGCATGGGGCCCTCGGTCACCTTGACCTCGACGATGCCCGTTCCCCTCATGGTGATGGCGGTCTGCTGCATGCGCTCCATGGCGAGCTCGCGTGCCGAGTACATGGCCTCGGTGTAGTTGGTGAGCTCGACGTTGGCCCCGGTCTGGCGGATCGAGGTGGCGGCGCTGCGGCGCGGGGCGTAGACGAAGCTCGCCCCGTGGGCCAGGCCGACCGGGCCCCAACCCGCCTGGTGCAGGAGCGTGAAGTCCCGTCCCGAGAGGTCCGACACGAAGACCTCGCCCCCCTCGGCTCCCTGCACCGGGCGCACCGCCGTGCCCACGAGCTCCACGTCGATGTGGTGGCGATCCACCGTCACCTCGACGTGCACGCCGACCACGCCGTGGCCCCGCACGCGCCGGCACTCCTCGGAGATCCGTTGCACCGCCCCGGTGAAGGCCAGTCCCTGGGCGTCGGAGGCGACGGCGATCTCGCCCATGCCCCAGCTCCACACGCCCGCCGGCACCGAGGCCACCGAGACCCCGCACACGAGGTCCACGGGCTCCCAGCCGATCGAGTGCAGCAGGAGCGCCTCGTCGATGGACAGATCGGAGGTGACGCCGTGCCCGCTCGCGCCCGGGGAGGCGAGCGCCGTCACCGCACGGCGCAGCTCGGCGCGCACGTCGGGGGCGGGCTCCTCGGCGCCGGTCACGTGAGGCGCACCGTGGGCACGGGGGGGACGACGGGACCGAAGTCCTTGTAGCGGCGCACCCTGGTGCCGCGCAGGGTGCACTCCACCACTTCGTCGCCCTCGGCCAGGGACCACCCGGAGGTCTGCATGCGGGCGCCGTGCAGCGAGTCGCCCCCGAGCTGATCGCGCACGTGCTTGCGGGCGATCTGGCGCACGGCCATGCGCGCCCGGACGACCTGGTCCACCTCCTGGGCCCCGTAGCCGCCCCAGGAGAAGTTGCGGCCCTCCATGAGGTAGTCGGTCATGCAGTAGGCCCACACCCGGACCGAGCTCATGGCGACCGCCAGCGACACCGGCATGAAGCCGGCCTCGATCAGCTTGGCGAGGCGCTGCCCGGCGAGATAGGTGGTCCACGGGGGCGCGCCCGACGGGTGCGTGGCGCCCCCGACCACCACGGCGGTGCCCAGCATGTGGAACTCGGTCACCGACATGTCGCTCAGGTGCCGGACGCTGTCCACGACGCCGATGACCCCGTGGGCGCCGGCCTGCGCCGCCTCCTGCACCAGGCGGGCGTAGGCGGACCCGAAGCCCTGGTGCCAGGCGTCCTCCACCCAGGTCTGCTCGTAGTTCTGTCCCCAGGTCCGGTGCTCGCCGGACATGACGTAGCCGTAATGGGGGCAGCGGAACACCTCGCTGTAGCCCCGGCCGCCGCTCGAGGCGTACGGGCTCCACGGGCTCATGTAGGGGTTGCCCGTGCCGTACCAGCCCCAGCGCATGACGCAGAAGCCCTGCACCAGGCCGACGGGCTCGAGCCCCATGGCCAGGCAGGCGGCGAAGTCGGCGCTCGAGAGCCCCGACGACCACGCGCCGGACCGCAGGCGCCGCTCGGCCGCCTCGGGGAGGGCGTCCTCGGCCATCAGCGCGCCGGGCGCCCGGGACGGGCCATCAGTTGTCGAGGGAGATGATGGTCGTGGGCCGGGGGAGGGCCACGCCGTCCTGGGTCTTCACCACCGCCGTGCCCAGCGCCAGGAACTCGATGGTGTGCGACCCCCACTGGTGGGACTTCTCCTCCAGTCGCACGCCCACGATGCCCGTGGCCCCGAGCTCGGTGGCCTCGTCCTGCATCCGGGTCATGGCCAGCTCACGGGCCTCGTAGAGCGCCTGGGTGAAGTTGGGCAGCTCCACGTTCTGGCCGGTGGAGCCGATGGCCTGGATGAGACCGCGGTGGGCGATGTGGTACACGCAGGTGCCCATGACGAGGCCCTGGGGCACGTGGCCGGTCTGCATGATCGTCCAGAAGTCCTGCCCCGAGAGGTCCGAGGTGAAGGGCTTGCCCGCCTTGTTGCGGTACGAGGCGCCGTTCTCGGCCTTCACGGCGGTACCCATGGCGATGAACTCGGCGGCGTCGTTGCCCCACTCGTAGTAGTTCACGTCCAGCCGCACTCCCACGACCCCGTCGGCACCGAGCTCGGTGGCCTCCTCCTCCATCCGGGTCATGGCCAGCTCCCGGGCGTTGTACATGGCCTCGGTGAGCTTGGTCAGCTCCTGGGACTGGCCCCACTTCCGCATCTGGATGCCGGTGTGGTAGATCGACGACCCCATCACGAAGCCCAGGGGATGGAAGCCCACCTCCTTGATGAGGAGGAACTCGTTCACCGACAGGTCGGAGGTGAACAGCCCGTGCTCGAGCTGTTCGAGGCGGCGCTCGGCGTCCTTCGGGAGATCCTCGGGCTGGGTCACGACGGGCCTCCGATCACGATGTTCTCCAGTGCCTGCCGGGCGGTCTCGCTGTGGCGCGCCTCGGCCTGCAGCGCCACGAGGAGGCGTTTGAGCCATTCGTCCATGCCCACCTGCTCGCTGCGGATCCGGATGCCCCCCGAGCTGTGGCCGATGGTGCACCGCACGGCGTGGTCGTCGACCTCGGCCCGCAGCACGTCGTCGCCCATGGCCATCTGCACGGCCTTGATGTCGTCGGAGCGTCGAAGGAAGCCGCCCGCCTTCTCCACGGTGAGCCGCTTCCCGAGCACGTCGCCGAGCTGGTTGACGAGCAGCCGCAGCATCATGTGCACGTCCGACGCGTTGGACTGCAACGTGGCTGCCGCCATGTCGAAGTCGAACGCCTCGCCGGCATCGGGCGCCATCGGGTGGCAGCCTACCGGCGGTCGTGCCGGGCGTCGCCGGCGCCCGGGCCGGGCGGCCCGAAGCACCACCGGTAGCGCGACACCTCGGTGAAGCCCATGCGCCGGTAGACGGGGTCGCCCGCCTCCGACGCCTCGAGCACGATCGCCTCGGCCCCCGCCGCGAAGCCCGCCGCCACCGCCCAGCGGGTGCACAGCTCGCCAAGCCCCCGACGGCGGGCGCCCGGCACCGTGCCCACCAGCTGGATGCCGGCCACCCGCTCGCTCGTGACCACCATGGCCGCCGCCACGGGGCGCCCCTCGAGATGGGCCACCACCGCCCGCACGTGCGGGCCGCGCACCGCCTCGAGGCTGGCCAGCTGGGCCTCGGCGGCATCGCGGGGGAGGAAGGAGTCGGCGTAGGCCTCCACCGTGACCTCCAGGTACCGCCGGCGCCCCTCCTCGTCGGCGACCTCGTCGAGGGTCACCCCGGGCGGGGGCTCGGGCGGCCCCAGGGGACGGTCGAGGGCGAGGCGGGGGGCGCCCTCGGCGGAGATCGCCGCGTAGCCCCCGGCCAGGGCGGCCTGCTCGAGGTCCTCGTCGGCGTGGGCCGCCACCCACACGCAGTACCCGGGGGCGCGCCCGGCGAAGAAGGCCCCGGCCCGGCGCAGCACCTCGGCCGGCGCCAGGGACCGGTCGAGGCGGATGGCCCCGTTGTGGTACGGGCCCGGCCAGCGCGCCGACGTCGAGTACAGCAGCAGCCCGTCGCCGTCCTCCATGGCGGCGCCCGGCGCGGTGCGGGCGGAGAGCCGCATGGTGGCGGCCAGGTTGGCGTCGCCGGCGGCGAGGAGGTCGTCGAGCTCCATGCGGGCAACGTAGTTTCTTCCCGTGATCAGGATCGGCTTCGTGGGGACGGGGGTCATCGCCTGGGCGCACGGCCTCGGGCTCAAGGCCATGATCGACGCCGGCGTGGTCGACGCCGCCGTGGTGGCCGTCCACGACGTGGACGGCGGCCGGGCGTCGGGGTTCGCCACCGTGCTCGGCGCCGAGGTGGCGGCCGGCGTCGACGAGGTGGCGGCGCGCAGCGACGCCGTGTGGGTGTGCACACCCACGGCCTCCCACGCCCCGGTGGTCGAGGCGCTGGCCGCGGCGGGCACGGCGGTCTTCTGCGAGAAGCCGCTCGCTCCCGACCTGGCCGGTGCCGAGGCCCTGGCGGCCGTGGTGGCCCGCTCGGGGGTCCCCGCCCAGGTCGGGCTGGTGCTGCGGTCCACGCCGGTCTTCCGGGCCCTGCGCGACGTCATCGTCTCGGGCGAGCTCGGCGACCCCATGACCGTGGTCTTTCGCGACGACCAGTACTTCCCCGTCCAGGGTCTCTACGGGTCCACCTGGCGCGGCGACGTCGAGGTGGCGGGGGGCGGCTGCCTGATCGAGCACTCCATCCACGACCTCGACATCCTGCGCTTCTGCCTGGGCGAGGTGACCTCGCTGGCGGCGCGCACGGCCAACTTCGCCGGGCACCGCGGTGTGGAGGACCTGGCCACCGTGGCGTTGCAGTTCGCCGCCGCCGGGACCCCCGGGCCGGACGCACAGCTCGTGAGCGTGTGGCACGACGTGCTCAGCCGCGGATCGACCCGGCGGGTGGAGGTGTTCTGCCGCCGGGGCGTGGTGTGGCTCGAGGACGACCACGTCGGGCCGCTGCACATCCAGCGCAGCGACGGGGTGGAGGTGCGGCCCTGCCCCGTCGCCGACTGGGTGGACGCCCTGCCCCTCGCCCGCGACGACCTCGGGCTCGTGCTGCGCATGTACTGCCCGGCGGACCGCCACTTCCTCGAGGCGCTGGCCGGGGGGCGGGCGCCCGAACCGGGGTTCGCCGAGGCGGTGCTGGCCCACCGCCTGGTGGACGCCGCCTATCGTTCGGCGGCCGCCGCCGGCGTCCCGGTCGACCTCGGCTGAAGGGGCCGGCCCCCCCGGCGGGGTCGGGCGCTCAGCGCAGCGCGGTGAGGACCTCGTCGGCGGCCCGCTCGCCCGAGGCCACGGCGCCGTCCATGTAGCCCGACCACACCGGCGCGGTCTCGGTGCCGGCCCAGTGCACGGGCCCGATGGCGGCCCGCAGGGCGTGGCCGTAGCGGGTCCAGACGTTGGGGCCGAACAGCGTGCCGTAGCAGCCGCCGCTCCACGGCTCGGCCTGCCAGTCGAGCTCCACGAAATCGGCGGGGGAGCCGGCCTTCGGCCCGAAGTAGCGCGTCAGGGAGTCGAGCACGGCGCGACGGCGCTCGGCGGCGGTGGCCCGCCCCAGCCGGCGGGCCTCGTCGCCCTCGAGGAAGCCCACGAGGATCCCGGGCGAGCCGTCGGGCGGCGAGTTGTCGAACACGACGCGGGCGCCGTCCCCGTCCCCGGTGGCCTGGCCGCTCAGGCCGTCGGCGCGCCAGAAGGGCTCGTCGTAGACGGCGTTGCACTTGATCACCGATCCCATGGGGGTGCGCTGGGTGAGCTGCTCGCGCCACGGTGGCAGGAGGGGGTCGTAGGCGATCCGGCCGGCCAGCAGCGGCGGGACCGACACGATCACCCGGCGCCCGCGCCACGCCCCGCGGTCCGACTCCACGGTCACGCCGTCGTCGCGCCAGGCGATGCGCCGCACCGGCGCCTCCAACCGGACGGTGCGCGCCGGCAGGGCGTCGGCCACCCGCTCGCACACGAGCTGGGAGCCGCCGACGAAGCGGTCCTGCTGGGCCCCGCCGCCGGTGTCGATCGCCATCTGGAACGACCCCGCCGAGTGGGCGTAGAACAGGACGTGGAGCAGTGAGACGTCGCCGGGCTCGCAGGCGAACACCGCTTCGACCCCCAGGGCGAGCAGCGTGCGGGCGCCTGCCGTCACGGTGTTGCGGCGCAGCCACGTCTCGAAAGTCACTGCGTCCCAGGCGTCCGCCTTGGCGGCGGACCACGGCGCGTC
>Ga0335078_10013172_pt1 | contig 12253 bp, 7 predicted proteins | sample Lox_Sample_32_FD_206711 | JGI IMG/M metagenome (GOLD analysis project Ga0335078, IMG submission 206711) | Soil microbial communities from Loxahatchee National Wildlife Refuge, Florida, United States - Lox_Sample_3.2 | ecosystem: Environmental > Terrestrial > Soil > Wetlands | place: USA: Florida... | reverse complement strand
AACCCCATGGTCGACGGCTGGAGAGGCGACGACTGGTTCCACAATGGCGCCTTCCGCGAGCAGAACATGACCTACATCTACGAGCAGGAAGCGACACGCGATAATACCGCGAAGTGGTGGAGCGGCAGCTTCGACGACTACGACCAGTACATGCGGGCGGGTTCGGCCGGCGAGCTGGGCCGCATGCACGGACTCGAGCAGGTGGGCTTCTGGCGCAAGATCCTCGACCACCCCAGCTACGACGCCTTCTGGAGCGACCAGGCCATGGACAAGGTGCTGGCCGCCGACTTCAAGGCCGAAGGCATCAAGGTGCCGTTCATGCTGGTGCACGGCTTGTGGGACCAGGAAGATATCTACGGCCCGATGGCCGTGTACAAAGCGGTGAAGCCGCTGGACACTTCGAATGACAAAGTCTTCATCACGCTGGGGCCCTGGTATCACGGACAGGAGATCGCGGGCGGCTCGTCGCTGGCTGCGGTGCGCTTCGGCAGCGACACCGCGGCGTGGTGGCGCATGCACGTGCTGGCGCCGTTTCTGGCGCATTACTTGAAAGACGACGCGCCGCCGATGAACGTGGCGCCGGTAACGGTCTACGAGACCGGCGAGAACCGCTGGCAGACACTGAGGGAGTGGCCCGTATCGCCGGCAACAAAGAAGCTATATCTGAAACCCGGGATGAAACTCAGCTTCGACGCTAACTCGGCTAACCCCGCTAACTCCGCTGGCTCGTCTGACTCCGCTTACGACGAATACATCTCCGATCCGGCCAAGCCGGTTCCCTTCCGCGCGCGGCCCAGCCAGCCGATGGGCTACGAGCCGCCTGTTACTACGTGGGAATACTGGCTGGTCGACGATCAGCGCGAAGCTTCCGGCCGCACCGATGTGTTGACGTATACGAGTGATGTGCTCACCGCGCCGGTACACATTCAGGGCCAGCCAGTGGTGAATCTCGTAGCTTCGACCAGCGGCACGGACTCGGACTGGGTGGTGAAGCTGATCGACGTCTATCCCGACGAAGTGCCCATCGAGCCGCAGATGGGCAGCTATCAATTACCGATTGGAATGGACATCTTCCGCGGCCGCTATCGCGACGGCTTTTCCGACCCCAAGCCGATCGAGCCCAACAAGGCGCTGACCTATCGCTTCAATCTTCCTCCGGCCAACCACGTCTTCCTGCCCGGGCACCGCATCATGGTGCAGGTGCAGTCGAGCTGGTTCCCGCTCTACGACCGCAACCCGCAGACCTTCGTGAAAAGCATCTTCTGGGCGAAGCCTGAGGACTACAGGAGGGCGACGCAACGCGTGTATCACGCGCCGGGCGAGGAAAGCGCGATTGAGTTGCCGGTGGTAGCCGAGTGATTGCGAGAATCCCGCGACTTACCTTAACTTCCGGCTTGCCGGTGACTCGACCGGAACGATGTCTCGGCAGTTCCTGCGCGTTCAGTGCAAGCACTCACGCTGCGTGAACCACTGTTGCGAATAGCCATCTGAGGCAGAAACGAGTCGAACAACCAACGCATTCAAGCCAACGAATACGGAAGTCTCGAGTCGCCCAAGTTCTGCCCAAAGCCGGGATTCTTCCCGGCATCTCTTGTGCGGAGGGATGATTAGGAAAGGCCGCTAGGCCTCGAAGGGGGTTTTTGCGTTGTTGCGGGATACGCGTCGATAGATTGGCCCTGGTTTCCAGGCTGTCGAATTGAACAGACGCTGGGAGGCGCACTTGGGGCAATTCTGGTGAGCGTCATATCCTTCGTGAACACGGCCATCTTCGTTGTTCATCGGCCAGCTCCAAATGTGGTGGCACGCCAGGGTCAGCAGGACCCGATCGATTCCATCAACTAATTCAATCGACCTTGCGCTTCGTAGTTGCTTTCTCAGATTTCGAGGGGAGATCGCGACATGAGCGCTAAAGATTGCGTTGGAAGTAGCCATAATCTATGTTGTCCTCCGCCGTACGACGCTTCAGTGGAGCCTTCGCGTCGAGCCAGCCGCAGGGATAAACATCATGCCATCGGGTACGATTCTAGGAACCCCGGAACTCCGCGAAAATTGCGCTTCCGGGTAACGGTAACTGCACTTTCGTTTCTTCCTCCTGCATCGTCCAAATCAGCGGCCAAAACCATGCAGCTGAGCTTCTTGCGCGGCCACTCGGGATCACGGCGAGGCGCAGGCCGCTCCAGCGCCGCCTGCTGGACGGCACAGGTCTCCTTCAATCGGGATTCAGCCGATGGATTGAATTTGGGGGCGGCGAAGCATCACTTCTCCGCGGTGGCATTGGTCCCCGCGAGGCCGCCATCGGCGGGATCGTGAAATGAGGGTCTCATTTTGCGAATCGCAGAATTCCCCTTACAACCCGCTTGCCGGCACAGCCCCGGCCAGCAGAATGGGAGCGGTCGGCGTCTTCGAACCCGCGGCGTCTTCCATCGTGACGCCGAATGCCTTGGCCTGAACGCCCTGCGGAATCGACGGCAGCACCACCGATCCGTTGCCGGCCGCATCGGGCCGGAACAACCCGGCAGGAATGGGCGCCGAGCCGTCCGCGGGAATCACCCACAGCTCATACGTCTTGCCGGCGGGCACCGCCGCCAGATTATTCGCCTGCAGGATCAGCTCGCCGCGTGAGGCCAGGTACACTACGCGGCCGGTGGGAGCGGGCGGCGTCTTCGCCGCGGTGAGCAAAACTCTCTGCGCGTTGGGAGCCGTCAGCACCTCCGCCACCTGCTTCACGCGCGATTCATTCGCCTCCAGCGCGGCGATTCGGCTGTCTCTGTCATCGAGGCGCGCCCTGAGAACACTCACCTCATAGCCCAGGCCTCCGGCAACGATCAACAGGACCGCAGCGGCGAGCCAGCCCGGCCATGCGGCTGCCCCGAATCTGGACCGGCGGCGGTCAATCGGCACCGGCTCGGCGCGTTTCACAACGGGCTGACCAGGGCGAACATCCTCCGCGATCCTCAACGCAAAGCGGTCGCGCGCGCCCGCAGGCAGCGGATGCTGATCCACGCTGAGCGCCACCATGGCCAGATCGCCCCTGAGCGTGGCCAGCTCGGCCTGGCACACCTCGCACTGGGAAAGATGCACGCGCAGCGCCGCGGACTCCTCGTGCGAGAGAGTCTCCAGCGCGTAGAGCGCGAGATCTTCCTGCGGGATGTGCGGCGCGTCCGTCATGCTTCCAGCCTCTTTCTCAACAGGGTCAGCGCCGAACGGATCCGCGTCTTCACCGTTCCCAGCGGCTGTCCGGTCTTCTCGGCGATCTCCGAGTGAGACAGGCCCTCGAAGAACGCCAATCGCAACGATCGCTGCTGCTCCTCGGGCAGCTCGCCGAGAATGCCTTGCACGCGCTGCATCATGATGCCGCGCTCCGCCTCGTCCTGAAGGTTCGTCGCAGAGGCGACCACGACTTCATCCACCGGCTCCGAGAACCTGCGCTGCCGCAAATGATCGATGGCGCGGTTTCGCGCAATCACCAGCAGCCATGCTGCAAGCGATCCCCTCGAGGGCGAAAAGCTGTCGGGATTTCGCCAGAGCTGAAAGAAGATCTCCTGCATCACATCTTCGGCGTGGCCGCTGTCCTTCAGCACCCGCAGAGCCACCGAATAGACAAGTCCCGAATACCGGTCGAAGATCTCCGTCATCGCCCGCTGCTCGCGGCCGCGCACTCGGTCCATCAGCAGCATGTCGCCCGAATCGTTCCCGTGCATTCCCGGGGAAGTCGTCCTCTCACCCTGAGTACGAGGGCCGGGCGGCATCGGATTGTCCGGTGGGACGGGCATCGGTGAATGGCTGGCTGCGACATTCTATCGGGTCCGTCCCACCCTTGCGGCAAAAACAAAGGCGCCGCAAGGATGGGGCACCCAATTTCATTCCAAAGAATCGCGGTGCACGCAAATCCATTCGACAAATCCCGCCGTACCAGAAGCAGGCAGGACAAAGAGAAGAGGAGCCCGTCGCGCGGCGACTATCGCAGCCATCGGCTTCCAAGAGTCCTGACCCCCCGGAGGACACGAATGAGCATGCTAACGTTCCGCGAACTGCTCGGACTCGACGACCAGGGACAGTCCGGATTCTCGAGGAGATCTTTCTTCAAACAGGCAACTCTGCTGGGCGCAGCGGCCGCCGCCGGCGCCGCGCTTGCGCCCACCGCTTCGGCTTTCGTGCTCCACGGCGAGGACCCGGAGGACGAAATCCCTCACGCCAGCAACCTGACGCCAGGCGACAAGTCGATCCTCATCGCCGCCGAGATCGCCGAGGCGCTGGCGGTCACCACCTACTCGAACATCATCCATCGCTCGCCGTTCTTCCAGCGAATCCCCGACGACGACCAGAACTATATCAAGGCCGCTCTCCAGGAAGAGATGTCCCACTACGCGCTCGAGCAGTCGGTGACCAATGAAAACACACCCTTCGAGGAGTTCTTCTATCCGAAGAATATGTTCCACGACACGCAAACCACGCTGAGCACGCTGGTGACGCTGGAGGACGCCTTCATCGCCGCCTACCTGGTGGGTGTGCGCAACTTCAGCACGACGGCTCTGCGCGTGACGGCGGCTCGCATCATGGGCATCGAGAGCGACCATCGCACCCTGGCTCGCGTCATCGGCCCCGATGTGGCGGCAAAGGACGGCGGCCCGATCCTGTTCGTCACCGGCGCCCAGGGATTCAAGGAGCGCATTGCCCCGCCCAACAACAACGGCTACGAGCGGACCCTGTGCTGGACCAAGATCAGCCAGGCGGTCGACGCCCTTACCCCGTTCGTCGACAAGGATGCCGCCGACTCGGCCGGATTCGACACGTCGAAGAAGTACAAGTTCAACCCCTTCACGCCCAAGCTGCCCAGCCCGCACGGAGAGTTCTTCTCCTATACAGGCTGCTGACGGGCTCTGATCGCGCCGATAGCACCTTGCCGCGAATCCCGGGCTCTCCGAGCGGGACCTGGGATTCGTTGTCCCGGGAGCTACGGACCAATCGTGATTCGCAGCGCATTCGAGGGCGGCGCCCCGGGATTCGTCGCCACAACCTTTGCCGTTCCGGTCTTTGCCAGATCGCTCGCCGGAACGTCGATCTTCACGTGTTTCGCGTCGAGAATCGTCGTCGTCCGATAGCTTCCATTCCAGGTCACCGCGACACCGGGCAGGAAATTCGAACCGGTCAATCTCAGGATTGTGTTTCCGCTTCCCTGCGAGATGGCAGCCTTCGAACTGGAAGTCAATCTGGCCGCGGAGTCCTTCATCAGCAGTTGCGGCGCCACAAAAGGCCCTCGCACAAGCAGGAGCACCGATTGGTGTTGATCCGTCGCGAAATTTTCACCCGCGGACAGGAGCGCCAGCCCGTCCTGCCCAAATCGAAAGATGGTCCACTGCGCCTCCACATTGTTTGCCGCTTGCGGCATATCGACTACCGCCTCGGGAACATAGGTGTTCAAGTTGTAGCGCACCAGACCATACGCCCAGGTCCCCGCGGTGTTCGTCAACATCAGGAATTCCTTTCGCAGAGAGGGGTCCGCGGCTGTGGCCGCTCCAGCTCCATCGTCTCCTGAGTGGTAAAAGTCAATCCCCGGCAGCGTCGCAATCTGCGAAGGCGGCGTTGTGCTTGGATTGATGATGCCGCCGCCAATCCCATAGACCAGCCCGTCGCTCCCCAAATCGATCGTGCCACCAAAACCGCCCATGCCATCCAGGGTCGTGCCGTCGATCACCTTGACGCCATCCTCATCCACGTCATACCGATAGAACTCCGCTCCCGTTGTCTCGCTGTCATAGGCGTAGATGCGGGACGCATTGGCGAAGACCGGATTCACGCCATCGTAGGTACCGGACATGTTGGGACGGAATTTGCCGGTCTTGCCCTTGATGTCGAAGATGCCGAATGTGCCGCCTTCCCCTTCCTGATTGACCGCAAGCGTCGTGTCGCTGCCCGGCATGACGGCCAGCCAGCTTGGAGTGATGGTGCTGGTCGATCCGCCTTGTTTCAACGTCAGCGGGATCGTTGCGAGCAGTTTCTTCTGCTCCAGGTCGAATTGCGCCAGGCGATTGGCGCCGCTCAGGCCGACATAGAGATACTTGCCATTCAGACTCTCAGCCATCACCGTCGGCTGGCTGCCGACGAAGACCGGCTTTCCTACGGCCCCGGTCATCGGGTCAATGCTCACCACCGAATTGCCGGCAATGCGCTTCGCCGCGCTGGGCACCGAGGCCCATAGCATCCGCGAATAAGGATCGAAGACGATTCCATTCGCCGGCACATGGACGACACCGTAGATCGTTAGCGGAACGATCTTCGACACGCCCCCGCCCGGCTCCGGATTCGAAACCGTGACCGCAGCCCATCCATAGGTCGCGACATCCGAGGCACTAACGGTTGCCGTGAGTTGGGTTGAGCTCTCGAGACTGGTATCAAGCTCCTCCGAACCGAGCATCACGACTGACTCGGCAGTAAAGCCCCTGCCGGTGACCGTCAGGGTAAAATCCTCCGATCCGGCCTGCACGAAATTCGGTGAAATCGCAGCAATCGACGGCGCCGGGTTAAACAGGCTTCCGGTGACCGCAGTGCTGGTTGTCGACTGGTTGTTGGTTGCCTGCGGGTCATAGCTGATCGACGAGATATTCGCGACTCCCGCGAGTGTTCCCTGGGTCGTCGGCGTGCCGTTCACGCTCACCGTAGCGCTCACGCCATTTGCCAGGTTCCCGAGATCGCACACGAACTCGGTGCCGCTCTTGCACGTCCCTCCACTCGTGGCGATCTTGCCAATCGCCAGGGATGGATCCAGTCTGATCACCAGGGTTGCGCCTTGCGCCTCATTGGGCCCATGATTGGTAACCGTCGCTACCCACGAGGTTGGCGATCCGGTTGTCGAACTCGCCGGAGCGGCCAGCGAGACCGACAGGTCGGCCGGCGAAGACGAGAGATTCTTCACCAGGTTGGACTGGAAGATGAAGATCTGGTTGATGGAACTGAAAGCGCTGAACGCGGCGCTGAGCGCCAGCCCGTCCGGTCCCCAGCGGACGATCTTCTGGAAGTTCGTCGGATATCCTTGCTCGCCAATTCCATTTACCGGGATGCTGCCGCTCAGTGTGAAGGTGCTCTCGTTGAAGGCGGACACCTGTCCGTTGGAACTGAAGGAAGTGATGCCGATGAACGCCTTTTTCAGTGCAGGATCCGAAACCACCGGACCGTTTGCCTGAGTGTTGCCGCTGGCATAAAACGTTCCCAGCAGAGCACCGGTGGAAGCGTTCAAAACCTGCCCGCTGGAAAGGTACAGTCTCCCTCCGTCATACTGAATCGAGTTGGCGCCATAGGAGGGCGAAGCCAGGGTCTTCGTGGCCGTAATTCCGGTGGGGCCGACTGTCAACTTCTGGATCTGACCGCCGGTTGTCGAGTAAAGGACCGACGCCGAAGGACCAAAACTAAGTCCGGTGGATGCGACGGAAGCCTTCCTTGCGCGAGCGACGCCGGAATCGTAAATGGCGATATCTCCCGTCGAAGCCACCGCCACTGAATCCGGCTTTCCCGGCAGAGCCGCGAGCGCCTTGGCCGTGAACGGAGCGTTGTAAACCCCAGGACCGCCACCCAGAGAAAAGCGGCGGATGACTTCTCCGCGAGGCAAATCGACCTGAGCCACGGCCGCTGCGCCATCGAGACCCACGAAAAGCTGCGTGCCATCGGTTGAAAGCGCGAGCTTGTCGGGATTGCTGCCCACCCAGATGGTCCGCTTCGTCGTGCCCGTTGCCGGATCGATTCCGACGACAGTGTTCCCGCCGCTGCCCGACCCGGAGACCATCACCGATGCATACAACAATCCATCGGCCGCGTTGTACACGATGTCGTTGTTGGCGATATCGAGAAAGGTGGTGTAGGTCACTGCCGCCGACGTTCCGCCGCCCGGCGCAGGCGTCGACACCGTGATGTTCACATTCCCCGGCAATGCCAGGGTTGCCGCAGGTATCGTGGCGGTCAACTGCCCGGAACTTACAAATTCAGATGGAACGGTCACGCCATTCGCCGCCACCGTCGTTTCGGAGGTGAATCCACTCCCGTTCAGCGTAACGTCAGCCCCGGTGTTGAGTGGACCGGCGCTCGGGTAGATGGAAGTGAGCGTCGGGGCAGGCGGGTTGGTGATCGACACGGTGACCGCGTTTGAGAGCTCGGGAGAGGCTCCGGGCGTGTCCACGGTCACGGATCCCGATCCCGCCGTAGTCAGGTCTGCCGCCGGTACAGTCGCAAAAAGCGAGTTGTTGTACGTCAAACTCGTCGAAAGTGCGGCGCCATTCCACTCGACTATCGAGTCCGAGGTGAAGCCAGTTCCGGCAACAGTGATCGCTGTGTCCGGCGACCCGGCAATGATCGAGTTCGGTGTGACAGAGGTGATCACCGGTGTCGGTGGCGAATCCGCCGGTCGGGCCGCGGGGCGCAAAGTTCCGCTATCCGGCATCGGTGTGGTGTTGCCCGCGAAACCGGGCCGTCGAAGAGCAGCCTGTCCGAATACCCAGCCGCCCCCAAGAATCGTGAGATAGAACCAGAGAGTCAAGGTAAGAAAACGAGCAGGAGAAAGGCTCGAACAGAGGTCCGAACGCACTTTCATAAAGGGAACCTCATTTCTCTATGCAAGCACCAACTTTTGTGAAAGCAGATCATGGTAGCTCATCGGAGAGAACAACGACAATCTTCGCAAAACAGTTTTTTCGTCATGGTGCGTCCGGAGCACGTCTGTATTGGAGAGAGCTTCCAATCGGAAGGAACTCGAAAAGAGATTCTCCGCAACAACAATGAGACGATACGGAAAGAGGGGAAGACAGGTCCCTCATCGCTTACCATCCGGACCGCGATGTCGGCTCTCGCTCATCGGTGCTGTGAAAGCAATTCGCAGAAACGGCGAAATTGGCGGACGCATCGCGAGCGATTTGCGAACCGACGACCCTATGCGCCGAAGATTCAGATATGTGATCCGCGACGGCCGCCATCGACGATGAATGGTTCCGCCTTGTTTTTCCGGAGCTCTTATCGGCCGGTCTGCCCCAGTGTCAACCGCTGCACTGCGAAGATCTCTTTCAATCCCGACTCGGCCAGGTCGACGAGTTCGCTGAGCTGCGCGCGGGTGAAGCTTCCCTTCTCCGCCGTAGCTTGGGTCTCTACCAGCCCGCCGTCTTCGGTCATCACCACGTTCATGTCCACTTCGGCGGCGGAGTCTTCCTCGTAACAAAGGTCGAGCAGCGGCGTGCCATCCACGATGCCGACCGACGTCGCGGCGACCAGGTGCTTCATCGGCGATCGGGACAGCGCGCCGGCCTCGACCAGCGCATTCAGAGCGATGGAAAGCGCCACCGCCGCGCCGGTAATGGCCGCCGTGCGCGTGCCCCCGTCGGCCTGAATGACGTCGCAGTCGAGGATGACGGTGCGCTCGCCGAGGATCTCCATGTCCACCGCCGAACGCAGGCTGCGGCCAATCAGCCGCTGGATCTCGTGGGTGCGCCCGCCGATCTTGCCGCGCTCGCTCTCGCGCGGAGTGCGCGTCACCGTCGACCGGGGCAGCATCGCGTACTCGGCCGTCACCCAGCCCCGGCCCGAGTTGCGCAGCCATCCCGGCACGCCCGGCTCGATGGTGGCGTTGGCCAGCACGCGGGTATTTCCCAGCGAAACCAGAACCGAGCCCTCGGCGGTCTGGACGAAGCCGGGAACCAGCGTGAGCGGACGAAGCTGCGTGGCGGCTCTGCCGCCGGGGCGGAAGAACGCGGGCGAATGGGCGGTTGTCATGAGGGGATTGTAAGAGACCGGAGAGCGGGGAGCGATCCGGGTGCGGACCGGCCACGAATTCAAAATGGGAATCGCGTCCCGGGTCGGTTCCAAAACAGAACTGGCGGGAAAACCTTTCTTTCTCAATCGGATAGCGAGTTACCGCGCCCCGACGCCTTCCCGATTTGAAACCTCCGGGAGACCCGCCCGCAATCCAGCCCTCCGGCGATGCCAGGGCGGAAGAGTTCATTATCAAATACTTAGGAAGTCCGTTTCGTTTTGGCACGCGGCGTGTATATGCAAGGGACAATTCCCAGATTGCAACGAGGGGCTCGAAAACACACCGCAGCCAAGGCAGAAATGGCACGCCCGAGCGCGCAGACCGAAACGGGAGAATGAGTGGGGTCCGGCGCAGCCACAGCGGCACGCGGTGATCGGGGGCGTCGCGCGCCGAGGGGGTGCGGCGACCTGATGCGACTCCCTTCCGGGGCTCAAGCCACGGGCCGAAGTTCGTACCCTTCGGTTTTTGGGGGACGCAACCTGCGGCTTCAGCCCATACTGACCCGATCCAACCCGAATACCGGACGCGTCTTAAATGGGCGCAAGGCGGATACAATGCTGGGAACACTCGCAAACGTCGGAACCATGGATTTTGCCCTTCCATTTGCGGAGACGGCCGGTTCGCTGCATCTTCTCGTCGTCGATCCCGACGCCGCGGTGCGCTCGGCCTGCGCCGAGATCGCCGCCGGGCTGGGCTATGCAGTGGAGAGCACCGCGGACCTGGGTCATGCGCGCAGCCTGGTCGGCGGCGGCGCGGCGGACATCCTTCTGGTGAACCTTCCCCCCGGCAGCGCTCAGGGAATCGACTTTGTCGCCCAGATCAAGCTGCTCTCGCCGCAGACCGCGGTGATTGCCATGACCGCTTCCGGATCGGTGAACACGGCCGTCGAGGCCATGCGCAGCGGCGCAGCGGATTATCTGGCCAAGCCCTTTACCGTGGACGAGCTGTCGGCGGTTCTGGACCGGGCCTCGGCCAACCGCGCCGTGGATCTGGCCACGCGGCAGCTCCGCGAGCGGCTGCGCCGCTCCCAGGGGCTGGGCTCGGTCATCGGCCGCTCCGGTGAAATGGAGAAGCTCTATCGCATCCTCTCCAAAGTCGCCATGAGCTCGCATCCGGTGCTGGTGCTGGGAGAAAGCGGCACCGGAAAGGAGCTGGTGGCGCGCACCATTCACGCCTATGGGCCCCATGCCCAGCGGCCCTTCCTGCCCGTCGACTGTGGCTCCCTGGTTCCCACGCTCATGGAGAGCGAGCTGTTCGGCTACACCAAGGGCGCCTTTACCGGGGCCCACCGCGCTAAGGACGGTCTGCTGGTCTCGGCCGAGGGCGGCACGGTGTTTCTCGACGAGATCGGCGAGCTGACGCTCGACATGCAGGCCAAGCTGCTGCGCGCCCTCCAGGAGAAGGAGGTGCGGCCGGTGGGCGCCACCCATCGCGTGCCCATCCGCGCGCGCATCATCGCCGCCACCAACCGCGACCTGGCCCAGATGGTCGAACGCGGCGAGTTCCGCAAGGACCTGTTCTACCGGCTCAATGTCGTCAACCTGCGGCTGCCTCCGCTGCGCGAAAGGCGCGAGGATATTCCCCTGCTGGCAGCCCACTTCCTCGACCGCATGAGCCGCGATCGCGAAACCAAATACTCGTTCAGCGACGAGGTGCTGCACGCCATGATGACCCACGACTGGCCGGGCAACGTGCGCGAACTGGAGCATGCCATCGAACACGGATGCGCCATGGCTTCCGGGCCGGCGCTGGAGTTGCGCGATATGCCCACGCAGCTGCAGCAGCGGGGCCTCGATTGCCTGCAGGCCGCGGCGGCATCCAGCGCGCCGCAGCCGGTCGATGGCGCGCCGAAGATTTCCACGCTGGCCGAGACCGAGCGCCGCGAGATCCTCAATGCCATTCGTCTCTTCAACGGCGACAAGTTAAAAGCAGCCAAGGTGCTGGGAATCGGAAAAACGACGCTCTATCGCAAGCTGAAGGACTATGGCGCCGCCGGCCCATTCGGCGAGGATTGATCTTTACCGGAACGAATTCCTCCTCCCGCCTTGCGGCAAAGGCAACGGCGCCGCACGATGAGGACCCGGCCGGCTGGCTCGACAGCGGCATAGCGGCGGCTCACGAAGCCAGCCGCGAATCGGTAATTGCTTTTCTCCAGAAGCCATTCTGCGTTCGACCGCCCGTCCGTGAACCATGGTTCTCGACGGCGCGGCAGAGCTCCAGGCCGCGATCCAAGCGGCCGGAGTCAAGGAGTGCTGAATGAGTCTTTTGATAGTCACCGGGATTGAGGGGGCGCGGAACTGCGCCGATGCCGTGGGCGCGCAGATGGGGATGGCCGCGGACGTGGCCGGCGGCCGCAAGGACGCATTGGCCCTTCTGCGCCGCCGCGAGTTTGCCGTCGTCGTGGTGGATGAGTCGATCGCCGAGTGCGATCCGGCCGGAACCGAGGCGATCTGGGAAAATGCCGGC
>Ga0335078_10013170_pt1 | contig 12254 bp, 11 predicted proteins | sample Lox_Sample_32_FD_206711 | JGI IMG/M metagenome (GOLD analysis project Ga0335078, IMG submission 206711) | Soil microbial communities from Loxahatchee National Wildlife Refuge, Florida, United States - Lox_Sample_3.2 | ecosystem: Environmental > Terrestrial > Soil > Wetlands | place: USA... | reverse complement strand
CTTCCCCATTTTCTTCGAGACTTGTGGGGTGCACGCACTTGTCACACCCCAGCTTGTCCAGCCAGAAGAAAAGTCTGCCAATGTCAGCTCGGACAACTGTTGCGGCTTCGCGGTGGATGAGGATGTTGGTGTCGAGGGGAATTCGCATGTTCTCTATTACCGCAATTTGCACCCCGCGATCATCTGCGCGGCGAGCTGCAGGCTCGCGTCGGTCACCTTGGCGCCGGATAACATGCGCGCGAGTTCGCAGGTGCCGGCGCGCTGATTGAGGAGGCGTTTCGGCTTACGCCGCGACCACTTCTATGCGCTCATTGGCGGTCTTACCTTGCGGTCCGACGACGATCTTCACGTCCCGGCCCAGCCTGACCAGGCAATCCATCATCTTCATCTCGCTGATGCCGCGAAACTGGCCGCGCAGCATTCTGGAGAGCTTGGGCTGAGTGAGCCCCAGCACCTTGGCCGCGCGCTGCTGGCTCCATCCCCGCTCTCGCAGGATCTCCGCAATCTTCGACACCAGCTGCGCCTTCACCAGCATCTCTTCGGCGTCGGGAAAGCCTAACTGCTCATATACATTCTCGGATTCCCCTGCTCGGCTCAACGCTCGCCTCCTTTCGCTTGCGCCTCGGCTTGCTTCAATCGCGCGCGAATCAAGTCCATTTCGGGCTTGGGAGTCCCGATTCCCCGCTTCGACTTCATTTGAAAGCAGTGCAACACGTAAACCGCTTGCGCAAATCGCACCGTGTATACCGCGCGGTAGGTGTTGCCACGCCAATCCTCCACGATTTCCAGCACCCCCGACGATCCGAACCCCTTGAGCGGCTTGGCGCCCGGATGGAGCAAGCCGATCTGTGCCTGGTACAAGGCAAACCCAAAGACCTGTTGGGCTTGATCCGGCATGGATAACAGGTCTTTCTTCGCCGATCCAATCCAGCGCAACGGCTTGAGCACCTGGCTCACCTCCCGATTATGCCCACTTTGGCATAAGATGTCGAGAGGATGCTGCCAGTTTCGCTTTCCGGGATGCAGTTAGCGGCTCGCGGCGATCATTTGCGCGGCGTGCTGCAGGCTGGTCTCGGTCACCTTGGCGCCGGAGAGCATGCGCGCCACCTCGCGGGTGCTCGCGTCGCGGTCGAGCAGCGTGATGCGCGTGCGGGTGCGGCCGTGGTCTTCGCGCTTGTCGATGAGGAAGTGCTGGTCGGCGAAGGCGGCGATCTGCGGCAGATGAGTGACGCACAAGATCTGCTGGCCGCGGCTGAGGGCTTTGAGCTTCTGGCCGACGGCTTCGGCGGCGCGGCCGCCGATGCCGATGTCGATCTCGTCGAAGACCAGGGTGCGCGGCGTGGGGTTTTTCTTTTTTGTTTTTGCAGATGTCTCTTCGACAGCGACTTTGAGGGCAAGCAGAACGCGCGACATTTCGCCGCCCGAGGCGATTTCGGTGAGCGGCTTGAGGGGTTCGCCGGGATTGGTGGCGATGAGGAATTCGACCTGGTCCCAGCCGTGTGGGGACCAGGCGGAGTTTCTCTCAGGGGTTAAAACCCCGTCCCCTTTTTCGCCCGCATCGGCACGGCTGAAGCCGTGCCCTTTCAAGACTCCCTCAGCGGATGAATGGGCGGGCTGAAGCCCACCCCTACCAGCCCCTTCTTGTTTGCCGCCGCTAACGTACGGGCTGAAGCCCGTACCCTCCCCATTCCCACCGACGGCGACCTCGAAGCGGGCCTTCATCGCCAGCGAGTTGATCTGCGCTTCGGCCTGCCTGGCGAGCTTGACGGCGGCGGCCTTGCGGGTGGAAGTCAGTTCCGCGGCAGCGGTACGGTACGCGGCTTCTGCGGCTGCGAGATCGGTGCGCAACCGGCGCAGGATTTCGTCGCGGTCTTCCACTTCGGCGAGCTTGCGGGCGACATCTTCGCCGAAGGCGATCACCTCGGCCACGGTGCGGCCGTACTTTCGCTTGAGCCGGTCGAGCAGCGCGAGACGGTCTTCGATCTCGGCCAGGCGCTCGGGCGAGGCGTTGATGCGCTCGGCGTAATCGCGCAGCGAGTCGCTTACATCGCCGACTGCGGCGCGCGCGGACTCGATCTGCTGAGCGGCGACCTCGAAACGCGCGTCGTAGCGGGCGAGTTCCTCGACGCTGCGCAAGGCCGCGCGCAACGAGACTTCGGCCGATGCGCCGCCCTCGTAGAGTTGGTCGTAGGCGTTCATGGCGGCGGAGTAGAGCTTCTCGGCATTGGCCAGCACGCGCTTTTCGGTTTCCAGTTCTTCGTCTTCGCCTGACGTGAGTCGGGCCGAATCGATCTCGTTGCGCTGATAGCTCCACAGATCGACCATGCGCAGGCGGTCCTGCTCGCCGCGCTCGAGGTCGTCGAGCTTTTCGGTGGCGGCGCGCCAGCGGGCGTAGGCTTCGGCGACCGCGTCGTTGGAAATGCCGGCAAAGCGGTCGAGGAGCAGACGCTGCTGCGAGGGATCGAAGCTGGCGAGCGACTCCGATTGCGCGTGGACCAGCGCCAACTCCGGCGCGAGCTGCCGCAGGACGGCGACCGTGGCCGGCTGGTTGTTCACAAAGACGCGGCCTTTGCCCGTGGCGAGGATCTCGCGGCGCAGGATGATTTCGGCGCCTTCGGTGTCGAGGCCGTTTTCTTCGAGGATCTTATCGGCGCCCGGGGTGGACTCGAAGACACAGCCGACGACGGCCTTCTCCGCGCCGTGGCGGACGACCTCGGCCGAGGCTTTGCCGCCCATGAGGAGGGCCAGCGCATCGACGAGGATCGACTTCCCCGCCCCGGTTTCGCCGGTGAGCAGGTTCAGGCCGGTGCCGAACGAGGCGATGGCGTGGTCGATGACGGCGTAGTTTTCGGCGCGGAGCTCGGTGAGCATGACTTCCGTCGTTTTTATCAGCCCACCCCTGCGGTAACGGCAGCCGCAAGGATGAGGTACCCTCGATGCTCATCCCACCCTTCCGGCAACACCGGCCGGAAGGCTGGGGCACCCAGTCTCGTGTTTTGGTTTCGTCTTGCCCACCCTTCCGGCAACACCGGCAGGAAGGACGGGGCACGGGGTTACTCCTGGTCGATTTTTGAACCAGCGACTGTGTTCCCGGGCAGGAACCACCTGCATCTAACTCGGATAGCGGGAATCCGAGCGCAGCATAGCATGAAGCGCGCCCGGCGCGCGGGGCCCTTGGGCCCAAAACGTGCACCATAGCGATCACTTGGATGGCGGAATCCCGTCTGATACCGTGAAGACTGAGGTGAACTGAGATTTTCTCCATCCTCCTCCTTCTGCAAACAGATGCCGGCCCAGGGCCGGGAACAACCACGCGCGCCAGCGCGCTGGTTGAGATGGTTCAAAACAGCGGCGGCGTCGCCATCGCTGTCCTGATCCTGCTTTTGATTGCGAGCCTGTACTCGTGGATGGTGATCCTGGGCAAGTGGGCGAGCTTCGGCAAGGTCACCCGACAAAGCAAGCGGTTCCTGCGCACCTTCCGCAAAGCCACGCGGTTGCAGGAGATTGCGGCCGTCAGCGCGGATTACCAGCCCAGCCCTCTGGTCGCGGTCTTCGAGGAAGTCTACGAGACCTACAAGCGGCAGACGGGCGGCTCAGGGCCGCCGCGCAGCGTTCCGGCGCTGGAGCGCGCGGCACAAACCGCGGCGAGCGAGTCGGTGACCAACCTCGAGCGGCGCATGACCTGGCTGGCTACCATCGCCGCGGTGAGCCCGTTTGTGGGGCTGTTCGGCACCGTGATGGGCGTGGTGGATGCGTTCGCCGGCCTCGGCGCGGAAGGAACGGCGACGCTGCGCGCCGTGGCGCCGGGCATCAGCGAAGCCCTTATCACGACGGCCGCCGGATTGTTTGTGGCCGTGCCCGCCGTGGTCGCCTACAACCAGTTCACGGCGCGCGTTCGCGTTTTTGCCGCAGCCATCGACGACTTTGCCCGCGAGCTGCTCAATTCGCTCGAGGAGATTCCGGCGCGTACTGCGGCGCCGCGAGGCGAGATGCCGCAAGAGGTGGAGCGCGGGTATTACAAGTAGCTGTTTCCCTTCCCAGGTCTCATCCGCCGCGGCGGACGAGACCTGGGGCACCCAAGGCAGTTGCAGCCGCAGCTTACGAACATCCCACCCTTACCCGCTCGCCGGGGCGAGGAGGAAGGATGGCGCACCCAATTGGGATCGTTCCGGTTTTCCCAGGTCTCAAAATCGAGACCTGGGGCACCCATCGCAGGTGAGGTGGAAACGAAGAGATGGCGTTTACAACGGGCACGGGACAGACGCGGACATCGCTGGCGGAGATCAACATCACGCCGCTGGTCGATGTGGTGCTGGTGCTGCTGGTGATCTTCATGATCACGGCGCCGGTGCTGCAGTCGGGGATCGAGGTCGCGGTTCCGAAGACACGCACGGTACGGCAGATCACGCAGCAGCGCATGGTGCTCAGCATTACGCGCGACCAGCAGATTTTTCTCGACGACAAGCCGGTGAACATTCACGATCTGCCCCAGCGGCTGCATCACCCCGGGGCCGACGATGCCAAGCAGGTGATTTATCTGCGCGCCGATCAGCAGATTCCCTTCGGCGTCTTTGCCACGGTGATGGATGCGGTGAAGCAGGCCGGGATCACGAATATCTCGGTGGTGACGACGCCGTTAGAGGGAAAATAGGGGACTGAGGGCCTAAGGGACTAAGGGACGTTTTTCCTGTCCCACCCTTGCGGCAAAGACGGCCGCAAGGATGGGGCACCCCTCTGTACGCCGGGTTCATCCCAGGTCCGAAAACACGGACCTGGGGCACCCATTTTCGTGTTTCAGGGCTCATTTGGGGCACTCCATTTTCGTGTTTCGCACGCACGATTGGTAGAACGTATCGAAGATGAGCACGCTACTGGAAGCGAACGAGCAACTGGAACGGACCTTCGACCGGGAGCCGGTGGCGGGTCCGGCGATGGGGTCGCTTGCGCTTCACGCGGCGCTGGCCTGCTCGGCCGTTTTCTACGGCCTGATCGCGGGGCTGTTTCATCACAATACCTGGGGCGGAACGCCAGGGAGCGGAACCATCCAGGTGCAGATCACGAGCTCAATTCCCTTGCCCGCGCAGAAGCTCAACGACAACGTGCTCACCACGAGCACGCCCAGCGAAGCGCCGGCGCTACCCGAGACCAAGCCGGAGCAGCAGCGAGTGGATTTGAACGCGATTCCCATTCCGGGAAAGCACGAGAAACAGAAGCCCAAGCCGCAGCCTTTGCCCAAGACACAGCCGCATCAGCAGCCGCGACAGCAGGACAACTATGCGCGCTACGGCGAGCAGGCCGGGCAGCAGATTCCGCGCTCAATGGCGCAGTCGGGCTCCAATGGTCCGACCTCAGTGAGCGACACGGATTTCGGCAGCCGCTTTCCGTGGTATGTGGATGGGATCAACCGCAAGATGGCGACGACCTGGAACAAGGCCGAGGTGGATGGAAGAACGCCACGCGGAGCGCGGGTTTTTGTCATCTTCACGATTCATCGCGACGGCAGCCCGTCCGACGTGCAATTGTCGCAGTCCAGCGGAAGCGGCACGCTGGACAGCTCGTGCGTTCGCGCCGTGCAGCGGGTTGACACGTTTGGTCAGCTTCCGGCGGGATATAATCAGAGCACGCTGAAGGTCTTCTATTATTGTGAGTATTGAGGCCGTTCGCATGGGGAGCCTTCAACGCAGTCAGCGCCATGGTGAATGAACCGCGCCCGCGTGCGCTTTCGATCTTCCGCTTGTCGCAACTCCACATAGCAGCCGACCTATATCTACCGGACCGATCCTTCTCTGCAAGTCATCTCCCCGGAAGGACTGCATGCACAATGAAAGCCCTGATTCGGCTTCTTCCCCTCATTCTGTGTGTTTCTCTTGGCGCCGGCGTGCGGCAATTGCGAGCCCAGGACTGGGTGCGCACGGGCACGAACCTCGGGCAGGAAAAGATTCGCCTTGCCGCCGCCGACTTCAAGCCGGTGGGCGACGATCCGCAGACGCCGGCGCTGAAGGCGACGTTCGACGCCGTGCTCTACAACGACTTGTCGAACGCGGGCATCTTCGACATGGTTTCCAAGAGCATGTCGCCGCAGGCCGCCCCCGGCTCGCAGCAGGAGATGCAACTGGCGCAATGGGCCGCGGCGCCGGCCAGCGCGACGGATGTCGCCTTCGGAGCTTTGTCGGCATCGAATGGACGGCTGATCGTCTACGGCTGGCTCGACGACACGCGGAATACCTCCAATCCGCAGGTGCTCGGCAAGCAGTACAACGAGACCGCGAGCCAGGACATGGCGCGCATGGTGGCGCATCGCTTTGCCGACGAGATCATCAAGCAGCTGGGCGGCGGCGTAAACGGCATTGCCGAGACCACGATCTATTTTGTGAGCTCGCGCAGCGGGTCGAAAGAGATTTGGGCTATGGATTACGACGGCGAGAATCAGCGGCAGATCACGCACCTGGGCGAGATCTCGACCTCGCCGCGCATCTCGCCCGACGGCTCGCGCGTTGCGTTTGCCTCACTGGGACACGAGGGCTGGTCGATCCGGATGTATTCGCTGGATTTGAACCGCATGGTGAGCTTTCCAGCCGGCACCGCGGGCGGCGCCAATTTCTCGCCCGCGTGGTCCTCGGATGGAGCGAAGCTCGCCTTCTCGTCTTCGCGGTCGGGAGACCCTGAGATCTGGGCCTGCGATGCGGGCGGCGGCAATCTGCACAAGCTGACTTCGTTCCGCGGACCCGACGTGGCGCCGACCTGGAATCCGAAATCCAACTCGCAGATTGCCTGGGTGAGCGGGCGCACGGGCCTGCCGCAGATTTACACCATGGATCAGGACGGCGGAAACATTCAGCGCATCACCGACGGCGGTTATGCGACGTCGCCCTCGTGGTCGCCGAACGGGCAGATTCTGGCCTTCAGCTGGCGCCGCAACTACGGGCCGGGCGATCCGGGCGCGCGCGACATCCACATCATCGATCTGGCCAGCCTGCGCTGGGACCAGGTCACGCACGAGTCCGGCAGCAACGACTTTCCTTCGTGGGCGCCGGATGGAAGGCACATTGTATTCGAACGGCAAATCGGCCACCGCACCGACCTCTGGTCGATGCTCGCCGACGGTACCGACCAGCGCCAGCTTACGCACACAGGCAACAACACGATGCCGAACTGGAGCTGGAAGTAAGACGGATTTGCGGAGGCATTTGTGCACGATCGGCAAGCTCGCCGGAACCCCAGCATGGGTTCCGAAGCGATTGGAGTCGATCGCTGAACGCCCAGATTAGTTAGTTCTGTTGGGTGCAGGCTGATGAGCACGCCGGAACTGCTTCCCTGCCCGCCAGGGGTACGTGGCAACGGCCCTAACGGACGCGTCTTCCCGCAGGCCGGGAAACGCCGAGGACATCACGGAAGGAGAACTGAAATTGAATCGACGCCATCGCTTTCTCGTCCCCGCCAGTGTGATGATGCTTGCCTTGCTAGCGGTTGCAGGCTGTAAGAAGAACCCGCCGCCGGCACCGCCGACACCGCCTCCGGCGCCAGAAGCGCCCGCGCCCACCGCGCAGATCACGGCGAGCCCCACGCAGATTTCCGCCGGCGACCAGGTGGTGCTGAGCTGGAAGACCACCGACGCCACCAATGTATCGATCGACGGCATCGGCGACGTGCCCACGGCGGGAGTGAAGACCGTGACGCCCACCGCGTCGACGACCTACCACCTGGTAGCGCGCGGCGACGGAGGCACGGCGGATGCTTCGGCGCATGTGACGGTAAGCTCGCCTCCGGCCGTCAGTGTGCCTGCCAACACGATGAGCGCCGAAGAAGAGTTCAACGCCAATGTGCAGCCCATCTTCTTCGATTACGACTCGTACGATGTTCGCGGCGATGCGCAGGCCACGCTCTCGAAAGATGCGGCTTATTTGAACCAGAAGACGGATATCCGGATCGTGATCGGCGGCTACTGCGACGAGCGCGGATCGGACGAGTACAACCTGGCGCTGGGCGAGAATCGCGCCAACGCGGCGAAGAATGCTCTGGTGAACGCCGGCGTTGCAGCCACGCGCATTCGCGTGATCAGCTACGGCAAGGAGAAACCATTCTGCACGGAGTCGAATGAGCAGTGCTGGCAGCAGAACCGGCGCGCCGGGTTCTCGATGGACCACTAAAGCGGGGCCCGCGCGAATCAATCCCTCCGCCTCCGGCTTCCCCAGGTCTCAAAATCGAGACCTGGGGCACCCAAAGACGATGCAAAACCAAGCATCAGAAAAACCGAGAGCGTGGAAGCGAGCCTACGCGGTGGCCAGAGTCGATCGGCTGCCGCGTTTTCTCTTAAAATCAATAGAGCGCCGATGCGCTTCAACAGGTGAACCATGAAGAAAGCACACGGAATTCGTTCTTGCCTTGTCGTTGGAGCCGCGGTTGCCGTGGCGCTCCTTGCACCGCCGGCTAACGCCGCGTCGAAGGAGATCGTTGCCCTGCAAACCCAGGTGCAGCAACTGCTGGACATGGTGCAGCGCCTGCAGTCGACCGTGGACTCGCGCTTTGGCGGCATGCAGCGGCTGGTGGAGCAGACTGCGGACAACGCCGCGCAGATCACGCAGACGGTGAATGCGCTTTCGCAGAAGATCAATGCGCAGGCCGATGCGACCAGCGGCAAGCTGGACACGACGTCGGGACAGATCCAGTCGCTCAATGACTCGGTCGACGAGCTGAAGACGCGCATCGGCAACCTGGATAAGACCGTTCACGATCTGCAGACGCAGCTGCAGAATATTCAGAGTCCGCCGCCGGGCACGCAGCAGCCCGGAGCTACGCCCGGCGGAGACACGAACGGCGCGCCGGGAGCGCCGACGGGTGCGCCCATGGCGAACCAGGCGCCGCCGCTGCAGCCGACCTTCCAGGCGGCGATGCGCGACTACAACGCAGCCAAGTACAGCGTGGCGGCCGGCGAGTTCCAGGATGTGATGCACTACTATCCGCAGGACGATCTAGCCGGCTCGGCGCAGTTCTACCTGGGCGAGATCGCGTACAAGCAGGGCAACTTCTCAGAGGCGGTCACCGACTACAACGCCGTGCTGGAGCAGTACGGCGGCAACCGCGAAGCGCCGGCTGCGCAGTTGCGCAAGGGCTTGGCGCTGCTGCAGATGGGCAAGCGCGACTCGGGCATACGCGAACTCCGGCAACTGATTCAGCGCCATCCGCAGACGCCGGAAGCCGCGCAGGCGCGCAGCAAGCTGAACGGCATGGGCGTGAGGATTCAGGCAGCGCGGTAGGCCACCTCAAATGAATGAAAACGCCCGCGAGCCCCTTCAGACGGTTGCCCCGCCCTTTTCGCCCGTCCGCCGCGGCGGATGGCGAAAGGGTGGGATGCAATGCGTGCGTTCTCGACTGTGCCGAAAAAAGTGCCGCGAAAGAACCTTCCTCTGCATGGCTTTGTAACAGGGCACGACCTTAGTCGTGCCGAAAAATCAGCAGAATGAATCGGGGCTTTAACGCAATTCCTGAGTCACTGTGTCCGAAGCGCGGCATTCGAGTCGACGCGACCCCAAGGAGCGGCGACCTTGGACGGAACTCACAAGGCCACACCTACTCAGGAATTGCTTTAGCCCGTGAGAACCAACCGGGAAGCCGCTCAGAGTTTCCCTACGGCACTCGTGCTTGCCTGCATCGAGCGCTCGTCTTGAGCCTCAAGACGCGTGAGGCCGCGCTCCTTTGAAACTGCATTCATCTCCGCGCTGCCTGCGATGAAAAACGCCGCGCCGCTGAAGGCCAGCGTGTCAGTGACGTAGTCGAGCGTGCCGCTGATGGCGATGGAGGGGTGCAGGATCTCCGGTGGCAGATAAACGATTACGGTGAGGGCGAAATAAAGAGCGCCGAGGATGACAGCCGCGGTGCGAGCGTACTTGTTGAAGAAAAGACCCAGGCCGCACGCGATGAGGATAGCGCCGGTAAGACAGGCGAGAGCGACCTGCGCCGGAAACCATGCGGGCATTTGTAACTCGAGCGGAACGCCGGGGGCGAAGTGAGGATGCAGAAAGTGCTCGACGCCGTAGAAGATCATGGCGACGGCGAAGAAGATGCGCGCGGCGATGGCCACGCGGCGGGCGAGAATCTCGCGTGTATCGGCGTTGAGCGTAGCCGCGAGAGCCAGAGCGCCGGCGCAAAGTGAGCCGTCGCGGAAGAAGAGCGCGACGACGAAGCGATTGCTGGGCTCTCGGAAAACGCCGGGCACGTAGATCAGCGCCACAAAGAGAAACATCATGAGGCCGAGCAGCGGAGCGGCCAGACGCTCCAGCTTGCCGGTGATGAGGCTTAGCGCGGCGGCGATGTTGGCCACGCCGACCAGATAGAGCCAGAAGGCGTGAGCGGGCATCCACGCCGGCACCGCCCCGATGACAACGCTGCTTTCGGAGAAGTGCTGCATGCCGAAGACGGCATACGGCACGCCGATGAAGAGCGGGCCGAAGGAGATGAGTCGGTCGGCGATGGGCTCCGACGACTGCCATTGGCGCAGGGTGAGGTAGAGCCCGACGGCAAAGAGAAGAATGGTGGCGAGATGGATGATGAGTGATGTGGTCATGTGAGGCCTGTGGGCTTGAGGGGCGGCGGAAACTCTCCCCGATCTGGCTTTGTAACAGGGCACGACTTTAGTCGTGCCGCAAGTTGCGCAAAATCAATGAGGGCTTTAGCCCCTGCGCAATCCCTCGAGCGACGATTCATCTCTTTCGCCCCCTGTCGAGGTAGTCGCAGCTCGAAGCAGAGCCATTGTCATGAGGCGGGCGTAAAGGCGCGATGCGCAATGGCCACTTTGAAGGGGTTGGGCATGGCCAGTGATGACTGTGTGGGACGCGCTCACGGCTTGGAGTAATCCCTATATGAAGTGAAAGTTGACGGATATGGTGATCGGATCAGATGAAGGAATGCCGTCGACCATGAACGGCTTGAATCGGTATTTCCTCACAGCTTCCAACGCTTTTTCGTCGAGTCCGTATCCGGCCGGTGCGACGACCCGGACGTCGGCAGGCTCGCCGTTCTCGGTCACCGTGAGCCGAATCCAGACGGTGCCTGTTTTGCGCTTTCTTCGCGCCTCCTTCGAGAACTCCGCCTGAACGTGGTTCGTCGGGACAGGATAGGTCGCCCTCTTCTCAGCAACCAGGTCGTCCCACAATGCAGGGGCTGTGGATTTGCCGCCAAAAGGCACGTAGACCTCGATCCGGACCGGGACCATACCCTCTAAATGGGTCCCAGGCTGAAACTTGGATTTCCGCACGGCATCGATCGCCGAATCGTCGAGTGGACTGAGTGCGCTGATGACTCGGAACGCGCCGGGAGTCCCGTCGGCGGCAATTACTGTTTCAATGACGCATACATGCCGCGTCGCATGCAATCTGTCGTCGATCGGAATCTCCGCTGGGACGGCTTGAATGATCTTTGGGGATGTGACCCCAGAACCGACCGAATAGACTCCGTCCGCGTCGCGTTCCCCCGGAGGCTGGGCGTAAACGCTCATCGCGGTCAGGAAGAGAAGCACCCAGAGCAATCCGCATTTGCGCATAGGTTCTCCCGCGAAAGCAATGCCCCCGACGATGGTGGGAATCCTCGACTCATTATCCCACCCAGTTGTCGAGTTACTATCGCACCCTAACGGCATCCGCTATGACGGATGCCGTTAGGATGGGGCACCCCAGTTCACGGAGGAACAGAGACATCCCAGGTCCGAACCCACGGACCTGGGGCACCCATTCTTATGAGAGCTTGGGATCTTTATCCGACCCTTTCGGAATCCCCGGTCCCGACACAGGGACCGTGGGCACCCATTTTATTTGGTAGACTTCGAACCTTCATCCCACCCTTTCGGCAAAAGAAGCCGAAAGGATGGGGCACGGAAGTTCGTAAGAGGGATTGGAATTACTGCAACGCCGCCATCAGAGAGTCGAGGGCCGCCTTGGGCGGGCGGGTGAGCGACGCGGGCAGCGTGGCCAGCGGTTCATCGACCATGTTGAGCAGGTCGGTGAAGGTCGGCTTGGTGGTGTCGATGTAGAAGACGCCGGTGAGCACTTCGTTGTTCTCGTGGGCTTCCATCAGCGTGCGCACGGCGTTGGACTTGCTGGTCGGATCGTAGTCCTCGCGCAGCTTGCGCAGTCGCAGGCTGGAGCCGTCGTGCATCTCCACGTCGTAGACCTGGCCGGAGTCGTAGTCGACCTCGATCTCGTCGAAGCTGGCCACGAATCCGATCTCGTTGACCGGTTCGTCGTGATCCTGCATGAACTTGT
>Ga0335078_10013169_pt1 | contig 12255 bp, 6 predicted proteins | sample Lox_Sample_32_FD_206711 | JGI IMG/M metagenome (GOLD analysis project Ga0335078, IMG submission 206711) | Soil microbial communities from Loxahatchee National Wildlife Refuge, Florida, United States - Lox_Sample_3.2 | ecosystem: Environmental > Terrestrial > Soil > Wetlands | place: USA: Florida... | reverse complement strand
GTGGTTGCGCTCGACAAGGAGCAGTTCGACGGCCATGCGCCGATAGAGCTGGATCTTCGCAGAGTCGGTGACGATCGACATGCCTTCCTGCATGGGCGTGGTGCAGGCCGGCAAAAGACGCTCCGTGCCAGCCAGCTCGACGACGCACACGCGACAGGCGCCCACCGCGCTCAAGCCCTTGAGGTAACAGAGCGACGGGATTTGTCTTCCGTTGGCGCGCGCCACTTCCAGGATGGATTGACCTTCCTGGGCAGTGATCAACTCGCCATCGATGCGAACCGAAATGGTTTTGGTCGGCAACCTGGGGCTCCTTTCTCGTTCTTCGGGCTTACCTGGCAGTGACGGTAGATCTCAAGTCGCAGCGCAGGCAACGGCGGCACTCTTCCAAAGCCTCCTGGGGGCTCAGATCGGGAACCACTTCTTCTTTCGATTGCACGCGGGCGCCGGCCGGTATGGGACGGGCAGCGTGGCGGCGGCTGAGACGCGGCTCGGGAGGCGCCTGGCTGCCATATTCGAATTCAGGAAACAGCTTTTGCCAGCGCCGCTCGCCCGTCAAGCGTTCGTCAATATTGATGGCTGCCTGCTTGCCGCAGCCCATGGCATTGGAGACATTGGAGGCGCCGGTAATGACGTCGCCGCCGGCATAGAAATTGGGCCGGCTGGTTTCATAGGTGTAGCGGTCCACGACGATGGTTCCGGACGGCTTCAGCTCGAGTCCGGAGGCGCGGCAGAAATCCTGATCGAAGGTTTCGCCCACGGCCAGAATCACGCAGTCGCACTCGAAGCGCTGCACCTCGTCGGTGGGGATGGGGCGGCGGCGGCCGGATTTGTCGTATTCGCCGAGACGCGTTTTGACGATTTCGATGGCCTTCACGTTGCCCTTGGCGTCGCCCAGAATGCGATGCGGCGCCGCCAAAAAGACGAAGCGCACACCCTCTTCCTCGGCGGCCTGAATCTCCTCGTCGATGGCGGGCATGTCTTTGCGCTCGCGGCGATAGAGGATGGTGGGCTGCGCGCCCATGCGCAGCACCGTGCGCGCGGAATCGATGGCGGCGTTGCCGCCTCCGACAATGGCGACACGCGAACCGACGATGATCTCGTCGTGACGAGCTACAGCCTCAAGGAACTGCAGCGCGGGATAAACCGCCTTTAATTCAGTTCCAGCGAGATAGAGCCAGGACTCCTTCCAGGTTCCGATGGCGATGAAGACGGCGTCGAAGTGCCCGGCGAGATCGTTCAAGGGCAGGTCGGCGCCGACGCGGGTGTTGAAGTGCATCTTGACGCCGACAGCCTCAATGAGATCGAGTTCGCGGCGCAAGACAGACTTGGGCAGGCGGTACTCGGGAATGGCGAAACGCAACATGCCGCCGGCTTCGCTGTGCTCGTCGTACACGGTGACTTCATGACCGAGCATGGCAAGATAGAAGGCCGCGGTGAGGCCGGTGGGACCGGCGCCGGCAATGGCCACCTTGTGTCCGGTGGGGGCAAGCCTGCGCGCCAGGATGCGTTCGAGCAGAGGCTGGAAGCGGTCCGACTGGTAGATGGTGTCCGCGATCAAGCGATGCACTTCCCGCATGTTCAACGCTTCGTCGAAGGACTGGCGGCGGCAGCGGTTGTCGCAGGGATGCTGGCAAACGCGCCCCGTGGAGGCGGGCAGCGGATTGTCGAGAATGACCGAGACGAAAGCGTCCTCGATCCGGCCCTCCAGATAAAGGGAAAGAAAACGGGGGATGTTCATGTGCAGCGGACAGCTGTTTTCGCAGGGAGAGAAGGTGAGCTCCTGGCAAACGCCGGCGCGGCAGCGATGGGCAACGATGTGGTCCTCGTACTCGTCGCGGAAATGGCGCAGCGTGGTGAGCACGGGATTGGGCGCAGACTGGCCGAGACCGCAGAGCGAGCACTCGCGGACCATGCGGCACAACTCATCGAGGCGTTCCAATAGGTCGTGCGATCCGTCGCCCCTGGTGAATGCTTTGAGGATGCGCAGCGCCTTGTCGAGGCCCACGCGGCAGGGCACGCACTTGCCGCAGGATTCGGGATGCGTGAACTCGACGAAGTAGCGCGCCACGTCGACCATGCAGTTGTCTTCGTCCATGACCACCATGCCGCCTGAGCCCATGATGGAGCCGAGCTGGGCCAGGCTTTCGTAATCCACGGGGGTATCGAGCATGGTTGCCGGGATGCAGCCGCCGGAGGGCCCGCCGGTCTGCACGGCTTTAATCCTGCGGCCGTTGAGGGCGCCTTCGCCGACGTCGTAAATGAAGCTTTTGAGCGGAGTGCCGAGAGGCATTTCGACCAGGCCGGTGTTGTGGATTTTGCCGACCAGCGAAAAAACCTTGGTGCCGGGGCTCTTCGGGCTGCCAGTCTCAGCAAACCACGCGGGGCCGCGCATGACGATGGGCGCGATGTTGTACCAGGTTTCGACATTGTTGATGTTCGTGGGATGACCATACAGCCCCTTCTGCGCCGGATACGGCGGACGGGGGCGGGGACGGCCGGCATGGCCTTCGAGCGAAGCGATCATAGCCGTCTCTTCGCCGCAGACGAAAGCCCCTGCGCCCTGCACCAACTCAATGTCGAAGTTGAAACCACGGCCGAGAATGTTCTTGCCGAGCACTCCGTATTCCCGCGCCTGCTCAAGCGCGCGTTTAAGGCGGTTGATGGCCAGCGGGTACTCGGCGCGCACATAGATGATGCCTTCGGTGGCGCCCATGGCGTAGGCGCCGATGATCATACCCTCGAGAAGCGCGTGCGGATCGCCTTCGATCTCGTTGCGGTTCATGAACGCGCCCGGGTCGCCCTCGTCGGCATTGCAGATGATGTACTTGATGTCGGATTTGGCTTTGGACAGGTAATCCCATTTGTTGGCGGTGAGGAAGCCCGCGCCGCCGCGGCCGCGGAGCCGCGCCGCCCGCACCTGCTCGATGACCGTTTCCGGGCGGCCGTCAATGAGCACCTTGTAAAGCGCCTGGTAGCCGCCCACGCCGATGTACTCCTCAATGTCCGAGGGATTGATGAGTCCGCAGTTGCGCAAAACGATCTTCTTCTGACCCTTGAAGAAGGGAATCGTATTCCAGAGGGGAATCTCCGGGTAGCCCTGACCAAAGCGGACGTGACCGGTGATGTGATCCCACTCTTCGATTTTGCAGAAGACGAGATCGGCGGGCATGACGCCGGAAGAGACGGCTTCGAGGATGCGCGCGGCATCGTTCGATTGCACGCGGGAGAGCACGGCGATGGGGTAGCCGGGCAGCCGGATGCTGACCAGCGGCTCCTGGAAGCAGCAGCCGAAGCAGCCCACGGGAGCCAGCATGACTTCGAGGCCGCTGTGATCGATGGCCGCGTAAAGAGCGTGGTAGACCTCTTCGGCATCGTTGCCCTGGCCGCAGGTGCCCATGCTCACCGTGATGCGCGGAATAGCCGGCGTCAGCTTGGCAAGACCCTCTTCGCGAACAGCGTTAAAGACGCCGATGTCCTGAATGCGCGGCATCATTTCCTCCCCTGTGTCAAGGCCTTTACTTCGCGCTGCAGGGTGCGCTCATTCACGTGGCTCAGGATGTGATGGTTCACCTCGACGACCGGAGCCAGCGCGCACTGGCCGAAGCAGGCCACGGTGCGGATGGTAAACCGGTTGTCGTGCGTGGTAAGAGCCAGCTTTTCGGTTTCTTTGGTCTCGCCCGATTCGTGCTCGCTCAGCCCCAGGTCGAGGCAGAGCTTGTCGAGCAAAACGCGTGAGCCGCGCGTGTGACATGCGGTGCCGCGGCAAACGCAGATCACGTTGTCGCCCTGGGGATCGAGATTAAAAAGCGAGTAAAAGGTTGCGGCGCTATAGACAGTGGAAGGCGGCACGCCGGTTCTCTCGGAGATATAGCGCAGGGCCGCCATGGAGAGATACTTGTGCGCGTTGGCAACCTGAACCTCTTCGAGAACACCCAAAAGTGCTCCGGGCCGGTCCCGATGTTTGACAATTGCCTGATCGATCGACAGACGTTCCCGGGCATCGAGAACGTCGTGAGCAACTTCAGGAGCGGCACTCAGCATGATCCCTCCCCGCGAGGTTGCGCGCGGCATCGCAGACAGAGTCGCGTGCTGAACTCTCGCGCGTAAGACAAATTCTCCGGGAGAAGAACGGCTCTCGCTCGCTGCACATCAGGCAGCGTGCGGTTTGTGCGTAGCGGCTCGAAGACACACAGTAAGATTGCCGGCCTCTCTCCAGAGAAGCTCTCGCTGGAAGCTTGCACCTTCACACCGTCCATACGATGTGCCTATGGTCACAGAAGACTGTGATTGTGGGATTTGTGTGCGTGGGAAAGCGCGGAGGGAGGCCGCATTCTTATGTTTCCGCTTCGGGCGCGTTCGGGTTGGCGTCAACCCGCTCCGATTGCGTTGCGGATGATTTCCCGGCCTCCGCGTTTGCGAGCGGGCCCAGCAGCACATCGATGCAATAGCCGGCGGCCTCGGCCGCGTGGAGAGCGGTGGCGACGGTCTTGCTCAACTTCTCCACGGCGGCGCGGCTGGGAGCGGGCTCGGCGGCCAGGCGCAGGAGCGCCGGCATGAGCTGCCACCACAGCAGCTCCTCGTAGCGCTCGCGGATCAGGTAGACGTGGCCCTCGGCTTCATGGACTCCGCAGAGCCAGCGCACGTCAGGATCGAGCCAGAGGACGGGGGCAAGGGCGGGATGTTCGGGCTCCGGTTGGGGAGATGCGGGTGCAGAGTTCCCTTCCCCGGTCCGCAAACGCGAGGGACCGGGGGCACCCGCTTCCTGCTCGGGTTGCGAAGGTGCGGGTACGGAGTTCGTTTCCTCTGTTCCGGAATCGGCAGGAGACATGCCCGGCAGCGTGGACGCTGCCGGTACAGCCGGACTGGAGTCCGGCGCCACGAAATTTTCGGTTCGGCGGCGCTGCTCAGGAGCATGTGGTCTGCCCACGCCGGCTTCGGTCAGCAGCAGAACCTTGATGCGCGCGGCGGCGCGCCAGGCCTCCTCGCCCGCGAAGCCGAGCGCGGCGAAGGCATGGCCGAACGGCTCGCGCAGGCGCAGCCGATCGAAGATGTCAAGAGCCGTGCGGAGATGGAGTGCGGTGCGCTTGGGTTGTGCGGCCCCGGGGTGCTCAGTAGCGATGGATTCGGCGAGCCACTGGAGGACGCACCAGGCGAGCACCGGGCCCCACATTTCGGTTGCCGTCAGTTGCGGGCTGGGGCTGGGCAACATGCGGCGCGCGGCAGCGGTCCACGGAGCCGGAAAGAGCGCTTCCACCGAGGGCACACGCATGGCCGCGCGAAGCAGCGTGGTGAGCGCGGGCGCGTGCGCGGCCGCATCGGCCGTTTCCCCGCCGGGCGCAGGCTCGCCCGCCTGCCTGAGGCGCGCGGCATAGGCGTTCCTGGCCACACCGAGGAACGCGCCGGTCCGGGCCCATGCATCCTTCATAAAATCGTTGCGCTGGCGTTCGATTTTCTTAGCTCTTTCCGCGCCTACCGCCCGCGGGTGCTCGGCAACATCGGCAAATCGCCGCACCAGGTCTGGATCGAGGCACCAGCGCAGCGCATCGTGAACGGGCTTGAGTTCCAGATTGACAAGCTCATCGTCAAGGTCACGGACGCCGCGGCCATTGAGCCAGTCGGAGAGCCGGTCCCAGGGCTTTTCAGACGTGGCGTGGAGTTCGTGCCAATCGAGGAAGACGTAGCACTGGTAGGCGTGGAGATCGAGGGTGAGGCCGCGATCGATCAGATCGCCGGCGCGGCGCAAATATTTGAGACCGGTGAGCGAATCGCGGAAGGCAACGACGGCGCTGCGGTCGCCGCTCAGGCCAAGGCCATCGGCCAGACGGCGCTGCTTGAGCCGGCCCGATCCCTTGTCGGCATAAGCGGCGGAAAAATCGATGGTGCCGTGCGCGTCTGCGTAGCGGTTGTGATAAACCACCAGGGCGCGCTCGCCGCCGGTGCGGTTGGAATACGCGAAGACGTCTTCGTTCACCGAACCGCTGGCATGGAAGAAGTCGTAAAGCAGGAAGTGCGCGCTTTCGGCAAAGAGCCAGCGGCGCTTGAGCAGCGGAGCAATTTCGTGCTCGTGGCGTTCCACGAGCCAGTGATCGGGGTTTTCCTCGTAGCGCGGCCAGCGGTACTCCATGCCGTACTTTTCGGTGAATCCCTCGATCTGGCCGTGGCCGAACATGGGCAGGCCGGGCAGCGTGGACATCATGACGGCGACGCCGAAGTACTTGTCGCCCTTGCCAAACTGGTCGATGGCGGTGCGTTCGTCGGGATTGGACATGAAGTTGACGTAGCGCTTCATGATGTCGGGATCGAATTCGAGCGTGTTCTTGATGACCGAGCGGTACTTGGCGTTGTCCTCGTCGCGCAGCATGTTCATGAAGGCGGAGTTGTAGACGCGGTGCATGCCCAGGGTGCGGACGAAGAAACCCTCCATGAGCCAGAAGGCCTCGGCGAGGAGCAAGGTACCGGGAACTTCTGCGGCGACGCGATCGACAACCTCGCGCCAGAACTCGTGCGGCATGGCGCGGTCGAATTCCGCCTGGTTCATGCCGAACTCGGCGCGCGAAGGGATGGCGCCGCTGGAGCCGGGCCCGGGAAACCAGAGGCGATGAAAGTGCCTCTTGGCGAGGGTCATGGCGGCGTCGAAACGGATCACGGGAAACAGCCGCGCCACATGCAGGATGGTCTGAATCACCTGCTCGCGCACCGCGGGGTTCAGGTAGTCAAGCTGCGCGGTATCGTTCCAGGGGAAGCTGGTGCCGTCGTTGCCGTGGTAGATGTAGCGCGTCTCGCCGGTGGCTTTGTCGCGGCGGCGAAAAACCACGGCGGCATCGGACTGGTTGTAATAGCGGTCCTCGATCTTGAGCTCCACGCGGCCGTCGTGCGAGAGGTCCGGACCTTCGAAGCTGTAAGAAGGGTAGGGCGGATCCCAGCGGGAGATGAACCACTCCGGATGTTCGATGACCCACGGGGAATCGATCCCCATGTGATTGGGCACCATGTCGCTGGCGAGGCGGATGCCGAGACGGTAGGCGCGGTCGCGCAGGTTGACATAGGCCGGCTCGCCGCCCAGGTCGTCGGCAATGCGGTAGTCGAAGAGCGAATAGGCCGAGGCCACGGCTTCCTGGTTGCCGCAGAGCAGCTTGATGGTCCGCGAGGCGCGGCTGCGCTCCCAGACGCCAATGAGCCAAAGCGAGTTGATGCCGCGATGTGCGAGTTCGGCGAGATCCTCGTCGGGGATTTCGTCGAGGCGGCCGATGTGACGGCGGTACTTGCGGCTCAACTGCGTCAGCCAGACGTATGTGCTCTTGGCAATGAGCACAGCGCCGGGCATCCATGCAGTGTCGGCAGAGAAACGCTCATACTCGTGGAGCGAGTCACCAAACGTCGGCACTTCGGACTGGCTCGCGAGCGAGGGCCACTGCTGGGGCCCAAGCCGCGTGCCCGGAGGGTTGAATAGCGCCCAGAGGGCCAGTTCTTCCTCGCGCAGAATTTCACCCGCCATCAGAAGGAACCGTTCCAGGCTGTCGCCGATGAGCGGCTTCCACAGCGCGCGGATGATTTCAAGCTGGTCGCTCAGGGAGCGGGGGGAACGCAGCGCCGGCGCGCGCAACAGATCGAGCAGGCTCATGGCCTTGGCGCCGGGCAGTGGGATGAGCGGGCGCGATGCGAAATACTCGGGCATATGCGCCGTGACCTTGAGGTACACGGTTTTTTCGGCCAGGGTGCGGTCTTCAAAAAGCTCGTCAAACGGCTTGAATGCCTCGTTGCGATTGGCCGACCAGAGCAGAAGCAGTTCCTCGAGCGCTGCGGCGCGGTGCGGCATGCCATCGGTCGTGCCGGCCAGCCACTCGGCCGGCGTCTCCTGGCCGCGCATCACCGTCTGGCCCGGGAACTGCTCGACAAACGCCAGCAGCATCTTGTCGAGGTTGTCGGTGCCCACCTGGGCGCCAAACCAGGCGAGGGCAGAGGTCATGACCTGGGGATCGAACTGCTTGCGGTAGCGTTCCATGAGCACGTGGCTGGCTTCGTCGATCAGGCCCATGGCGAAAAGCTGGCCCGCGTGGACGGCCTGTTCGGGGTGTTTTTCGACATCGCGCACCTGGTTCATGCGATGCGCGAAGGCGCGGCAAGCGGACAGGTCGGCCAGAATCACGTTTCCGTTGTAGGAGAACAGGGATTCGGCGAACCCATAGCGCTCTCGCGCTTTGCGCGCAATGTGGAATTCCATCCTCAAGATTGCCGACTCCGTGCAGCGCCCACGGCCCCAGAAACGTGAACAGACCCTCAAGGTATATCGAAGGCGTCCAAGCAGCCCGAATCTGTGATTGTAAATGCACGATGCCCCTTGCCGCAGCCGGCGCGGACAAGGCCGGCACTGTCAAGGAATTTATTGGGGTCCGGCGAGATAGGCATCGTAAAATGATTCGCAAAGATCGCATGCTTGCCAATTCCCATTCCGATCGGCCCGGACCGCCGCCGACGTGCTCGCTGGCCTATCTCATCGCCACCTATCCGACCCTCTCGATGACGTTCGTCATGCGCGAAGTGCAGGCGCTCAACGAGCTGGGATTTCGCATTGAGACGGCATCGATCAATCCCCCGGACCGGCCGCACTATAAAATGACCGCCGCAGAATATGCCGAGGCCCTCTATACGTACTGCGTGAAGCGAGACGGCGTCAAAGGCGCGCTCGCGGCTCATCTGCGCACATTGCGAACAGAATTCCGCGGCTACTGGCGCGGTTTGAGAAAGGCCTTCGCCCTCGCGGAGCTCGATCTGCGGCGGCTGTTCCTCAACCTGACGTACTGGACCGAGGGCATGATGGTCGGCCAGTGGATGAAGCGGAACGGATTGCGGCATCTGCACGTCCATGTGGCCTCGCAGGCGGCGAGCGTGGGGCTTTTTGTGCGCACGGTCTTCGGCTTTGGCTATTCGCTCACGGTGCGCGGGCCCGACGAGTTCTACGACGCGAAACGGCAGATGCTCGCGCGCAAGATTGAAGCTGCGGATTTTCTTTGCTGCATCAGCTCGTTTGCGCGCAGCCAATTGATGGAACTTTCACCGCGTGCGCAGTGGAAAAAGTTTACCGTCTCGCCGCTCGGCATCGATCCCGAAGCTTTTGCGCCGCGGCCTCAACATGCAGCGCGCGAGGTGTTCGAGATTCTTTGCGTGGGTCGTTTGACCCCGGCCAAGGGCCAGCACGTTTTGATCGATGCCGTTGCGCGGCTGACGCAGGAGGGCCGCCGCGTAAGGTTGCGGCTGGTGGGCAACGGCCCCAGCGAAGCTTCGCTGCGGGAGCAATCCTCTCGCGGCGCCATAGCCGACCGGGTCGTGTTCGAAGGCGTCATCAACCAGGACCGCATTCGCGATTACTACGCGGCCGCAGATGCCTTCTGCCTGCCGAGCCTTGCCGAAGGACTGCCCGTGGCGCTGCTGGAAGCCATGGCCATGGAGCTTCCCTGCGTAAGCACGCATATCGCGGGGATTCCGGAGCTGGTCCGCGATGGCGTGGACGGGTTGCTGGTCCCGCCAGCGGAGACGGACGCGCTGGCGGAGGCGTTGGCCCGCCTGATGGATGACGCGGAACTGCGGCAGCGCCTTGCGAAGAGCGGCCGCACGCGCGTTGTGGAGCACTACGGCCTGCGGCGCAGCGTGGAACAATTGGCGGCAGTTTTTGCCAAACACGTGAAAAGCTGACCAGCATCCTCCGCACCCGCGCCCGCAGACGCAGTGAGCGTCGAGTTTACGGATTCGTCCGCTGGTAGGTCCCGATGACCTGACCCTGGGCTACGATGTGGCCGCTCATGGCGGCTTCCACCTGATTCCGGGTCGCGCCGGCCGGCAGATCGAGCCGGACATCGAGCGCGTAGATGCGAAACACGTAGTGGTGGGGTTTGCCGGGCGGCGGACAGGGACCGCCGTATCCCATCCTGCCAAAGGAATTCTTTCCCTCGATGGCCCCCTGCGGCATGGCGCCTGGCGGCGATGCGCTCTCCGCCAGTCCGTGAATTGCGGGCGCGATGTTCCAGACAAGCCAGTGCGTGAAGTCGACGGGAGCGTCGGGGTCGTTCATCACCATGGCGAAGCTTTTCGTGCCTGCAGGCGCTGCTTGCCAAGCAAGCTGCGGCGAGATGTTGGCGCCGTCGCAGGTATAACGGCGGGGAATGGCTGCGCCGTCGGAGAAGCTCTCGCTTCGGATTCGTAATGAAGGATGCGCTTGGCCTTGCACCGGCTCGCTCCGCTGCCAGAATACAGCGATGGCCAGCAGGCACGGCAACAAAATCAACCGCACGACGCCGTTCCGGGTGAGGCCCAGACCGGGATGGATCTTCCTTTTCTCCGGTTTCATCGCTCCTCCTCGACGAGCGCCAATGCTTCAAATCCCACGCGGCTCATGCTGGTCGCTCGCATGAAGCGGATTTGCCGCAGGCTCGGCTGAGGGTCCTGGCCGCTGAAAAATGCCTGCCACCAGGCAGAGCCGACCACGCCCGCGATGCACTCCACGGCTGTCTTCCAAAAAGGCGAATAAAGCCGCACAACAGCATACTCGACAGGGGCCAGGCCATGCAGCCGGTTGCGCGGAGCGTTGCCACGCATCGAGGTTTGCAACTAGACTATGAAAGGCAACCGGTGCGCCCAGCTTCAATATACGCGCTGTATTTCACGAGTGGAGAGGTGGCAGAGCCCGGTTGAATGCACCTGACTCGAAATCAGGCATACTCGTAAGGGTATCGGGGGTTCGAATCCCTCCCTCTCCGCTGCATGTCTATAGCATATTTGTTTTGTGTGACTTACTGTATGATTGGATGAGAGTTTCTTCCTCTCCTCCATGAATTTATGTCTTGCCCCGAAGAAGCGGCCAGCCCATCCGCGGCAATCGAAAACCACTAACCGCCCGGGGGGTATTTCACGGGGAAAAGATCAGATTCCCTTGTTTTGGAAATACGCACACCGAAACGATTTAATGCAGCCACGAAGACAAACGACGCTCCAAATAAGACTAGAGCCGGCCAAACCTGTACCCAACCTGCCGTGTGTGAAGATGCAAAGAATTGAGCAGAGGGGGCGCCGGGCTCGAGGCGTCACTTATTTGCTTTTCTAAGCGGCAAAACGTTGAACACCACGGTGTGAGTGATTTGCATCACGTCATCTTCAGGATCAATGAAGGAAGCGTTCTCACCCTCTCGATTTCAGGCATACCAATGCATGCCCTGATCCCTGTCTGCAGTGCCAACTCACTCTGACATTATCAGCATCTGCATTTGGCTTAGATGAGCACACGCGCTTGCATTCAAATAACATATTCGTCTAAGTGGATAGCCTGCCCTACTAACCACAGAGTAAATGATCTAGGTTACTCGTCATGGATAATGTGACGCGCAAGCTTTTAACTTGACAATGCTCTGCGCTCGGTCTATTTTATCGGCCAAGAATTCAGGGCCCGCTCAAATAGCCGTTTACTTCTTGAGTTGAATCAGAGAGAAGTCGCGGGTTTCATCTGCACTCTTCCTCACCGCTGAAGCAACCCTCGAATGTGAACAACCATTTGCTGCCCGTGCTTCTGCCGGAGCTTCTTGGGTAGGTCGTCAAAGACGACTCAGTTTAGGAGTGCTTCGCTGCTTATGCGTCTGACACACTGCGGACGCCAGAGGAGAGTTGTGTGAGATTTGCCCCTCTTGGGCGAATTGTCTTCATAGGCGCGGTCTTTGTCATCTCGATCACGGCAGCAGGAGCTTGGTCTCATAAAAACGCGCGAAGAGCGCACGTGCGATTCCTGGCGACAAGTACTCTCATTCAAGGGATCTGGGGACGGAACGAGGACACCCGCCTCGCGGAATTGAGTCTCGACAAAGACAGCGAACGTATTTTGATCCGCCTGATCGACGCGTACCCCAACGAGGCTCCGCCCATATCGCGGGAGGACCTTACGGCACCCTCGGGAGTCACGCTACGGGTTCATCGTGACTTCGGGTGTGATCGCCCCCATGAGCGGATCATTATGCGCGCTGCTCCGGGCGACCCGCTGGCGATTTTGCCGGAACGACTTGAATCTCAGCCGCGGCTGGGCTGGACACCACAACCAGACGCAAGGCTGCCTTGCTATCGAACCGTGCGGCGATGAAACCGTGGACCACTGCAAAGGGGACTCTTCAATGCAATACGCGTCCACAAGATTCTCAATCACGAAAACACCGAAGGGAGCGGAATCATGAGATTTCAGCGGTTAAGTGGCATTCAACAGGCTTGCCTTTTCGCACTGAG
>Ga0335078_10013167_pt1 | contig 12257 bp, 6 predicted proteins | sample Lox_Sample_32_FD_206711 | JGI IMG/M metagenome (GOLD analysis project Ga0335078, IMG submission 206711) | Soil microbial communities from Loxahatchee National Wildlife Refuge, Florida, United States - Lox_Sample_3.2 | ecosystem: Environmental > Terrestrial > Soil > Wetlands | place: USA: Florida... | reverse complement strand
ACGCGCGCCGTCGGCCCGGCGTCGACCGCGGTACCGGTCGAGCTGTACCAGCGGCGCCGGGCTCGCGCGATCAGCCTGCTGCCCGCCCGCCCGCTGGCGACGAGCGCGTCGGTGGCGGCCGACTGGCTGGCCACGGCCAGCTGTTGCGCATGGAACGTCAGCTGCGCGACCGCGGCCTCGCTGGAGTTGGTGACCACCTGGTTCCAGGCGCGTTCCCGGGCCGACGCGACCAGCCGCTTGACGCCCTCGGTATCCGGCGCGGCGTCATGTCCCGACAGCAGCGCCGCCACGGCGCGCAGCAGCCGGCCCGACTCCTCGACCAGCAGCCGGTCCTCGTCCGGCCCGCTCGCAATCCCGGGCCCGGCGCGCACCACGTCGCCGACCAGGCTGCCACACCATTCGAGGGACTCCACCAGGTTGGCGAGCGCCTGGTCGGGAGCGGCCAGGCCGGTCGGGCGGTACGGGGTGGCCGCGAACGCCGCCCGCAGCGCCTGGTTCCGGGCCACGGACGCGTCGCGAAGCCCGCGGCGCGCGGAGTCTGCAGAGCCCGCTGCGGCCGAGTCGAGCTCGTCGGCCAGGCTGTCCGCGAGGGCGGCGCCCGCCGCGCGGAGTCGGCCCGAAGCCGGCCGGGGGGACAGCAGCACGACAGCGGCCGTGCCGGCGATACAGGCCAGCCACCAGCCGGCCAGCCGCTCCGGGATCACCGACGCGGTCCCGGCGGACACGGCCGGCAGCACGAACGCGAGCAGCGCGCCCATCGCTCCCGCCGCCACGTTCGGCCCGATGACCCCGGCGAACAGGACCGCAAACGTGACCGGCACGGTCACCAGGGTGGCCAGGACTACGGAGGAGGACACCAGGGTGCCGATCACCACGAGGGCGCTGCCGGTGAGGGCCAGGCCCAGGTGCGCCACCACCTTGTCCCGCCGCGCGCCGCCGAAGCTGACCATGACCAACGTCGCGAACCCGCCGAAGGCCGCGAACGTCGCCAGCTGCATATTGCCGACGACCTGATCCGCCAGGGCGAACAGGACGGGGACGACAAGCGTCGCCCGCAGCGCCCGCAGCCCCGCGTCCGTGGACCAGACCCGGGACCAGGCCGCGCTGGCCCGGTGCCGGGGCGGGACGGCTCGGCAGGCCGCCGCGCGCGCCACGGGCGCGGCGGGTGATGGAGCCAGCAGGCTTTTCACGACTCCGGGTTGACCGGGACCTGGCGAGGGGCCACGCTCTGGCCGGGGCGCGCGTGCCCCTGGAGCTTGGCGAGTTCCTCGGCGGTCATCACCGGGGGAGCCCACAGCGACAGCATGATCACGCCCGCCCCGAGCACGGCGAGCGACACGACGGCGCCGAGCACGTACCCGGGGCCGGTGTTCAGCTGCTCGTGGAAGATCTCGATGCCGAGCACGATGCTCGCGAGCGGGTCGACGATGAGCATGGTCGCCTGCGAAGCGGCCAGCGGCCCGACCGCGTACGCGCTCTGCAACAGGATCGTGCCCAGCACTCCGGTTCCGATCATGGCGTAGAGCGGCCAGTGCGTGAGCAGCCCGAGCAGTCCGCTGCGGGCCAGCACGTCCACCGTCTGCTTCACGAACGCGGCGTCCACTGACCACACCACGGCCGTGGCCGCCCCGAACAGGGCCGCGCGACGAGCCGGAGATCCATAACGGCTGAGCAGGAGCAGCACCAGCACGATCAGGCCCCGGCTGGTAACCGCCACGATCCACTGCCGGGCATCCGGGACTCCGGTGCCCTCACTGGGCGACGCCACCACGAGGAAGGACGCGAGCCCCACGCAGATCACCAAGGCGGCCGACCAGGTCCGCGAGGCGATGGCGTCGTGCAGCAGAAAGGCGCGCAAGCCCAGCGTGAAGACCAGTTCCAGCACCAGGACCGGCTGCACCACCGACAGCGGGCCGAAGTACAGGGCGAGCGCCTGGAACCCGAACGTACCCGCCAGGAACAGGGCTCCGAGCAGCCACACCGGCTGGCGCACCAGGTCGGCCGCGGTGCGCCAGGCGGGCCTGTGCTCGGACGTGCGGTCCGCGACCGCGAGCCGCTGCAGCACGGCGCTGCACGCGCTCGACACCGCCGACAGGATCGCGAAAACAATCGCTGCGAACATGGTCGCGGGTCCGCTAGCTCTGGCCGGGGGAGCAGGTGGCCGGCACGGACGACGGCTGGGGCGTCAGCTGCAGCTTCCAGGACAGCCACGGCAGCGAGTCCGAGAAGGCCTGCTGCCAGAAGGCGAAGTTGTGGGCACCTGGCGGCGTGGCCAGGCAGGTGTCGATCCCCGCGGTCGAGGCGAGCCGGTGCAGCGTGTGGGCGGCCGGCAGGCTCTCGGCGTCCTGGGCTCCGGCTTCGAACCAGCCCGCCAGGCCGGGGTAACGCTGGTGCGCCAGCAGGTACAGCGGATCGTGGGCGTTGTAGGTGGCGGCTGACCCGCCGAACAGGGCGTGAATGGTCTGTGCCTTGTTGTCGGACTGGTAAGTGGGCGACTCGAAGCCGGAGTAGTTGCCGAAGGCGGCGTATTCCTTGGGGTGGTTGAGGGCCAGGGTCACGGCGCAGGTACCGCCTTCCGAAAGCCCGGCTATCGCGATTGACCCCGGAGTCGTCTTGGCGTTGAAGTTCTTCTGCATGTATTCCGGCACGGTCTTGGTCAGGTACGTCTCGACGTCCCCGAACATCGCGCTGTTGACGCACTCGGAATCCGCGCCGAACGATCCGTTGATGTCCGGCATGACGAGTATCGGCGCCACTCCGTTGTGCTTCTCAGCGAAGGCCAGCGACGTGGCGTCGGCGTAGCTCGCGCGGGTCCAGTCCGAAGGGTCGCCGGGGGTGCCGTGCAGCAGCTCGATGACCGGCAGCTGGGGGTGGTTGCGCCCGAACCACGCCGGGGGAACCCAGATGTACGCCGGCCGAGGGGTGAACTTCAGGCCGGCCCCGGCGATGGAAACGCTCAGCGTGGCCCCGTGGTCGGGGAGCTGGCCGGTCTTGGCCACCTGGTCGCGCATGGAGGTGAGCTGCGCGTCGTCGAGGAAGTGGTTGGCGTTCTGGCCGAACAGGCGGGCGACGGTCGGGTAATACGTGAAGGTCTGATTCACCGCGCTGCCCGCCGACACCACGGCGAGCACGATCGCGGCTACGCCGGATATGCGGCGCGGCCAGTGGACCCGGCGCCATCCGGCCAGCACCAGGCCGGCCATGAGGCACGCCACGGTCAGCCACACGAAGAGGGATTGCGGCGCGCCGGGCGGAATGACCCCCGTGACGTGCAGCCCCACGAAAAGCAGGACGACGAAGACAATGCCGATCGGAATGCCGATCGCGAACTCCTTCAGCACGTCTCGGCGGAGGACCACCGCTACCGCGCAGACCGCGACCGTAAGCCAGAACAAGAAGACCGGGAGCCAGCCGGAGACGATTGATGTGCTCATGGTGAGTGTCTGTCTTCCTCAACTCGGTTGCTCGGTGTGGATGACTCCACTCTCGGCTGAGCCGAGGCGACAGTCCCTAGAGAGACTCCCTAGTTCGTCTCCCTAGGTGATCCCCAGGGAGCCTGGGGCCGGTCAGACCGCGGCGGGCTGGCGCCACTGCTCGACGAAGCGGCGCAGCTGCTGGCGGCCCTTCAGGCCGCACTTGGCGTAGATGTTGCCTAGGTGGTACTCCACGGCCTTGCGGCTGATGAACAGCTCGGCCGCGACCTCGGGGTTGGACAGTCCTCGGCCGACCAGGTGGGCGACCTCGGTCTCCCGGCTGGTCAGCGCCAGCACCGGCTGCTGCTGCCTCTCGGCCGGGCCGGCCGGAAGGCGGCACGCCGTCAGCTCGGCCTCGGCCTGGGCGATGAACGGCGCGGCGCCCAGCCGCGAGAACAGCGCGTTGGCCCGGCGCAGCCGGTCGACCGCGTCCCTGCGGTTCCCGGTGCGGCGCAGGAGCCGGCCGTGAGCCAGCAGCAGCCGGGCGGTGTGCACCGGGCTCTGGGTGCTGGCGGTGTCCTCGCCGCCCTGGTAGATGCGCAAGGCTTCCTCGGGAGCGCCACGCTGCTCGGCCAGCCAGCCGTCCAGCCAGGCCAGGGCCGGCTGCAGGTAGCTGACCTGGCCGCTGCCGGCGCGCAGCTGGTCCAGCACGGCGGCGGCCTGGTCCAGCTGGCCCGAGCCGATCAGGCCCTCGGCCAGCAGCGGCCGCCACAGCACCGCGTACGCCCGGCTGCGCCCGTCCAGGACTGAGTCGTCGCGCCAGGCGTCCAGCGCGTCGGTCATGCCGAGGTAGTCGCCGGCGCCCTGGCTGACCAGGGCGCGGGCCATGCCCGCGTACAGCCGTTCCTGGCCGTAGTCCAGGCTGGCCGCGGCCGCCTCGGCCCGCCGGGCGTGATGTCCGGCTTCCTCGGCCGCGCCCCGCCCGGCCGGCACGCAGGCCGCGGCCAGGTGCAGCAGCGGCGTCTCGTACCGGCGGGTGTGGATCGCGGCGGCCGAGAGCCCCTGCTCGGCGGCGAGCGCCGCGTCGTCCCACTCGCCGGCCAGGTACCGGGCCAGGGCCAGGTAGACGTAGGCGCGCAGGCCCAGGTTGAGAGTGGCTCCCCGGCGGGCCAGCCTGAGGCTGGCGGCCAGGTCGCGCGCGGCCTGGCCCAGGTCCCCGGCCAGCAGCCGGAACAACCCCCGGAACGACAGGCCATCGACGTCGACCAGGCCGACCCGGGCCGGATCACCGTCCAGGTACCCCAGCTCCGCCAGGGCCTCGCACGGGCCAGCCGCCTGGCAGCAGCCGATGGCGATCTGGGTGCGGGTACGGCTGGCGGCCGCGGCGTCCAGGCAGCCGGTGCCCAGCGCCCACCGCCCGAGCGCCATCGCCTTCTCCCCGTCTCCCAGGAGGTTGTAGGTGGCGGCCAGGCGGTTGGCGATCAGGGCGGCCAGCGGCTGGCTGTCCGGATCGTCGCGCGCCTCGGCCAGCGCCGCGCTGAACCACTGCTCGGCCTCGCCGAGCTGGCCCGAGGAAAACGCCATCGTGCCCAGCACGCAGCTGCGCAAGGGGGACGGCGCCGTCGCCTCCACGGCCGGGCGCAGAGCCACGTCGCTGGATTCCTCGGCCAGCGTCAGGTGCAGCGCGGCGGTGAGCAGCCGCCGCTCGCGCTCAGACCGGGCGGGGGAGATGTCCGAGGCCCACCGCAGGTGGGTGGCGGCCAGCGCCACCCGGTTGCCGGCCACCTCTTCGGCCGCCATTCGCTCCAGCTCTGCGGCCAGGCTCTCGTCCGGGTGATCCAGCGCGGCCACCCGGTGCTCCCAGGACGCCGACTCGCTGACCACGGCGGCGGCGCGGGCGTGCAGCTCGCGGCGCCTCGCGGCGGTGACGTCGGCGTAGACGGCGTCCCGCACCAGCGGATCGCGGATCGCCACGGGGCAGCTCGGCTCCTCCGGCGACCAATCCACCAGGCCGGTGGCCACGGCCGGCTCGATCGCCGCACTGGGCGAAGAGACCTGCGCGGCCTGGCCCAGCTGGGCCAGCGGCATCTGCAGGTTCAGCACCGCGAGCATCTCCACGATGTCCCGGGTCTCCGGCGGCAGCGTCCGCAGATGATTACCAATGGCGGCGGCCAGGGACCGGGGCCGCGCGAGCCGTCCCGGGGCCAGCGTTCCTGCGGCGGCGGCCGCATGCCGACAGGCACGGAACTTGTGCTTTCCTGGCGTTCGGGTGAACATGGCCTTCCCTTGTCTGCCATTCGTTCGCGTGGCTGCTAGCCGGGTAATCCGGCGGCCGCACCGAGAGCGCGGGTGAGCCGGGCCAGGTCGATGGTGAGCGGGGCGGCGCGGTCGGGCTGGTGGACGTGGATCCGCGTCCCGCCGGGCTGAGCGGCGCAGGTGACCCGGAGCCCGTGTATCCGTGAGCCGACGAACAGCCGGTAGCCGACCAGCCAGGGCGGTTCGAAGGCGGTCACCTCGCCGCTGGCCGCGACTTCGATCCCGTCAACGTGCGCGGTGAGAAGGAAACCGGCCTCGGTGCCGTCGGACGTTCCCGGGCTGACGGCCGACACGTCGGGCAGCCAGTCGCCCAGGCGCGAGGGATCGGCCAGGTAGCCGAACACGGCCCTGAGCGGGCGGGGGAACGTTGCGTAGAGGTCCATCCGGTTGCCTTCTGTGCTGGCGGCGGCGACTGTCCCGCCCGGTCGCGACCATCTAAGCTGGGGGGCGAGGCAGGGGACCAGACGCTTTTTGCGGCTCCGGTGCGGCAAAGCTGCGGTAGTGGTGCGGCAGCCCGTTCGGCCGGCCCGCCACGGGCACCGGGGTAGCTCTGGAGGCGCGGATGTCCGATCTGCGGGGGTTCCGCGAGGCGGTACGGGAGCACCGCCGGATGGTCGGGCGCACCCAGCAGCAGCTCGCCCGGTCGATCGGGCTGCATCCCGATGTGCTCAGCCACAAGCTGCACGGCCGCGACAACGCCATGCTGACCATGCTCGACGTGATCGGCATCGCCACCACGCTGGCCGGCTGGGGCGCGCTGGTCACCCGGGCCGACGTGCACGCGCTGCTCGACCTGATGGACGTGCCGCCGCACGCCGTCCCCGCCGCGGCCTGGTCCGCGCCGCCGCTGGCCGGCCTGCGAGCCGAGGGTGAAGCCGCGGCGGCCAGGCGGCCGGCCCCGGCCCTCGCAGCGCCGGGACCGCCCGCTGTGCGGCCGCCCGGGCCCGCCGCGCCGCCCGGGCCCGCCGCGCATCGGCTCCGGGTGACGCCCGCGCCGCTGCCCGCCCCGGCCACCCCGCTGATCGGCCGGGAGCGGGAGCGCGCCGAGGTGGCGGCGGCCGTGGCGGTCTCGCGGCTGGTCACGCTCACCGGTGCGGGCGGGACCGGGAAGACCAGGCTGGCCCTGCAGGCGGCCGGCGATCTCGGCGGGGATTTCGCCGACGGCGTGGCCTTTATCGATCTGGCCGCGGTCCGCGATCCCGCGCTGTTCGCCACGACCGTGGCGGGGGCACTAGGCCTGGCGCCGACGTCGGCAGAGGCCGCCGAGGCGCACCTCGCCGAAGCGCTGGGGGACCGCGAGTTCCTGCTCATCGTGGACAATCTCGAGCATCTGCTCGATGAGACGCAGTTGCTGGCCCGGTTGATGGCGGCCGCCCCGGCGTTGCGGCTGCTGGCGACCAGCCGGATCCCGCTGCGCCTCTATGGCGAGCACATCGTGCGGGTCCCCCCGATGCACCTACCAGAGCCAGGCAGCACCGGGACCGTGGTCGGGGACAGCGAAGCGGTGCAGCTGTTCCTGGCGCGGGCCGCGGCGGTCCGCCCGGACTTCGCGCCGGATGCCGACGACCTCGCCGCCGTCGGCGAGATCTGCACCACGCTGGACGGGCTGCCGCTGGCCATCGAGCTGGCCGCGGCCAGGGTCCGGCTGTACCCGCCCCGGGCGCTGCTGCCGCTGCTGCGGTCCCGTCTGGCGGTGCTCACGGGGGGGCCGCGCGACCTGCCGCGCCGGCAGCAGACGCTGCGGGCGGCACTCGACTGGAGCCACGCCCTGCTGGCCCCCGACGCGCAGCAGCTGTTCGCCCGTCTGGGGGTGTTCGCCGGCCCGTTCGACGCCGCGGCCGCCGCCGCGGTCAGCGAGGAACCCGATCCGGCCTGGACGCTGGAGCACCTGGCGGACCTGGCGGACCAGAGCCTGCTGGAGGTCATCGCCGGTGAAACGCCCGGCTTCCGGATGCTGCAGACCGTGCGGGAGTACTCGCTGGCCCGGCTGGCCGAGACCGGAGACCAGAATGTCGTCCAGCGTCGGCACCTGGCGTACTACCTGGCCGTGGCCCTGGCCGCCCGCCAGGAACTGTACGGGCCCAGGCAGGCCGAGTGGCTCGACCGGGTGGAGGAGACCTACCCCAACCTCCGGGCCGCCCTGGAGTACGCGGGGTATCAGGCGGAGCGCGACAGCGCATGCCTGGGCGACGGGCTGAGCCTCGCATCCGCGCTCCGCCCGTTCTGGGAGCGGCGCGGGTCGCTCGCCGAGAGCGTGCTCCATCTCGACCGGCTGCTGGCCCTCGATGACGCGCTGCAGCACCCCAGCCCCCCGCAGATCCGGGCCTCCGCCGTGCTGGCTGCGTGCGGGCTGGCCTGCTTCAAGGGCGACTACCCGCGAGCGATCGAACTGGCCCGGCACGGCATCGAGCTGTGCGTGCCGCTCGGCGACCATCAGGGCCTGGCCCGGGCCTACCGCTTCCTGGGCGAGGCGGCACTGGCGGTGGGCGACGACGCCGCGGCGCAGCCGCAGTTTGAGCGTCAGCTGGCCGAGGCGTCCCAGGCCGGTGACCTAGCCGGCCAGGCGGACGCCTGCAACATGCTCGCCGAGACGGCCCGTCACCTCGGCGAGTTCAGCCACGCCAGCTTCCTGCTCTGGCGGGCGCTGAAGCTGTGGCGGGCGGCCGGCGATCCCGGCGGTGTGGCCACGGCGCTAAGCAGCCTCGGCGAGCTCGCGCGAGACGCCGGCCGCCCCGCCGCGGCGAGGCGGCTATACGGCGCGGCCCTGCGCCGCCACGCCACCCTCAGGAACAAACGCCACATGGCCTACGAACTGGAAGGATTTGCCGCCGCCGCCGGCTTGCAGCAGGCCGGACGGCAGGCCCTGATCTACCTCGGCGCGGCGCAGGTGCTCCGGGACGAAACCGGCGGCCCGTTGCCGCCGGTGGAGCAGGCCATCCTCGACCGGATCCTCGCGCCAGCCGTGGCCAGGCTCTCGGCCTCCGAACGCCAGGAGGCGCTGAGCCAGGGCCGGAACCAGCCGCTGCCGACCACCATCGCGCGGGCCCTGGCCGAGGTGCCGTGTCACGAGCCAGCCGCGAGTCTGAGACCGCTTCGGGAGGGGGGCTGACCGCGACCGGAGGCGGCGCGCCCGGCCTTCGGGGCCGCCGAGCCAGTTACACCGCTGCGGGCCGGCGCCACTGCTCGACCAGGCGGCGCAGCTGCTGGCGGCCTGGCACTCCGCACTTGGCGTAGATGTTGCCGAGGTGGTACTCGACGGCCTTGCGGCTGATGAACAGCTCGGCCGCGACCTCGGGGTTGGACAGTCCCTTCCCGACCAGGTAGGCCACCTCGGTCTCCCGGCTGGTCAGCGCCAGGACCGACTGGTTCTTCACCGCGCCGGCGGGAAGGTGACAGGCGGCCAGCTCCTCTTCAGTCCGGGCGATGAACGGCGTAGCGCGCAGGCCCGCCAGCAGCGCGTTGGCGCGGCGCAGCCGCTCGACCGCGTCCTTGCGGTTGCCGGTCAGCCGGAGGAGCCGGCCGTGGGCGAGCAACAGCCGGGCCGTGCAGACCGGGCTCTCGGTGCTGGCGGTGTCCTCGCCGCGCTGGTAGATCTCCCGGGCCTGCTCGGGAGTCCCGCGCTGTTCGGCCAGCCACCCGTTTAGCCAGGCCAGGGCCGGCTGCAGGTAGCTGACCTGGCCGCTCTGCGCGTGCAACTGGTCCAGCACGGCGGCGGCCTGCTCCAACTGGCCCGAGCCAACCAGGCCCTCGGCCAGCAGCGGCCGCCACAGCACCGCGTACATCCGGCTGCGATCGTCCAGCACGGCGTCGTCCTGCCAGGGACCCAGCGCGTCGGCCATGCCCAGGTAGTCGCCGGTCGCCTGGCAGATCAGGGCGCGGGCCGTCGCCGGATAGAGGCGTTCCTGGCGGTAGTCCAGGCTGCCCGCGGCTTCTTCGGCCTGCCAGGCGTGCCGGCCGGCCTCGCCGGTCTGGCCGCGTCCGGCCGGCACGCAGGCCGCGGCTACGTGCAGCAGCGGCAGATCAGGGCGGCGGGAATGGATCGCGGCGGCTGAGAATCCCTGCTCGCAGGTCAGCAGTGCGTCATCCCACTCGCCGGCCAAGTACTGGGCCAGCGCCAGGTAGCAGTAGGCGCGCTGGCCAAAGATAAGGTTGGCCCCCCGGCGCGCCAGCTTGAGGCTGGCGGCCAGGTCGCGCCGGGCCGGACCCAGGTCACCGGCCAGCAGGTGGAATACCCCGCGGAACGTCAAGGCGTCGGCGTCAACCGGGCCGACGCGGGCCGGGTCGGCATCGAGGTGCCCCAGCTCGGCCAGGGCCTGGCGCGGCCCGGCCAGCTGACAGACGCTGATGGCGATCAGGGTCCGGCTCTGGCTGGCGAGAGTGGCACCCAGACAGCCGGTGCCCAGCGCCCACCGCGCCAAGGCCGGTACCTTCTCGCCGGCTCCCAGAATCATGTAGGTACCGGCCAGCCGGTCGGCGATCAGGGCGGCCAGCAACTGGCTGCCCGGGTCGGTCCGCGTCTGCTCCAGCGCCTGGCTGAGCCACCGCTCGGCCTCACCGAGCTGGCCGGACGAGAACGCGATCGTGCCCAGTACGCAGCTACGCAACGGGGACGGCGCCGTCTCCTCCACCGCCGGGCGCAGGGCCAGGCCCCGGGCTTCTTCAGCCATCGTCAGATGCAGCGCTGCGGTCAGCAGCCGCCGCTCCCGGTCGTCCCGGGCGGGGGAAACGTCCGACGCCCACTGCAGGTGGGTGGCGGCCAGGGCCACGCGGCCGTCGGCCACCTCCTCGGCCGCCAGCCGCTCCAGCTCGGCGGCCAGGCCCTCGTCCGGGTGATCCAGCGCGGCCACCCGGTGCCCCCACGACGCCGACTCGCTGACCATGGAGGCCGCACGGGCGTGCAGCAGGCGGCGATTCGCGGCCGGGAGCCCGGCATAGATGGCGTCCCGGACCAGCGGGTGACGGATCTGGACGGGGCAGCTTGGTTCTTCCGGCCACCAGTCCACCAGGCCCGAGGCCACCGCAGGCTCCATCGCCGCGCTAGGTGACTCCGACTCCGCCACCTGGCCCAGCTGAGCCAGCGGCAGGCGCAGGTTCAGCACCGACAGCATCTCCAGGATCAACCGGGTCTCCGATGGCAGCACTCGGAGATGATCACCGACGGCGGCCGCCAGCGACCGAGGCAGCTCGAGCGGTCCCGGCGCCCGGGGATCAACGTCGAACGCCTCGCTCAGCACCGTGCGCAGGTACAACGGATGCCCCCCGGTGCCCCGGTACAGCCCAAGAACCGCCTCGTCGTCCAGCGACTCCAGGTTCAGCGCGGCCGCCAGCGACGCGACCTCCTCCGGGCCTAGGCCGCCGAGCCGTATCCGCAACCGATTCTCGATGCTGCCCAGCATCCGCTGCGCCGCTTCGTCCAGGCGACCGCTGTAGATCACGACGGCGACGACCGGGTCCACCGACAGCCGCCGCAACATGAACGTCAGGGCCTCCACCGACCGGCGATCGGCCCACTGCAGGTCATCGACCAGGATGGCCACCGCCCCGGAGGCCTGCTGCCCTCCCACGGCTTGCAGCAACCGCGCGCCCACCGCGAACGACGAGGCCGCCGAGCCGGTCCCGTCTACGGTCAGCACCGGCGACCTGACACCTCCGGCCCCCCGGAGGAGCTGATCGACGAGCCCGAAGTCCAGGTCGGCCTCGGCCTGGCCGGCCCGGGCCGACAGCACCCTCAGTCCGGCCTGGGCCAGGCAACGCCGGGCCAGGGTCGTCTTCCCGATCCCCGGGTCGCCCTCGATGGCCACCAGCCAGGGCTGCCCGGCCTGCACCCGGGTGACGACCTCAGCCACGCGCGCGAGCTCGGCCGCCCGGCCCACGAATACGTCCAGCGGCGCCTGCCGGTCCTGCACGTGCCCACCTCGTTCCCGCCTGTGAGGCCGACAACACCGGACGGATACGAGCGTAACCGTTGGCGTAATGGCAGCCCATCCCTGTCCCGGCCCGCCGGTTCGGCTCCGTGACCGTTGCGGCCAGGCAGTTCCCTGGGGAGGGGAACTAGGGAGTTTCTCTAGGGACCGTGGTCTCGGCTCGGCCGACAGTTGGAGCATGAGCACTTCAGTTCTGCACCACGAACCAGCACAGCAGGAAGCCGCGCCCGCGGCCGAGCCCGGCGCCCTCAGCGGGCTGGCCGCCCAGGAAGCCGAACGCCGGGCCAAGCGCGACGCGCTGGAGGCCCAGGGGATCAACCCCTATCCCGCCCGATTCGACCGCAGCGCGACGCTGGCCGAACTGGAGTCGGCCCACGCCGGGCTGGCGCCGGACACACGGACGGGCGAGACGGCGAAGGTCGCCGGGCGCGTTACCTCCGTGCGGGGCCATGGCAAGCTCCGGTTCGTCACCCTCGAGGACGAGAGCGGCTCCGTCCAGCTGATGTTCCAGGCCGACCGCCTGCCGAAGGACACGGCGGCCGTCGAGGCTCTCGTCGACCTGGGCGACTGGGTGGGAGTCACCGGCGAAGTCATCACCAGCCGG
>Ga0335078_10013166_pt1 | contig 12257 bp, 10 predicted proteins | sample Lox_Sample_32_FD_206711 | JGI IMG/M metagenome (GOLD analysis project Ga0335078, IMG submission 206711) | Soil microbial communities from Loxahatchee National Wildlife Refuge, Florida, United States - Lox_Sample_3.2 | ecosystem: Environmental > Terrestrial > Soil > Wetlands | place: USA... | reverse complement strand
CCCGAAGCCGGGGGCGACTAGCAGCTCCGCTCGAAGATGATCTGCACTGCGAGCTTCGCCGTCTCCGAGGCCCACTCCTCAGGGAGCATCCACCATCGCGCCGCGGTCCCGACTGTCCAGAGGCTTCCGTGGTAGCAGCGGCGAAAGAGCATGCGGGCGCGGGTGACGTGGTAGGTGGAAGTGACCACCACGATGCGATGCCAGCCGTGAGCCTGCGCGAGGCGTGAGACCGCCTCGGCCTCCCCCCGCGTGCTGTACGGTGACGCCTCGAAGCAGAGGACGCGGAAGCGGAGCTTGCCGTAGGCGCCGTCGCAGAGTTTGCCCGCCTTGACCCACTTCGGGTCGCGCCGGACGCTCGAGATCGCGAGAACAGGCGCGACCCCGCGACGCATGAGCACGAGCGCCGGGTCGAGCCGCCAATTGCCGCCTCCCGAGAGGACGACGACGACGTCGGCATGCGCCGGCGGCTGGTCGTTCGCCCGCGGCCAGATGAACAGCACCGCGACGGCGACGAGCCACAGAGCGACGAGGAATACGAACGCAACGAGGAGGCGGCGCAGCACGAGACGTGACGGTACCCTCTGGCTCCGATGAGCGGCGTCGGAGTCCTCTTCACGTGCGCGGGACAGCGCGTCGACATCGTCGCCGCGTTCCGGCGCGCGGGGGCGCGCACCGTCGCCGCCGACGTGAACCCGCTTGCGCCTGCGCTCTACCACGCCGACGTGCGTGCGTTCGTCCCCCGCATCGACGACCCCGACTACATCGCCGCGCTCGCGGCGCTCGTCGCGGAGCACGACGTCCGTCTCGTCGTGCCGCTCACCGACCTCGACCACGGCGTGCTCGCCCGCGGGCGGGACGAGCTCGGCGCGCTCGTGCTGCTTCCCTCGCCGGAGGTGGTGGAGACGCTCGCCGACAAGTGGCTCGCGCACCTCATGTTCGTCGAGCGCGGGATCGGCTCGCCCGACACGTGGCTGCCCGAGGACGTTCCCCGTGAGGTCGAGTTCCCCGTGCTCGTGAAGGCGCGCCGCGGGTTCGGGTCGCGCAACATCTTCCGCTGCCGCGACCGCCGCGATCTCGAGTTCTTCCTGGGCTACACGAGCGCCGACTCGATGGTGCAGGCGTGCTGCCGCGGCCAGGAGTTCTCCATCGACGTGTTCTGCGATCTCGAGGGCCGCTGCCTGAACGCGGTGCCGCGGACGATGATCGAGTCGAAGGGGGGCGAATCGATCAAGGGGATGACGATCGCCGACGCCGACCTCGTCGAGGTCGGCCGGCGCGTGTCGGAGACGATCGGGCTCGCCGGCCCGGCGAACATCCAATGCTTCCGCGAGCCGGACGGCACCCATCGCGTCACCGACATCAACCCGCGCTTCGGGGGCGGCTTCCCGCTGCCGACCGCTGCGGGCAGCCGCTATCCCGAGCTCGCGCTCGCCCTCGCGCAGGGCGAGCGGCCCGAGCCGCGGCTCGGCGACTTCCGCTCCGGCCTGTACATGACGCGTTTCTTCTCCGAGCTTGTGTTGGCCGAGAACGGCGATAGCCTGGAACCGTTCGCGGAAGAGCTGCCACAGCCCGTCGTGGACTCGTAGGGGTCTCGCTCGTCGTCCTCGCTGCCGGGTGCGGCGGGTCGACGCGTTACACCACCCCGACGCCCGTCCACCCCGGCACGGCGCCCCACCGGGTGCCGGCCCATGTCGCGCACCCCGCGAAGCTCGTCATCACCGTCGTCGACGGCGACCGGGGATTGCGCGTCCGCGGTGCCACCGTGCGCCTCTGGTACCGCACCGCGCGCACGAACCTCCACGGCGAGGCCACCATCCGCGTCCCCGATCGCCGCGACCTCAACGTGACCGTCCACGCGTCGGGCTTCGCAGGCCGAACGGTGTACGAGCCGTTCGCGCGCTTCCGCCGGGTGACGGTGCGCATTTACCGCCCCGACCTCCAGTGGCCGATGTACGGCGCGACGCCGTCGCGTTCTCAGGCGCAGGTGCACATCGATCTGCGGCCGCCGTTCCGGACGATCTGGGCGGTGCCGCTCGCCGGCCTGCTCGAGTTCCCGGCGGTCGTCGATTCGGGCGTCGCGTACATCGGCAACCGCGGCGGAACGGTCTACGCGATCTCGATGCACACAGGGCGCGTCATCTGGCGGCACCCGATGCCGCACGGCGAGATGGCGTCGTCGCCCGCCGTGTTCGGGCGCGAGCTCGTCGTGCACGGGATGAACGGCTACGTCTATCTCCTCGAGCGCGCGACCGGCAGGGTGCGGTGGAGCTATCGCGTCGGCTCCCCGATCGAGTCGTCGCCGATCGTCCGCGACGGAGTCGACTACTTCGGGACGTGGGACGGGAGGCTCGTCGCCCTCGGCCTGCGGCGTCACCGCGTGCGCTGGTCGCGCTACCTCGGCGCGAAGATCACCTCGAGCGCGTCGATCGCCGGCGGCCGGCTGTTCATCGGCGACTACGCCGGCCGCCTGTGGGCGGTCTCTCCGCGCACCGGTGCGACGCGCTGGGTGCGGAGCGTGAACGGGCGCATCTACGGGACGCCTGCGGTCGCCAACGGCCGCGTGTTCGTCCCCTCCTCGACCGGCGACTCGCTTACGGCGTTCTCGACCTCCGGCAGCTATCTGTGGCGCATCTCCACCGGCGCGTACGTGTACTCGTCACCTGCAGTCTGGGGCGGCCGCGTGTTCTTCGGCTCGTACAGCGGCGTGTTCTACGGCCTTGCGGCCGCTTCCGGGCGCGTGCTGTGGACCGTCGGCACCGGCGGGCCGATCTCGGGCGCGGCGGTCGTCGTCGCCGGAGTCGCGTATGCGGGGAGCTTCTCGGGCCGCATCGTCGGCGTCGCGGCGCGCACCGGGCACGTGCTCGTCAACTTCCGTCACGGTCATTACGTCCCAGTGAGTGGGAACGGGATGCGTTTGTTGTTCCACGGATACTCCGAGCTCTACGCCGTCCAGCCGGTACGCGCGCTGCGATGAGGCGGCGCCTCGCAGTGCTCGCGGCCGTGGGGGCGGCCGCGCTCTTCACCACGCCCGCGGCGCCCGCCGCGACCGTGCGCGCCGTCACGCTCGCGCGCTCCGGTATCGCGCACGCTCTGAAGCAGCACTGGATCAAGCCGGCGGACGCACAGCGATACCGAGCCGCCGTGTACGTCGCGGAGCGGGACGTCAACAACCTGCCGAAGCTCCGTGGTCGGATCCTCGAGGCGCAGCTCGCGCAGATGACGACGATGTGGGACTCGTACACGTCGCCGCGGGCGCTCGCGCTCTTCTCGCAGTTGCAGATGAACACGTCGTACCTCGAGACGCACCGCGTCTACACCGGGTCGGCGCAGCTCGACGTGAGCGGCCCGGACGGCGTCGTCTACCGCTGGTTCCCGCGCCTCGGCCTCGAGTTCCATCCGCTCGCGAGCTTCGGCGCGCTCAACGCCCTCGCGACCGCGCAGAACGGCGACGCGGCGCAGACGCTCGCGGACGCGCTCCTCGCACGCGCGGTCCCGCGCGGGCAGCGCCTCGTGTGGGAGTACGCGTTCCCGTTCGGAGGCGGGCACCCGCCGTGGGCATCCGGCATGGCGCAGGCGGTGGCGGCGCAGGCGCTCGCGCGGACGGGGCAGCTCCTGGGTGACGAGCGCTACACCGCCGCGGCGGCCCGCGCGTTCGCAGCGGTGCCGCAACTCGTGCGCCAGACGCGGTGGGGGCCGTGGATCCGCCTATACGGGTTCTCCTCCCTCGTCGTCTTGAACGCGCAGCTGCAGGCAATCATCTCCTTGAGCGACTACGGCCAGACGACGGGAACCGCGGCCGCGACCGCGCTCGCGCAACGGCTCGACGCCTCTGCGCAGACGCTCTTCCCGCACTTCGACACCGGCGACTGGTCGCTGTACGACCTCGGCGGCACATACGCACCGCTCGACTACGAGCAGTTCGTCACGCAGGAGCTGGCGCAGCTCGCGCAACGCACGCAGGATCAGTTCTGGGTCGACGCGGCGCAGCGGTTCAAGGCGTACCTCGGGCCGCCGCAGATCACGGAGGGAGCGGCGCCTCCGACGCTGTATCCGCAGCCGCAGGACGGCTTCCTCGACAGCGCCTCCATCCCCATCACCCTCTCCCAGCGCTCGTCCGTGATCGTCTCCATCGGGTCGAAGATCGTCACGTACCGGCTCGGCCGCGGGACGCACGTGCTCACGTACACCCCTCCGCCCACGCTCGCCCCCGGGACGTATCCCGTGACCGTCTCGGCGGTCAGCCACTCGGGCGTCCGCGGCACGGCGCAGCTCCAGCCGATCACGATCGCGTGGGACAACGCTCCTCCGCAGTTCGCGCAGCCGCCGACGCTCGCGAACGGCACCCTGACGTGGCAGTCGACCGACTACGGGACGCCGTCGCTCGACCTCGTCGTCACGTTCACGGATCCGACCGGCGTGAACCCCCCGCAGTCGGTCGACCTCGGGGAGGTGCCGATCTCGGGCACCGCGGGCGTCACCGTCCCGCCCGGGAGCTGGGAGGCGTCGCTCCAGGCGACGAACTCGGCCGGGCAGACTGCGACCGTCGACCTCGGGGCGGTGACCGGCACGGGCTAGCCTGCGGCGCACAGATGCGGCGCTTGCTCATCGCCCTCTTCGCCGCCGCCGTCCTTCTCGCGGGCGCGCTCGCGGCCTACGTCGTTCACCGGCTGCACGAGGGCGCCGACGTTCGCGGTTCGACTGCGAGCGAGTTCGTGACCACGGCGGCTGCGCCCGCGCCGCCGCCGGCGCAAGTGCCGTGGCCGACGTACGGGCTCTCCGCCGACCGGACACGCTCCGCGCCGCTCGCCGGCCTGAGGCCGCCGTTCCGGACCGTCTGGCGCCACCAGGCGGCGAGCCTCGTCGAGTTCCCACCCTCGATCGGCTACGACCGGCTGTTCTTCTCGACGAACGCCGGGACGTTCACCGCGATCAGCGCGAGGACCGGGAAGTACGCGTGGAAGTACCGGGCGCACCGCTGCGTCGCCGCCTCGCCCGCGATCGGCCCGCACGCGCACGGCACCGTCTACGAGGCATTCCTCAACCGTCCGCCGTGCAACGCGCAGAACGGCGGTCACGGCCGGAACGGCGAAGTGATCGCGTTCTCGGTCGGTCGCGGAAAGATCCACTGGCGCCACGTGATCGGCCCGTCCGAGAGTTCCCCTCTCCTCGTCGGCAACCGCCTCTACGTCGGCGACTGGAACGGCGACGTGTGGGCGTTCGACGCGAATCACGGCAACGTCGTCTGGCGGCGCCACATCGCGCACGCGGCGATCAAGGGCGCGCTCGCGTACGCCGGCGGCCGCCTGTACGTCGGCGCATACGACGGGCACGTCTACTGCCTGACGCGCGGCGGAAAGGTCGTGTGGCGTGGATCGGCGCAGCCGCGGCTGTTCGGGCACGCGACCTTCTACTCCACTCCTGCTATCGCGTACGGGCGCGTGTTCATCGGCTCGACCGACGGCAAGGTGTACGCGTTCGGCGCGTCCACCGGCCACCGTCTGTGGTCGCACTCGACCGGCGGCTACGTGTACGCCTCGCCGGCGGTCTGGCACGAGCTCGTGCTCGTCGGCTCCTACAGCGGGCGCTTCCTCGCGCTCGACGCCGGCACCGGCGCGCCGCACTGGACGTTCGACGCGCACGGCCCGATCTCGGGCTCCGCCACCGTCGTCGACGGCGTCGTGTACTTCTCGACGCTGAAGCAGAAGGGGCTGAAGAACGGACGGACGTATGCGCTCGACGCTCGCACCGGGAAGCTCCTGTGGACCTTCCCGGACGGCAAGTACTCGCCGGTCGTCGCCGAGCGCGGGAAGCTGTTCCTCGTCGGCTACGGCGTCGTCTATGGGATGGTCCCTCGGGGATGAGATGGGTCGTCACAGGCGCCGCGGGCTTCATCGGCTCGCATCTCGCCGAGGCGCTGCTCGACCGCGGCGACGAGGTGCTCGGGGTCGACTGCTTCACCGACTACTACGACCCGGCGCTGAAGGAGGAGAACGCGCGCGCGCTCGAGGTGCGCCGCATCGACCTCACCGAAGAGCCGCTCGAGCTCGACGGCGTCGACGGGGTCTTCCATCTCGCGGGCCAGCCCGGCGTGCGGAGCTTCGGCGAGGCATTCCCCCTCTATCTCCGCCGGAACGTCCTCGCGACGCAGCGCGTCTTCGAGTCCGCGAGCGAAGCAGGCGTGCGCGTCGTGTTCGCGTCCTCGTCCTCGGTGTACGGCGACGCCGAGCGATACCCGACGCCGGAGGACACGGCGCTGCAGCCGATCTCGCCGTACGGAATCACGAAGCTCGCCTGCGAGCGTCTCGCCGCCGCCTATGCGAAGAGCTTCGGCCTCGACGCCGTCCTGCTCCGCTATTTCACCGTGTACGGCCCGCGTCAACGCCCCGACATGTTCTTCCGCCGCGTGTGCGACCTGCTCGCCGGCGGCGGGACGTTCGAGATCTACGGCAGCGGCGAGCAGTCGCGGAGCTTCACCGAGGTCGGCGACGCGGTGGCGGCGACGATCGCCGCCATGGACGGTGCGGAGCCGGGCGCGACCTACAACGTGGGCGGCGGAGACGAGGCGTCGATGCTCGAGGCGATCGCGATCCTCGAGCGCGTGTCCGGCCGCACGCTCGACCTCAGGCGCGTCGAGGCCGCACGCGGCGACGTCGGCCGCACGAAGGCGGACGTCTCGAGGATCCGCACCGCGCTCGGGTGGGAACCGCACGTCGGCCTCAAGGACGGTCTGACGCGGATGTGGGCCTGGGCCTCAGCTAGAGTCGCCGCGGCGTGAGCTTCGATCCGGAAGCCGAGAGGGAAGTCGACTTCGGCCGGTACTGGCGGCTCCTCGCAGCGCGCTGGTGGCTGGTCGTCGGCGCGGCCGTGCTCGCCGCGATCGTCGGGTACGCGGTCGCGCTCGGCGGAGCGCAGCGCTACAGCGCCTCCGCCACCATCTACCTCGGCCAGCCGTACACCGCGAGCGGGAACGTCTCGCTCCAGGGGCTCCAGACGAACCCGAGCACGGTGGGGACCATCTCCCACTCGCTCGCGGTCGACCAGCGTGTCGCGGCTCTCTGCAAGACGAAGGTCGGGAGCTTCCGGTCGGGGATCTCGACGAAGCCGGTCGCCGGCAACCTGGCGAAGAACGGCCAGAACCCGCTCATGTCGCTGTCGGTGCAGTCCCCGAAGAAGAGGGTCGCCTCGTGCGCCGCGAACCAGCTCGCGAAGATCGTGGTCGCACACATCTCGTCGTACGCCATCCAGAAGATCGCGAGCTTCAGCTCGCAGATCTCGACGCAGGAGAAGGAGATCAAGAACCTCACGGTCGCAATCGCGGATCCGAGCATCTCGCTGACCGACAAGCTGATCCTGCAGACGCAGCTCAACTCTGCGGAGAGCGACCTGTCCACGACGACGCAGCTCCTGCACCAGGCGAAGTCGATCGAGGAGCCCTCCGTCCTCACGCCCGCATCCGCCGCGCGCGTGACCGCGCGCAGCCGCCGTAACTCCGTCGTCGTCTCGGCCATCATCGGGCTCATCATCGGCGCGATCGCCGCGTTGCTCTGGGATCGGGTGGCCGCGGCCATCGCGCGCCGGCGCAGTCCGGTCGTGTGATGCTCGAGGGCAAGAGCGTCGCGGTCGTCGTGCCGGCGCACGACGAGGAGACGTTGGTCGGGGCGACACTGGGCGGCATTCCCCCGTTCGTCGATCGCGTGATCGTCGTCGACGACGGATCGAGAGACGACACCGCGGAGCGAGCCCGGGCGTTCGGCGATCCGCGTGTCGAGGTGATCTCGCACGAGCGCAACCGGGGGGTGGGCGCGGCGATCGTCACCGGCTACCGCTGCGCGCTCGAGCACGGCACCGACGTCGTGTGCGTGATGGCGGCGGACAACCAGATGGATCCGGACGACCTCGCCGCCCTCGTCGTGCCGGTGGCGCGCGGCGAGCTCGACTACGCGAAGGCGAACCGCCTCTTCACCGGGCAGGCGTGGCAGCTCATTCCTCGCAGCCGCTACCTCGGTAACGCCGCGCTCTCGATGCTCACGAAGATCGCATCGGGCTACTGGCACGTCGCCGACTCGCAATCCGGCTACACCGCGATCTCCGGTCAGATGCTCGAGCAGCTCGACCTCGACCGCGTCTACACGGGGTACGGGTTCCCCAACGACCTGCTCGTCCACCTCAACGTCTGGAACGCGCGCGTGCGGGACTTCCCGTCGCGGCCGGTCTACGGCGTCGGCGAACGGTCGGGGATCCGCTACCGCCGGGTGGTGCCGCGCATCTCGTGGCTGCTCCTGCGCGGGTTCTTCTGGCGGCTCCGCGAGAAGTACGTCATCCGCGACTTCCACCCGCTCGTGTTCTTCTACACGTTCGGATTTCTCGCGATGCTCGCCGGGCTCGTGCTCGGGATCCTCGAGCTCGTCGACCGCATCGCGGGCCACCAGGTGAGCGTCGGCACGGTCGTGCTGATCGCGCTACTCCTGATCTCCGGGTCGCAGTTCACGCTGTTCGCGATGTGGTTCGACATGGAGTCGAACAAGGACCTGCGCTGACCCGAGGAGGAGCGCCGCTCCCGCGGCCCAGAGGACGAAGAGCTCGGGGAGGCTCGCGTACAGGAAGCGCGGGTGGTCGGGAGTGTTCGCGAAGAAGCTGTAGAAGACCGGGTTGACGAGCAGGAATGCGAGGACGAGAGCGGTCTCCCACGGCCGCTCCAACCCGAAGGCGCCGACGACGGCGAGCGGCACCACGATCGCGAGCGTGTGCGGCGTGAAGATCGACGAGTGCGTCCAGCTCGACACGACGTGGCCGACGTCGAATGGATCGTGCGGCCACGCACTCGCGTTGCCATAGAGCTTCGGATACGACTTCGGCCAGTAGACGAGCACGACGGGGACGAAGGCGACGGCGCCGGCGAGGAACGGCACCGCCTCGCGCACGCGTCCGCGCACGAAGATTAGGACGAGTGCGATGCCCACGACGAGCGCGTTCGACACCTTCACCGACGTCGCGTAGCTCAGCGCGATGCCGGCGAGCGCCAGACGCGTCGAGGTCACGCGCGGCGAGAGGAGGAGCGCTGCGCCCGCGGTGACGAGCAGTGTCGAGAGCGGCTCGTCGTAGCCGTGGAGACCGACGCCGATGAACCACTGGTCGTTCGTCCAGGCGTGATGGCCGGCGATCAGGCCGACGAGCAGCGGCCACCCCACCCAGCACGCGGCGGCGAGCAGTCCGACAGCGCTCGACCGCGTCGCGTTGCGTCCGAGATACGCGACCGCGATCACCGTGAGCGCGACGAACAGCAGGGAAAGCGCCACCGCGATATCCCACGCTGCCGCCGGGCCGAGCGTTCCCAGGACGCGGACGGGGAACATCGGAATCGACCACACGATCGGCCAGCCGATGACCGCAGCGCCGGTTGCGCGCATCCAGTGGATCTCGACCGCGAGCGCGACCCCGAGCGTGAAGGCGGCGGCGGGATACAGCCACGGCCGGTACGCGGGGCGCCGCCGCCACGGCGGCCGCGATCACGAACAGGACGTCGGCGGCGAAGACGGCGCGAGGCATGCGTCCCCACGCGGCCATGAACTCGCGCGCGCCTTCGTAGAACCCCGTTGCATCTCCCTCGAGACCGCCGTCGGCTGCGGGCCGCACGAAGCGCGGCATGTCGGGGAGGCTCGACCCCGCGTCGGCGAGCGCCGCGATCGGGATCGCGATGCCTGCCGCGGCGAGTACCGCGAGCCCGGGCCACCACGGGACGAAACGGCGCACGTCGACAGCCTATTCGCCGTAAAGCCTTCGTTAACTTCTGGTTTGGCCTTCCGACCCCGGCGATAGCATCACTGCAATGCCGACGGCGGTTGTGACGGGAGGCGCAGGCTTCCTGGGATCCCACCTGTGCGATCACCTGGTTGCCGAGGGCTTCCGGGTGATCTGCGTGGACAGTCTCGAGACAGGGTCGCTGCAGAACGTCGAGCACCTGCGCGGCGAGGGGTTCCTGTTCGTCAACCACGACATGACCGCGCATCTCGAGATCGACGGGCCTGTCGACTACGTGTTCCATCTCGCGAGCCCGGCGAGCCCGATCGACTACCTTCGTCTTCCGCTGCAGACGCTGAAGGTCGGCTCGTACGGCACGCATAACGCGCTCGGCCTCGCGAAATGGAAGAGGGCGCGGTTCCTCCTCGCCTCGACGAGCGAGGTGTACGGCGATCCCGCGATCCACCCGCAGCCCGAGACGTACTGGGGGAACGTGAACCCGATCGGGCCGCGGGGCGTGTACGACGAGGCGAAGCGCTACGCGGAGGCGCTGACGATGGCGTATCACCGTCAGCAGGGCGTCGACACCTGCGTGGTTCGCATCTTCAACTCGATCCTCGCCGACGAGCAGGTGCTATACGACGATGGGCGGGAGCTGCGCCGAGAACGGGTCGAGGTGCTGGCGCAGCGACTGGCGCTGACGTCGCGGGCCGCGGCGTACGCGGGCACCGGCGCTGGAACCTCGTTTCTCGCAGCGACGGAGTACCCGCTCGACGACTATCGCGTGCCGGCGTTCGGTGACGGAGCGCGAATGACCGCCGCTGAGGCTGCAGCGCTGCTCGTCCACCCACCGACCGGCGCGTGTTACGAGGTCACGACGCGCTACGGCCGATCGATTCGCGTCACCGGCGATCACTCGATCTTCGTCGAGGGCGATGACGGCGAGCCGACACCGCGGCCCGTAAGCGAGCTCACGGTCGGGGATCGCGTCGCCGTCGGGGCGCGAATCGAGGTACCCGAGCGCGACCGCCGCACGGTGGACATCTTCGACGTGTGGCGCCATGCAGAAGGCGATCCGTGGGAGCTCCAGGTCGAATCGCGTGGGCTGGGAGAGCTCGTGTGGCAGCAGCGCCGCGACCTCTTCGGACTGCTCGTCTCGGAGAGGCGGAACAGCGGCCCCAATTGGCGCAACGGTGCCTGGACGAAGCTCATCCGGATGCGGCGCAGCGAACGCGTGCCGCTTCCTGTTCTTCGCCGCCTGATGACGACGATGCCCGAGGATGCCCGCGTGAGCGTGCGCACGGCTGGGCGCAGCGCCTCGCTTCCGGCGACCATACCGGTCACTGACGATCTCCTCTGGCTGCTCGGCCTCTGGGTGGCCGAGGGATCGAGGTACGAAGGGGGCGGCGACGCGTTCCTCACCATCAGCGGCGGCGAGGAGCTCCTCGACCGCGCGGCCGGCGTATTCGAGCGCCTTCTCGGGCTATACGTATCCCGCTCTCCAGCGAGGTCGGCCCAAACCGGTGCGATCTACGTCCACTCGAAGCTGCTGCTGCGGCTCATGGACTACCTCGGCTTCGACCGTAACCGCAAGCGCATCCCAGGATGGGTTCTGGGCCTCCCACTCGAACGGCTCGGCCGATTCATCGAGGGCTACCGTGAAGGCGACGGCGCCCATTCGGGGCAGAAGCTTGCAGACCGTAAGCGACACGAGTTCTCGACGATCCACGACGAGCTCAAGGACGACTTGGTCGTCGCGCTCGCCCGGTTCGGCATCGTCGCTTCCGTCGGTCGTTACCAGTCACGGAGGGGTGACCGGACATTTCCGTTCTGGCGTATCACGGTGTGCGACGTGTCGCCGTGGAGCCCGCTCGAGTGGCGCCACGGTGTCGAGCAGCGGCTCAACGCTCGCCGGTGCGGCGACATCGTCTGGGCGCAGGTCAACGACATTCGCGAAATCGAACCGACTCCCCTCGTCTACGACTTCTCCGTCCCCGGCCTCGAGAACTTCTGGGCCGGGACCGGCGTGATGGCACACAACACCTACGGCACGCGCATGCGCCCGAACGACGGTCGCGCGATCCCGACCTTCCTCCGCCAGGCGCAGGCGAACGAGCCGCTCACGGTGTTCGGCGACGGGTCGCAGACGCGGAGCTTCTGCTACGTCGACGATCTCATCCGTGGGCTCGTCCTGCTCGCGGAGAGCGGCGAGCACCTGCCGGTGAACATCGGGAACCCGCAGGAGCTTTCGCTGGTGGAGCTCGCCGAGACGGTGATCCGCGTCACCGGCGCGAAGAGCGAGATCGTGTACGAGGCGCTCCCGGTCGACGACCCGCAGGTGCGTCAGCCAGACATCACCCGCGCCCGGCAGCTGCTGGGCTGGGAGCCGCAGATCGGCCTCGAGGAGGGGCTGCGGCGCATTCTGCAACCGAGCCAACGGGAGTCCGTGAGTGTCTAAGCGCGCCGCAGTCACAGCCGTCGTCCTCCTCGCCCTCACCGGGCTCGCGGTGTCCGCCGCC
>Ga0335078_10013165_pt1 | contig 12257 bp, 11 predicted proteins | sample Lox_Sample_32_FD_206711 | JGI IMG/M metagenome (GOLD analysis project Ga0335078, IMG submission 206711) | Soil microbial communities from Loxahatchee National Wildlife Refuge, Florida, United States - Lox_Sample_3.2 | ecosystem: Environmental > Terrestrial > Soil > Wetlands | place: USA... | reverse complement strand
CCCCCCAGACGCCGATGGCCTTGTTCAGCTTCTCGGCCGGGAACGTCTCCCGCAGCAGGGCCAGCGCGGTCGGCTGGAGCATGGCCCCGAACACCCCTTGCAGCGCCCGGAACGCGATGACCAGGCCGATGCTGCTGGCGATGGTCCCGGACAGCCCGATGGCCGCCGAGCTGAGCGCGAAGCCGGTCACCCCGGTGAGGAACACCTTCTTGTGCCCGAACCGGTCACCCAGCTTGCCCATGGTGATCAGGCTGACCGCCAGGGCCAGCAGGTAGGCGTTGGTGACCCACTGGATGCCGGCCAGGGAGGCATGCAGGTGGGACTGGATGGCCGGGTTGGCCACCGCCACGATCGTGCCATCCAGCGCGACCATCATCACGCCCAGGGCCACTGCCAGCAGCGTCAGCGTCGGGTTGCCTCGCATCCGGCGCGCCCTGCCCACGACCCGCGGCCGGGCGGTGCCGGTCCTCGCGGTGCCGGTCCTCGCGGTGCCGGTCCTCGCGGTGCCGGTCCTCGCGGCGCTGGCCGTCGCTGGTTTCGTCTCCATCACGTCATCTCTTCCCGGCGCCCGGCCGCTCTGCCATTCGTTGTCTGCTGAAGACAAGTGTCAGTAACTGACATATACTATGCACCGAGGCGTCGTTGGCTGTCAAATGTCAGATACTGACATAACATCCGGCGCCCGGTAGCATGTACCGCGTGGAGGTTGCTGTGTCGCAGATCACATCCGTTGAGGTCGACCCTGTGACTGGTGAGGGGGGCCGGAGGGAGCGCAAGAAGCAGCGCACCCGGGACGCGCTGATCGAGACGGCCATGAAGCTGTTCGCGGCCAAGGGCTACGACCACACCGCGATCCACGAGATCACCGACGCGGTGGACGTCTCCGAGCGGACCTTCTTCCGGTATTTCGCCAGCAAGGAAGACCTGGTGCTGTCGCTCATCCGGGACGGCTCGGCCGCCTTCGCCGAGGCGCTGGCCGCCCGGCCGCCGCGGGAGGAACCCCTCACCGCGGCCCGCCACGCGTTCCACATCTCGCTGCGCCAGCTGCCGGGCGGTGCCGAGGGCCTGCCGTCCTACCTTTCGGTCATGCGGCTGATCGACTCCACCCCGCCGCTGCTGGCCGCCTACCTGCGCTTTGTCCACGACCACGATGACGAGATCATCGAGGTGCTCGCCCGGCGGGAGGGCGTCGACCCGGCCACCGACCGGCGGCCCCGGGTGCTGGCCGCCATGATCGGGGCGCTGGTGTTCCTGGCCAACCGGGACCTGCGGGCCGGGGACGACCTGAGCCTGGAGGCGATGACCGCGGCCTTCGACGCCTACGCCGACGCGGTCGTCCCGGCCCTGGCCGGCCACTGGACCCCAGCCACCGCGACCCGGTGATCAGCGGTCACGACCGGTAGTCCGTACTCTCCGCCAGCTCGGCCGCGCCCTCTATCAACTCCAGCACCATCGGCCCGAACGCCTGCAGCTTCACGTCATCCCCGGCCCGCTGGAAGCCCTGCTCCAGCACGACGCCGAACTTCCATTTGGCCAGGATGAGGTAGTAGTCGATGTCGTCCACCTGCCGCCCGGACACCGATGCGTAGTGAGCCAGCAGCGCGGACCGGGACGGCATCCCGGACAGGTCGGCGAAGCTGGGGAAGGACCCCGCGGGCGAGCGGGTGTCCTCGGGCCAGCCTTGCAGCATCCAGGCCAGGTCGAGCTTGGGGTCGCCGATGGTGCCCATCTCCCAGTCGACGATCGCCGCCAGCCGGGCCGGGGCGCCGTGGCCGAACATCACGTTGGCCAGCTGGTAATCACCGTGCATGATGCCCGGGATGTAGTCCAGCGGCCGGTGCGAGCGCAGCCAGCCGGCGGCCACCTCGAAGCCCGGCAGTTCCCGCCCCTTGATGCGCTCCAGGAAGGCAGTCCACCGGTCGACCTGGCGTTCGTGGAAGCCGTCGGGCCGTCCCAGGTCACCCAGGCCCTTGGCCCGCCAGTCGACCTCCGACAGCAGCGCGATGCCCTCCGTCATCTGGTAGGCCAGCCCCTGCCGGGCCGCCAGGTCGGTGTCGAACGGCACGGGCCAGCCGCGCCGGTCCGCCGGGGACCAGCCGTCGACGAAGCCCATCAGGTAGAAGGCCCGCCCCAGGACCGAGGTGCCGGCGCACCTGGCGACGGCCCCGGGGTGGGGCACGCCGGTCCCGTCCAGCGCCTGGATGATCCGCCACTCACGCACTATGCCCTCGTCGCGGCCGGCCGGCGCCGACGGTGGCGGGATCCGCATCGCGCAGTTCAGCTCGCCGCGGCTGATCTCGTAGATCTCGTTCTGCGTGCCGCCGGACACGAAGCGGCACGAGATCGGCTCGCCCTTCCCGGCCAGGCCGGCGTCGTCCATCCAGTGCCCGAGGCGCTGGAGGTCGATCACTGGTTCCCCACCTCGTGCTCCAGGTACTCGGCGTACTTGGTGTCGGGGGCCATCGTGCCTCCTCGCTGGCTCCGGTCACTGTCCTCAAAAATGATGCCGAACGAAGGACCGTTTTCATTTTCCCGAACGTTTTTTCCGTTCGCGCACCGGCATGACACCATCGGCTGGTGACTTCCTTCGCTGAGCTCCACGACCTGACCGGCCAGGTGGCCGTCGTCACCGGGGGATCGCGTGGCATCGGCCGGGCCATCGTGCAGACGCTGGCCGAAGCAGGTGCCGACGTCGTCATCGCCTCCCGCAAGCTGGACGCGTGCGAGGCGGCGGCCGCCGAGGTGCGCGCCTCGACCGGGCGCACCGCGGTCCCGCTGGCCTGCCATGTCGGCCGGTGGGGCGATTGCAGCCGGCTCATCGCCGAGTCGCTGGGCCGGCTGGGCCGGCTGGACGTGCTGGTCAACAACGCGGGCATGTCGCCGCTGTACGAGAGCCTCGACGCCGTGAGCGAGGAACTCTACGACAAGACCCTCGCCGTCAACCTGAAGGGCCCGTTCCGGCTGGCGGTGCTCGCCGCCACGTACATGGCGGCCCGGGACGGGGGGTCCATCATCAACATCGGCACCACCGCGTCCCTGACGGCCAGCGTCCACGAGCTTCCCTACGCCTGCGCCAAGGCGGGCCTGAACGCCCTCACCGTCGGGCTGGCCGAAGCCTACGCCCCGAAGGTCCGGGTCAACGCCATCCTGCCCGGCCCGTTCCGCACCGATATCAGCAAGGTCTGGGCCCCGCCCGTGGGCGCCGAGGTACCCTTCGTGCCGCTGGGCCGGATAGGGGACCCGGCCGAGGTGGCCCCCCTGGCCCTGCACCTGGCCAGCGCCGCGTCCAGCTACACCACTGGCGCGATCATCCGCGTGGACGGCGGCATGACACGCAAAGTCTGACCTCCGCCCGCTCCCCGCTCCCCGCTCCCCGCTCCCCGCTCCCCGCTCCCCGCTCCCCGCTCCCCGCTCCCCGCTCCCCGCGCCGCCCCGGCCGCACCGCAGCCGGGCGGTCACCCGGGGCGGAAGGGCGGGCTGTGGCTGCGGATGATCTTCCCGCCGGGGCTGCGGGCCTGGCTGGTGCCGTCGGGGTGGACGGTCAGCTTCCAGCCCATCTGGTGAAGAACGACGTGGTGGTGCCACCAGCAGTAGTCTTTGAGGTTCGTGAGGCTGGTGCGTCCGCCGTCCTGCCGGTGCAGCACGTGGTGCGGCTCGCAGCCGGCGGCGGGCTGGTCGCAGCCGCCGGGGAACTGGCAGGTCTGATCCCGCAGCGCCACCAGGCGGCGCAGGTGCACCGGGATGTCATCGGTCTGACCCACGTCCAGCGGGAGGGACGGCCCGTTCAGGCCCTTGCCGAGCAGGTTGCGGCGAAGGAACGAGGCGATCCCGCCGGGGCCCGATACCACCCGGATGACCGTGCCGAGGATCTGGTGCTCCAGCATCGCCAGTACCTCCGCCGTCCCCAGCACCTCCGCCGTCCCCGGCGCATCCGCCGTCCCTGCAGCCAGCACCTCGGCCGTCCCAGGCGCATCCGCCGTCCCCGCAGCCGGCGCATCGGCCGGCGGTTGGCCGTCCTGCGAGCTGCCCGGGCCGTCCTGTTCCGCGGCGGCCTGGGTTCGGATGTGGTCGTATCGCACGCACAGGGTGATCAGTTCCTCCACCGCGCTGGCGTCGATGTCGCCGGTCACCACCGGGATGATCATCGCGTCGCACGCGATGGCCCGGGCGGCGTCGCCTTCCAGCCACGCCCCGCCGTCTCCGGTGCCGACCGAAGCGGCGGCCCGGTGCGCGGCCCACTGCGCCCGGTACTCGGCGATCCACTTGTCTTGCAGCGCCGATCCGGGATCCATCTCACACAGCTCGGCGAAGTAGATGTGCACCAGGGCCTTGACCGGCTGCCCGGCTCGCTTCGGCAGCAGGTCCGAGGCCAGGAGCCGCCTCATCGCCTCGCGGAGCGCGTCGTGGTACCGCTCCGGCCGGGTCCGGATGTCGTCGGCTCCCTCGGGGGCGGCCAGCGCGTCGAGCACGGCCTGCACCATCGAGGCGCACTCCGGCGTGAGATCGCCATGGATCACCCCCGCCCCCTCGAACGTGGTGTCCAGGGACAGCCCTCGGTCCAGGTCCTTGCCAGGCTCGTCGTCCGGGTCCGGTGGGGCGGTGCGCTTCCTGATCTCTGCCGTGAACCGGGCCAGCATCCGCTCATCGGCTCCGGCCTGGGCCGCGGTGACCAGGAACTCCTCCGCCTCCTCCCGGAACTGGGCCGGGATCGACCGCAGCCATTTCGCCAGCCGCAGCGCCATTGACTTGGTGATGACGTGCCCTTCGCGCAGGGCCTCCAGCAGCGGGCGGTGGTCCCGGGCCAGTGCCTGGACCGCCTTGTGCTCGGCGGTCTGGCCCGTGGTGATCCGCAGCGAATGGATAAGCCATGTCCGGCACGTCCGCTGCCCATCGGCCAGATGCCCGTTCTTGGCGTCGAACGCGACCAGTAGCTGTCCCCGCGCCGCCGCCTCCACCGCGTCGGTCCGCTCCAGCGCCCGCAGGCACTCCGCCAGCGCCTCGGCTGGCATCTGCGCCGCGTCCGCGTCGGCCAGGAATCCCATCGCGGACTCCAGCATCCCCAGCGCCTCACCCATACTGGCTGGAGCCGTCGCGGTGCTCATGGCGCGTGACTCACCTCCCTCTGGCTGCTCCTTGCGGCCGGCTGCGGCCCGGCGCGTTCCATGACAGTGCGTTCGTCCGGCTGGCGATCCTTCCGGTCATCTTCGGAAGTATTTTCTAAAGCCAACCCTAGCAGCCGCCTCTGACATTTCCGCGCCAGACACGCTGAAATATTCGATTATTCCTTAAGGGCAGTGGTTAGTTTCGGAATTTGGCACCGTAGTGCCAGATCGGGCTGAAGTAGCTTGCCCAGCCCCTGCCGGGTAGTGGCCCAGTGCATCGACTCCCAGTGCATCGACTCCCAGTGCATCGACGCCAGGCGGCCGGATACCCATGGCGTGATGGGGACCGGGCCATAGCCCTGCGGCAGCTCGGCCGCCGCGATCCCTGCCTCGGCAGCCGCCTGGCCCGGCTGGCCCCCACGTCGGCCTGTGGCCACGCCATCAAAGGATGATGCCGGAGCGTCTCTTTTTCTTCTCACTGAACGCCGCCCACATCTGGTTCACGAATTCCACCATGGCGCCGCTAGCAAGGCCAAAGAATACACCGGCCACGAATATGTCGTGGTTCGCGGCAGATTCAGCTGCATTATTCGTGGCATCCAGGCTGGGATTCAGGCCGGATCGCGCACTCCATACGATGCTTTCCTGAGCGGGCTGGCCTGGTGTATTGTCTTTCTCATCTTCGGTAATCCCGACGGGGAACATCGAAATCTGATAGCCCTGGGTATCCACGCGATGGAGGGTCTCGGTTGTCGTCACCGATGAGGGCAGCACGTATTTGGTGAAATGAGTACCGGCTGGCGCCAGATTGAGGCAGCTGGGATTTGCGGGCGCCGTGGTCGGCGAGAGGAGCGGCGGGGCCGAAGGCGACGGCGAGAAGGACGGAGACGGAGATCTAGGTGCCGTCGCACTGCCCGAGGACTGCGGAGTCGCCGTGGCCGGTGACGACACCGATGCCGTCCCGGGACTTGATGCCGACGGGGACGGCGTGGCTGACGGGCAGACCGTGCCGGGGAACATCTGATAGAGCTGGCTGACGGTGCTGCCTGGATGGCCTTGCTGCGCGTACAGCAAGGGGGCGGCCTGGGCGGCTACCATCCCCTGGTCGATCTGGAGAGCAGGCAGCGAGACATTGGCCAGGCTAGGCGGGTTCGTCGGGGCGCCCCCAGGGCCCGGCCGGCTCCCGGGCGCCGGGAAGCAACGAAACATGGTGTTGGGCCGGGGGGTGGTCGTCCCCGAATAGACAGCCACCGGACTATTCGGTGACTGCATCTGCGGGACGGTCTCGGAAGTGAGCTGAACAGCGCCCGATTGCCGCGGAGTATTTGCCGGGCATTCGACGACAAGTAGCCATCCGGGCAGATTGCGAGATTTGCCGCTCACCGTCACGGTCAGCTTGTCGCTCCAGGGGGCGTCTGGATAAACGTCGGCCGAGAGGTTTACCCGGGCCGCTGGGTCGCGCACGAACACCGCGGCATACATCTGGCCGGCCGCCTGCGGCGGAGTAAACGCGATGTGCTGCAAGTACCACCCGAACCAGCCCAGCCCAAAGGCCGCCATCAGGTAGAACGCAGCCAGCCCGAAACGCACGGCGTGATGTTTCAGCGTAACCACCCCCCAGGAACGCTGTTACCCAGTGAAGTCGTAACATATCGCCGTTTCACAGTCAATGCGTGGACCGGAGCCCGCGGCTGGGCCCGGGCCGGCCGGCGGCGGCGCACCGGGCGGATTACCGGGCCGGCCGGCGGCGGCGCACCGGGCGGCGCACCGGGCGGGTTACCGGGCCGGCTTGTATTGAGACCCTTGCGCCTTCTGCAAGGAATCCACCCACTCCCGGGCGGTGAGCAGTCGCGTGGTCTTGCCCGACCTGACGGCACCGCCGGCCGCAATAGCCAGGGAAAGAGCGGCGGCGGTAATGTCGTCGGGCGCGTCGTAGATGACAAGTATGTCGTGCTCGCCGAACGGGAAGCCGCCCACCACTATCTCGGCATTCATGGCCTTGAAGGCCGGCGTGACCGCCTCGATGCGATCCTCCGGGTGATTTATCAAGGTGGCGACCGACTCAGCGGTGTAGGAAGCCTGGTACACGTAACGTGGCATCTGCAGATGCTCCTCGGATAGGGCGGAACACCGGGATCGAGTTAACCCGGCGGCATGCCTTATCCGCGGGCGGGCCGCCGGAGGTCATGCTGAGAGCGTAGGGCGCGGCAGGCGCGCGGACTAGCCGCAGGCGCGGCGCTGATCTGTCAGGGCCGCCCGGCTTACGCCGGCGTTTTACCAGGGGAGGGGGCCTTCGGCGGTGAAGTAGCCTCCGGTGGGGCCGTCAGGGCCCACCTGCGCCATGCGGACGATGATCTCGGCGCCCTCCTCGACGGTCTGCGTTCCCTGGTGCACGTTCAGGTCCGTCGCGGTAAACCCGGGCTCCACCGCGTTGATCCGGATGCCCGGGAACGCCTTGGCGTACTGGATGGTGATCATGTTGACCGCGGCCTTGGACGTCGGGTAGGCCACCCCCGGGTAGGCGTAGGCCGGAGTACCCGCGGCGGTCATCCGCGCCATCGAGCCCAGGCCGCTGCTGACGTTGACGATGACCGGGGCGGCGGATCGCCGCAGCAGCGGCAGGAACGCGTGGGTGACGCGAACCACGCCGAAGACGTTGGTCTCGAACATCGCCCGCATCATGTCGGCGGTCATCTCCGCGGCGCCGAACACGCCTCCGTCCGGCTTCCGCGCTTCGATGCCGGCGTTGTTGACCAGCACGTCCAGGCCGCCGTCGGCCTCGATGGCCTTCGCCGCGGCCGCGACGGACGCATCTTCGGTGACGTCGAGGAGGACCAGCCGGGCGCCGAGCCGCCCGGCGGCCCGGTGCCCGCGCTCGGCGTCCCGGCTGCCGGCGTAGACGGTGTGGCCTGCGGCGAGGAGCCGGCGGGCGGTCTCGAAGCCCAGTCCCTTGTTGGCTCCGGTGATCAGTGTTGTCGTCATGGCTCCATGCTCAGGCAGGCTGGCGCGGCCAGGCAGCCGTCCCGTTTTCCTGGGACTGCCAGTACCAGGCACGTCGGCCGGCGGGCGGTGCACACTGGGGAGCATGGCAACGGCCGAATTCGGGCAGGCGGTGCACGGCTGGCGCGACCGGGTCTCGCCCGAGGCCGCCGGGCTGCCCTCCGGCGGGCACCGGCGCGCGGCCGGACTGCGCCGCGAGGAGCTGGCCATGCTGGCCGGGATCTCCGTCGACTACGTCACCCGCCTGGAACAGGGGCGCGCCACCAACCCGTCGGCGCAGGTCGTCGAGGCCCTGGCCCGGGCCCTGCGGCTGTCGGGAACCGAACGTGCCCACCTGTTCCGGCTGGCCGGGCTGGTGCCGCCGGGCCCGGAGGCGGTGCCCGCGTACGTCACCCCGAGCGTCCAGCGGCTGCTGGACCGGCTGACCGGGACGCCCGTCGCGGTCTACGACGCGGCCTGGACGCTGCTCATCGCCAACCCGCCGTTCGCGGCGCTGATGGGCGATCCGTCCGGGTGGCGCGGCCACCAGCGCAACAACGTATGGCGGAACTTCCTCGGCCCGCCCAACCGGGTCCGGCAGACACCCGAGGCCCGGCGCGCGCTCGAGGCCGCGCTGGTCGGCGACCTGCGCGCTACCGCCGCCCGGTACCCGGCCGACCAGCGGCTGCGGCGCCTGGTCGCGGATCTGCGCGCGAACAGCGACCGGTTCGCCGGGCTGTGGGATTCCGCCGCCGTCGGCCGCCACGAGGCCTCACGCAAGACCATCGATCATCCGCAGGCGGGGCCCCTGACGCTGGACTGCGACGTGCTCACCGTGAAGGGCAGCGACCTGCACATCATGATCTACACGGCCGAGCCCGGCACCGAGGACGCCGAACGCCTCGCCCTGCTCACCGTGCTCGGCACCCAGGCCCTGGTCGGATAGCCGCCGTCAGCCCCGGACCGGATCCTTCTGTATCTGGACGGCCGGATCCCCCCTCCGTACCAGTAGGGGACCGGCTGTGCGCCACGCTCCTCATCCACGTGCCACAGCCTCCGATCGGCCAGTGAGCGTTAGCGTCAATAAATGAGTTGACAGCGTTAACTGGCAGATTAGATACTCGTTCTGGTAAACGGTGTTAACAAGATCATGGCAGGGGGCCTCAGATGATCGACACGCAACTCCTCACCGGCATACTCACGGCTGTGGCGATTCTCGTCGGCGCGGCGGTCGCGCTCTCGCTCGCGTTTGCGGGGGCAGCCGCCCTCACCAAGCGCAGCCAGGCGCAGCACACTGGAATCCGGCGCGACCTGCCGCCGCGCGGCGGAACCCCGCGCGACCTGTCTCCGGACCCGCAGCCCGACACCGGCGCCCGCGAGCTCGTCCTCCACTGACCGTGACGGGGCCCGTTCGTGATCGTGGCCAGTTCTGGCCTCATAGCCAAACTGGCCACGATCATGTTTTAGGCACGCTCGCGGGGCCGGGGCCGGGGGCTGGGCCGGGGCCGGGGCCGGGGCCGGGGGCTGGGCTGGGGCCGGGGGCTGGGCTGGGGCCGGGGGCTGGGCTGGGGCCGGGGGCGTAGCCGCGCTGCCCGCCGTAGCCGGGTCAGATCCTTTGTACCGAACGAGGACGGCGGCGTGCCCCGCGGCCGGCCCTTACTGCCCCCGCACCGGCGACCACACCCGCCCGACCCAGCATCCCCACTGCAGCCCCGCCTACATCGAACTGAGCAGGATGCCGCGTCGAGGAGACCGGGCGCACCGTCATCGACCTGTCCGCAGCGCAGGTCCGCGAGTTCGCCGGCAACGCCATCGAGCTGACCGGCAGCAGCGGGCGCCTGCTCGCCATGTCCGCCCGCGCGATGCGGGCGCTGGAGCCGGCCCAGCTACGGGTCATCGGCGTCTCGGCCACGCCGCTGGCGGTCGACGTCGGCACCATCGAGCTGGCCGGCGGCTCGGTCCGCTGCATGATCGCCGGCGTTCACCTGGCTCGCCGCGACGTGCGAGAGGAGGCCCTGGTATGACTCCCGATTTCCCTGTCCTGCTGGTGGAAACCACGTCTCGCCCGGCCGAGACCGGCCTTGAGGAGCTCCGCGCCGCCCTCGGCCGGGCCGGCGTGGCCACCCAGATGCGCCCGGCCGGCGACGACATGACCGCCTTCGCGCTGCAGTCAAGCCGCGTGTCGGCGTTCGTCTACGCCGTCGCGGGCGGCCCGGGCGGCCCGGCCGGCCCGCCGCCGGGCGACCGGGCGGCCGCCCTGACCAGGTTCGTGACGTCGGTGCGCGCTAAGAACCCGGCGGTGCCGATCTACCTGTTCGGCGAGCAGCTGTCCGCCGTCACGCTGCCGCCGCCGGTGCTCAAGGAGATCCACGGCTTCGTCAACGCCTTCGAGGACAGCGCCGATTTCGTGGCCCGGGGCATCGCCCGCGCCGCCCAGGACTACCTGGATGCCCTGGCGCCGCCGTTCTTCAAGGCCCTGACGGACTACGCGCGGCGCGGCGCCTATTCCTGGCACGCGCCCGGCCACTCGGGCGGGACCGCGTTCCTCAAGAGCCCGGTAGGGACCATGTTCCACGAGTTCTTCGGTGAGAACATGCTGCGCGCGGACGTGTGCAACGCGGTGGAGGAACTCGGCCAGCTCCTCGACCACACCGGCCCGGTCTACGACGCCGAGCGCAACGCGGCGCGGATCTTCTCCGCCGACCACCTCTACTTCGTGACCAACGGGACCTCGACCTCCAACAAGATCGTCTGGAGCGCCCTGGTCAGCCCCGGGGACATCGTGGTGGTCGACCGCAACTGCCACAAGTCGGTGCTGCACGCGCTGATCCTGACCGGCGCGATCCCCATCTTCCTGACCCCCACCCGCAACCAGGTCGGCATCATCGGCCCGATCCCGCGCCGCGAGTTCGATCCGGCGAGCATCCGCGCCAAGATCGAGGCCAGCCCGTTCGTCCGCGACAAGACCGCGACCCCGCGCCTGCTCACCCTGACCCAGAGCACCTACGACGGGATCGTCTACAACGTCGAAGCCATCAAGGCCTCCCTCGACGGCCACGTCGACGTGCTCCATTTCGACGAGGCGTGGCTGCCGCACGCCGCCTTCCACGACTTCTACCACCAGATGCACGCCATCGGCCCCGATCGCCCCCGGTGCGAGACGTCGCTGGTGGTGGCGACCCAGTCGACCCACAAGCTGCTTGCGGGCCTGTCGCAGGCGTCCCAGATCCTGGTACAGGACGCCGGCCGCGCGCCCCTGGACGAGCAGGTCTTCAACGAGGCCTTCCTCATGCACACCTCCACCAGCCCGCAGTACGCGATCATCGCCTCCTGCGACGTCGCGGCCGCCATGATGGAACGCCCCGGCGGCACCGCCCTGGTCGAGGAATCGCTCGCCGAGGCACTCGAGTTCCGCAGGGCCATGATCAGGATCGGCGAGGAGACGCCCGGCACCTGGTGGTTCTCGGTGTGGGGGCCGGACACCCCGGCCCGGCAGGGCCTTGGGGAGCGCCGCGACTGGGATCTTCATCAAGCCGACAGCTGGCACGGCTTTTCCGACGTCGAGCCCGGCTTCACCATGCTCGACCCGATCAAGGCCACCATCCTCACGCCCGGGCTCGATGTCACCGGTACCTTCGGCGAGACCGGCATCCCGGCCGCCGTCCTCACTCGCTACCTCGCCGAGCACGGCATCGTGGTGGAGAAGACCGGGCTCTACTCCTTCTTCATCCTGTTCACGATCGGCATCACCAAGGGCCGCTGGAACACCCTGATCAGCCAGCTGCAGCGGTTCAAGGACGCTTACGACGCCAACGTTCCGGTGCAGCAGGTCATGCCGCGCTTCGCCGCCGCCTATCCCGGCTACGACGGCACCGGCCTGCGTGAGCTGTGCCAGGGCATCCACGACTTCTACCGGGCTCACGACCTGGCCCGGCTCACCACGGACATGTACACCTCTGAGCTCGTGCCCCAGATGCTCCCCGCCGACGCCTGGGCCCAGCTGACCCGCGGCCACGTCGACCGGGTACCCGTCGATGAGCTGAAGGACCGTACCACCGCCGTGCTGCTCACGCCTTACCCGCCGGGCATCCCGCTGCTCATCCCGGGAGAGCGCTTCAACGAGGCCATCGTCAGCTACCTGCGATTCGCCGAAGCGTTCAATCAGGCCTATCCCGG
>Ga0335078_10013164_pt1 | contig 12258 bp, 9 predicted proteins | sample Lox_Sample_32_FD_206711 | JGI IMG/M metagenome (GOLD analysis project Ga0335078, IMG submission 206711) | Soil microbial communities from Loxahatchee National Wildlife Refuge, Florida, United States - Lox_Sample_3.2 | ecosystem: Environmental > Terrestrial > Soil > Wetlands | place: USA: Florida... | reverse complement strand
GGGCGCTTCTCCGGATCGCATGTTTGCCGAGTTACTGGGCAAGGAAGCCGGATATTGCCGCGGCAAGGGTGGTTCCATGCACATCGCAGATCCGGCAACCGGCAACCTGGGAGCCAACGCTATTGTGGCCGGGAGCGTCGGCATCGCTACGGGCGCGGCGTTCGCCGCCAAGCGATTGGGGACGAGCAAAGTCACGGTTTGCTTTTTCGGAGAAGGAGCGCTGGGCCAAGGCTCGCTTTATGAAGTCATGAACCTCGCCCAACTCTGGAAGCTGCCCGTGATCTACGCCTGCGAAAATAATCTGTATACGGAATACACGCATTATTCCGAGACGACTGCAGGCGATATTCCCAGCCGTGCCGCCGCCTTCGGGATCGAAACGCGTACCGTGGACGGGCAGGATGTTCGCGCAGTTTATTCGGCGGCGAAAGAGCTAATCGATCGCGCTCGCCGCGGAGGCGGCCCCGGCTTCCTCTTGTGCAACACCTACCGCTACCACGGCCATCACGTCGGAGATATCAACCGCGAGTATTACCGTTCGAAACAAGAGGAGCAACAGTGGAAAGCGGATCGTGATCCGATCAGGTTGCTCGCTGCCTGGGTGATCGATCACGGAATGGCCGATTCCGCCGCGCTCAGTCGCATCGATTCCGAAGTCAGGACGGGAATCGAGGAAGCGGTGAAGTTCGCCGTGGGCGCGCCTTATCCCGAAGCAGAAGAAGTGGAGCAGGATGTCTATGCCTGACAGCGCTCGCGAATTGACTTTCGCGCAAGCCATCCACGAAGCCATGGCGGAGGAGATGCGCCGCGATCCGCGGGTGTGCATTTTTGGCGAAGACGTTGCCGAGGCCGGGACGCCGTTCAAAGTGCTTTCTGGATTAGTGGAGGAGTTCGGCGCCGACCGTGTTGTAGATACTCCGATTTCGGAAGCCGGCTTCACCGGAGTGGCGGTGGGCGCTGCGATGACCGGACTTCGGCCCATCGTGGACATCATGTTCGGCGATTTCATTACCCTCACCATGGATCAGATGGTGAATCAAGCCGCCAAAGTGCATTACATGTCGGGAGGCAACTGGAACGTTCCTATGGTGATGCGCACGACACTAGGCGCGACGCGGCGCTCAGCGGCACAACATTCGCAATCGCTCCACGCCTGGTTCAGCCACGTGCCCGGGCTGAAGGTGGTCTTGCCGTCGACCCCTTACGACGCCAAGGGTCTATTGAAAACCGCCATCCGCGACGAGAACCCGGTGGTTTTTTTTGAAGACAAGATGATGTACAAACTCAAGGGCCCGGTTCCGGCGGAAGACTACGCCATCCCCTTCGGAGTGGCTGACATAAAGCGCAAGGGCGATGACATCACGCTGGTTGCCACCAGCAGCATGGTGCAGGTAGCGCTGGGCGCGGCTGAGTTGCTGGCCGGCAGCGGAGTCAGCGCGGAGGTAATCGACCCGCGCACCACCTGGCCGCTCGACGAACGAGCACTGATCGACTCGGCCAAAAGAACTTCGCGCGTGATCGTGATGGATGAGGGTTACGGCCGCTATGGCGTCGCGGCCGAGCTGGCCGCGGTCATTGCGGAAGGTGCTTTTTATGATTTGGACGCGCCGGTGAAACGAATGGGAGCGATGCACGTCCCCATCCCATTCTCTCCGCCGCTCGAGGATGCGACCGTGCCCACGGAGAAGTCGGTCTTCGAGGCGGCCCGGCAGCTTTGCGGGCGAGCCTAGCTGCAGTGAGCAAGGGAGGTAAGTCATGGCACTGAAAACGCACGGAACCATGGCAGTCGACTGGGAGCAGCGGATCGACTTCGACCGCTTGCGGCGGGAACGGCTGGCGCGCGCTAAAGACTTGCTGGCCAACTCCGAGATGGGGGCCCTGCTTTGCTTCGATATGAATAATGTGCGCTACCTCACAGCGACGCACATTGGCAGCTGGGCGCAGGACAAGTGCAACCGTTTTACTTTGCTTCCGCAGAACGACGAGCCCATCCTTTGGGATTTCGGTTCGGCCGCCAAGCACCACCAGCTGAATTGCCCCTGGCTCGGCGAACGTTCGCGGCCAGGAATTTCGATGCTGCGCGGAGCGATGTCGCCGGAGATGGGGCGGGCGGAGGATGTGGCCCGGAAGATTCGTATTGAACTTGAAATGCGCGGATTGCTCAAAGAACCGCTGGGCATCGACATCATCGAGCCGCCGGTGCTGTTCGCTTTGCAGCGTGAGGGCATCAAGGTGGTCGATGGCCAGCAGCTCATGTCAGACGCGAGAGTGATCAAAACCCAGGACGAAATTTCTCTGCTGAACACCTCCGCCATGATGGTGGACGCGGCGTACGACGAGCTGTATCGCACCATGAAGCCGGGAATGCGCGAGAACGAGGCTGTCGGGCTGGTGAGCAAGGTTCTCTATGATCTCGGTTCGGAATACGTGGAGGCGGTGAATGCGATTTCGGGCGAGCGCTGCAGCCCGCATCCGCATGTATTTTCCGATCGCGTGCTTCGTCCCGGCGATCCCGTGTATTACGACATTCTTCATTCCTACATGGGCTACCGCACCTGCTACTACCGCTGCTTCACCATCGGCTACGGTTCGCATGCCATGGTCGACGCTTATAAGCGATGCCGCGAATATCTCGATGCCGCCATCGAACTGGTGCGGCCGGGTCGCACCACGGCGGAGATTGCCTCAGTGTGGCCCAAAGCTCAGGAGTTCGGGTTCCCCAACGAAGAAGCCTGCTTTGCACTGCAATATGGTCACGGGGTCGGCCTCGCAATCTGGGAGAAGCCGGTCATCAGCCGCCTGGTTTCGTTTGAGCATCCACACGAGATCAAGCCCGGAATGGTTTTCGCGCTGGAAACTTTCTGGCCTTCGACCGATGGCTGGAGCGCGGCCCGCATCGAGGAAGAGATCGTAGTCACACCGACAGGGCATGAAGTGATCACGCGATTCCCGGCCGAGCAATTGCTCGTGGCTGGAGCGCACTACTTTACGGTGAATGGGCCCCTGCCGACCACGCGGGAGAACGAGAGCGAACCCAGCCAGCGAGTGGTGGAAATGATCGAGGCGAGCTCGAAAGCGGAACGAGTCGAAGTCGGAGACTGACTTTCCCAGAAAACTATGGCTTTCAGTGTGGTCATGCCTGCTCTTGAAATGGCGCAGGAAACCGGCAAGCTGGTAGCTTGGCGGAAAAGAGAGGGCGAGAGTGTGACGAAGGGAGAGCCTTTGCTCGAAATCGAAACCGACAAGGCCGTGCTCGAAGTAGAGGCTCCCGCCGATGGTGTTCTGGCCGGCGTCACTGTGTACGCGGGCACGGTGGTACCGGTGGGCAAGACGATTGCCTGGATCATCCGGCCCGGGGAGAAGGTTCCGCAAGAGGTGATTCCGAATTCGGTGTTACAAAGCAGCGAGCAGGCGCGCCCGGTCAAGCGGGACGTTGCTAAAGCCGACTCAGCAGTGGGGCCGGATACACGAAGTGCTGGAATTTCTCCTAAAGCCCGTCGCCTTGCCAAAGAACGTGGCGTCGACCTGGCGGGGCTCCGGGGCTCCGGACCGAGCGGCGAGATTCTGGCATCGGATATCCTTGCGGCTGCGACCCAGCAGTCGGGGGCAGGCACTTCGCCGGTCCAGAAACTCGGCGCCATCGGGCGTCTCATGGCGGAGCGAACCACCCAAAGCTGGACGAGCGTGCCGCATTTCTTTGTGGTCCGGGAAGTGGATGCCGGCGGACTCATGGCCGCCCGCAAACATGAGCGATCTGCGCTACCTGCTGTCACCTACACGGATTTTCTGGTAGCGATGGTGGCTCGCCTGCTTGCCAAACATCCCCGCCTGAACGCCAGCTGGAGCGAGGGAAGGATTCGCCTGAATGCGGAAGTCAATATCGCGGTGGCGATGGCAGTGGAGGAAGGCGTGGTGGCGCCTGTTATACGCAACGCCGAAAAAGCGACACTGGCGGAGATCGCCGCACAACGCCAAGGGTTAACTGACAGGGCACGGGCAAACCGATTGCACCCCACCGACCTGGCCAACGCATCATTTACTATTAGCAATCTCGGCATGTATCACGTCGACGCTTTCAGCGCCATTATCAGTCTGCCGCAGGCTGCCATTCTGGCGGTGGGCAGCATCACAGATCGAGTGGTGGCGGTCTCGGGCCAGCCGGCGGTGCGTCCCATGATGACCCTGACTCTCTCCTGCGATCATCGGGTAGTCGATGGTGCGCGGGCGGCATTATTCCTGAACGATTTGGTTGAAGCCCTTCGCAAGCCGGAGCAACGGCTGCGATGACGATGCCGGCGCGCCGGTGCGCGTGCGTGCCGGCATCGTATAACAGCCAACCTGGGCGTCGCCTGCAATGACCAACAAATGAAGATCACTTCCACAGCAGTGTAGTTAGAGAATCCTGGTCGAGGTGAACCTCAGCGACGGCCCCGTTCATCGCAATCTTTGCGGTGCGCTCGGCTCCGGCGTTAGTCAGGATGATGACGCGGCGTCCATCGGGATTTTCCAGCGCGACATGTTGCACGCCGGGAGATGCGCCTTGCGACTCTATCCGGCGCGCGCCACGGCGAATGAAACGGGAGAACTGCACAAACGCCCAGTACTGACCGCTGCGGGTAATCTCTTTGGTCTGCGAATGGATAGTCACTAGACCGCCACAGGAAAATGGCCCGATATTCGGCTGGCCCCGCTCGTCGAGCGCCAGATTCCAGCCGGTGATCGCTTGGCACCAGTTTCGCAGTACCCCGGTAAAAATGTTTCCCCATCCAACCCAATCGGTCAGATAGTCAGGGGTGGTATAGTCCGGGCCACCCTCCGTCCAATACATGTTTACCTCGGGATAGGCTTCATGGACCTTGCTCATCATTTCCGGTTTCCCGGCATATCCATGCCAGGCTACTGCGTTGCAGTAGCGACGCAGGCCAGGATCATCCAGCTCGCACACGGCCCGGCCCCACAGGTTGTAGTTGTGATCAAGGATCCATATCTTCGTGCTTATCCCGTTTTTCTCGAACAACGGACCAAGATGATCGCGCACAAAACCGATCTCATATTCCTGCGGCCAAATGCAGGCCGGCATGCGCCCGTCCTGATCGGTATCGGGTTCGTTTTGCGAAGTAACCGCTTGCACGGGCACGCCAGCAGCTGCATAACCCTGCAGAAATTTCAGGAAGTATTGTGCGTAGCTGGCAAAGTATTTCTGCCGCATCGATCCCCCCAGCATCGATCCCCCAGCCTTCATCCAACCGGGCGGGCTCCAGGGCGAGCAAAACAGAAACAAATCGGGGTTGGCGGCGCGAGCTTGGCTCAGCACCGGCAAAATATATTCCTGGTCATGCGCGATCGAAAAACGGGTTAACTCCGGGTCGGGATCTCCTTCGTCGTAGCTGAAGACATTTCTGGAGTAATCGCTGGCTCCGATGCAGGTACGGCACACGCTCAACCCAGTCTGCGATGGGTGAAAAAGTTCGTGAAACAGCTGGTCGCGCGCCTCCTCTGGGAGCTGCTGGAAGAGGTAGCAGGCTGCGTCGGTAAAGGCGGCGCCGAAACCGAGAATCTCCTGAAACTTCTTGTCGGGACGCAGGACAATGGCCTCGGCGAGAGGCGTCCCCGAGGCTGGCTGCCATCGCAGTGATCCAGCGCGGGCGCAGCGCAGATTAGAATTCGTGACCCACACTTCGATCATGCCATCTGGCGCAGCGCCAGATTCATCGACTTTCGCCGGTGCAGACGCTGGAATAGCCGCAGCAGACAATCCCAAAGTGGAGACTTTCAGAAAATCACGGCGGGTAGAATCCATCGTCATATTTGCTACTCAACTCTCACGGCGCATCTGCTCGACCAAATGTTCGCTGCTGCGGAGCGAGAAGGCCAGGATGGAGAGCACCGGCGACTTGTCAGTGCCGTTCACAAAAATGCTGGCATCGCACACATATAAATTCGGGATATCGTGAGTTTGCCCGAAACGATTGGTGACGAATTTCTTTGGGTCATCTCCCATTCTGCAGGTTCCGAACTCATGCTGACTGTAACCGGGTGTCTCAGGCTCATCCGAAACATCTTCTATGATCCCGCCGCTCGCCCGCATCACTTCAGCGCACGCCTGCTTGGCGTGCTCGAACATTTTGAGCTCGTTTTCCCCCCACTCAAAGTGAATTTGCAGCTTGGGAATTCCAAAGGAGTCTTTGGCTTCGGGGTCAATGTCGACAAAGTTACGCGGCGAGGGCAGCGTCGGAATCTGCGCCATAAAGCTGACCGGCGTCGGATAACGGCGTTTCATCTCCCGCTTGAAAGCAGAACCAAAGCCCTCGATGGAATCATAGTACGCAGGAAATTCCCAGCATCCACCATCGGGGTAAACTGAGTAACCTCGGACGAACTTCTCCTCGTGAGGATGGTTCAAGTTTTGCCAGCGCGGCATCCAGGCGATGGAACTGTCGGAGACATTATCGGGGAAGCTGCGCTGGCCAAGCAGTTGCGGCAGGTATCCGGAAGCCGCGCTCCCATAGAGTTGGTCGCCCAGATTACGCCCCAGTTGTCCGCTGGAATTGGCCAGACCGTCGGGCCACCGCTGCGACTTTGAGTTTAAGAGGATGCGAGTGCTCTCCAGGCAAGAGGCCGCCGCAATCACCGCACGCCCGTAGACCTCGTACTCCTGGCGATTCGCGCGGTCGATGTAGGCCACGCCCGAAGCTCTGCCTTCTTCATCCACCAGGATGCTGCGGGCGATCGCGTTGGTACGCAGCTCCAGCTTTCCGGTGGCTTCGGCCTGCGGCAGAAAAAACCACGGCGTCGAGAAAAATGCGCCGACGTCGCAGCCGCTCGTGCAGTTTCCGCAGAAATGGCAGGCCGGGTGCCCGGCGTGGGGCACGGTAAGTTGCGCAATGCGGTCGGGAAGATAGGGAATGCCCACCTTTGCCGCTCCGGCCTGAAGAATCATGTCAAAACAGCGGAGTTTCATGGGCGGAAGGTAGCTGCCATCGGGATTGCTGGGCCGGTTCTGGACGCTGCTGGCTACACCAATCATCTTCTCGACACGCGTATAGTACGAAGCTATTTCGTCGTATGTAACCGGCCAATCCACATCAACCCCATCGAGCGATGCTGCCCGGAAGTCAATGTCGGCGTAGCGCGCAGAGCTGCGTCCCCAGAAGTTGGTTTTCCCGCCAACCGCCGAGCAGCGTGGCCACAACCACTTCGTCCCGGGCGCAGTGGTATGCACCAGTTCAGTTTCCCAGGCGCCATTCACGTATTCGGTGTTGATGAAATCGGGTTGACCGGGAGTGCTGGCTTGCGGGTCTCCGAAGCCGCGGTATTTCATCTCCCAGGACATGCGATGATTACGGAAGTCTTTCTCGGGGTCGAGTCGCCGGCCGGAGTTCAAGGCGCAAACCTTGAGTCCGGCTTCGCACAGAGTTTTGATGGCGATGCCCCCGGCAGCGCCGGTCCCGATCACAACGGCATCGTAGATCTGCTTGACCATCTAGGCCTGCGCCGGCTGCACGTGACGGTGCTCGGGATCGTCCTGATGGGGACAAGCCGGCGACTCCGCGTAGAATCTCAGCCCGGGAAAATCCAGTTCCTTCAGCCCGACCTCGCTGGTGTAAAAACCCATGATCGTATATTCGCGGATCAGACCGAAGAATTCACGGCCCTGCTCTTCGCCGGCACGAAGATTTTTCTTGTACGCGAGAAGTTCGAGCAGCGCGATCTGTTGTTGGGGCGCCAAGGCGAGGAATGGGTTGGCGTGAGATTGCATGCTTCGGGCATTCAACCACTCTAACCCGGAGCGAAGACGATGTTGCAGGTCGGGGTCCCGTGAGGTCATCAGATCAATGAACTCTGCCACGCCGGCGTCATCGGCTCCCGGCGTTTCGTCAGTCGGGATGATGATCGCGGCCAGGCGCTCGATCAAAGCAAATTCTTTGGGGGTGAAGAATACCGGTTGATAAACGGCGGGTTTGATCTGGGCGAGGTCTCCGGCGTGGCCGCAGGCGAAACCCCACTTGCTGAAGCCAGGAAAAGCGGCCACACCCGCCGCCATGGAAAGCATCCGCAGAATTTCCCGCCGCTCAACATTTTGACCTGCCATAGTTGCTCTAACAGAACAACAGATTCCCCGTCGCTTTCTCTCCTCGAAATGACAAGAATTCACGGCGCATTCAGTACTCTGGCACGATGGCCTTGGCTTCTTCCAGCGTAATCCGTCGGCGGCGGCGGTAGGCGAGATTGGCCATATGGACCGCGATCGCCGACTGGTATCCGATCTCGACCGGCGCATTCGGCGTTTTGCGGCTGCGCACGCAATCGATCCAGTTGCCCATGTGGTCTTGATCTTTGCTTTTCCCGGTCAACGCTGTTCCGCTCGGCCGATTGACCTTCTCCGGGTAGTAGTGCAAATATTCGCCCTTCTCGCCGCCCACCATGTCAGAACCCGCCCATGCGTGCTCGATGGTTCCGTCGCTGCCCAGAATGTGCTCGCCCAGTGCGTAGTGACGGTTACTGAAGGTGGATTCCCAGGTCCAAACCAGATCGTTGGGGAAATCCAGCGTGACCGCAATCGTATCCGGAACCTCGCGGCCGTCTTTTTCTGAAAATACACCACCCGACATGTAAGCTGCGGTAGGAAGCGGCAACTCGAGTGCGCTCATGATCCAGGCAACCTGATGCACCATGTTTTCAGTGGCATTACCCCCGGAGAATTCCCAGAACAGGCGCCAGTTGATGAGCCGGTAGGGATCAAATGCACGATCCGGCCGCCCATTCAAAAATGCGCTCCAATTGACGTTCTGCGAAGTACAATCCGCCGGCACCTTGCGTACCCACTGGCCCTGACTATGAGGAGTGTTGCGGCTCATCCATGAATTGACCTGGGTAACTTTTCCGGCAAGTCCGTCCTTGATCCATTGTTTGGCATCCGCCAAAGCGCCGGAACTCTCCCACTGCAATCCGATCTGGACTACGCGGCCGGACTGTTTGGCAGCCGCCAGACACTGGTCCGCTTCCGGAATCGACCAGGTCATGGTCTTTTCCGAATAAAGATCTTTGCCCGCGGCCAGCGTATCAAGGAAATGACGGGCGTGGGTGTGCAAGGGACTGGCTACGATGACCGCGTCGATATCTTTCAAATCGAGCAAGCGCCGGTGATCGTCAAAGGTCTGAATGTCCGGCACAACTTTTTTCGCTTCTTCGAAACGGCCGTGATAAACATCGGCAATAGCGACGACCTGCACATTGGGGACTGCTTTTGCTTCAGCGAGTAAATCCTGGCCACGATTGCCCACCCCGATCATTCCGACGCGCACCCGGTCATTCGCGCCCAGAACACTCGCGGGCGGGTATGCCAGAAAAGCGGCCGTCCCCAATGCAGTTTGTTTCAAGAATTCGCGTCTTGTGTTGTTGATCATGACTGCATCTCAGCTACAAAGCTCCTGCCGCCTGCAGCAATGTCCTCATCCCCACCCAACTCTGGCGCGAGGACTCTTCCGGTGTTCCGCCACCACCCCAATGAGTTTCCAGGCTGACCGCGAAGTGATAGCCATCGCGCTTAAGCGCACGAAACTGTCCTTCCCAGTCGACAATTCCCTTCCCCATGGCCGCCCATTCGGACTTGTTGTCCTTCCTCACCACATCTTTGCAGTGGCAGTGGCCAATCCGTTCCTTGGGCAGCAGATTGTAACCATCAGGATAAGCCTTCTCCCCGTTAGCCGCCGCATTGCCGGGATCCCAGTTCAGCATCAGGTAAGGGGATTGCACCGCGTTCAGCACCTTCGCAGCCTCCCCTCCGGTGCTGGTATTTAATCCGCCATCGTTTTCGAGAAGCAGAATTAACCCGTTCCTGCCGCACTTGTTGGCTGCATCGAGAAGGGTTTCATTGATGGCCGCGCGATGCGGCTCTGGATCTTTCAATCGCGAGAAGTCGAAGCAGCGCACGCGGTCGGTCTGAAAGGTTTTTGCCAGTTCGATGCTGCGCTCCAATACTTCGCCCTGCTGATCAAAAGTAAAGTCGGCGTTAAAATCCGCAGCTTGCGGTTGCTTAGCGCGAGGGTCGTCTTTCCACGGCACTTTGAAGAGAGGGCTGGCGATATCCGTGACGCGGAGATCGTATTTTTTGAGAATGCGCTGAGCCTCGGCAATTTCCTGCGCGTCAAGATTCACGATATTCTTCTTCCACATTCCACGCAGTTCGATCCAACGCATTCCGAATTCGCGAGAGGCCACTTCGCAGGAGCGGCCGAAATCCTGGGAAATCTCATCGTTGATGACCGAGACCCGGAAGGGAGACTGGATGGCGGGAGCATCGCCGGCCCGCACCGGCAAAGATGCAGCCAGAGAACCCGCGGCCGCTCCCATACCTGTCAGAAAATCACGCCTTGAGATTCGCATCTTTTCCCCACTCGCCGGCCTTCGCGTACTTCGCGGCTCTTCTTGGCGAACCTGCGGTGAAGCCTTCTTCCAAAAAACCCTCACACCGTCGCCTGCGCCGCTTCTTTCTTCAAACTGATGGTTGCGTTACTGATCAGCGGCTTAGCCCAGAAACCAACACTGAAAATGATTCCGAAGGTCACGTAGAGGAATGACACGCCGCTTCGCAACCCGAGGTGATCTCCGATCCGTCCGATGATCAGCGGCACAATCGCTCCCCCCATAATCGCGGTGCTTAAAATGCCGGAGAAGGAGCCGTGATATTCCGCCACCGAGTTGAGCGCCAGCGAAACCACGATGGGCCACATCACGGATACAAAGAGGCCGACGGTCGGAAAAGCCACAACGGATACATTTGCCGGGCCAAATAGCGCAACCGACAGGCAAGCCAGCGCGCACACCGAAGTTCCGATCAGCAGCTTGCGGCTGTCGATAATCTTCAGTAGTCCCATGCCGATCAAACAACCGATGGTTAGTAATCCCCAATACCAGGAAACCACCGAGGCCCCCGTGGTGTGGGGATCAAAGCCGTGATATTGAGAGAGGAATTCCGACATCCAGTCGGCGGTTCCCTGTTCACAGCCTACATAAGCAAACATGGCGACGAAGTACAGCCACACAATTGGCTTCTTCGCCAAGCTGGTATACATCTCCATGGAACCGGCACGCTCGTCATCGGTGTACTGCACCTTGGGAAATCTGGTGAACACAAGGACCACGATCATGAGAAAGGCGAAGACCGTAAAAATCCAGTAAATGGATGCCCAAGGTAGCCCGGGAGGGGTCAGCCCGGCCAGCGTGCTCAAGAAAAAGTTGGGTTGCGGCGTGGGCTTTCCGAGATTCAGAACCAGATAGGAATAGATTCGGGGGCTCAGAAATGAAGCACTGCAGAAGATAAATTGGGCAAAAGCCGAGTTGAAAGCGTAGTGCTCTTCCCCGCCGGACACGCGCAACAGGGGATTGATCGCCACCTGAAGCACCGCCATCCCTGCTCCGATGACGAAATAGGACACCATCGCCACACGATACTGGGGAAGCAGCGCAAAACTCAGTGATCCCAGAGTTGCGGCCAGAAAGGCCACAATCATCACCGGCTTTTCCCGGAAACGCTCCACCAGAAAACCGGCGGGAATCGACATCACCCCGTAAGCGATGAAGAAGGCAAAGGCCAGCAGGCCGGCGGCGGTCAGGCTCACGTGAAAGCTGCTGATAATGTCAGGCACGATCGGCCCAAGAATATTGGTCAGCAGTGACATTACGAAGAACGTCAGAAAGACGATGGCGACCATAGTGCGGTTTCTGGTCATAGGTTCGTAAACAGCAATCAGAATGCATGGGTCCTTCGAGGACTCGCGTCTTCTCAGGATGACAAATTAATAACGCTCTTCAGGCGAGGACTGCTTCTCTCTGCCCATAGCGGTGATGCCAAACCCGAGCCGCTCCAATGAGATTGGCCTCTTCGCCTAAAGAGGCCAACAGCAGTTCCGTCTTTTCGAACGGAACAAAGCGGCAACCCTGGCGAATCACTTTATGGATTTCATCGAGAAGCAAGTCAGCGCTCTTCATTACGCTTCCACCTAACACAATCGCGTCGGGCGTAAACAGGTTGATCAGATTGGCCAGGCCGAGCCCGAGATAGTAAGCCTCCCGCGTCACGGTCTTGCGCGCCAGGGGATCCCCGTCGCGGGCCAGCTGGCAGATTTGTTCTGCGCTGGGACTCGGGCCGGAGCTGAAATCTGGTGATCTCTGCTCCCGGAACCAGGCAGCCATCGCCGGCCCGGTGGCCAGCGCTTCCCAGCATCCGCGGAAGCCGCACGAACAAGCTGGTCCGGA
>Ga0335078_10013163_pt1 | contig 12258 bp, 12 predicted proteins | sample Lox_Sample_32_FD_206711 | JGI IMG/M metagenome (GOLD analysis project Ga0335078, IMG submission 206711) | Soil microbial communities from Loxahatchee National Wildlife Refuge, Florida, United States - Lox_Sample_3.2 | ecosystem: Environmental > Terrestrial > Soil > Wetlands | place: USA... | reverse complement strand
GCCGTCGCCGAGCACGCTCGGCGCGGTGCGCTCGGCGTCGCCGAAGAAGGGACGCGTGCTCAGCGCGCCAGCGCGCGCGCCCGCGCCGGCCCGCGAAGACGTCCTCGCCGAGCTCAGCGACGACGGCGTGACCGAGACGCGCTTGCCGCCGCGCGAGGCGCCCGATTGGGAGCTCGCGGGCGAGGCGCAGTCGTTCGGTCGCTTGCGCATGTTCGGTCCGAGCGACGCGCGCCGCGGCGAGCTCGTCGCCATCGCGATGGCGAGCGTGTACGTCGAAGCGCTCGGAACGCGTGTGCAAGTCGACGTCGCCGCCGCGATTCGCATCGCGCTCGAACGCACCAACATCGAGACGGCGCTCCCGCAGGGTCACGCGCTCGCCGTGACGCACGACGCGTACGACTATCTCTACGCCGCGGAGCTCCCGAGCGACGTCGCGTCCGACGGCGCGTTCCACTCGATGCCCGTCGCCGCGTGGGACGCGAAGACCATCTCGCGTCACGTCGCCGTCCCGCGCGAAGCGCAGCAAGTGTATCGCTTGCTCGAGATCGAGAGCCCGCTCGACGCGGCGCTCCTCGAAGGCCCGCTCGACGTCTACGAAGTCTCCGGCGACGACGACGACGCGACGTATCGAACGACCGCGCGCATGCCGGAGACGCCGCCGCGCGGGCGCGTCGAGATCGGCCTCGGCGTCGAGCCCGCGATCAAGATCGCGCGCGTCACGACGTTTCAAGAAGAGAGCGCGGGGTTGCTCGGCGGATCGCTCGCGCTCGTGCACCGCGTGAACGTCGAGCTTCGCAATTTGCTCCCGCGCGCGGTGACCGTCGAAGTCCGCGAGCGCGTGCCGATCGTGCGCAAGGACGACGCCGAAGTGAAGATCGAGGTCGGCTCCGTCGAGCCCGCGTGGGAAGCGTGGGATCAAGAGCAGACGCTCCGCGGCGGTCACCTCTGGAAGGTCGCGCTCGACTCCGGCGCAACGAAATCGCTCAGCGCGCGCTACACGATCAAGATCGCGTCGAAGCTCGAGCTCGTCGGCGGCAATCGGAGGGAGTCGTGATCGCGATCGCGCAGGTCACGGTGACCGAAGATCGCGCGCACGTGCGGCGCGCGGGCGCGGTCGATGTCGCGGCGGGCGTCACGCGGGTTCGCGTCGAAGACGTCGCGCCCGTCATCGTCGACAAGACGCTTCGCGTGCGCGCGTCGAACGGCGTGAGCGTCGGCGAAGCGCGCGTCGCGCGCCGCGTGATCACGACGGAGCCCGCCATCGCGCACGCCGCGCTCGTGAAGGAGCTCGAGGGAAAAATCGCGGCGATCGATCTCGCGCAGCTCGAAACCAAACGGCTCCAAGCGTCGCTCGCAGTCACGTCCGAAGCGCAACGTCGCGTGCTCGAGGAGCTCGCGGAGGACGCGGCGCGTGGCACGCTCGCGGACACGGCGGGCGCGCACCGCGCGGCGCAAGTCTTCGAAACGAACGAACGCGATACGCACGCGGCGATCGTGGAATCGCAAAGACGACGGCGCGATCTCGAGCGCGACGCGACGCGTTTGCGCGCGCGCCTCGCGCGCGAGGGCCACGAAGAACGACGCGTCGTCGCCGCGATCGAAATCACGCTGAGCGCGCCCGCGCCGGCCAAGTGCGATCTCGTCGTCGAATACATCGTGCCCGGCGCGTGCTGGAGGCCCCAGCACACCGCGACGCTCGACGCGTCGGGTGAGCTCGCTCTCGCGACCGACGCGTGCGTGTGGCAAAACACGGGCGAGGATTGGAGAGACGTCGTGCTCAAGCTCTCGACGGAGCGCCCGTCGCTCGGTCAGAAGCCACCCGCGCTCGACGACGATCTTCTCACCGCGCAACGCAAGAGCGACGTCGTGCGCGTCGAGATGCGCGACGAAGCGATTCAAAACACCGGTCTCGGCGGCGCGCCCGCCGCGCGCGTTCCGGGGATCGACGACGGCGGCGACGTGCGCGTGCTCGTCGCGAAAGGACGCGCGACCATCCCGAGCGACGGAGGTCCGCACCGGGTGCCGTGCGGCGCGTCGCGCGCGAAGTCGTCGTCGTCGCTCGTCGCGTACCCCGAGCTCGCGGAGGCCGTGCTCGTGCGCGCCGTGCAGACGAACGGCGGCGAGACGATCCTCGCCGGTCCCGTCGATCTCGTGCGCGCATCGGGATTCGTCGGTCGCACGAAGCTCCCGCTCATCGCGTCAGGCGAGCGCTTCGAGCTCGGCTTCGGACCCGATCCGCACGTGCGCGTGCGCCGCGAGATCGAGATCGTCGACGAGGAGCCCGGCATCTTGCCTTCGAATTGGATCGGCAGGTCCCACCGCGTGCGCGTGCACTTGTCCAACCTCGACACGAGCGCGCGAAAGATCGACGTGACCGAGCGCGTCCCGGTGTCCGAGATCGAGAAGGTGGAAGTGCACTTCGACGAGAAGAAGACGACGCCGCGCGCCGCGCCCGACGCGGACGGCTTCGTGAAGTGGAGCGTCGATCTCGCCGCGCGCGGACGCGCGACGTTGGAGCTGCGCTTCGTCGTCCGTCGTCACAAGGACGTGAGCGGGATTTGATCGCCCGTCAAAACGGATCGGACAGGCTCGGTTTCTTCGCGGAGATTCCGCCGTCCGGCAAGACGCGCTTCTTGTACGTGCCCGCCATGAACGAGCGAAGCACCGGCGCCATGTTCCACGCGTCGTTGTCGTCCCACTCGTCGGCGCTGATCGAGTCCGTGATCGCGAGCTTGTCGTCGAACTTGTAAAACCAAGGTTGGATCGGTTTGTCGAGGCCGAGCGCGGCGAGCTCGGAGGGGAACGCGTCGACGTCGACGCGCACGACGCGCACGCTGGTGAGCGCGCTCTGCAAGCGGTAGTTCGCGAACGCGCTCCACACTTCGTCGCACGCCTTGCATTGGCGCGATCCGGTGATGACGAGCATCTTCGCCGAGTCGCTCTTGGCGCTCGCGAGCTCGAGCGCGAGCTGCGTACGGAGCGATCCGCCGCCGCTCTTCACGTCGACGACCGTGACCAAGCCCGTGTACGCCGGCATCGGTTTGAGCGCGGTGGGCGTCGGCGGCGTGTAGACCGTCGCGGTGGGCGCGGTCGCGGTGTACGGCGCGTACGCGGTGTACGCGGGCGGCGTGTAGCTCGGCGTCGACGACGCGACCGCCGCGAAGATCGCGACGTAGAAAATGACGAGCCCGATGCTCGCGACGGTGCTCAAGATGCCCGTGATGATCCCGCCGAGCGCGAGCCCGTCGCCGCCGATCGTTCCGCCCGAGTTCTTGATGTCGCGACGCGCCATCACGCCGAGCACCACCGCGGGAATTCCCGTGAGCGCGCCGAAGCACGCGACGAGGCTCAAGATGCCGAGCACGAGCGACGCGATCGCTTTTCCGTCGTTCGACGGCGGCGCGACGAACATCGCCGGTGGCATTTGCGGCGGCGGATACGGCGGGTAGCCCTGGGAGGGCCCGCCGTAACCACCGCTCGGCTGTTGGGGATACTGCGCCATCGGTTCCTCTTATATCACTGGAGCGCGACGCCCGATTTCTCGAAGAACTCGCGCGCGACCGCGTTGTCGCCGTGCGCGAGCTCGTGCGGCGTCCCGCGCGCGACGATCTCGCCGTGAATGAGGAGGATCGCTTGGTGCGCGATGCGCATGCAGCTCGCGATGTCGTGCGAGATGACGAGGCTCGTCACGTTGAACTTCACGCGCATCTCGTCGATCATCTCGTCGACCACGCGGCTCGTGAGCGGATCGAGCCCGCTCGTCGGCTCGTCATAGACCAAAATCGGGGGTTCGAGCATGAGCGCGCGCGCGAGCCCGACGCGCTTGCGCATGCCGCCCGAGAGCTCGGCGGGATATTTGTCGACGACGTTCGGTTGGAGTCCGAGCAAGCGGAGTTTTTCTACGACGCGCGCTTCGATTTCCTTCCTCGAGAGCTTGGTGTGCTCGACGAGCGGGAACGCGACGTTCTCCATCACGGTGATCGAGTCGAGCAACGCAGCGTACTGGTAGACCATCCCGAATTTTCGTCGCACGCGGTTGAGCTCGCGCTCGGACATGCCGACGATGTCTTCGCCGTCGATGATGATGCGTCCGCTCGTCGGTTGCTCGAGCCCGACGATGTGGCGGAGGAGCGTCGTCTTTCCCGCGCCCGACCCTCCGACGATCACCGTCGTCTCGCCGCGGTAACACTTCATCGAAATGCCGCGCAGCACCTCTTCGTCGCCGTAGGTCTTGCGAACGTCCTCGAGGACGATGATCGCTTGCTCCATCTTCCGTGCCGGCTCGAAGTGTGTCACACCCTCCGTCATGACCCAAGAACAGCTCGACGCGATCTTGAAGCAGCTCTCGGCGAAGCTCGACAAAGACGGTTGGTGGGCGATGCCCGAAGGTGCGCTCCTGACGATTCACGTCGCGCACGACGGCGCGAGCTTGAGCGTTCCGCGCATCGAAGCGCTCCGCGCGGAAGGCGCGATCCTCACGACCCGAACGCACAAACGCGAGATGCATTGCGTGGTGCGCGACGACGTTTTCGCGCTCGCTTCGGACGGCGGCGGCGGCGAGAAGGGACGCCGGCCCGGGTTCGGATGACGTGCTGACCGCGATCGCGAAGGGCGCCGCGGCCGTTCCGTTCTCGGATTTGTCCGTGTTCGGCGACGCGCTCGGCGCGATCGTGGGCGGCGCGCTCGGCGTTCGACGCGCGCACGTCGAGGAGTCGATGGCGCGCGCGAACATCGCAGATCCCCGTGAAAACGCGCGCGCGATGTACGCGTCGCTCGGTCGGAGCGTGCTCGAGGTTTTGTGGATGGCCGGCGCGCCGCGCGATCTCCGCGAGCTCGTCGCGCTCGACGCGAGCGCGCGGCGCGTCTTGTCGGACGCGAAATCGCGCGGGGCGGTGCTCGCCGCGTCGCACACCGGCAACTGGGAGATCGCGTCGTGCTTCGTCGCGCAGACCCTCCCGCTGCTCGTCGTGACGAAACATTTGTCGGTCGGGTTCGTCGATCGATTTTGGCAAGCGTCGCGCGCGCGCTACGGCGTGACGACGATCGACTCGAGGGGCGCGTTCGCGGCGGCGAGCGAGCGCGTTCGATCCGGCGGAGCGGTCGCGATGATGATCGATCAAGTGCCGAACCGCGCGTCGCACGCGATGGCGCTTCCGTTCCTCGGCGCGAACGCGTTCGTCGATCGCGCACCGGCGACCGTCGCGGCGCGCACCGGCGCGCTCTTCGTCGTGCCCGCCGCGCGGCGCACCGCGAGCGGCGCGCAGGAGCTCGTCGTGCTCGACGCGATCGCGCCGCGCAAGTCGCGCGAATGGATCGACGAAGCCACCGCGCGCGCGAACGCGCTCCTCGATCGCTTCGTGCGCGAAAACCCGAGCCAGTGGCTCTGGATGCATCGGCGTTGGAAGGCGCCTTCTCCTTCACGTCGACGGCCGTCACTCGCGTAAGTCGATCGTCGGCTCCGCGTCGCCGTCTTCGGTGCTCGCCTTCGCGAGCCGCTCGACGAACGACCACGGGATCGCCTCCGGCCCATCGATCATTCCGTCCGTCGTGAGCGTGGGTCCTCCCGACACGATCAAGATGTCGTCGGGTCCGTCGGGCGGATTGCCGGTCCACTCGCCTCCGATCATCGCGCCGCGATCGTCGAGCGCGATCGTCGCGTCGTACCGCATCATGACCGGAACGAGCCCGACGCGCTCGTATCGCGACGCGTCGCGCGCGTCGGCGTGGTTCGCGCGCGACATCGGGAGCGTCGTCGAGCTCAGCGTGAGCGTCATGTCGACGTCGACGAGCTTCGCGATTTTTCCTCGAAGCGCGGGCGCCGTGGTTCGACCGTCGAAAGGGCGGGGATCTGCCGCGTGAACGCGCGCCCCGGCGACCGCGTAGTACTGCATCGCGATCGTCGGGAGCACGTCGACGAGGAACGTCTCGCGCGCGACGCCGATGCGATTGACGAGCGCGATGACGAGCACCGCGGGGTTCATCGCGCACGCGGCGACCGCGTCGAACGCGATCGTGTTGCACATCTCGCCGATCGGATATTGCGTGGTCGGTTTGTAGAACGCGACGGCGAGCAGCGTCTTCACGTCGTTCGGATGAAAGCGCACGTGCGTTCCATCCTTCGCGATCACGTCGACGACGCGGAACGGCTCCGGCTCTTCGATCGACGCCGCCGCGACGCCGTTGCAGCGGCCGTTCCAATACCGCGGCCGCGGCCTCCGGTTGTGCGTCACGGCGAGGGCTTGTCTCGCGATCGGAAAATCATAGCGACCGAACGCGAGATCGATCTTCTCGGCGGGCGAGAGGCGAAAGCGCTCGGCGTCGCTCATCGCGCGCGCGGCGGCCTCGGTGGGCACGTCGAATCCGAACATCGTGCGCCACGCGAGCTTCGCGGGGCCGTCCATCCAGCGCCCGCCCTCGCTGCCGAACCACACGGGAAAAAAATTCGACGACCACGGGACGAGCGACGGCGCGAGATCGCGGTCGAGGAGTCCGAGCGCGCGCATGTCGTCGAGACGCGTGACGAGCGCGCCGTTCGGCAATCCGTCTCGCGGAATGTCCGCCAGTTTGCCGGCGCGATCGGTGTCGATGGGCTCGAGAACGCGCGGCTTCGTCGGACGAAACTCGTCCGGCATGAACGTGCGGAGCAGCGCGAGCCCGACGACCCACGCGCCGCCCGCCATCAAGACTCGCCGCCTTCGATCCCGACGGGTGACGAGCGACACGACGAGCGCGATCGGAATGATCACGTACAAGCCTTCGTTCACGATCGTCAGCAGTCCCCAAGGGCCGAGCCACTCGTTCACGCCGACCGGGCACGACGCGACGAGCGCGAACGGGAAATGAAATCGCGCCGGCGTGACGGGCCAAAAAAACGCGACGCCGAGATCGCCCGCCGTCATCGCGTCCAAGATCCCGTGCGACGCGCCCGCGGCCGCGAGGAACGCGAAAACCCGCAGGAACTGCCGTCGAAAAAACGCGAACGCGAGGATCGCGGCGATCGCGATCGCGACGAAGATCGAGTGCGTCGCGCCGCGATGCCCGAGCACCTCGTGAGGGCGCACCTCGAACGCGACCGAAATGTAATCGAGGTCTTGCCACGTGGCGCACGCGATCGTCGCGACGAGGAGACGTCGATCGAGCTCTTTCGGGACGCGCGCTGCGCCTCGCGTCAGCGCGACTGCGGCGTGCGCGAACGCGGATGCCACGCGGCGAGCTTAGCGCATATCGATCGTAGGCAAGGGCGATGTGTCGTCCGTGCTCGCGCGCTCGAGCTCTTGAACGAACGACCACGGGATTTGATCCGCCGCGTCGATCGTCCCTTGCGCCGTGAGCGACGGGCTCGTCGCGACGAGCAGGATGTCGTCGGGTCCGTCCTTCTCGAACGCGGGCGGCTCGCCGGTCCACACGCCGCCGATGAGCGACCCGTCCTCCGCGAGCGCGAGCGTCGCCGCGTAACGCATCACGACCGGGACGAGCCCCACGCGCGCGTAGCGCGTCGCGTCGCTCGGATCGCGCACGTTCGCGCGCGCCATCGCGAGCGTCGTCGAGCTCAACGTGAGCTCGATGTCGACGTCGACGAGCTTCGCGATCTTTCCTTCGAGCGCCGGGTCGACGCGCGGCGCGCGCTTCGCCGCGGACGCGTCGAACGCGCGGGGATCTGCCGCGTGCACCCGCGCCGCGGCGACCGCGTAGTACTGCTTCGCGATCGTCGGGAGCGCGTCGATCAAAAATGATTTCTTCGCGATGCCGATCCGATCGAGCAGCGCGACGACGAGCACCGCGGGGTTCATGCTGCACACGGCGGGCGCGTCGAAGGCGATCGTGTCGCAGACTTCGCCGATGACCGCGGACGACTCCGGTTTGTAGTAGCTCGCCGCGAGCAGCGCCTTCACGTCGTTCGGATGAAAGCGCACGCGCGTTCCGTCCTTCGCGATCACCTCGACCACGCGAAACGGCTCGCGCTGCGCGAGCGACGCGGTCGCGACGCCGTTGCAGCGCCCGTTCCAATAACGCGGCTTCGGGTGAGCGTTGTGCGTGCGATCGAGCGCTTGCTTCGTCGCGGGAAAATCCCAACGACCGAGCGCGACGTCGAGCTTCTCGGTGGGCGAGAGGCGAAAGCGCTCGTCGTCGCCCATCGCGCGCACTTGCGCTTCGGTCGGAGGCGAAAATCCGAAGAGCGTGCGCCACACGAGCTTCGTCGAGCCGTCCATCCAGCGGCCGCCTTCGCTTCCGAACCACGACGGGAAAAAATTCGACGACCACGTCTCCGCGTCGGGTTCGAGCGTGACGTCGAACAAACCGAGCGCGCGGAGATCGTCGAAGCGCGCGATGAGCCTCCCGTCGGGCAGACCGTCTCGCGGAATGTCCGCGAGCTTGCCGGCGCGCTCGGTGTCGATGGGCGCGATGAGGCGCGGCTTCGTCGGGCGAAACTCGTCGGGCACGAACGCGCGGAGCGCGACGAGCGACACGATCCACGCGCCGCCTGCCATCGCGACGCGCCGCCTTCGATCGGGTCGCTCGACGAACGACACGACGAGCGCGATCGGAACGATCACGTACAAGACTTCGTTCGCGAGCGTGAGCAATCCCCAATACCCGAGGTACTCGTCGATCCCGACCGGACACGACGCGACGAGCGCGAAGGGGAAATGAAACCGCGCGGGCGTGAGCGGCCAGAAGAGCGCGACGCCGAGATCGCCCGCGGTCATCGCGTCGAGAAGTCCATGCGACGCGGCGACGGCCGCGAGGAACGCGAAAACCCGTAGGAACTGCCGCCGAAAAACGACGAGCGCGACGAGCGCGGCGAGCGCGACCGCGACGACGAGCGAGTGCGTCGCGCCGCGGTGCCCGAAGATTTCGTTCGGACGCACTTCGAACAGGAGCGAGGCGTAATCGGCGTCGGGCCAAATCGCGAGCAGCACCGTCGCGATCACGAGGCGTCGATCGAGCGCCTTCGGGACGCGCGCCGCGCCGCGCGCGAGGACCACCGCCGCGTGCGCGATCGCCGAAGCCATTCAGCGCACGTTCTTCTTGCGTCCAGCGAAGAACGCGTAGAGAAAAAACGGCGAGAACAAGATCGTCTCGAAGAGCATCACGAACATTCCGTGCGGCGAGAGCAAGCGGAGCCCGATCGGCGCGACCGGAATGAAGCGCAGCGGCGCCCAAAAGCGCACCTGCGAGATCGGCCAGAGGAGCGCGACGCCGAGCCCGCCGCCGTACGTCATCGTGTCCAAAATCCCGTGGCTCGCGGCGACGCCTGCCGCGAAGAGCGACGTGCGAAGGAGCGGAAGCCGTTTTTTCATCGCGTAGAGATACGCGCCGAGCCCGAGGATGGCGGCGAACGCGAGCGAGTGCGTCGCGCCGCGGTGACCCCACGGATCGCCGTAACGAACGCCGAACGCGAAGCCGATCACGTCCACGTCCGGCCACAACGAGATCACGCTCAGCGCGACCATCGCCTTCTTCGCGAGCGCGCGATCCTCCGAATAAGCTCGGCCGCACGCCATGCCGACGGCAAGATGGCCGATGCTCGCCATGAACGTGCAGAGTCTAGTATGGAGGTGGCCATGAAGTCTCTCGTCATCGCGGGCCGCGAGTATCCGAGCCGACTCATCGTCGGCACCGGCAAGTACAAGAGCACCGACGAGACGGAGCGCGCGATCGACGCGTCGGGCGCAGCGATCGTCACCGTCGCGATCCGCCGCGTCGCTCTCGACGATCGATCCTCGGGCTCCTTGATGAGCCTGCTCACGCGAAAGAAAACCTGGACCATCCTGCCGAACACAGCGGGTTGTTTCAGCGCGGACGAAGCGGTGCGCACGCTGCGTCTCGCGCGCGAGCTCGGCATCGCGTCCATCGTGAAGCTCGAGGTCATCGGCGACCAAGAGACGCTCTACCCGGACAACGAGCAGACGCTCGAGGCGGCGAAGCTCCTCGTCAAGGAGGGGTTCACGGTGCTTCCGTACTGCATCGACGATCCGATCGTGTGCCGCAAGCTCGAAGACATCGGGTGCTCCGCCGTGATGCCGCTCGCCGCGCCCATCGGCAGCGGTCTCGGCATTCGCAACCCGCACAACCTCGAGATCATCTTGGAGCGCGCGAAGGTTCCGGTGATCGTCGACGCGGGCGTCGGCACCGCGAGCGACGCGGCGATCGCGATGGAGCTCGGGTGCGACGGCGTCCTCATGAACACCGCGATCGCGCACGCGAAGGATCCCGTGATGATGGCGGAGGCGATGCGCGAGGCGGTGATCGCCGGCCGCAAAGCGTTCCTCGCGGGGCGCATGCCGAAGTCGCGCTACGCGAACGCATCGAGCCCCACGAAGGGCCTCATCGAGTGACGCGTTACGCCGTGTCCTTGAGCATCGCGCTCGCCGCGGTGCAGGCCCCCGTGCAATGCAGTCACGATCCCGATCCGTCGGAGCGCATCGAGGACACGGCGGGCGACGCGCTCTGGGATCTCGCGAACGACTTCGACGCGCGCGGCGATCACGACGCCGCGCGCACGACGCTCGAACGGCTCGTGACGCGCTACCCGAGCAGTCGTCACGCGAGCGCCGCGAAGGAGCTCCTCGACGGTGGAACGTGGACGCACGAGACGGACGCCGCGCGTTGACGCTCACGCTGATCACCGATCCGCGCTACGGCGACGCGCGCATCGTGTCCGTCGCGCGCGCGTGCGCGCACCTCGCGGGCTTCGCGGTGCAACTGCGCGATCGCACCGACCGCACCGACGACGAGCTCATGCCGCTCGCGATGGAGCTCCGCGCGATCGCGAAGACGCTCGTCGTGAACCGCCGCTTCGAGCTCGCGCGCCGCGTGCGCGCCGACGGGGTCCACGCGCCCGCCGCCGAGCTCGATCGCGCGCGCGATTTCGATCTGCGCAGCGCGCCGGTGCACACGGACGACGATTTGCAGCACGCAACCATTGCGACGTGCCTCGTCGTGAGCCCGATCTTCGAAGTCCCAGGAAAGGGTCCGCCGCGCGGCGTCGCGGCGATTCGCGCGGCGCGCGCGCTCGAGCCGAACAAAATCATCGTCGCGCTCGGCGGCATCGACGCGCGCAACGCGCGCGCCGCGCGCGACGCGGGCGCGGACGGCGTCGCGGTGATGCGCGCGCTCCTCGACGCGAAGGATCCCGCCGAGGTCGCGCAACGCCTCCTGGTTTGATATCAAGGAACGCATGTCGAGCTACGACGAGATGCTCCGAGTGACGATCGAGATCCTCTCGAAGCACGTCGATCTCGATCGTCCGATCACGCCGAAGGATCACATCCTGAACGATCTCGGCCTCGACTCGCTCGGCGTGATGGAAGTCGTGGCCGACATCGAGGATCGCTTCGAAGTGCAGATCCCGCAGGACATGCTCTCGACGATGTCGACGGTGGACGACGTGGTCAAAGCGCTCGCGAAGCTTCGCGATCCGAAGAGCTGATCGCTCACGGGATGCGCTGCGGAGTCGGGACGGTCGCGCCGCTCCGCACCGCCGCGGCGACGATCGCGGAGAGCGCTTCGTCCGCGCGCTGACACGCGAGCGTCACGTCGCCGCTCGTCGCGCCTTTGCATTCCTTGCCGCGCTTGTCGACCGCGGCCTTCACTTGATCATTCTCGTAGAGCGCGTCTTTCGTCGTGGGCGCGAGGAATCGCCACGTGATCGGCGCGGACTTCGGCGACGGCGGCTTGCGCATCGTGATTTCGTCTTCGCCGAGCGTGTAGCAGTTGCCGTCCCAACGCATCACGAGATACCCGCCGCTCCCGCTCACTTGCATCCCGCCGGTGTTCCCGGATCGTTTGCGCAGGATCAACACCTCTTCGTCGAACTTCAGCTTCGCGCGCGCGGACGCGCCGCCCTCCGCGTTCCATCCATCGACGTCGCCGCGAAGGTAGGCGTGTGAAAACGGCATGGACTTCGACATGAGGATCAGCGCGACGTCCGGGTACGACGCGTCGCAGAGTCGCTTGACGAAAATCGGATCGGGCACGCACGGATCGTTTCCGTTCGCGCACCCGCCGGGGATGACGTGCGGAGGGTCTGCGCTCGCCGTCGGCGTAGCGCTCGCTTCGGGCGTCGCGCTCGAAGGCGCGCTCGTCGTGCTGGGATCTGCTGGTTTTTCGGTGGATCCGCCGCATGCCGCGCAAAGAAAAAACACGAAAGGCGCCGTCTTCATCGGCGACGACTTTCGCAGCGCGCGCTCACTGACGCAAGAGGACCGTCGACGTTGGACCACCGGCGCTTCCGTCGCGACGATGTCCATAATC
>Ga0335078_10013162_pt1 | contig 12260 bp, 10 predicted proteins | sample Lox_Sample_32_FD_206711 | JGI IMG/M metagenome (GOLD analysis project Ga0335078, IMG submission 206711) | Soil microbial communities from Loxahatchee National Wildlife Refuge, Florida, United States - Lox_Sample_3.2 | ecosystem: Environmental > Terrestrial > Soil > Wetlands | place: USA... | reverse complement strand
CGGCTATTCAGAAGCCGCTAGATTATCTTATAGCTATAAAATGTCGCTGCCATCGTTCCGTTAAGTTATAGGCGATTTCGGGTCACACATGGCGCTCTGGCCCGTCCCGATGCCATTCATCGCTCCTGGGTCAATTCTGCGCGCTCCAGAGGGCATGCTACGAAGCAGTCAAAACTCCATTCCGGCATGAAGATTTCTCTTCCGCACGAATTATCAATCAGTTAGGGAAGCCCGTGTTGCAACCAAGTGGTTTAGCTTTCCATCTAACTTGATGAGGCATTCATGAAAACATTTCTTGTCATCCTGACGACGATCAGTCTTCTGGGCGCGGTGGCTCTGGCGACAGATCACATCCCTCCGCTTCCCAAAATCCTCAACAACGCCCGTTACGTCTATGTGACCGCTTACGATGGCGACCAGTTCGATCGCAACCTGTTGCCCGAAGACCGGCAAGCCATCGCGTCCGTGCAGGAAGCGATCGAGAAGTCAGGCAAATTTATTCTGGTCTACCAGCCTGGGCAGGCGGATATCGTGCTCATGGTGCAGAGCCGTCCAACCGAGGATGTGCTTGCCGTTTACGACGCCCACGGCTGGCCGCGCAACCAATATCTGTGGCGCGTAATGGGGCCTGGGGGATTGCAGCAAGGCGAGACGCCTTTCGTGGCCCAGTTCTTGCAGGCGTTCGAGAAGGCGGCTGGCAAAACTCCTTAACCGCGCGATTTAGCCGCCAAATCCTCGGGCAAACTCGATCAAGCTCCGCACCGCGATCCCTGACGGTCCCTTCGCGATCCACGGCTTTTGATCCTCCATCCAGGCCGTACCGGCGATATCGAGATGGATCCAGGGCGTCTCTTCAGCAAACTCTTTTAGAAACATCGCGGCCGTAATCGCGCCGCCCCAGCGCCCGCCGGTGTTCATGATGTCGGCGATGTTCGACTTAATCTGCTCTTTGTATTCATCATCCAGCGGCAGGCGCCACATTTTTTCGCCTTCTTTAGAGAGCGCCTTGGCAAACCGCTCGTACATGGCATCATCGTTGGCGAAGATTCCGGCATTCGCATAGCCCAGAGCAACAACCACCGCTCCGGTAAGAGTCGCCGCGTCCACCAGATGCGTACAGCCAAGCTGCCGGGCGTAACTCAATCCATCGGCCAGAACCAAACGCCCCTCAGCATCCGTGTTGATGATCTCAATCGTCTTGCCCGACATCGCGGTCTGAATGTCTCCCGGCTTCTGGGCTTTGCCGGAAGGCATGTTTTCCGTGGCGCAGACGATGCCGATCACTTTGATTTTCGGCTTCAGCAGCGCAATGCCGCGCATCACCCCGATCATGGTTGCGCCGCCCGCCATGTCGTATTTCATTTTCTCCATGCCGTCGGCGGGTTTGATGGAAATGCCGCCCGTGTCGAACGTAATGCCTTTGCCGACCAAGCCGAGCACTGGCTTTTCTGGCGCGCCGGCCGGCTCGTAGCGCATCACGATCAAAGCCGGCGGTTCGTCCGAGCCTTGCGCCACACCCCAGAACGCGCCCATTTTCAATTCTTTGATCTTGTCTGCGCCGTACACTTCGCATTTCAGCCCCACTTCCTGCGACATCTTCTTCGCGTGGTCAGCCAGGATCGTCGGCGTCATGCGATTGCTCGGCTCATTCACCAACTGACGCACAAAGTTCTGCGATTCGCCGCGAATACGGGCTTCATTCACCGCTTTCTGCAACGCCGCCTGATCTCCACGGGCAATAATCGTCAGCGAATCGATCTTCTGATCTTTGCGATCGCTCTGGTAAGTGTTCGAGTCAAAGTTTCCGATGAAGGCCCCTTCCACAATGGCCGCGACCGCTTCGTCAGCGGGTACTTCTTTTTCCGGCGCGAGAAAGGCCAAGCTGCGCAAACTCTTCGACTTCAGCGTTCGCACCGCCGCGCCTGCCAGCTTGCGCAAGTCGGAGGCGGTGAATTTCCGCACGTGCCCGCCGCCGATCAACAGCAAACGCCTGGCCTTCAATTTGCGGGGATTATGCAGCAACGTGATTTCCAGGCTCTTGCCCGTAACTTCTCCGCTGGCAATCACATCGGCGGCCGCTTGCTCGATCGCCGCATCGGTCGAGGCGACGAACGCGTTGACCTTGTCTTTCTCGCCGCCGTCGAGCACGATCACGGCGAGACACTCAGTTTCCACATCTGCAGGAGTGGCAAAAGAAAGATTGATATTCATGGTTAGGATTTCAGTATCGTCGGGAATGTAGGGAGAACGCAACTACGCGTACGCTGAAGTGGCGTCTTAAGTTCACCACCACAGAGGACACGAAGTGTAGCGCCGGGCCTTTGAACCGGTCCGCACGGGTGCCTACACACTGTGAGGCTAATGCCGGAATTTACCGGACTGCCGGCATTGCTGAGGAACTTTTCTATCGCGGCTATGCCATCGAACGGTTGCAGGCGGTAGGATTGGGTAAGTCCGCGGCGGCGATCTTACCCCTATTACTTTTTTGCCGCAGCGCATTACACCGGAGGCGCTGCAAATATCCTGATCGCGCTGGTGGTGGGCGGAATTTTGACCGGCTTTTATCTTTGGCGGCGCGATCTGGCCGCCAACATCATCGCCCACAGACTGGCGGATCTGGCCGCCAATGCACTGGGCGTCTGAGGAAGTGAACGTTTATTAGAGAATAGGCGGAAGGACTAGTCCCTCGATGCGCGAAGTTTTCTATGCAATCCTTGTGTTTCTTGCCGGGGCAGCCGGGGCTCGTGCCCAATCGCCGTCTTCGGCAGATCGATCTCAGCGGTTGCGTTTGCCGCTCAGCAGATTTTACGACGTGCCCAATCCTATGCCGCCGGCTAGACCCGGTGAACTCATCCGTTCCGAGACAAGTGATCAGTACGACGTGCCGTATGACATGTCGGCGTTGCGCATTCTCTACCATTCGCGTTCTGCTCAGGGGGAGGATGTGGCAGTCTCGGGAGTTGTGTTGTTCCCAGGCGGGACACCACCTGCCGGCGGCTGGCCGATCATCGCGTGGGCACACGACTTCGGCGGCTCAGCCCGGGCGTGCGCTCCGTCCCTGGTGCGAAATCTGAATGCCGGACCCCTGCTTACCATGTACGTCGGCCTCGGGTACGCAATTGTGGCTTCCGACTACGCGGGATTGGGCACGGAATTTCCCAACGCCGCGCTGGACATGCGCTCCAACGCTCTGGATGTCATCTACTCCGTTCCTGCCGCTCGAACTGCGGTCCCGCATCTCGGTGCTCGATGGATCGCGGCAGGGTACGGGCAAGGGGGTCTGGCGGTCGTCGGTGTCGCCGAGGCGGAAAATAAGATGAAAGACCGGAATTATCTGGGCGGGATGGCCATTTCGGGAGTTGGCGATGCTGCTGAGCTCTTTGAGCGGCTGGCTCGAACCGCAAGCTATCCCATGCCGGCGATCTTGGCCCAGGGAATCAAGAGCATCTTTCCCCATTTTCAAGCGGAAGAGATTCTCACGCCAAAAGCGATGCCGATTTATCGCGGCATCGGCGATATCTGTTCCCCGCCGGGAATCCCGTCGGGCGAAATGTTGAAGCCAGGATCGGAAAACAATCGCTTCGTCAAAGATTTCTTCACCCGCAACACGCCGGGAGAGAAGCCAGCCTTCAGTCCGCTGTTCATCATTAGCGGTGATGCGGACCCAATTGCGCCGTCGAGCCTGGCGGCAGGAACGGTCGCGCGCATGTGCAAGCGAGGTGACCGCGTTCTCTTCCGCAAGTATCCCGAACTCGATGCCAGCGCCGTTATGGGCAATTCAGTCAGCGAGCAGATCAGTTGGATCCGTGCGCGCTTCACTGGCCGTCCCGCGCCAAGCAGCTGCCCATAGCGTCGAAGCGTGTTTTTCTTGCGATTTTGTTCGTGTGCGTTCTGCCACGCTGTGTCCCGGCGGAGACAGATCATCCATCCTCGCAGGCCAATAACTGGCGTGTTATCAGGCATTCCTCGCGTGGTCGCCGTCGTGCCCTCCGATTCTACGCAAGTCAAAACGGGAGGCGGTTATGGGACAACTGGGTTGGTCGAATGGCAGGGAAAGGCAATCGAACTACGAATCCGGCGGAAGCCGCAAGAGCTGGTGGAGCGACCACGTGCCAGAGGTGGTCGCAGGCAGCGTGTTGCTGGGGTTTGTTCTGGTCGTGATCAGTTGCTCGAAGTTCGGAGAAAAGAACAAGGCGGCCGCGATCAGCGCGCCGAGCGTACCGGCGGCAATGCCGGCGGCGCTTCCTATCGCGAATTCTCCGGCGGCAGAGACGAAGCCGGAGGCGAAAAAGCCGAGAAAGCATCGCCCGACGACGGCAACTTACGTGAATCCCGACTACGGAGTTTCGCTGACGTTTCCGCGGAAGTACAAACTGCTGGTCGGCGAAGAGGCGCGGCTGAAGTGGAATGACCTCGGCCCGGTGGAAACGGATTTTGCCAACTCCGGTGGCATGACGCTGGCCGCCATCGAGTTGCCCACGGATCTGTTTCCTGACACCGATTTGAACTCGGCGTTCATCAACGTGAGCGTCAAGACGGGACTGACGAACGAGCAGTGCGCAAAATTCGCCTTCCCCGGTGAAGCCACAGCGCCGGCTTCTCCGAAAAAGATTATCGGCTCCAACGAATTCGTACAAGCGACCGAGTTCAACGAGCAGGCCACGGCGCAGGCGGAAGCCAAGTACTACCACCTCTTCCAGAATGGAGCCTGCTACGAATTTGGCCTCGGCGTTGGAACCACGGGCGATGACTCCGATCCGAAAATTGCGCAGGTGGACCGCGAGCAGGTTTTCGACCGGCTGGAGAAAATTCTTGAGACGGTGAAGATCAAGCCTGCCAACGTTCCTGCGACGGAAGGGCCGGTTGAGACGCAAGTGCCGGCTCAAAAGGTGAGTCCGGCGGAAACTCTGGCTCCCGGCTCGCAACTCTGAGGCGTGGCCGAGATTTCACCGGCCGGCGTGGAAATCTCGGACGAATGGCACGGCAGCCGCGAACCAGCCGGCTGCCGTGCTTCTTATCTGCGTTTTCTTTCGTGAAGAAAAAAATCGAACCACGGAGGAAACAGGCTTCCACAGAGGAGAGGGACGGCCGTTACGTTTATTTCTTTCGTGTTGGCGAATGCCCGCGATGATTGGCGCGGCCGGGAAGAATCGTGGACCGTTGCGTCCGCCGATCTTAGCCGGCTAAAGCACGACAATCGTAATTCCCAAATTCTTCCGACCCAAATCCCGGTCTTCCTTGAGTTCCGGCCGAGTTTTGAGCAGTTTCCACGTGCGTTCGTCCGAGATCGACCAATCTTCCCCGAAGATGCAGGCGCGAATCTCGCCGTCATGGCTCTTCTCCATCAAACGCCGCTGCACGGCAATGCGGATATCTCCGCCCGCGCCGGAAGAGCCATAGCCGTGAATCAGTTTCAAAATTCTGTGGCCCTCCCGCCGTGCGGCGGCCAGCTCGTAATCAAGCCGGCCTAAGGCTTGGTGCACGGTCGGCATTCCGGCCTCGAGGCTCGCCAAGCGAAGTCCTGGCTTTTTCCGCCCGTGGCGTGACTTCATACCGCGCCCATCCGGATTCCCGTTACCTGCTTTTGCGGCCTCGAGTTATCGCTTCTCGAGCTTCTTTGTCGGCAGTTCTGCGGCGCTCGGTTTCGCGCTTGTCCCAGAGCTGCTTGCCTTTGGCTAAAGCCAGCTCCACTTTCACCCGGCCATTCTTGAAATACATCCTCAGGGGAATCAGAGTGAGGCCTTTTTGTTGGGTCTTGCCGATGAGTTTGCGGAGTTCTTCCCGATGCACCAATAACTTGCGGGTGCGCAAGGCGGCATGATTCGAATAGCTGCCATGCTCGTAAGGACTGATATGGGCGTTCAGCAGCCAGAGTTCACCGTCTTTAATTAGACCATAGGCGTCCTTCAAGTTGGCGCGCCCGCCACGGATCGATTTGACCTCAGTTCCGGTCAACACAACGCCAGCCTCAAATTTTTCCAGCAAGAAATAGTTGTGCGAAGCGATCCTATTGACAGCGGCATCGCGCTGACCTGAGGCAGTGGGATCGCGGCGGGGGTTCTTTTCTGGATTGGACTTGGTTTGGTGTGTGGTTGGGCGGGGCATGGCGCGCTTATCCTAACTGTAGAGAATAGCGCGTATCCGGAAAGAACCCCATTATCAGAAAGCAGTTCTCAGCTCTCAGAGCCAGGAAAGAGGCTAGAACCAACGGTGATAACTGCTACCAGACCAGTAACTTCGGATGGCTTTCGAGCGATGCTATAATCCGTTGACGTCTTCTCCGGCGAAAATCGAAAGCCCGTCCCCAGGGTTTCGGCGAACCCATCGGAGCAGACTGCCTGCGAGGAAACCGGTAATGAAACGTCTGCTTTACCTGGGAACGCTTGCGCTATTTGCCTTGGCGGGGACCGTCCTGCTCACTGCCGAATCGGCCAAGTCATTGTATAACAAGGGGAAAGACGCCGAAGCCCGGCAGAACTTCGAGTTAGCCTACGATTTCTACAAGCAAGCCTACGACAAGAACCCAAAAGAGTTATTCTATCGCACGGCCTATGAACGGCTGCGTTTTTTGGCAGGGGCGTCGCACGTCCACCGGGGGCAATTGCTGCGCGAGGCGGGCAAGTTGCAGGAGGCGCTGGCGGAGTTTCAAAAAGCGGTGGAAATTGATTCTTCCAGCTTCATCGCGCAACAAGAATTAAAGCGCACGCAGGAGATGATTCAGCAAGCCAACGGTCCGTCCGCACCGCGCACCATGGCTCCCCCTCCCACGGAGCTGGAGAAACGGGCAGAGCTGGCCCGGGGCCCGGTCATGCTGGCCCCGATCTCCAACGTTCCGATCACCCTCAAACTGACCGAAGACACAAAGGTGATCTACGAGACGGTAGGGAAACTGGCCGGGATCAACGTGTTGTTCGACCCAGACTATACCTCGCGTCGCATCAAGATCGAACTCAACGGTGTGACCTTGGAAGAAGCGCTTGAAATCATTGCCCTGGAGTCGAAGACTTTTTGGCGTCCCGTGACTCCCAACACGATATTTGTCGCACAGGACAACCCGAACAAACGAAAAGAGATTGAACAGAGCGTAGTCAAAACCTTTTATCTGACCAACCTTTCTCAACCCCCCGAGATTCAGGACGTGGTCAACGCGCTGCGCCAGATTCTGGAAATCCAGAAGATTCAGCAGTTGCAATCGCAGGGCGCCATCATTGTGCGGGGAACACCGGACCAGATCGCTTTAGCGGAGAAACTGGTCGGCGATTTGGATCGGGCGAGGCCCGAGGTCGTCGTAGACATCGCCATCATGCAGGTCAGCAAGGACAAGGCTTATACAGTAGGAGTCAGCCCCCCCACCAGCGCTACGGTGGCCCTGCAAAACAACCTCAACACTACGACCACCAGTACGACGACCACCACAGCCAGCACGGTTTCGAACACGGGCGGCACTCCCAACCAGATCAACCTCAACAGCCTGGCCAACCTCAACGCTACTGATTTTGTGGTAACGATTCCTTCTGCCAATCTCAGCGCTCTGGTCAGCGATAGTCACACCAAGATCATCCAGAACCCGCAGATCAGGTCTGTGGATGGTCAGAAAGCTTCGTTGAAGATCGGTGAAAGACTGCCGGTGGCGACGGGATCGTTTCAGCCGGGAATCGGAGGGGTTGGCATCAATCCGCTAGTCAACACCCAGTTTCAATATCTCGATGTCGGCGTGAACATCGATATTACCCCTCACGTCCATGGTAACCGCGAGGTGTCGCTCAAGGTCACAATGGATGTTTCCTCGCAGACCGGAACCTCGAACATCGGAGGGATCAGCCAGCCGATCATCGGCCAGCGCAAAATTGAGCACGAGATCACCCTGAAGGAGGGTGAGGTAAGCCTTCTCGGCGGCATGCTGGAAAATCAGCAAACCAAATCTTTGTCGGGAATCCCGGGACTGGCCTCAATTCCCCTCTTGAAGTACCTGTTTTCCCAGACCCAGACTGACAACAGCGAAAACGAAATTGTTTTCGCCCTGATTCCGCATATCGTGCGCGGGGTCGATCTTACCGAATTGAATCAGCGCGAACTGGAAGTGGGAACGGGCAACGCGATTTCGCTGCATACGATGAGCAGACCGCCGGCGGCGTCGGGCCCGGCGGCGGACGGTCCGGCCCCAGCCGCGCCGCAGGCGGCGCCCGCGGCGCCGGTTCAACCTGCAAGTTTCGCCTTCGATCCGGCTAGTATTACGCAGCCGGCCGGTTCGACCTTTGTGGTGAATGTGACGCTGACAGGCGGACAGAACGTGTATTCGGTTCCCTTGCAGATCAGCTACGATCCAAAAGTTTTGCAGATGGCGAACGTTTCCAACGGCGGGTTCCTTTCGCAGGATGGGCAAGCGGTCGCCCTGGTGCATCGCGTGGATGAACAAACCGGCACCATTCAGGTGACGGCCACACGGCCTCCGGGCGCAAGCGGAATCTCCGGATCCGGCGTAGCGATCACGTTGACTTTCGTCGCCAAAGCGAGCGGGCATTCGACGCTGAGCATCGTTCGGGGCGGGGCCACCGATCCCAGCATGCAGCGCATGCCGGTGACGGGCGCAACCGCCTCGGTGACAGTGCAGTGATCGAATCACACGAAAGTGTTGGCTGATGGCTTGAAGTCTGGCAAACCTCCCGCCGATAATATCTATATGCAGTGCGCAGTAAACAACGGTCTTTGCAGAGAAAATCGGAGTGGCGCGCTTCGCCCGGGCGGTTCCTGCGGCTTCACTCTGATTGAATTGATCGTGGCTACGGCCATCCTGGTGATTCTTACCGGGCTGGCCATACCCATGGCGCGCGTGACCATCAAGCGCCAGCGCGAGCGAGACCTGCGCCATGCCTTGTGGGAGATGCGGGACGCGATCGACCGTTACAAGGATTTAGCGGACCAGAACAAATTCCAGACCAAAGTGGACACGCAGGGATATCCTCCCGATCTGCAAACACTGGTGGATGGCGTAGATGTCGGCGGCAAGAAGATACGTTTTTTGCGCCGCATTCCGACCGACCCCATGACGGGAAACACAGATTGGGGATTGCGCTCCATGCAGGATGATCCCGATTCGGACTCCTGGGGCGAACAGAACGTCTTCGACGTTTACACCAAGTCGCAAGACGTCGGGCTCGACGGAACCAAGTACAGGGACTGGTAAATGCTGGGCCGAAAGCAGAGCCGCGGGTTTACTTTGATGGAGCTGATGATTGTCATCAGCCTCATGCTGATCCTGCTTGCCATCTCCATTCCCGCCTATAATCGATCGATCCTGCAGGCCAAAGAGGCAGTGCTGAAGCAGGACTTGTTCCAGCTGCGCTCACTCATTTCTCAGTACACCCTCGACAAGCAAAAAGCGCCGCAGGCCCTGGAAGACCTGGTCACGGCTGGATACCTCAAGCAGATTCCCAAAGATCCCATGACCGGCGAAGCCAACTGGACGGTGGAACAGGAAGACACGCTGATGTCGCCGGATCAAACCGATCCCGGCATTGATGACGTGCACAGCGCCTCAAATCTGATCGGCAGCGATGGCACGGCGTACAGCAGTTGGTAGTTTATGGCGGCAAACCTGTGCGGCGGACGAGATCTGCAAACCTGGGGTCGGAACGCAGCGGATCCAGCCCGGGCGTGACTTTCAACGACCCGGTGAAGGGAAGTTTCTCCGCGTAACCCTTTTCCAGCCAGATGAAGGCCTGATCCTTCTCGCCGAGCGCGACAAATGCCAGGGCAACCGCTGACGGATTAACATACTCCCGCTGAGATATCTGCAGCACTTGAGTCAGCATTTTGCGGGCCTCCGTCTGGCTTCCCGACCTGGCCTTCAGAAATGCCGCTTCGGCGAGGTGGCGATTTCGGCCGAGCAGTGGCTCTGCTTTATCCAACTCGGTAAACGCCTCGGAATACATTCCCTTCTCCGTGTAAGCGTAAAACAGCCAATAGTGCGCCAGGCTGAAATTGGAATCCAATTCCAGGGCCTTCTTCAGTTGCGCAATGGCATCGTCGTAGCGGCGTGCAAGAATCAGTCCTTTTCCCAGGTCGGTAGCGATGATCGGCGAAAGCGGGTCCAGTTGTTGTGCTTTGCTGATTTCTGCTAGCGCTTGATCCATTTTGCCCATTTCCTCGAGGTAAGCATCGCCATACCAGTGGTGAGCAGTCGCGTAATTCGGATTCAACTCGAGGGCGCGTTCGTAACGTCTTCTGGACTCTTCCCAGTTCCAATCGAAATAGGGAGCGAGAATGGCCAGCGAGGTGTGGGCCTCAGCCAGCGTGTCGTCGAGGTAGGCGGCCTTTTCTGCGGCGGCCTTGGCATTCTGCAAGGCCAGTGGTGGAGGCGCCGGGGCGTAGCCGAATAACAGAACATAAGAATCGGCCAGGCCGGCGTAGGCTTCCGCATAGTTTGGATCTTTCGCGGTCGCCTGCTGGAAGTATTCGACGGCTTTGTTCAGCCCGGCCTCATCCCGTTTGTTCCAGAAGTAGCGGCCCTTAAGATAGAGCTCGTGAACCTCGCGGCTTACCGCCCGTCTCTCCGATAAACGAGCCTGCTGTGGCCCGCTCAGTTCAAGCTTCAGTTCGTTCGCGATGTCCCGGGCAGCGGCAGCCTGCAATTCCAAAACATCATTTACATTGCGATCGTACGCCGCCGCCCACAGGTGCTGGTCGCGCGGCGCGTAGATGAGCTGCACCCGGATGCGCACCCGATCGCCCGAGCGCGACACACTTCCTTCCACAATGCCGTCCACGTTCAACTCGCGTGCGATCTGCGGCACCGACTTGCGAGTGCCGGCGTATTGCATGGTCGAAGTGCGAGAGATGACACGCAACTTCGAGAGTTGGGCGAGATTGGTGATGAGTTCGTCCGTCATACCCTCGGCAAAATATTCCTGGCCGGGATCGCCAGAGAGATTTTCCAAAGGTAGAACCGCCAGAGACCGAATGGCAGTGGAAACCGCGGGTTCGGGAGAAGCGCCTTTGTGACGTAGGGCCCACCATCCAACGGCCGACGCCAGTACGGCTAGTACCGCCGGCAGTGCATACAGAAGAAGCCGCGGAATTTTCCGGCCATCTTCCAGGACTGCAGACTGGATGACGGGTTTCGTCGGTGGGACGACTTGCAACGATGGAGACGGGGCCAGCGCGTTCGGGGCAGAAATTTCCGCAGAGGTTTCTACGCTGCAAATGAAGCGGTACCCTATGCGGGGAATAGTTTCGATGTAGCGGGGTTTCTCCGCCTGGTCACAGAGCGCGGCGCGGATCTGGTTGATGCAGAAATTGATTGCGCGGTCGAAATCCACGAAGGTCGAATCGCCCCACAAATGGCTTTGAATCTCTTCCCGCGTGACCACTTGTCCGGCGCGGCTGGCGAGAAGTAGCAAGACGCGAAACGGCTGAGGCTGGAGTTTAAGAGGAATTCCAGACCTGAGAAGTTTTCCGGCGGAGGGGTCCAGTTCAAATGGACCGAAGCTCACCCGCGGTGAATCAGGCACGCGCGAAGCCATACCACAGCACGCCCCCAAAAACGTTGGGAGATTCTAGCATTGTGGAATTCCTGATTTGAAGGCGGGACTTATCGCTGGGCCAAAATGATCATATTTTCAACGGGTTAGACCCTAACGAGGTACTAACAAAAAACAAACGCCCCAGTCATTGCCCGGTTTCTGATCGCTGAAATATGTTATGCAAAACTCGGCTTGTTCCGCTGGATCCCTTCCTCCTCCGCCGGAGCCGACACCGAGGGCCTGCAAAGGCAACAGTCCCAGATCTAATCGCGGCTCGCGGCCGCGTACATCATTAGGAGCCTTTATGAAATCAAAGGTGATCACACTTCTGTTCCCAACGATGTTATTGATGGCGATAGTGTTATTGGTCGCTGCTGAGCCGGCTTCATCGCAATGCACCAGAGGATGCGGTCAACCCTTCGTCGGCATAAGCCCCGGTAGCCTGGCGTTCGGAGCTCAGTCGGTAGGCGCGAATAACGGAGTGATGACAATCACGGTGAAGAGTTTGGGAATCGCGCCGGTGCTATTCACGGGGTTTGCGACTAGCGGGCCATTCTCCCAGACGAATGACTGTCCCCGCTCGCTTCCCCGGCCCGGAACCTGCCACATCCGTGTGACCTTCAGACCGAAGAAAGCAGGAACGTTTAAAGGTTCCATCACGATTCGCGACAACGCCAGTCCGGCGAGACAGGTCGTGACGCTGTCCGGAAGCGGTGTGGCAGCGGCAGGCGTCCAAGC
>Ga0335078_10013161_pt1 | contig 12260 bp, 8 predicted proteins | sample Lox_Sample_32_FD_206711 | JGI IMG/M metagenome (GOLD analysis project Ga0335078, IMG submission 206711) | Soil microbial communities from Loxahatchee National Wildlife Refuge, Florida, United States - Lox_Sample_3.2 | ecosystem: Environmental > Terrestrial > Soil > Wetlands | place: USA: Florida... | reverse complement strand
GAAGCGTGGCGCGCGGTGATCGACACCAACCTCAACTCGCTGTTCCACGTCACCAAGCAGGTGATCGACGGCATGCTGGAGCGCGGTTGGGGACGCATCATCAACATCTCCTCGGTGAACGGCCAGCGCGGCCAGTTCGGCCAGACCAACTACTCGACCGCCAAGGCGGGCATTCACGGCTTCACGATGGCACTCGCCCAGGAGCTCGCCGGCCGCGGCGTCACCGTCAACACCGTCTCGCCGGGCTACATCGCCACCGACATGGTGAAGGCGATCAAGCCCGAGCGCCTGGAGAAGATCGTCGCCGGCATTCCGGTCAAGCGCCTGGGCGAGCCCTCCGAAATCGCCTCGATCATCGCCTGGCTCGCGGGCGAGGAGTCCGGGTTCGCGACCGGAGCCGACTTCTCGCTCAACGGCGGCCTGCACATGGGTTAGGCCCGCGCCGGGCCTTGCCTCAAGAGCGAGCTCGCGCTTGAAGATCTGCGTGGTGGGCGCGGGAGCCATCGGCGGCTTCCTCGGCACGCGCCTGGCGCTCGATTCCGGCAACGCCGTGGCGGCGCTCGCGCGCGGCACGACCCTGGTTGCCCTGCGCGATCACGGCTGGCGGCTGCGCCAGGACGGCAAGCTCCTCAGCGCACCCGCGGCGGCCGCCTCCGACGACGCGCGTGAGCTCGGGCCGCAGCACCTCGTCATCATCGCGCTCAAGTCGCAGTCGCTCCCCGGCCTGGCCGCCGCGCTCACCCCGCTGCTTTCATCCGACACCATCGTGCTGCCGGCCATGAACGGGGTGCCGTGGTGGTTCGGCACCGGCATCGCAGCGCTCGAAGGACGGCCGCTGGAGAGCGTCGATCCGGGCGGTCGCATCGCCGAGGCGATCCCGGTGCGCCATGTGCTCGGCTGTGTCGTGCACGCGGCCGCCTCGGTGAGCGAGCCCGGTGTCACGGCGCACCGCATGGGGCGCGGCCTCATCATCGGCGAGCCCGGGAGCGCCGGGTCCGCGCGCCTCACGCAGCTCGGCGAGACCCTGGCGCGCGCCGGCTTCGAGGTGACCTGCTCGCCGCGCATCCGCTATGACATCTGGTACAAGCTCTGGGGCAACATGACCATGAACCCGGTGTCGGCGTTCACCGGCGCCACCACCGACCGGGTGCTCGATGACGAGCTGGTGCGCAGCTTCTGCGCCGGCGCCATGCAGGAAGCCGCAGCGGTCGGTGCGCGCATCGGCTGCGACGTGCGCGAGTCGCCCGAGGACCGCCAGGCGGTGACGCGCAAGCTCGGTGTCTTCAAGACCTCGATGCTGCAGGACGTCGAGGCGAGCCGCACGCTCGAGCTCGATGCGCTCGTCGGTGCGGTGCGCGAGATCGGGCAGCGTGTCGGCATCGCCACGCCGATGATCGATGCGCTGTTCGGGCTCACGCGGCTCTTCGGCCAGGTCCACGGCCTGTATCCGCTGCAGCGCGCGCCCTAGCGCGCCGGCAGCGCGCATTCTCAGGTCGCCCGCGCCTCATCCTCGCGGATGGTGGCGCCCGCTCTCCACAGGTGCCATGCGGCCCACAGGCCCGTCGGCGCGAGCAGCAGCAGCGCCCAGCGGAGCGATTCCGCGCCGGCGCCGAACGAGGCGGCGAACCAGTCGCTCAAGAACCCGACGAGCTGCGGCGCCACGAACAGGTTGGCGAGGTTGGCGACGAACAGCAGGATGGCGACAGAAGTGGCGCGCACCGCAGGCGGCAGCACATTGGCCATGAGTCCGAGGATCGGGCCGATATAGAAATACACCCCGGGCACGAACAGCCACAGCATCACGGTCGCGGTACGGAGCGAGGCCGCCTCGTAGGCGCAGAACGACGGCAGGGTGGTGAGCACCATCACGCCGGCGAGCAGTCGCGCCACGAAGCGCGGGTCGCGTGCGGCGGGCAGCGCCATGAGCCCGCCGGCGAGGAGCGTGCCGGCCGTGCCGGCAACGAGATGCATGCGTCCGAGAAGTCCGCCCGCTTCCCCGACAGTCAGGTGATGCGAGCGCTGCAGGAAGGCGACCGTCCACCAGATGAGCCCCCAGCTCCAGAAGGTCGCGACCGAGCCCCCGATCACGAGGTGGATCGACGAGCGTTGCGCCGCCATGCAGCGCGAGGTGTCGATCAGCTGCCGGATGATCGCCCAGAAGCTGAACGGCTCAGGCTTGGGGCGGTGCGGCTGCGAGTCGAGCTGTCCCCGGCGCGGCTCGGGCACCGTCAACGCGACGATGAGCGCGATCGCGACACCCGGCACGCCGAGCACCAGGAATGCGAGCCGCCAGCCGCCGGCATCGGCCGCCGCTCCGGCCACTTCCGAGCCCAGCCAGGCGCCGATGCAGGCGCCGAGCGCGTAGATCGTGAGCGCCATCGGACGGCGCGCCGGCGGGAAGTTGTCCGCCACTATCGAAGTCGAGGGCGGAGTGCCGCCCGCCTCGCCGATCCCGACCGCGAAGCGTGCCAGGAGCAGCTGCAGGTAGGTCTGCGCGACTCCGCAGAGCGCCGTGACGCCCGACCAGATGAAGAGCGACACAGCGAGGATGTTGCGGCGGTTGACCCGATCGGCCAGCGCCGCGACCGGAATGCCGACCGTCACGTAGAAGAAGGCGAGCGCGCTGCCGGTGAGGAATGCGACGCCCTTGTCTGAGAGCATGAGCTCTTTGCGGATGGGCTCGATGAGCGTCGAGACCGAGAAGCGATCGGCGATGTTGAGGGCGTAGACCAGCGTCATGACCCCGAGCACGTACCAGCGGTCGCGGGGCGCAGAGATCGCCGCAGGCGGTGTGTCGTTCATCGGCCAAAACCCCCTCGCCCCGATCATGTCGCCCGAAGCGACAGCCTGCAATGCCTGGTCGATCTGTCGCCGGACTCAGCTTGCCGTGCAACGCGAGCAGCGGCTGCACGGGCCGGGCCTGCGCTTCTCTGCTCACGGTAGCCGGCGGTTATGGATTCATAACGGACTGCGTTATCGGAACCCGCCGGGCTTCGGTGAGAATCGCCCGATGCTGCGCTGGCTGTCGAATCACCTGTCGCCGAGCGATGAGCGGGAGTTGCTCCTGCTCAACAGTGCGTTTGCGTCCTTTTCCGCGCGCGAGCGCGTCGCACGAGCGCTCGAGATACTTCCCGGCACGCACGTCCTGACCTCGAGCTTCGGCGCCCAGGCGGCGGTTACGCTGCACCTCGTGACGCGCGTGAGACCCAGGATCCCGGTCGTGCTCATCGACACCGGCTACCTGTTCCCCGAGACCTACCGGTTCGTCGATGAGCTCACGCAGCGCCTCGGGCTGAACCTCAAGGTCTACCGCTCGGAGGCATCGCCCGCCTGGCAGGAGACGCGCTTCGGCAAGCTATGGGAGCAGGGGCTCGCCGGCATCGAGCGTTACAACCGCATCAACAAGCGCGAGCCCATGGACCGGGCGCTCGCGGATCTGGCGGCCGAGACCTGGATATCGGGGTTGCGCCGCTCGCAGGCACCGACTCGCGCGCAGATCGCGCCGATCGAGCGGCGGCGTGAGCGCTTCCGGGTGCACCCCATCTTTGACTGGACTGACCGGCAGGTGGGCGAATACCTGCGGGAGCACCAGCTTCCCTATCACCCGCTGTGGGATCGGGGATACCTCTCGATCGGCGACTGGCACACGACGCGCTCGCTCGACCAGGCCGGCTCCCTGGAGGGACTGCGGTTCTTCGGCCTCAAGCGCGAGTGTGGACTGCACGAGGGCTGAGCGGCCGGGCCTCGCGCGACTCACCTCACCAGCAGCACCCGCCCGGCGGCCAGGATCAGCATCGCGGCGATCAGTGAGCGGGTGATCGGCTGCGGCAGGCGGATGACGAGCCGGGACGCGATCAATATCCCCGGGACCGAGCCGATCAGCAGGCACGCCAGCACCGGGAGATTCACGTGCCCGAGCGCGGCATGCCCGATGCCTGCAATCACGGTGACCGGCAGGGCGTGCGCGATATCGGTGGCGACGAGCCGGTCCGGTGGCAGGCGCAGCGGATAGAGCCAGATGAGCGCCACGGTGCCGAGAGCGCCGGCGCCAACCGAAGTCAGCGTCACCGCGACTCCGATGAGGAGCCCTGCCACAACCGTGATGATGAGCTGGCGGCGCTCGATGCGCCCGATCGAGGCCGCGAGCCGCAGCCCGAGATGCCGCAGCGGGCGATGCAGGAAGAGTCCGGCCGCGGTGATCACCAGCATCACCGCCAGCGCGCGCGTGATCAGGTGATCGACGATCCGGGGATTGTAGGCCACGGAGAACCAGACGATGGCGACCACGGCTCCCGGAATGCTGCCGAGCGCGAGGCGCCCGACGATTCTCCAGTCGACACGCCGGCTGTAGCCGAAGGACGCCGTGGCGGCGACCTTGGTGATCGCGGCGAACCACAAATCGGTGCCCACGGCCACCGTGGGTGTCTGGCCAAAAATCAGAATCAGCAGCGGGGTCATGAGCGAGCCACCGCCCACGCCCGAGAGGCCGACCATCATCCCGACCAGCAGGCCCGCGGCGCCGTAGAGAAACGGATCGGCCATGGCTCCAGTCTATCCCGCGGATGGAAGCGTTGAAGCCCGTGCGGCCGAGTTTGTGGTTATGAGTTCCTGCGCCGGCGGGCATATGGCGCACCGGCAGTGCATCCGGCCTGGCGTCCCCAAGGGGATTCGAACCCCTGTTACCGCCGTGAAAGGGCGATGTCCTGGGCCTCTAGACGATGGGGACTGAGGCCTCGCCGGGATGCCCCGTGGGGGCGCGGAAGATTACACGCCCCGCGGCCGCGGAACAACGTCCGTAGCTGCCGGGGAAGCGCTGCGGGGCCCGCCGCGGGCGAAAGCGCCCGCGGCGAGGTTTTCCCGGAGGACCTGGGCTGCGGTTCAGAACTTGTAGCTCGCCCTCGCGTAGAAGAAGGCGCCCGGCAGATCGTACGTGCCCGCGTCGTAGCCGTTCAGCGTGCAGGTGTAGCAAATCGGCGGGTTGACGCCGAAGACGTTCGTGCCGCCGATCTCGAGCCGCATGCCCGGCGTTCTGAAGGCGTCGATCCAGGCGACCTGGACGTCGTTGTACACCGTCGCATCCAGGGTGTTGTACATGTTCGCATTGAACGCCCCGGTCGAATCGGTGCATCCGGGCACCGGGATGGTCGACGCCGCGTTGCCGCAGAGTTCCTTGACCGAGGAGAGATAGCGCACGCTCCAGCTGACATCGATCGGGCCGAAGCCCCAGCCAAGCTGCGCGTTGATGCGCCAGTCCGGGATCGCGCTGTTGTTGACTTCGATCCCCACCGCACGCTGCGCCACCAGCCCCAGCGAGTCCACCGCCTTGTAGCTGTTGACCTTCGTCGCCTGCACCGCGGCGCTCAGGTGACCGAAGCTCAGCGGCTCGGACGACCAGTTGATCTTGATGTCCTCGCCGTTGGTGGTGATCTGCGCCAGGTTCGCCAGGAAGTTCTGCGGCGGATTCAGGTTGCCGCCCGGCATGCGCGTGAACGGCGCGCACAGGGTGGGGCTGGTGCCGCCGCCGGTCGAGAGACACGCGTTGAGCAGCGCCTGGATGTCCTCGGCCTGGATCGCTCCCTTGACCTTGACGTTGTAGTAAGTCGCTTCGCCATTCAGCCGCGCGGTCCCGCCGCGTCCTTCGGCCCAACCCGCGTTGTACACCAGTCCCATGGTGTAGCTGTCGGAGGTCTCGGGCTTGAGGTTGGGGTTGCCGCCGGTGAAGGTCGTGATCTGCGTGTTGGCCTGCTGGAAGCCGGCCGGCACGTGCTGCGCGGCGCAGCCCGCCGCATACTGCGGGGCGATGCCGCCACCGGTCGGACCGCAGGGGTCGACGAGCGTCGCGCCGAACTGCGTCAGGCCGTAGAGCTCGCCGAGGTTCGGCGCACGGAATCCGGTCGAGTAGTCCCCACGCAGCGCGAGGTCCTGGATCGGCTGCCAGCGCAGGCCCCCCTTGTAGGTCGTCTGGCTGCCGAAGGTCGAGTAGTCGGAGTAGCGCACCGCGCCGCTCGCGCCGAGGGTGCTGAGGAGCGGGAGGCTCAGCTCACCGTAGGCCTCATTCACGTGGTAGCTCTGATTGACGGGAGATGCGAAGGAGTCCTGCGACTCTCCGTCCTGACGCAGCGGATCCGGCTCGAATATGCCGACATACTCGCGATGCTCGGCACCGATCGCAAGCCCTGCGGCCCGGTCCTCAATGTGGAATATCGTGCCGGTGATGTTCCCCGAGATCACCTTCAGCTGCTGGTCACTCGAATCGATCTGCGGCGCCAGGATGTAGTTGAGCATCTGTTGCGTGATCTGCCGTCCCTGCCCGCCGAACAGGTCGAGCGGCACGCACCCGGCTATCTGGGCGCAGACGGCTGGGTCACCGAGTGCGTAGCCAACCTTGGCGATGTTGTAGCCGCCGGTGAACTTCTGATTCGCCTTGTTATCCGTGTCGATGAAGTTCAGGTCCCAGTTGAGGCCGTCCATGACATGCAGCGTGCCCTTGAACCCCCCGCTGAAATACCAGGTGTTGACGTCCTGGTCGAAGATGCGCGGCCCAGCCTCGATCGGCCGGCGCGTGATCCAGCCGAAGTTCTGCACGAAATTCGGCCCGCCGGGGCAGACCGTGGAAGTCGGCGCCTCAGGCACCGAGCACAGATCGATGCCGTAGGGGTTGTAGGGATTGAGCTTCGAGACGTTGATGTTGTCGGCAATGCCACCGGTGCCGGCATAGGGGCCGACGAAAATCGGCTCCGGTGCGGCCTGGTTGGTCGAGGTGCGGTTATTGAACAGCCCCTTGGCATACATCTGCACATCGTCGTTGATGTCATAGCTGACGCTGGTCCAGATAGACTTTCTCTGCGAGGGCGTCAGCAACAGGTTGAGCGGGGCGAAGTTGAAGCGATCCGCGCCGCTCCAGTTGTGATAGGTGCTGGTCCCGCCGACCGGGTTGGCCGGATCCCACACCGGCGTCGTCGTGCCGTTGTTGAGCGTCACGTCGTAGAAATTGGACTGATCGGGCGTGCACGAGCCGTAGTTCCCCTGCCCAGGCTGCGCGCCGACGAGAACGGGAATGCTGGGATCGCAGAAGGTCGCACGGCCCTGCGGCGTCGCCGAGGAGCCGGAGCCGACGCCGGCACGCGGCTCGGGCTCGGACGATGCCCACCACTTCGAGGAGCTGATCTCCTGCTGGTTGTAGAAGCTGGCGACGAAGACACCGGAGAACTTGCCGCTGGAGCCACCCGCGGTGAGATCCGCCTGCGTCGTCTGGCCGCCCTTGGCGTAAGAGCCTTCGTAGCCCGTGATCTCGACACCCTGGAGCTTCTTCTTGGTGATGATGTTGATGACACCGGCGATCGCGTCGGAGCCGTAGATCGAAGAAGCGCCGTCCTCCAGCACCTCGATGCGATCGACGATGGAAATGGGAATGGTCGCCAGGTCGGCGCTGCCGCTGACGCCCGAGGCTGAGGACTCATTCACCCAGCGCAGGCCGTCGACCAGCACCAGAGTGCGCTTGGCATCGAGGTTGCGCAGGTCGACCTGCTCGGAGCCCGCGCCGATGCCGCCACCGTCCGGCGGGTAGCCGAAGTTGCCCGAGGAGTTGAACTTCGCGTTGAGCGCCGAGCCGCCGGTGGTGAGCTGCTGCAGCAGGTCGCCGACGGTGGTGAGGCCGGTCTTCTCGATGGCCTCCGAGCTGATGACGGTGATCGGCTGGGTGCTCTGCGCGACGCTCTGCTGGATGCGCGAGCCCGTGACGACAACCTCGGTCAGCGTCGATGGCTCCGCAGCGGCCGGCTGTGCCTGCTGGGCGAGCACCGGAGCTGCGCAACACAGCGCGAGCGCCCCCTGGACCGCACGGATGATTTGCCTGGACCGGCCTGCTGAATTCGTTGGCATCAGACGTCTCCCCGAAAATTCTTTTGATGAAAAAGCGGCCTACAGCCGGGAGCTGTGAGGACGGACCGCATACGACGACGTAAAGTAACAGTGCCTTGGAGTCGCTTTACGTAACTTCAGGTTAACACTGCGATCAAGCGTGTCGCAATTTATGTCTCTTTTATGCTTCATGGGCAGGGATACAGCCCGGAGCTTCGCCTGGCTCTTGTTGCGGACGCGCCACAACGGCGTGATGAATTGTTTAGACGAGGATGTGATCGTGGCCCGACTCTGGAGCCTCAGCCTCTGCCCGAATGGCCAGTTCCGCTCAGATCGCGCGGCCGTTATCGCTTGCGGGTTTGGCTGGTGGAGCCAGGCGGGATCGAACCGCCGACCTCTTGCATGCCATGCAAGCGCTCTCCCAGCTGAGCTATGGCCCCACGCGAAGCCGGCGCAACCTACGCAGCGGCACCGACATTGTCAAGCGACTGCGCCCGGTCCGCCAGCGCGCCGCGAGCACGCTCCCGCCACTAGAATTTGTCGGGCAGCGAATGCCCTGGAGACACGCCCCTGAGCACCGTCGATCCGGCGCCAGCCGACCCGTCCGCGGTCCTGCGACTCATTCAGGCCTCGAGGTCCGCCAGCGCGGCCGGGCGCGGCCGCGACGCCGAAGAGCTGCTCGCGCGCGCCGCGCAGCTCGCGCCCGCGCACCCCGCGGTCCTCAATGAGCGCGGACTGCAGCTGATGCAGCGCGGGGAGGCGGCCGGTGCGCGCGCGATGTTCGAGCGCGCCACGGCGGCCGACCCGCAGCATCCGGCGCTCTGGTCGAATCTCTCCGCGAGTCTCAAAGCGCTCGGACTCATGGATGAGGCGTCCGCGGCCATCGAGCGCGCACTCGCGATCGAGCCGCGACACCCGCCGGCGCTGCTGCTGAAGGCGGCTCTCATCGAGGCACGCGGCGATCCCCGCAACGCCGCTCGGGTCTATCGGGCCGCGCTCCAGACGGTCGGGCCGGAAAGCCCGCCGCCGCCACAGCTGCGCGAGGCCTTCGAGCATGCACGCGCGGCCGTGCGTCAGGATGACGCCGCCCTCGCCCGCACGATCGAGGAACGACTCGCGCCGGTGCGCACGCAGCATGCGGCTGGCGTCTCGCGGCGCGCCGAGCAGTGCATCGAGCTCCTGACCGGTGAGCGCGGCCGCTACCTGCCGCAACCCACCTTCATGTATTTTCCGGGAATTCCCGCGCTCGAATTCTTCGACAACGGCGAGCTCCCGTGGATTGGCGCGATCGAGGCGGCAACCGAGGCCATCCGCGGGGAGCTGACCGCGATACTCGGCTCCGACCGCGCGGGACTCGAGCCCTACGTCGCCTACCCCGATGGCGTGCCGCTCGATCAGTGGCGTGAGCTCAACCGTTCACGCCGCTGGAGCGCGTATTTCCTGTGGAACCAGGGGATCGCGCAGCCCGAGCACCTGGCGCGTTGTCCGCGCACGGCTCAGGCGCTGCAGGTCGCGCCACAATGCGCCATTGCGCAGCACGGGCCCAATGTGTTTTTCTCGATCCTCGAGCCGCGCACTCGCATCCCGCCACACACCGGAGTGACCAACGCACGCCTCACGGTACATCTGCCGCTCATCGTGCCGCCGGGCTGTGGGTTTCGCGTCGGCGGGGAGAGGCGCGAATGGATTCCGGGGCGGGCGTGGGTGTTCGACGACACCATCGAGCACGAGGCTTGGAACGATTCGGACGCGCCCCGGGCGATACTCATCTTCGATATCTGGAACCCGTTCCTCACCGCAGCCGAGCGCGATTGGGTGCGGGCTGCGACCGAAGCCATCGGCAGTTACTACGGGGCCCCACCCCCGGGCCTGGTGTAATTCAGGCGCCGCGTGAGGCGGCGCCGCTGATCGCTGCGTCGAGCCGTGCGAGTGAGCGCTCGCGTCCGAGGAGCGCGAGCGTCGCATCGATCGGCGGGGAGACCGCGGTACCGGTCACGGCGACGCGTACCGGCTGCGCGATCTTGCCGAGCCCGACCTGAAGCTCCATTGCCAGGGCATTGAGTGCCGCGTTGATCGCCGTTGCGTTCCATTCCTCGAGAGCAGCCAGTCGCGAGCGCACCTTGCCGAGGCCGGCGATGCCATCCACGGTGAAGTGCTTCGCAACCGCCTTGGGATCCATGCGAATGTCGTCGGTGAAGAAGCAGCGGCTGTTCTCCGCCATCTCCTTCAGTGTCTTGGCCCGCTCGCGCTGCGCGAGGATCACGCCCTCGAGCAGCTGCCGATCGTCGCTGTCGATGCCGAGGCGGCGCAGCTGCATGCGCAGGTGCGGCACCAGTGCCGCCGGGGATGAGCGCACCATGTGCTGCTGGTTGAGCCACAGCAGCTTCTCGGGATTGAATGCCGAGGCCGCCTTGTTGACATCGTGGATGTCGAAGGCGGCGATCATCTCCGCGCGCGTGAATATCTCCTGATCGCCATGCGACCAGCCGAGGCGCACCAGATAATTAAGGAGTGCGTCCGGCAGGAAGCCGTCCTCCTGGTACTGCAACACGCTCACCGCGCCGTGTCGCTTCGACAGCTTGGTGCCATCGGCGCCGAGGATCATCGGCACATGCGCGTAGGCGGGCGGCGTCGCGCCGAGCGCGCGCAGCATGTTCATCTGCCGCGGTGTGTTGTTGAGGTGATCGTCCCCGCGGATGACGTGCGTCACCCCCATGTCCATATCGTCCACCACGACGCAGAAATTGTAGGTCGGCGTGCCGTCGGAGCGCGCGATGATGAGGTCATCGAGCTCGGCGTTCTGGAAAGTCACCGCGCCGTGCACCAGGTCCTCGACCACGACCGCGCCGCTCAGCGGATTCTTGAACCGCACCACCGGCGGTACGTCCGCGCGCGGCGTGGTGCGCTCGCGGCAGATCCCGGTGTAGCGCGGCTTCTCCTTGCGCGCGATCTGCTGCTCGCGCAGCGCGTCGAGCTCTTCCCGGGTGCAGTAGCAGTGGTAGGCGGTCCCGGCCTTCAGCATCCCGGCGATGACACCTTTATAACGGTCGAAGCGCTCGGTCTGGTAGTACGGCCCCTCATCGGCATCGAGCGCGAGCCAGGCCATGCCCTCGAGAATGACCCGCACCGCCTCCTCCGTGGAGCGCTCGCGGTCGGTGTCCTCGACCCGCAGGATGAACTTGCCCGCCATCCGCCGGGCGTACAGCCAGCAGAACAGCGCGGTGCGGGCGCCCCCGACATGCAGCATCCCGGTGGGGCTCGGGGCGAAGCGCGTGACGACGGTCATGGGGCTGGAGAATCTGCCATTTCTGGCGGGGCGCGCATGTTACCAAGGTCGGCCCGGCGCCGCGCGCAGCCCCCCGGCAGCCCCCCTGGCCGCCCCCACGGCCGCCGTTTGCCTTGCGGCGGACCCGTCTATAGACTTCCGGCCCCTGAAAAGTGGGCGGTTAGCTCAGCTGGTAGAGCGCTGCTTTCACACGGCAGAGGTCACTGGTTCGAGCCCAGTACCGCCCACCATCCAGAACAATAACTTAGGTGGATTCCCTCAGGTCGTCTCACTCGAATTTGGGACAGTTGAGGGACAGTTGCGGCGCCCCAGATAACCCAAGCGTTCGGTTGGCATGCGTAAATCACACCCGACGACTCGATGGATAGCGAAGGAGCTGCGGGAGAATTTCGCCCGGGCATCCCGCGCTGGAAAGCAGGCGGCGAAAACTGAAGCGCGAGCCAGTACCGTCGAGTACCGCTCGAAGGAACGCGCATTGCAGATCGAGCTTACAAACGGGGCGGCGATCACTTTGCCGGTGAGGCTGGTACCAAGTCTCAGGCGAGCTACGGCCCGAGATATCCGCGCGGTCGAAATCCTTGGTCGAGGCAGCGGCTTGCACTTCGAAAGCCTCGATCTCGACCTGAGCGTACCCGGTCTCTTCTCCACCGTACTTGCCGGACCGGAGTGGCTCGCGGAGCTGGGGCGCGTCGGTGGGCGAAGATCCTCTGCAGCCAAAGCAGCCGCAGCGCGCAAGAACGGGCGCAAGGGCGGTCGTCCGCGGTGCCTCCGATAGTCTGTATTTACATTGTAAATACGCGCTGATAGACTCCGCGCATGGACCGCGTCTTCGAGCACGGAGGCACGAGCTTCCGCTGGGATGAGTCGAAAGCCGCGGAGAATCAGCGCAAGCACGGCGTCTCGTTCGAGGAGGCCGTTACGTCAACGTGACAAACGAACTATGCGCGTGCATCTGCGCCTCATGCATGCACCGTATAGCCCACGCTCTCGATGATCCCCTCTTTGTGCTGCAAGATGCGAGTCGGAGGCAGGAGCAGAGAGACGCGGTGATTGGCTTCAGCTCCGCGGGTCGTTTGCTAACGGTTGTGCATATCGAGTTTGAAGGAGAATTCAT
>Ga0335078_10013160_pt1 | contig 12261 bp, 11 predicted proteins | sample Lox_Sample_32_FD_206711 | JGI IMG/M metagenome (GOLD analysis project Ga0335078, IMG submission 206711) | Soil microbial communities from Loxahatchee National Wildlife Refuge, Florida, United States - Lox_Sample_3.2 | ecosystem: Environmental > Terrestrial > Soil > Wetlands | place: USA... | reverse complement strand
CGTCGCCTCCGAGGATTTTGAACATGGCAGGCATCTACGGGCTGCGGGCCGTGTCGGCAAGGCGTAACCACGGGCGGTAGCCGGGGTCGATGATCCCGGCCACAAAAAGGCGGCGCGGGCGTGGCCGATCAGCCGAGCGCCGGCGCGGTGAAGGCGAGTCCGTGGGCTTCGGCCACCGCCTGGCAGGTCAACCGGCCGCCCTGCACGTTGATGCCGCTCGCGAGGGCCGGCTGGCGGTGGCAGGCTTCCGCCAGCCCGAGGTCGGCCAGCTGTTCCAGGTAGCGATAGGTGACGTTCGTCAGGGCCTGGGTCGCGGTGCGGGCATAGGCGCCGGGCATGTTGGCCACGCAGTAGTGGGTCACGCCTTCCTCGACGAACACCGGGTTGTTGTGCGTCGTCGGGTGGGAGGTCTCCGCGCAGCCGCCCTGATCGATCGCGATATCGACCAGCACGCTGCCGGGCCGCATGCGTCGCAGCATGTCGCGGTGGATCAGCTTCGGCGCCTTGGCACCCGGGACGAGCACGGCGCCGACGAGCAGGTCGACGGAGGGGAGCTGCTCGAGCAGGTGAGCCTCGTTGGAGTACAGCGTGTGCGAGGTGTGGAGGGTGATGTCGAGGAAGCGCATGCGTTCGAGGTCGACCTCGAGGATGGTGACGTCGGCGCCGAGGCCGATCGCCATGCGGGCGGCGTTGATGCCGGAGACGCCGCCGCCGAGGACGATGACGCGCCCGGGGAGCACGCCGGGCACGCCGCCAAGCAGCGTGCCGCTGCCGCCGTGATGCTTGGCGAGGAAGTATCCGCCGACCAGGATCGACATGCGGCCGGCGATCTCGCTCATCGGCTCGAGCAGCGGCAGGCGCCGGCTGACCTCGATGGTTTCATAGGCGATGCCGGTCACGCCGGACTTCAGCAGCGCATCGGTCAGCGTGCGGTCGGCCGCGAGGTGCAGGTAGGTGAAGAGCATCTGGCCGGGTCGCAGCAGCGGGTATTCCTCCGGCAGGGGCTCCTTGACCTTGACCACGAGGTCGGCCCGCTCGAACACCGCGGCGTGCGCGTCCACCATCGTGGCGCCCGCCTGCTGGTAGTCGGCGTCCGGGTAGCCGGCGCCGACGCCGGCGCCTTTTTCCACGATGACCGTGTGGCCCCGCTTGATCAGCTGGTAAGCCCCGGACGGAAGCAGCGCGACGCGGTGCTCCTGCTGTTTGATCTCCTTGGGTAGTCCGATTGTCATGGGCGCAGTCTAGACCGGCCCCGTCCGGAGGGAACAGGAAACTGGCGCGGGGACAGGCCGTCGGCAATTGCCGGGCGGGGTCGCCGGACCCCGCCGCGGCTGTAGCGCAGCCATCCTTGGCTGCACGTTTTGCAGGCTGGACGCCTGCGCTACCGTGATGCCTCCGGCACCGCTCAGGCGTTCGCCAGCGAGCGGTTGAGGGCGCTGACCAAGGCCTTGATCGAGGCGAGCTCGATGTTGGTGTCGATGCCCGCGCCGAAAAAGGTCCGTCCGCGCGCCGCCTTGATCTGGATGTAGGAGACGGCCCGCGCCTCGGCGCCCTTGCCGAGCGAGTGCTCGGCATAGGAGAGGAGTTCAAACCGCGGCAGGCCGGCGGCGCCGAGGGCATTGACGAAGGCGTCGATCGGACCGTTGCCGGTGCCGTTGAGCCTGGTGACCTTGCCCTCGTGGCGGATGGTGGCCTCGCACTTCACCTGGCTGTCGCGCTCGGTGGTGCGGAAATGGTCCAGCTTCACCGGCTGGTCGCGGTTGATGTACTCGCGGACGAAGACATCGTGGATCTCCTGGGGCGCGATCTCGGTCTTCTTCTCGTCGGCGAGGTCGTTGATCACCCGGCCGAACTCCTTGTGCATCGCCTTGGGCAGCACGAAGCCGAACTCCTTGTCCATGACGTAGGCCACGCCGCCCTTGCCCGACTGGCTGTTGATGCGGATGATGGCCCGGTAGGCGCGGCCAATGTCCGCCGGGTCGATCGGGATGTAGAGCACGTCCCACGGCTGGCCGGGCTGCTGGGCGGCCCACGACTTCTTGATCGCGTCCTGGTGGGAGCCGCTGAACGCGGTGAAGACGAGTTCGCCCGCGTAGGGGTGGCGCGGCGGCACCTCCATCCGCGTGCAGCGCTCGTAGGCGTCGCGGATGGCGTTGATGTCCGACAGATCGAGCCCGGGATGGATCCCGTGGGTGTAGAGGTTCAGCGCCACCGTGACGAGGTCCGTGTTGCCCGTGCGCTCGCCGTTGCCGAAGAGCGTGCCCTCGACGCGGTCGGCGCCGGCGAGCAGGCCCAGCTCCGTGGCGGCGACGCCGGTCCCGCGGTCGTTGTGGGTGTGGAGCGAGACGAGGGTGTGGTCACGGCGGGTCAGGTGCCGGCACATCCACTCGATCTGGTCGGCGTGAACGTTGGGCGTGGCGTATTCGACCGTCGCCGGCAGGTTGAGGATGATCTTGTCGGCCGGGGAAGGCTGCCAGACATCGGTCACGGCCTCGCAGATTTCCAGCGCGAACTCGAGCTCGGTGCTGGTGAAGCTCTCCGGGGAGTACTCGAGGCGCAGGCGGGTGCCGGCGGCGACCAGCGGTCGCGTCAGGCGCTTCATCAGCGCGACGGCATCGGTGGCGATCCTGACGATGGCGGGCTTGTCGGCGCCGAAGACGTAGCGGCGCTGGGCCGGCGAGGTGGAGTTGTAGAGGTGGAAGATGACCTCGCGGGCGCCCTGGATCGACTCCACGGTCCGCGTGATGAGGTCCTCGCGGCACTGGCAGAGCACCTGGATCGCCACGCCGTCGGGAATGCGGTTTTCCTCGATCAGCCGCCGGGTGAAGTCGAATTCGATCTGCGAGGCCGAGGGGAAACCGACTTCGATCTCCTTGAAGCCGACCCGGACCACGAGATCGAAGAACTCGAGCTTTTCCTCGACGTCCATGGGAACGGCGAGGGCCTGGTTGCCATCGCGGAGGTCGACGCTGCACCACCGGGGGGGGTGGGTGAGGGTGCGCGAGGGCCATTGGCGGTCGGGCAGGGAAACCGGGGGGAACGGCCGGTATTTCGTGACGGGGGCAGGTTGCATGACAGTCAGAGTCGAGAGTTTGGTGGAAAAGGTGCAGAGAGGGAAGCAAGAGCCGAATGGCGGAACGCGGCGCGACCCGGGGCCGGCGCGGAAGGGCAAACAGGCGGACGCACGATCGGCTGCTACGCAGTTCCGAGGGATCGTGCGTCTAGATAAGTCGAAGCGCCTGCAGATGAGCCATCAAGGATGGCGAGTAAGCCGTCTGGCGGCCGGGGTGTCAAGCGGCGGAAAGGACCACCCGGATCAGATTTGCCTTGGGGGCCGGCCGGCGGCGGGTGTAAAAAAAGGCGTGTCCCAACATCCAGCCATCGGGGTAACTGATATCCGGGAGAAATCGTCACTATCGCCATGTATGACGCTGGGATACACCGCCTATGGCTGACGAGACTTTCGATCTCGCCGCCTGCCTGGACCGCGTGCGCCAGCACGACCAAGTCGCGGCCCGCGAACTCGTGGAGCACCTGTATCCCCTGGTCATCCGCATCGTGCGTTCCCACCTGCCCCGGCGGGTGGCCGAGGAGGATCTGGCGCAGGATATCTTTCTGAAAATGTTCACCCGGCTCGACCAGTACAAGGGGGCGGTGGCCTTCACCCACTGGGTGTCGCGGATCGCGGTCACGACCTGCATCGACCAGCTGCGCGCCCAGAAGCGCCGGCCCGAGTTCCGCTGGGCCGACCTTTCGGAGAAGGAGGCCGACGTGCTGGACTCGGTCCTGACCAGCGAGGGTGACGTCGCGGTCAACGACGGGCTCGCCGCGCGCGAACTGGTGTACAAGCTGCTCGGCCAGCTCAAGCCGGAGGACCGGCTGGTGCTGCAGTTGCTCGACCTCGAACAGCACAGCGTGGCCGAGATCAGCGCACGCACCGGCTGGAACCCCTCGCTCGTCAAGGTGCGCGCCTTCCGCGCAAGAGGGAAATTGAAAAAACTTTTTGAGGAGTTACAACGAAAGGAACGGTCATGAAGGACTTTGATGCCAGATGGGGGCGGTTGGTGGCGGCGGCACGCCAGGTGCCGGCCGCGGCCGACGTGGCGGCGCCGTACGGTTTCGCCGTCCGGGTTGCGGCCCGCGCCTGGGCCGACGACCGCCCGAACCTGCAGGCGATCTTCGGCCGCTTTGCCGTCCGCGCGCTGTGGGTGGCGTGTCTGCTGATGCTGGCCAGCGTGGCGGTGGACTATTTCTCGTCCAAGAGCGGCACCCAGGACGAGTATGCCAACGAAAGCCTGTTTGATCCCGTGTCCGAGGTGCTGACCGCCTCGTCGTCATGACGAAGCCCTGGCAGATCTGTGTGGTGCTGATCGTGATCTTTGCCGCCGGCGGCGTCAGCGGCGGCTTGGTCGCCTACCACATCGCGCGGCACGACGCCGCGCGCCTCCCGCCGCCGCCCGATGTGTGGGTGGCGCGGGACATTCAGCATTTCGGCCGGGCGCTGGCGCTCACGCCCCAGCAGCAGGAGCTCATCAAGCCCATCGTGCGGGTCAACGTGGAGGAACTGGTCAAGCTGCGCCGGCAGTCCATGCGCTCCACCCGCGACATTCTTGAGCGGCTGGAGAACGAGATCACGGCCGTGCTCACCACGGAGCAGAAAGCCCAGTTCCAGGAGTTCGTGCAGAAGCGGCGCGAGGCGTGGCGCAAGATGCAGGAACTGCGCGGGGCCGTCCCGCGCCCCGGCCGGGAGCATCCGCCCGGCCCTCCGCCCCCCGAGGGCGAGGCGCCGGCGCCGCCCAAGCCGGAAGCCGGGTCCGCGGGCACCTGAGTCGCCGGCCGGTGCGGGTATTGCGGGCTTGCGGCTCGTCCGCCCCGTTGGTTGGCTGCGCGGCATGGCTGAACCGCTTGCGGGCAGAAGGATCATCCTCGGCGTCACCGGCTCCATCGCGGCCTACAAGGCCGCGGACCTCGTCAGCCGGCTGACCAGACTGGGGGCGGAGGTGTACCCCGTGATGACCGCCGCGGCGCAGAAATTCATCACGCCGCTGACCCTCCAGACCCTGGCCCGGCAGCCCGTCGTGGCCGACCTCTGGGACGAGGGCCACGGCTGGCGGCCCGGGCACATCGAGCTGGCCGACAAGGCCGACCTCCTGCTGGTGGCGCCGGCCACGGCCGACGTGATTGCGCAATTTGCCCACGGCCTGGCGCCGGATTTCCTCAGCTCCCTGTACCTCGTCGCCCGCTGCCCGATCCTCGTCGCCCCGGCGATGAACGGCAAGATGTGGACGCATCCCGCCACCGTGGCCAACGTCGCCGCCCTGCGGGCCCGCGGCGTCGAGTTCATCGGGCCGGAGGAGGGGATGCTCGCCTGCGGCTACGAGGGCGTCGGCCGCCTCTGGCCCGTCGACGGCCTCGTGGAGCGCGTGCTGGCCCTGCTCGGCCGTTGACGACCCTCCGGCACCGGGCCCTCACGGAGACAGGCCGTGGCGCCCGCCGAGGCGCAGCAGCAGCTCCTGCCGCGTGTTCGGGTCCCGGAGGAACACGCCGTGCATCACGTTCACCTTCATCACCGAGTGGGTGTCGCGCACGCCCCGCGCCATGGCGCACAGGTGCTTGCCGTCGATCAGGACGGCGACGCCCAGGGCCTCGGCCGTTTTTTCGATGAATTCGGCGATCTGATGGGCGGTCCGCTCCTGGTTCTGCCAGCGCCGCGCGAAGTAGCCCGCGATCCGGGCGATCTTGGAGAGCCCCAGGATCTTCTGGTCGGGCACGTAGGCGATCGTGATGCTCATCAGGATCGGCAGCAGGTGATGCTCGCACAAGCCGACCTCGTGGATGTTCTCGACGATGATCATGTCATGACAGATCGCCTTCTGGCACTCCGCCTGGAACATCGTCGTCAGCTTGTCCGTTTCCATCCGCGCGCCCTCGGTCATCTCGACCAGCGCCTTGGCCGCCCGCCGTGGCGTCTCGCGCATCCCCGGCGACGTCAGGTCGGCGCCGATCTCGGTGAGGATCGCGGAATAATGTTGTGCGATGAGATTGATATCGGGTTGTTTCATGGGTCCGGCCTCCGGGGGCGGCGGTTCGACGCCCGCGCGAACCATACACCAAGATCGCCGCTCCGGAAATCGAATCCGCAATTCCCGCCCCGCCATGACGCCCTCCCAGCTTGACAAGGCCCGCCGCTTCCGCGCCCTGCACGACGGGCCCGGAGCCTTTGTATTTCCCAACCCGTGGGACGCCGGTTCCGCCCGCCTGCTCGCCGGGCTCGGCTTCGAGGCGCTGGCCACGTCCAGCGCCGCCTCCGCCAACACCCTCGGCCGGCGTGATGGCCAGGTCACCCGCGACGAGGCTCTGGCCATGGCCCGCGCCATCGTGCTCGCGACCGACCTGCCGGTGGCCGCTGACTTGGAGAACGGCTTCGGCGACGAGCCGGCGACGGCGGCGGAGACCATCCGCCTCGCCGCAGGCGTAGGTCTCGTCGGCGGCTCGATCGAGGATGCGCCCGGCGACAAGGACCGGCCTGCGTACGCCTTCGACCACGCGGTCGAGCGCGTCGCCGCGGCGGCACAGGCGGCGCACGCGCTGCCGTTTCCCTTCACCCTCACGGCGCGCGCGGAGAATTTCATCCGCAATCAGCCTGACGTGGACGACACGATCCGCCGGTTGCAGGCCTTCGAGCGGGCCGGAGCCGACGTCCTGTTTGCGCCGGGGCTGCCCGATCTGGCGGCCGTCCGCGCGGTGTGCGCGGCGGTGTCGAAGCCGGTGAACTTCATGGTCGGCATCAAGGGCCGCTCGTTCTCGGTCCCGGAGCTGGCGGCGGCCGGCGTGCGGCGCATCAGCCTCTCGACCTCGCTGTATCGGGCGGCGATCACCGGCTTCCTCGCCGCGGCCCGCGAGGTGCGGGAACACGGCACCTTCGGCTACCTGGAGCGCACGCTGACCACGCCGGAGTACATCCGGCACATGGTCGGCTGAGCCGGCCGACCGCCGGCTTTCATCCGAGGGCGTTCCGCGTCAGCCTGCCGTTTACCAGCCGCCAGAGGCCGAGCGGATTGGCGTCCTGCAGCGCCGGCGGCAGCTGCGCGCCGGGGAAATTCTGGCAGCAGACCGGCCGGACGAACCGTTGCAGCGCCGCCGTGCCCACCGACGTGAAACGCCCGTCGGTCGTGGCGGGATACGGCCCGCCGTGATTCATCGCGGGGGAGACCTCCACGCCCGTTGGGAAGCCGTTGACGATCACGCGGCCCGCCTTGCGCTCCAGCAGCCGCAGGAGCGGGCCCGACTGCGCGAGGTCCGCGGCGGTCCCATGCACCGTGGCCGTCAGCTGGCCCTCCAGGCCGCGCGCGACCTCCTCCAGCTCCTTCAGGCTGGCGGCGGCGATCAGCAGGGCGAACGGCCCGAAGACCTCCTCGGCGAGTTCGGGATGGACGCGGAAATTCGCCACGTCGGTGGCCAGCAGCACGGCCTCGCCGTGGGTCTGCGCCGGGTCGGGCGCCTGTCCGGAGCGGGCCAGGGGCTGCACGCCATTGACGCCGGCGGCGCGCGCGAGGCCGTCGTGATACGATTCGCAGATGCCGTCGTGCAGCATCGTGGCCGGGGCCACGGCCGCGAGCTGCGTGGCCAGGGCGTCGCGGAACTTGTTGAAGTCGGCGCCGCGGACGGCGAACACCAGTCCCGGCTTGGTGCAGAACTGCCCGACGCCGAGCGTGACCGACGCCCGCAAACCCTCCGCGATGCCGGCGGCGCGTTCGCGCAGCGCCCCGGGCAGTAGAAAAACCGGATTCAGGCTGCTCATCTCGGCGAAGACCGGGATGGGCTCGGGCCGCGTGGCGGCGGCGTCGAACAGCGCCCGGCCCGCGACCCGCGAGCCGGTGAAGCCGATCGCCCGCGTGAACGGGTGGCGCGCCAGTGCCGGTCCGAGCACCTTGCCGGAGCCCTGCAGGAGGGAGAACACGCCGTCGGGCAATTGGCAGGCGACGACCGCGCGGCGCACCGCCGTTGCCACCAGCTCCGAGGTCCCGGGATGGCCGCTGTGGGCCTTGACCACGACCGGATTGCCGGTGGCCAGCGCCGAGGCGGTGTCCCCGCCCGCAACGGAAAAGGCGAGCGGGAAGTTGCTCGACCCGAACACCACCACGGGTCCGATCGGGAGCAGCATCCGCCGCAGGTCCGGCCGGGGCGCGGGCTGGCGGTCGGGCAGGGCGGTGTCGATACGGGCGTCGACCCACGAACCCTCGCGGGCGACGTCGGCGAACATCCGGAGCTGGCCGGTCGTGCGGGCGCGTTCGCCGGCCAGGCGTGCCTCCGGGAGGCCGGTCTCCTGGTGCGCCCGGGAGATCAGCCCGTCACCCAGCGCCATGATCTCGTCGGCGATTTTCTCGAGGAAGGCGGCCCGCTCCGCGCCGGACCGCATGCGAAAGTCGGCGAACGCGGCCTCGGCCAGTTCCAGCGCGGCGTCCACGTCCGCCGGGCCGGCCACAAAGACCGGCGGCGCCAGCGGCTGGCGGTCAAGCGGGCTCACGGCCCGGGTGGTTTCGCCCGTGCCCGCGCTCAGCCGGCCGCCGATGAGACTTTTCCCGTGCAGGTTCATGCAAGCATCGGACACCAAGGCGGCGCGAATGGCGAGTCAGACCACCACCACCGGATTGCGGAGCACGCCGATGCCGCTGATCTCGATCTCGACCACGTCCTGCGCCTGGAGCGTGAACGAGTCCGGCGGCACGACCCCCGTGCCGGTCAGCAACACGGCGCCATGGGGAAAGGCCTGGCTGCGGAACAGGTAGCCGGTCAGCTCCTCGAAGCCGCGCTTGATCTGGCCCACGGACGTTTCGCCGGCGAACGCCCGCCGGCTTGCGCGGTGAATTGTGATGCGCACCCGCCACTCGCGCGCCACCGCCTCCGGGGAGCCGAGCGTGATCCACGGGCCGAGCGCGCAGGAGCGGTCGTAGATCTTGGCTTGGGGCAGGTAGAGCAGATTCTCGCCTTCGATGTCCCGCGAGCTCATGTCGTTGCCGATCGTGTGGCCGACAATGCGGCCGCGGGAGTTGAGCACCAGGGCCAGTTCCGGCTCCGGCACGTTCCACACCGCATCGCGGCGGATGCCGACCGGCTCGCCGGGGGCGACCACTTTCTCGGCCAGGGCCTTGAAAAACAGTTCCGGCCGCCCGGCGGCGTACACCCGCCCGTAGGCCGAGGCGCTGAAATCCGACTCCTCCATCCGCGCGGTCTTGCTGCGGAGGTAGGTGACGCCGGCCGCCCAGATTTCCTGGCGCTCCACTGGCGCCAGCAGTCGGACGTCAGCCGGAGCCAGACGGGGCAGCTTCGACGGCGCGATTGCGCGCAACTGGGCGGATGGATTGTCGCCCTCGAGCAGCGGTTCAAGTCCGGTCACCCCCGCCGGCGTGAGGTCCCGCACGGTGGCGCCGTCGCCGACCAGCCCGATGCGGATCGGGCCTTCGCCGGTCGTGAAGCGGCAGAGTTTTATCGGCGGGTTCGGGCGGGGCGGCATGGACGCGGCAGTCGCGGCTGTCTCTAGCAGGCCGCCCGAAACGGCGTCGATCCGAATCGCGGCGGGCGGCGGATTCGGGCGGGCGGGATCCGGCGGCGCCATCGCGGGCGCGTCCTTGACGGCGCGCACCGCCCGCCGGCAGACTGCGGCGATGTCCGAGCCGGAGGCACACCCCGCCGCGGGCGCGTCCAGCGACGCCCCGCCGACCCGCACACGAAACTGGGTGGTAGTGTTCGCGGTGGCGCTGGCGGTCATCCAATACATTGACCGGGTGTGCATCTCGCAGGCGGCCCCCTTCATTACGGTCGATCTCCAGCTGTCGGCCAAACAGATGGGCTTCGTTTTTTCCGCGTTCACCCTGGCCTACGCCCTGTTCGAGATTCCCACGGGCTGGCTGGGCGACAACATCGGCGCCCGGCGGGTGCTACTGCGGGTGGTGCTGTGGTGGTCGTTCTTCACCGCCGCCACGGGCTGGGCGTGGAACTACGTTTCGATGGTGGCGACGCGGTTCCTGTTTGGGGCGGGCGAGGCGGGCTGTTTCCCCAACCTGACCAAGGCGTTCAGCGCGTGGCTGCCGACCCGCGAACGCACGCGCGCCCAGGCCCTCATGTGGATGGGGGCGCGCTGGGGAGGCGCCGCGGCGCCGCTGCTGGTGGTCGCGGTGATGGCCTTCGTGAGCTGGCGGACGGCGTTCCTGGTCTTTGCCGGCTTCGGGCTGGTGTGGGCTGCGGCGTTTGCGTGGTGGTTCCGCGACAACCCGCGCCACCATCCCGGCGTCAATGCCGCGGAGCTCGTGTTGCTGCGGGAGAACGAGCAGAACGTCAGCGGCCACGGCGACGTGCCGTGGCGGACCCTGGCGACGCGCCCCACCGTGTGGCTGCTGGGGGCGCAATACGGCTGCCTCAGCTATGGGTGGTACTTCTACGTCACCTGGCTGCCGACGTATCTCCGGGACCTCCGGGGCACGGAGATCCAGGCCAACGCCCTGATGCGGTGGCTGGCCCGCGGGTTGGAGGGGTCGATGAGTCCGGCGCTCACCGGGCAGGTGCTGGCCGCGGCGCTCGCCGGGATACCGCTCCTGTTCGGCGGCTTTGGCTCGCTGTTTGCCGGCGCCTGGTCCAGCCGGCTGATCGCGCGCACGGGGCGCGTGAAGCGCGTCCGGCGCTCGTTCGGCTTCGTCGGCTTGACCGGCGCCGCGGCGCTGCTGATGGTGTCCTACTACATTCGCGATCCCCTGCTGGCCATGCTGGCGATGGGGCTGGCGAGTTTTTTCAATGACATGACCCTGCCCGGCAGCTGGGCGTCCTGCATGGACATCGGCGGCAAATATGCCGGGACGGTGTCTGGCAGCATGAACATGATGGGCAATCTCGGCGGCATGGCGGGGCCGATCGTGGTCGGGTACATCCTGGATCTCACCCATCGCGACTGGCAGCTGGCGTTTGCCATCTCGGCCGGCGTCTATTTTCTCGGCGCGCTCTGCTGGCTGTTCATCGACCCGGTGACGCCGCTGGAGCGGCCAACCCGGGCTTGACGACGGTGCCCGGCACGTCGCTGTTATGCCAGCGTGGGTCACCCGTTCCACTGACGCCATGAGTTCCTCCTCCGACGTTTTCGATTCCGGCGCCCCTGAGATTTTCCAGATCCAGACCAAGGCCGCCGGCGCCGCCGGGAGCCTGCCGCTGACGAAGGAGATGCTGCTGAACAGTCCCAGCGGCAATCTGTTCGGCCTGATGCAGAACGTGGGGATGGGCTGGAACCCGGCGGAGGCGGGGCGGGCGCCGTTCCTGATCCTGAGCACGCAGGGCGGGGTGCGCGCCCCCGACGGCCGCCCGGTAGCCCTCGGATTCCACACCGGACACTGGGAGGTCGGGCTGCTGGTGCAGTCCGCGGCCGAAGAATTCCGGCGGCTGGGCGCAATTCCGTTCGCCGGCTGCTGCTCGGATCCCTGCGACGGCCGCACCCAGGGGACGACGGGCATGTTCGACAGCCTGCCGTACCGCAACGACGCGGCGCTGGTTTTCCGCCGGCTGGCCCGGTCGCTGCCGGGGCGGGCCGGCGTGCTCGGCATTGCCACCTGCGACAAGGGGCTGCCGGCGATGTTGATGGCGGTGGCGGGCCTGCCCGATCTTCCCGGCGTGGTGGTGCCGGGCGGCGTCACGCTGCCGCCGGCGGCGGGCGAGGATGCCGGCACGGTGCAGACGCTGGGCGCACGGTTTGCGCACGGCTTGGTCACCCTCGAGGAGGCCGCCGAGCTGGGGTGCCGCGCCTGCGCGACGCCCGGCGGCGGGTGCCAGTTTCTCGGCACGGCCGCGACGGCGCAGGTGGTGGGCGAGGCGCTCGGCCTGTGTCTGACGCATTCGGCCCTGGCGCCCTCCGGGCAGCCGGTGTGGCTCGATCTGGCGCGACGCTCGGCCCGCGCGCTGCACCGGCTGGCGGAGCGGCGGCTGGCGGGGCGCGACCTGCTGACGCCGGCGGGCGTCGAGAACGCGATGGTGGTGCACGCGGCGTTCGGCGGTTCGACCAACCTGCTCCTCCATATCCCAGCCATCGCGCACGCCGCCGGCTTGAAGCCGCCGGCCGTGGAAGACTGGATCGCCGTCAACCGCCGCGTGCCGCGCCTCGTCAGCGTCCTGCCGAACGGCCCGGTGGATCATCCCACGGTGCGCGTGTTCCTCGCCGGCGGCGTGCCGGAGGTGATGCTGCACCTGCGCCGCCTGGGCCTGCTCAAGCTGGAGGTTCTGACG
>Ga0335078_10013159_pt1 | contig 12261 bp, 11 predicted proteins | sample Lox_Sample_32_FD_206711 | JGI IMG/M metagenome (GOLD analysis project Ga0335078, IMG submission 206711) | Soil microbial communities from Loxahatchee National Wildlife Refuge, Florida, United States - Lox_Sample_3.2 | ecosystem: Environmental > Terrestrial > Soil > Wetlands | place: USA... | reverse complement strand
GACGAACACGCCCAGCTTCGACATCCCCATCGATAACGTCACGCAAAACCTGGCCTTCAGCCAGTTTCCAGTGGCAGGGTCATGCCCATCTCCAACGATAAGCACGGCCGGCTGCAGCGGCAGTTTCTTTAATGCTCCCGGTGGTCTCGGGCTGGTCACAAAGACGATCGGCAGCGCGCGGCAGGTTCAGATGTCGCTGAGCCTCACGTTCTAGTTCGAACTAGAATTCAGAGGAAAGCCGGCAGATCGAATGCAACGTCTGCCGGCTTTTCCATTTGGCGTGGTATGCTCGGGCGCCAATCGCCAGGAGCGGGGTCGGGTCGGATGCACGAAACGAGTTTGGATTTGTCGGGCTACGCCGCCCTCGTCGGCAAGGAACTTCCACAGCCGGAACAATTCAACTACGGAGTTACGCGGGACGGCATTCGTCACTTTGCCTACTGCATTCCGGATTGCAATGCGCTTTACCTTGACGACGCATATGCCGCGAGTACGCGCTGGGGCGGCATTATCGCGCCGCCCGGCTACCTCTATGCCCATGGATCGCCGGCCTGGCTGGGAAAGTTGCCGGGGATTCGCGATTCGAACGGCCGGGAGCTAACGGGCGGCGACAATGCCACCGAGGCTTGGGAGTTTTTTCGGCCGGTGCGCCCCGGCGACACGATTCTTTCTCACGGAAAAATCGCGGGGGCTGAGCCGAAGAAATCGCGCAAACTGGGCGACGCCGTCTTGGTGAATGCGGAAATGAGCTTCACCAACCAGAATCGCGAGATCGTCGCGCGCTTGAATTCGTACACCTTTCGCTTCGATGCCGGGCGCGTGGCCGATGCGGGCACCATCGCGCGGGCCTATCCGCCGCTTGCGCCGGGACAATTCACGCGAAATATTCCCACGCCGCCGGCTTTGCCGGGCACGTTTGCCACTCCCGCGCGCCGATACGACGCGGCGAGATATTTTGAGGATGTAAGCGAGGGCGAAGAGGTGACGCCGTGGGAGCTGGGGCCGCTGATGGCTTCGCATATGGGGCGATTCAATGCGGTTACGCTCGGGACCGGGTTCGACGAGATTGGGCGGACCGAGCATGTGCCCGACGCGTACGCGCCGGGCGTCCTACGCATCCAATGGTTTGGCGCGATGCTGACGCGCTGGGCCGGGCCGAACGCGTTCGTGACCAAGATCGCGCAGCGCAACGAGGAATGGGTTCTGGTCGGCTTCAAAGTGATTTGCACGGGGCGGGTGACGCGCAAGTTCGTGGCCGGCGGGCGGCATCTCATCGATCTCGACATCGCTTGCCACAGCGAATTGGGGTTTCGGACTAACAGCGGAACGGCTCAGGTGGAGTTCGAGAGCCGCGAAAAACAGCGCGCATGATTGTGTTCCGTCATGACCGCTTTTCCGGAATTCCTTTACCTTATTTTGTCATTCCGAGCGGAGCGAGGAATCTCTCTGGCAGTTCGAGGCCGCGAAAAGAAAGAGAGATTCCTCGCTCCGCTCGGAATGACAAAACAAAATGCTGATTCAAAATGAAGCGCCGATTCAATATGAAGTGCCGAATTCAATATGAAATTGTAATTTCTAAACCGGGCAAGGCCGAACCGAAGTTGCGCTTCCATGCGTCGAAAGATATTATGAATTCGCCGAGCGTATCGAGATGACAGAAGCCTCCAAGCCGCATCGCAACAGCGTTTTGCGCATCCGCCCTGCATGGCGCCGGGCTGACGATCCGTGGAGTCGCGGAGCTTGGTCATCGTGACTCAGGCCTTCGCGAAAGACAACGCTTGCGCGCCTCAACGGGCCGCGGGCGACGGCTGGTCCCCGCGCCTCAGCCGCGCGGGGTGGGAAGCGATTTCCAATCCGCGCCGGATCGCCCTCGTGGGCGCGAGCGGGCGAACCAGCAGCGTGAGCTTCACCAGCCGCTTCCTGCAAACCAACGAAGCCCTCGGCTACACGGGAGAAATTTTCCTGGTCAATCCGGCCCGCGCAGAAATCCTGGGCCGGAAATGCTGGCCGGACTTGGCCTCATTACCTGAACAGATAGATATCGTTGCGATTAATCTTCCCGACGAAAAAGTCCTCCCGGCCGTCGAAGAGGCCATCGCGCACGGCGCCCGCGCGCTCATGATTCATTCGGGAGGATTCCTGGAACGAGGCGCGGCCGGCGCGAAACGCCAGAAAGAGCTGCAGAGCCTTTGCGCGGAGGCGCGCATTCCGGCCCTCGGCCCGAACTGCCTCGGCTTCCTCAGCTTCACCAATCGCGTGTCGATTTCCAGCTTTAAAATTGCCGCCGGCAGCGCGGCCGGCTCGATCGCGGCGATCAGCCAAAGCGGGTCGGTTTCCTCGCTGCTGCAAAGCATCGCGGGGCGGCACGGCCTTTCTTTCCTGGCTTCGACCGGCAACGAAGCCGTCACGGGCGCGGAAGACCTGATCGCCTATGCGATTGAGGATCCCGCGACGCGGGTGATCGTGGCGTTCGTCGAAGGGTTCCGCAACCCGCCGGACTTGTTCGAACTGGCCGAGCGCGCGCACGCCGCGGAAAAGCCGGTGATCTTGCTGAAAGCGGGATTGACGCAGGACGGCGGCGAGGTCTCGCGCGGGCACACCGGGGTGATTGCCGGATCGGGGGCCGTCTACAAGCAGGCTCTGCGGCAGGCGAATTTCATTCTCGTCGAGGACTTCGACGAGCTCGCGCAAACCGTGGAACTTGCGGCATCTTGGCGCGCGCGGCCTGCTTCTTTCCGTGTGGGCATGCTCGGGACTTCGGGCGGCGAACTGGGCGCCGTGACCGATCAGTGCGTCGAGCACGGCGTGAAGTTGCCGGCTTACTCCGCGGAGACGCTGGCGGCACTGCAAAGCGTGCTGCATCTCCCGGCGGATGTGTGGCCCCGCAATCCGGTCGATGTGGGCGTGGGTTTTAATACTCCCGGGAGTTACGAGGAGCGCATGCGCGGCGCAATTCGGGCCGTCGCGGCCGACCCTTCCGTCGACGTGGTCGCCGTGCTTCAGGGATTTCATCGCGACAGCCCGGACCTTGCGTATTCCCTGAACCGCGAGATCCTGGGCGCCGCCGCAAAGGAATCCTCTCGCATCGGAAAACCTACTTTGGTTATGGCGAGCCGGGCCGGGTGCGCCGACGACGAAGTGTTGGCGGAAGTTAGGAGCGCCAACGTTCCCGCGCTCGAAGGAAGCCGCGAAGCTTTGCGCGCCATCCGTCATCTGGAAATGTATTCGCAGAGTCTTGCGCGCCGGAAATCGCGTCACCCGATTTGGACGCAGCCGGCTGACGGCGTTCCTCCGATGCTGAGCAAGTGCGACGGCGCGATCGGGCAGGCGGAATTGTTTCAGTTTCTGGCCGAGGAGGGATTGCCGGCGCCTCCAATGCGCCGCTTGGAAAACAAGACGGAAGCCGAACGCGTTGCCCGCGAACTCGGGCCGCTGGCGGTCATGAAGATCGATTCCGGGCGGGTGGTGCACAAGAGTGACATTGGCGGCGTCGCGCTTGGCGTCACGCCAGAAACGGCGGCACGAACCTACGACAAACTTGTAGTGTGTCTCGACCCGCCGGTGGGAACTTTTCCGGGGGAAGGAATCGTCGCCGCGGCGCAGATCGAGAGCGGCGTGGAAGTTTACGTGGGCGCCAAGCGCGACGAAAGCTTCGGCGTCGTGGTGGTGTTCGGACTTGGCGGGCGGCTGCTCGAGATTCTGAATCTGAACGCGATGCTCGTGACCCCCTTCGATGAAACCGACGCGCTCGAGGCGATTGAACGCAGCGGCGTTCGCCTGTTTCTCAACGGGTTCCGCGGCGGCCCCAAAGCCGATTTTGACAAACTCGCCGAATGGATCGTGCGCGTAGGCGGGATCGCGTCCGCGATCGGCAAGCGGCTCGAAGTCCTCGAATTGAATCCCGTGATCGTAAACGCTCAACACCCCGGCGGCGTCATCGCCGATGCCCGCCTTCTGCTGTTTCCGGAGTTGCGACCATGACCGCGCCTCCTCTCATCCAATGCAAGGCCGCCGACGCCGTTGCGACGCTGACGATCGCGCGTCCCCACAAGCTCAATGCATTGACCAACGAGATCATGGCCGACCTGGCGGCCACGCTCGATCGCATCGCCGCCGATCAATCGATTCGCGTCGTCGTGCTGACCGGCGAAGGGCGCGCCTTCTCTGCCGGTTTCGACGTGAGCACGGACGAAGAGACGCCGGAATGGACGCCCGCTTATTGGGTCGAGCATTTCCGCTTGGCCTACGCGGGTTTGCAGCGCCTGTGGACGCTGCCGCAGCCCGTCGTGGCCAAAATTCGCGGCGCTTGCCTGGGCGGCGGCTTCGCGCTGAGCCTGTCTTGCGATCTGGCCTATGCCAGCGAAGACGCCTACTTCGGCGAGCCGGAAGTAAAATTCGGCGGCAGCACCATGTCGCCGCTTCTGGCATGGGCGCTTCCTCCTCGCCACTTCAAGGAGCTGCTGCTGACGGGCCGATCTATTGACGCAAAGCGCGCCGAAGGCTGGGGGCTTATTAACGAAATGGTAAATGAGGCGGAAAATGTCGGCGCGCTGGATGCGCGTGTCGATCAAGTAGTGCGTCACATGTGCCTCCTGCCTCCCGGCACGCTCGCGAAAAATAAAAGCCTTCTCAATCGCTTTTATGACGTCATGGGCCACGCCGCCCTTATGGATATGGCGCAGGCTCAATCCGTGATCCGGCTCAGCACGGCGCCCGCGAATGAATTCACGGAAATCTCGAAGGAACAAGGCGTATCCGCCGCGCTGAAATGGCAGAAGAAACGCTTCGCCGATGTGGGAGCGTTTCGATCATGAATGCGCGGGGGCCTGATGTTTCGCCAAACCCGCAGGCTGAAGCCCGCGCTACTCAGGACGGACAAAACGGGCTGGGGGCGCGTCGCGGAGGCCTCGATTACAAGAAGGCAGGACGCTTTGGCGCCTGGCTCGTGAGCGCAATCCTGCTGGTGTTTTTTTGGCAGTGGTACACGGTGCGATTCGATGTCTCGCCGGCCGTCTTTCCCGGCCCTGTTCAGGTTTGGCAATCGCTGTGGATAAATCTCAAGGACGGAACCTTCCTGAATGATCTTGTGGTCACCATGCGCGAGGTGCTGATCGGGTTCGCGGTGGGCAGCCTCGTGGGATTCATTTTAGCCTTGGTCATTTCCGAATTTCGTCCCGTCCGCACCATCGTGTATCCCTATGTGATCGGCTTGCAATCGGTGCCCAAGACCGCGCTCGCGCCGATGTTTCTGATCTGGTTTGGATTTGGCATCGAGTCCAAGGTGGCTCTGGTCGTCTCGACGGTGTTCTTCCCTGTCCTGATCAACACGCTTTCGGGCATCGAGCGCACCGACCCGGATCAGCTGGACTTGCTGCGTGCTTATTGCGGGCGGCGCTGGCGCATTTTTCTGCGCGTGGAGCTTCCGAGCGCCCTGCCTGCTCTTTTTGCGGGGCTCGAGCTGGCCATCGTGCTGGCGATGATTGCGGCGGTGGTCTCGGAATTTCTCGGAGCGGTTGGCGGCCTTGGCTATCGCATCCTCACATACAACACCAATCTGGACATGGCGGGCGAATTTGCCGCGCTGGCTGTGTTGTCCGTGATTGGGTTTGTATTGCACGCCATCGTTCGAATCGTGGGGCAGCGCGTGGTTTTCTGGGGGCGCCAGCCGGACGGGGCGCGCGGGGCATAGATCGCATTTGCGGTGCGCCGGCTCGAGCGTGGCCGGCGCTACTTTTTCCGCGGAGGCTGAGAACGGGATGTACGGGAACCGATTGTCGCGACGCAGCCTTTTGCTGCGCCTCAGCTCTGTGGGCGCGTTTTGCGTCGGCGGGGCTGCCTTTGGGGCGCCCTTGCTGCGCGCACAGGGATCGCCGAAGAAAATCACTTACGCGATTGCCACGGCCGATCTCAATATCGGCTATCCGTTCGCCACGCTCCCTAAGGCCCTCGGTTATTTCCAGCAGGAAGGGCTTGATGTGGAGATTGTGCCCGGGCAATCGTCCGCTGCGGTCGCGCAACTGCTTCTTTCCGGCCGGGCCGATATAGGGCTTGCGCAGCCGGACCCTGTGGTGATTCAGCGCGCCAACAACCGCATCCCGCTCGTCTCTTTCTACGCCGTTTGCCGGCGCGGCACGAACCGCTTCGTGGTCAACCCGGATTCGCCGATTCAAACCGTCCGCGATTTGAAAGGCAAGAAGGTTGGCGTGAACGATCTCGGCAGCGGCGGCGTGACGTATTTGCGGGCGCGTCTGAAAGAGGCCGGGATGAGCCCGAACGATGTGCAACTGATGAGCGTGGGCTACGGCACTCCGTTTTTCGAAGCGCTCAAAAACCATAATGTCGACGCCGAAGTCAGCTTCACCGGAGGAATCGCGCGCCAGCAGAATGCCGGGTACGCGGTCCGCGTGTTGCCCGCCACACCGGACGAGATGAACCAGTACAGCTTCAACCTGTTCGCAACGCAATCGTTTGTCGATAAAGATCCGGACGTCATTGCCAAGATTGGCCGCGCGACCGCCAAGGCTACCGTCTTTCTGATGACCAATCCCGAGGCCGCCGTACGCATTTTCTGGAAACAATATCCCGACCGCGCGCCAAAAAATCTGAACGATCCAAAAGCGCTGCAGAACGACCTGGCGATCGTCAAAGCGGAAATCCACGAAATGGCGGCGGATGAACTCCCGCCGACTTTTCCATGGGGCAGCCAGGACGCCGCGACGTTCGCCAAGATCGAAGCTTACCTGGGCGACGCCGGACAAGTCCCGAAACCGATCGCCCCAACATCCTTTTTCACGAATACATTTACCGATCAGTACAACCAATTCGATCGGAAAGCCATTATTAGCCAGGCGAAAAACTGGAAATGACGTGACCGCGCCCCCTGCCCCGGCTTCGGCCTCCGAAGGCATCACCTTCCTCGAAGTTACACGCCGTTTTGAAACGCGCGAAGGGCAGGCGCTCAATGCGCTGGTAGGAGTGTCCCTGGACATCAAGCCGGGAGAATTCGTGTCCCTCGTGGGGCCGAGCGGGTGCGGAAAGACAACGCTCTTGCGCATGGTGGCCGGGCTTCTTTCGCCGACCTCAGGGAAGGTTCTGGTGGGCGGCGTCGAAGTGGGGGAGCCGCGGCCGGATGTGGGCCTCGTTTTTCAGCAGGCCTTGCTGCTGCCCTGGCTTTCCGTGCTGCGGAATGTATTACTGCCTGTGGACGTACAGGGTCAAAGAATAGCCGAGTATCGAGATCGCGCCCTCGATCTCATAAAAATGGTAGGGCTCGGGGGATTCGAGAAGCGGCTGCCCAGCGAGCTTTCGGGGGGCATGCAGCAGCGCGTCGCCCTCGCGCGAGCGCTGGTGCACGATCCAAAAATCCTGCTGATGGACGAACCTTTCGCGGCGCTTGACGCCATGACGCGGGAGACGATGAACATCGAGTTGCAGCGGATCTGGGCCGAACACCACAAAACTGTTTTGTTCGTGACGCACGGCATTCTGGAATCGGTTTTTCTGAGCGATCGCGTGGTGGTGATGACCGCGCGGCCGGGGCGCGTCGCGGCCGTGATCGATATTCCCTTTCCTCGTCCGCGATCGGCGGAACTGCTTGGCGGCGCGGAGTTCGCCGCTGTGGCCGCGAAAATTCGCGGCGTGTTCGATACGTCTGCTTCGCGCTAAGTGTAGCGCGGGCTTGAGCCAGCGGGTTTTGCGTGCGCCAAATCAAAACCCGCAGGCTGAAGCCCGCGCTACTCAACCCGCATCATTTCGCGCCGTCGAGCTTGCGCAGGTAATCGCCCCATTTCGGATCGTAGCCGGGGGCGCGGTTTTCGAGTCGCGCGCCTTCGTTCCACCAGTGCGCCTTACCTCGGCCCATGGCGGCGCCTCTGCGCGTGTGCAAATCGAGCATGAAATCCTGCACTTCGACTTTTCGTTCGCCGCGGGCCGTCACTTCGCGCACCCAGCCGGCCAGCTCCATGGACATGTTATCTTTTGGAGCGGTGGCCAGGAGGCGCACGGCATGGGCGCAGTAGATCCAGCGGTCGCCGCGGTCCTGCATGCGCTGGCGCTGCTGATTCATGGCTTCGATGATGGCGAGCGCCGCGGGCAGGCCTAGGCCGACGTCTTCGGTGGCGATGATTTCGAGCCGCCGCCAAAGCACCTCTTCCGTTTCAGGGCTCGAGGAAAAAAGTTCGTAGGCGGCAAGAGCCGCCTCCTCCACCCATCCCCGGCGAATGGATTTTTGCAGGACCGAGCGGAGTTCGTCCACGCTGTAGCCGCTCGCGCTGGTGGTGCGGCTCCAGATGTCCTGGCTCTGATAGTTCGGATGCTCCTTGTGTTCGGCTGGCATGGCGGCTCCTTTTGGGCGGCTAGTTATTTATTGGTAATACTTCGTTATAGCTCGTTGCAGCGCTGAGGCGGCGGCGTACAACGCGAGGGCGATCGCGACGCTCACGAAGGAAGCGGCCAGCGCCTGATCCATGGCCAGGTCCGCGGTGGATGTGGCGATCAGAAAACCAAGGCCGCCGGTCTGCATCAGAAATTCGGCGACGAGCGCGGAGAGAACGCTTTGCACCGCGAGCACCCTGAGAGCGACAGCCAGGTGCGGCCCGGCCGCGGGCAAGGCGAGGCGCCACAGCCGGTTCCATCGCCCCGCGCCTTGCACGTAGAAATATTCCTCGGACATCGCGGGCGATGCCTTCAGCCCCGCGCTGGCGAAAACGAAACCGGGGAGAAAACACAAAATTACAACAGTAACGAATACCGTGCGATCGTCGTAACCGAAAATCCGCGTCAGCAGCGGAATGACGCAAACCACGGGCACGGAGGTCAGCAGCAGCGCCAGCGGAATGCTGAGGCCGGTAATAATTTTCGACATCCAAGTGAGGATCGCAAGGAGCAAGCCGCAAAGCAGTCCCGCGAAAATTCCGAACAGAGCCACCGCGAGCGTGTGCAGCGCCGGGCGAACATATTGCGACGGATCGTGGATCAGCTCGCGCGCCACCGCGAGCGGCGTGACGATGACGATGCCGTTCAATCCGCTGTGGCGGACCCAGAAACCCCAGCCCGCAAGCAGCAGAAGCACCGCCCACGTTTGCGAAATGAAGCGCTTCATTGGGAAAACCTGCGCGACACAAATTTTTCCAGCGCGGCCACGGCCAGGAACACCGTCAGCGACATTGCCGCGGCAACCACGACCGCGGCCCACATCAAGCGAATCTGAAAATTTTGCATGGCGTTCAAGATCATCAGGCCGAGGCCTTGCGGCGCTCCGAACCACTCGCCCAGGATTGCGCCGAGAAACGAGGCCGAAACGGCTGCCTTGAGGCCGCTCGCGAGATGCGGCAACGACGCGGGCGCTTCGAGGTACATCATCTGCTTCCAGTCGCTGGCCCCAAATCCGGCCATGACCCGGCGCAGCACCGGAGATGCCGCCGCGAGGCCCGAGGAGGCCGCGACATAGAAAATGAAAAATACCTGGATGCCTGCCAGCGCCGCGGGAGTCTGGCTGCGGCTGAACAGCACGATGAGAATGGGCCCGATCGCGATGGGCGGCGTGGCGTTGACTAGCACCGCCAGGCGATCCAGACCAGGACGCAGGGGCGGCAGCAAATGCATCACGGCCGCGAACAACACCGCGAGCGCGCCGCCGAAAAACAATCCCTTGGCTGCCGAAGCCAGCGTGTACTCGGCAGAGGTCACTAGCAGTGGGAGGATTTCCGGATCGCGCAGCGTGTTTACTACATCGGTAAGAGGAGGAAGCGCGGACCCGGCCACCCCAGTTTTTCCGGCCAATTGCCACAGGGCCAAAAAAATCGCCAGACCCAAGGCCGCATAGCCAAGATTTTCGGCCGTATTGTTTTGTGTGCGCTCCATCCGCACGCTCCTAATGTTCCAGCCAGACCGTGATCTGGTCCGCCATGCGATGAAATTCCTCGCGGCGCAAAAGGTCCGGAGTCCGCGGACGCGGAAATGGGACTTGTGTCTCTTGCGCAATGGCGCCGGGACTCCGCATGACGATGACCCGGTCGGAAAGAAACAGCGCCTCTTCCACGGAATGCGTCACGAGGAGCGTGGTGATGGCGTACTGGCGCCAGATGCGTTCCAGCTCGATGTTGAGCCGGCGGCGGGTGACGGCGTCGAGCGCGCCGAACGGTTCGTCGAGCAAGAGAACGTCAGGCTCGAGGCACAGCGATCGCGCGATCGCGGCGCGTTGCCGCATGCCTCCGGAAAGTTGGCTGGGACGCGCGCGTTCAAATCCCGCCAGGCCCACCAGCTCGATCAAACTTTGCACGCGTTCGCGATTCACGTCGCGCCCGGCCAGCTTGAAAGGCAGCGCGAGATTGCCCTGCACCGAGAGCCACGGCAGCAGCGCGGAATCCTGAAACGCCATGCCTAATCGATGTTGCCGAGCCAATTCTCGCGGCTCCGCCCCTCCGATCTGCACAACGCCGCCGGAAGGCTGCTCGAGGCCGGCAACCAAGTGAAGGAGCGTGCTCTTGCCGCAGCCCGACGGACCCACGATCGCCAGGAATTCCCCAGCGGCCACGGTGAGGCTGATGCGGCGAATGGCTTCGACGATCACGCCGCGACGCGGAGTAAAACTTTTCGCGAGATCCCGGATTTCGATGGCCGCGCCGCTCACGGCGGCCATCCAACTGCGCGATGGATCCGCTCACGCAATGGCGTTGTCGAACCGCTCCATAATTTGCGCGTATTGTTTTTTCACGCGCTCGCGCATGGGGCCGAGATCCACCGTGAGCAACTGACGGTCTTTCATGACAACGCGTCCATCGATGATGACCGTTTGCACGTCGCGGCCCACCGTGTGCTCCGCTGCGGTGATAACTGGATCGTAAACGGGAAATTGATCGTAATCGCCACAGCCGATCAGGATCAGGTCCGCGCGCTTGCCAGGTTCGAGGCTGCCGATCAGGCTTTCCAGATGCGCCGCGCGAGCGCCGCCGCGCACCACCTGGCGGAGCATATCGGAGTAATTCATGGGGCTGCGCCCGTGCATCGGCGTGCCGTCAAGAATCTGCTGCCCGAGCACGGCGAAGTGGGCCACTTGAAAAAGGTCCAGCGTGCCGCGCGTGGCGGCGCCATCGGTGCCCAGGCCGACGCGCACATTGCGGCGCACGAGTTCAAAGAGGTGGGGGGCGCCGATCCGGAAATTATTCATGGCGCAGTGGCAGGAGCTCACGTCATTCGCGGCGTAGAGTTCGATTTCTTTGTGGCTGAGCAGCACGGAATGGGCGCAGTGCAGGCGATCGTTCAACACGCCGATGCGGTGGAGATATTCCGCCGGGCGCAAGCCGAATGTATCGACGGTGTAGTCCACCTCGTAGGTGCCTTCGCACAAATGCGTGTGAATGCGCGTGTTCAGCTGCACCGCCAACGCATCCATTTCCAGGCGCAGCTTTTCGGAAATCACGATGATCTGGCGCAGCGCGAGCCAGGCATTCACGCGCGGATGTTTTTCCCAACGCTTGACCAGCGTCTCGCTGCGCTGCAACGCTTCTTCCGTGCTGAAGCGAAAACCTTGCGGCAAGGTGTCGTCCATATCCATCGTGGACATGGCGATCCGGCCGCGGATGCCGATCTCATCGGCGGCGCGGCCCATTTCATCGGGGCACGGGCCGCCTGCTTCGAGAAAGCAGGTAGTGCCACAACTAATCATCGAAGAGTAGGCGGTCAAGCCGCTGCAGTAGACATCTTCGGGCTCGAGGCCGCTCTCGAAGGGGATGAGATAGCGCTTCCAGATGGGTTCGCGCAGGCTGCCTTGATAACTGAGAGAAGCAAGTTTGCCGCGCAATAATTGCTGCGCCGTGTGCACGTGGCAATCGACCAGGCCCGGCATGGCAATCATGCCGTTTGCGCGCAAAGTATCCTTCGCGCGAAAGAGTTGGGCCGCTTCGCTCGTCTTGCCTAGCCACGCAATCGTATTGCCGGCAATGGCGATGGCGCCGTCGTTCAAGACGGTGCTCGCGTCATCGAACGTCAGCACTTTCGCGTCGGTAATGAGCAGGTCAATGCTGCGCGGTTCCATGGCGCCTCTCGGCCTTCGTGTACGGGTTCTGTAGCTTACGCCGCCGGGAATTACAGCGGCAAGCCCCTGTAGGCATCCGCGAGAAGACTCAAATCGATGACCTGGGCGGGATCGGGAAGATTGGTGCGTCCCGTGGCCCGCGCCGCGTCGTACATCGAGGCGCGCTGTTCGTCGCTGATCCAGTAAGGCCCGCGCGTGCCCGGCATTTTTTCGAGTTCCAGCTGCAA
>Ga0335078_10013158_pt1 | contig 12261 bp, 13 predicted proteins | sample Lox_Sample_32_FD_206711 | JGI IMG/M metagenome (GOLD analysis project Ga0335078, IMG submission 206711) | Soil microbial communities from Loxahatchee National Wildlife Refuge, Florida, United States - Lox_Sample_3.2 | ecosystem: Environmental > Terrestrial > Soil > Wetlands | place: USA... | reverse complement strand
CGTTGACCCTTTTCACCTGCGGCCCCACAGCGCCTTTGGCCGCCGGCTTGGCTGGCGCAGGCGCCGCCGGAGCCGAAGCCGTTGCCGGCTGTCCCTGGGAACTCGACAACGCCGCGTTCTCTCTCATCGTCTTCTGCTGCTGAACAGCATGGAGCGTACTGCGCGTGTTCTCGATGACGTCCGGGTTTTGCCCCCAGGCAAGGCCGATGGCGGTCCCCAGAAAAACTATTGCTGTGGTCAGCTTCATAATCTCTCCTACCTTCTCACCGGCACGGTCTGGCTAACCTTGGTCACTGGCGGCTGCAGATCATGACTGAAGAATGTGGTCGCGGTGCAGGTGGCGACTACGCTCTCATTGGGCGCGTACTGGTATGTGTGCTTGGTCTTGGCCTCGCTTCCCCGCTTGGGGCTCGCCATCAACAGCCCCGAAATGTTGACGATTCGCTCCAGCTTGCTGACCTGGTCGAAAAAGTTCACCATTGAGTAATAGGGCCCGTCCAACTCCAGCTCGAAGGGCACTTCCGTGTAGAAATCCTTCGTTACGTAAGGCTTCGAGGTGTAGCGGCGCAGTTCAACTCCCGCTTTCAAGGCCTCAGCGTCCATCATCTTCATGAAACCGTCGACTTCTTTCTCATCAGGGACGATGCGCCGTTCAATATCCAGTTGTTGCTTGAGGCTGGCGAGCTGGCGTTCGATTTCGGCCAGCTTGGGCTTGTAAGCTTCCAACTCGCGGTTTTCCTGGAGCTTGGCGTCCAGGCTGTGCTGCGCCAGAGCATTCGCCGCCTGCTGTGGTTTGAAAACGAAGAAAAACAGAGCACCCGTCAGCAGGGCCCCGCCCAACACCAGTGCCCCCCACTGCTTCAGGCCCGATAATTCTCCAAAGTTCGCCATAAAAGTCTCTCGCCCCTAAGACTTCGCCTTCTGGCACGTCAGCGTGAACTGAAATGCCTGCATGTCTTTCACCTGCTCGTCCTGGTAAGTCTCTTTGATCTCGATATTTGAGAAGAAGCCGGTCTTTTGCAGGTTATTGATCAAAGTCGCGACTGCGTCCGTGCTGAGGGCCACGCCCTCGATGTCCACGCTTGCCCCCTGGTCCTTCATGGTGTTCAACCAGACCGCTTCCGTGTCATCGACCGTCTTGCCGATGGTGGAAAGCAGATTGACCGGGCCGGACTGGGCCGCGCGCAGTTGGTCGATCACGTCCACGCGCCGTTTGTAGTTGTCCGCCTCCCGCTGCCGCTCCATGTACCGTGCCTTCACATCCGCCAGTTCACGGTTGTGCTGCTCGGCCGCCGCCATCTTGGTCGCGATGTCGCGCTTCTCGCTGTCCAGGTGGTGCCAATAGAGAAAGTTGCCGGCGGCAAAGACAGCCAGCATCAGCAAAACCTTGATTGCCGGCGAGCCCCCGCTGCTCACTTCCATGACTGCCGTGGCCGAGGCCGCGGAGCGTTTGCTCTTGCCCTTGCTTTTTTCCAGCAGGTTGATTCGGATCATAGGTCGTCAAAACTCCTTAGGGCCAAACCCACCGCGACTGCCAGCTGGCCGGCGTTTTGCTCGATCAGTTGCACCCCCGGTCCCTCCACCGGCGGCGCGATCTTCTGGAACGGATTGAGAATCTCGACCGGCAGAGAGAATTCCTGGCGTAGCGCCTCGACCAGTCCGGTCACTTTGGAAGACCCACCTGCCAGATAGATCTTCTCGATATGCTCGCCCGCCGCACTGGCGCGGAAGAAGTCGAAGGTCTTCTGAATTTCCAGCACGATGATTTCGGTCACCTGCTGCAGGATTGGCGTCTTCGCGTCTTCGCTGACCGTCCCAACCTTGTTTCCGAGTTTCAGCGATTCCGCGTCGTCAAAACTGAGGTCCAATTCTTTTTGCAGCGAGTCGGTGTACTGATGTCCGCCTACACTGACGTCGCGCGGAAACAGCGGCGTGGTGCCCTTGACAATGTTGATGTTCATCACGCTTGCGCCCAGGTTCAACAAGGCAACCACCTGGCCCGGAGCCGGCTCGTAGTTATATTCATAGCAGTTCTGTAAGGCCAGAGCATCAATATCCACGATAGCCGGAGTCTTGCCCGCCATCGAGAGTACGTTGGTGTAGTTGAGAATCTTGTCCTTCTTGACTGCGACGAGCAGCACATCCATTTGCGGATTGCCGGCGTCTTCGGAAAGGATCTGATAGTCGAGATTCACGTCGGCCAGGTCGAAGGGAATGTTGTGCGCCGCTTCCTTCTCGATCGCTTCCGCCAGTTCCTGGTCGCTCATGCTGGGCATCGGGATTCGCTTCACGATCACCGAATGCCCGCTGACCGCGGTGGCTACGCGCTGCGCTTTGATCTGATTTTCAGAGAACAGCTTCGAGATCGCGCTCGACACTGTGCCCGAATCCACGATCATCGAGTCGACCACGATATCCGGAGCCAGCGGTTCTAGTCCCAAATGCGCGACTTCAATCCCGCCCCGCCCCTTCTTCAGTTCGACCGCCTTAATGCTTGAGGAGCCCACATCCAGACCAACAATGGTTTTCGCCCCGAATCCAAACATGTCCCCGCCTTCTTGTGTGGCGCGGACACTCTTGTCCGCGCTGTTTGCTTACAAAGTCCCCGCAGCCTTCACTGCTGCTCTGGGTTTCTTCTTCGCCCTGGCTTCGGTCTGGGTCGACTTTTCTTCCATCCACTGGTCGAGCTTCGACTTCTTGAAGCGCCAGCGGTTGCCCAGTTTGAAAGCCGGAATTTTCTGCTCGCCCACGTATTTGTACAGCGTGTCCGGACTCACCCCCAGGTACTGCGACGCCTGGCGAATGTTCATGACTTCACGCGAGTCAGCCATAAGTTTCACAACCCTTTCCACACTTTGTGGCCCCGTTGTTTACGGAGCGAACTCGGGAGAAATCCCTCGAACAGGAAAATCCAAGTCGCGTTCGAGTGAATTTTGGTGCCCCGAGCATATCTCAACCCGGAAAAAGCGGATGTCAAGGCGTATTTCCGTGTTTCTCCGGTTTTTGTACCTGTTTTCTGGAAATTGAGCCGCGGCCATATGCAGATCAATGCTAGATATTGAGTTCAGTGTGAGCCTGGCTACAACCTGATGTGGTGTTTATACACTCGGTTCAAGTTGCCCGGAGGGCACGTAACCAAAGTATTACAGACGTTACTCAGGTGCCAGAACGAGCGGAGACGGGCTCAGAAGCCCTTGACGCCGTGAGACTTGCTGACGGCGGCTGGATTGAGGTTGCCCGGCCTTTTCTAGCGCTGTCGGTGGCGTGGGGGGATTTGCACCGCGCTTTCTCACCGAAACTCCGCGATTCTTTGCGCCCTCGGCGGTAAGTCTTGCGAGTGCGGTAAGCTGTCTGCTCCGGGAGGATTTCTTGCGCTACCTCGATCATCTTCAACCTCTGGCTCTGCTGGTTCTTCGCCTCGTATTAGGCGTCATCATGGTCGGACACGGTTACCCCAAGGTATTCGGCGCCCTTTCGCATCACGTTCAAGTAGTGAGCGGCTTGGGATTGCCCGGCTGGCTGGCTTACTTGTCGGCTGCGGCCGAGTTTCTAGGCGGCATTTTGGTGATCCTGGGGCTATTCACGCGCTGCGCCGCTTTAGCCATCCTGATCAACATGGGCGTGGCGATTGCGAAAGTTCACTGGAAGAACAGCCTGCTGGGACAAGGCGGATATCAATTCCCGCTGGCTTGCGCCGCTATAGCGTTTGCCCTGATTTTCTTTGGCGCGGGCCCCATCGCGCTTGACGGCATTCGCAGGGGCGGCAGTAAATCCAAAACCGCTTGACTCCGTGCGTGGCCCCCCTGAACTCCCGCGCCTGGTTCCATATTTAGCTCACCCAGCTACGCTGCTTGCCTCACAACGAGCCTGGTCAAGTAAACACTTACTGATCAGCTGGGGAGTGGGGCGCACTTGCGGCTCAATAAATCTTCGGCAACAGCCGCCACGTGCGCGTGCAGTAAGCATCGTATTCCCCGCCGAAATGCTGGCGCAGCAGCCGCTCCTCGGCGCGAATGCGCGCCACCAGAGGCACCAGCAGCAAAGCCACCAGCGCTACGCCGACTCCGGAGCGGAAGGCCAGCACCCATCCGAGCGCACTCGTCAGCAATCCCAGGTAGCTCGGGTTGCGGATCACGCCGTAAATGCCGTGCGTTTCCAGCCGATGCCCCGGCTGGATGGCCACCAGCCCGCTGAACCGGTTCCCGAGCACATACACCGGCCAGATGCGCAGCAAGCCTCCAGCCAGGCACACTACCACGCCCACCCAGCGCGTGGTGTCGCCGTCAATCGTCCAAATTTCGATGCGGTCGGTGTAGGCAGAGAAGTAAGCCATCAACAGCGCAATCACGCTGAACAGGGCCAGCACCCAGCGGTTGCTGCGATCTTCCTTCTCGCCCGGGCTTAGGCCGCCGCCGGAAGGGACCGCCAGAGCCGCCAGCACCACCGTCACCCCCGCCAACGCCCGCAGCGCCGGGTGCGCAAAAAACGCGTTCCATCCGCCCCATCCCGCGATCGCCAAGCCGAACTGAATCAGGATTGACACAACTCCGGTAATGAGAATCTTCACACTAGTCATGGGAGCCGGCTCGGTTTTCAACCCTGAACTCTATACCGGAATGATGGCCGGACCGGCCCGCTCTTCACAACTTTTTACTCGTTTTTACTCTGGATTGGCACATTCGTTGGTTTGGTCCGCTATCTTTCCATCCCGGTTGGTCTTTGTCCGAAACAGGAGACCACAGGAGGCAGCAATGAACTTCAAACACATTCGGGCTTATCTCATGGCGTGCAGCCTGGTGGCTGTCTTGCAGCCGCTTCATGGATTCGCGCAGGGAAATTCTGACGCGTCGAAAGCCAACGTCCAGCACGCTCCCGCGGATCGAGACGGGCAGCACGATTTCGATTTCGAACTGGGCAGTTGGAAAATTCACCTCAAGCGGTTGATGCATCCGCTGACGGGGTCCACGACCTGGGTTGAATTTGACGGTACCTCGGTTACGCGCAGGGTTTGGGATGGCCGGGCTCAGCTGGAGCAGTTCGAAACCGACAGCGTCGCCGGAGGCCACATCGAGGGCCTGACCCTGCGTCTCTATAATCCTCAGACCCACGAGTGGAGCTTGTATTGGGGAACCAGCAAGAACGGAGCACTCTCACTTCCCGCGACGGTGGGGAAGTTCAAAGATGGGCGGGGTGAGTTTTTCGATATGGAGCCATCTGGTCCGAATGGCCGGGTAATCCTGGTTCGGTTTCTTTGGACAAATACGACGACGAATACTCCCCATTTCGAGCAGTCATTCTCAGACGATGGAGGCAAGACTTGGGAAGTGAACTGGATCACGGACCAGACGCGAGTGAAAGAGGAATCTGAAAAAAACCGCTGAGCTCCGGCTGTGACGGGCGCAGGTCTCGCAAAACCAGCGAGACCCGGGCCACCCACGGCTCGAATGAATTCATATCACACGTAGTCGAACAAGGTCATGAAGCCAAAATCCATGTGCAATTGCTGGTGGCAGTGAAACAGGGTCAATCCTGGGTTGTTGGCAACGAAATCCACAGCCACTTCCTGATAGCCTCCGACCATAACCACGTCCTTCAGAACACCCGCAGTTGGAGTTCCCGCCAGATTGGTCAGCTCAAAGCTGTGGCGGTGAAGATGAATGGGATGGATGTCGTCACTAGCATTGCGCATGTGGATGCGATATCGCCTGCCTTGCGTGAGATGAAACGAGGGCGGGGCACTTTGGTTTGACATGGGGTAAGCGACATCGTTGATGGTCCAGCGATTGAAGCCCTCTTCGGCAGCGTTCTCTTTCGCAAAGATCATTTCGAAAGCTTGGTCCGGTTCGGGCACGCTCGCGCCCGGCTTGGAGAAGCGGGCGTAATTCCAACGGGATTTGGGCGGCGCAACCCATTGGGGCTTGCCCGACTGTCCTGCATATTCCACCACGATCCCCATGCCATGGCGCCGGTCGTCGTCGTCCGTGTCTCCCATAATCCAAACGCCTGGGTGGTTCATCTGCACAATCGCAGAAACGCGTTCGGCTGTGCCCAGCCAGAGGACAGGAACGTTCGCGGGGTTCGGCACGGGATTACCGTCGAGCGCGACGACGTGAAAAGCATGGCCGGGCAGGGCAAGGCTGCGAATCTCGGTGGCACTCCCATTCAGCACGTGGAACAGAACTCGTTCACCCTGCTTCACGGGGATTGGATCCCCGTTGTGAAGCATTCGGCCGTTGATGGTGAAAGAGCCGTATCCTACCTCGTATCCGTGCGGCATGCCCTTGGCGAGCGAAGCCTTCATGGCCGACTCGCCCTGCTCCTGAAGCGCCTTTACGGTGGTCGTGGGAGAAAGGAAATCCATTGCCATGTCGCCGCCCCGGCTGAGAGTCGGCTCGAACTCCTTCAGAACGAGGAAGACCTCGCGGTCATAGTTGCCGGGCTCATGTTTCGGTTCGATGTAAACCGGACCAACCTCGCCACTGTACTGTCCGGCGTAAAGGTTCGCTCCAGCTCGGAGGTGGGTGTGATAGAAACGAAACCCTGCAGGTCGCGGAGTGAATACGATTCTGCGTTTACCGTGCGCAGGGATGAAGGGTGTGCCTTCTTCCGCGGCCCCATCCACCTCGACCGGAACCATCTGGCCGTGCCAATGCAGTTGTTCTGCGACATCGGTTTCGTTGTACACGTCTACCGTGACCTGCTGGCCTTCTTTAAAGCGAAGCAACGGCCCGGGAAACTGGCCGTTGTATGTGGTCACCGAGATGATGCGGTCGGGCGCGATCTCGATAGGTGCGGTCTTGATGCGCAACGCGTAGTCGGGAGAGCCGGCCTCCGAGAAATCGGCCGGGAAATGGTTGGTCGGCGCCGAAATACCCGATTCAGCGGCGAGCGTACCGGAGGACAACAAAAACGCTCCGGCTGCCAGACTTTGCCTTAGAAACCGGCGTCTGGATTCAGACCACTCGCTCATCGAGTCTCCTTGATAACCGAACCTCGGGGCGAAGCGACTCAGCCACGAGTTCGGTTGCGCCCGGTAAGTTTGGCATCGAGAGAGCAACTCCCTCCACCTGCCAAGATCAGAAAAACCAGGCAGCAAAACATGGCAAAATCCGTGCGCGCATCACTGATCATGTACCAGAAGCCCTGGTTTGCGCGGAATAATTCCGGGATCTTTGTAGTAGCAATCGCGGTCACGATCACAATCAGCAATGGAGTAGACACGAGCCTGGTCCCCAGCCCGAGCAAGAGGAGCAGGCCGCAGAGAACTTCGAAAGTGCCGACAAAATGGGCGGTGAAGTAGGGATGCGGAAACCCAATTCTTGTGAAGCGAACCGCTCCCATGCCAGGGTCGATGTACTTCAGAACACCCTGTGTGAGGAATATCAGCCCCACCCCGATCCGAATCCACAATACGCTACCCGTAGCTTCTGTGGGTTGAATCAGGAACTGAAGGATTCTGCTCATGAAAGAGTACCCTTCTGCGAACTCCGCGGCTGCTAGTACTCCGCCAGTTCCTTCATTCCCCGATACAGGTCGCTGACCTGGGGCAAAATTGCATCTTCAAGGATGGGCTGATAGGCGACATAGACATCTTTGGCGGCGACGCGGCGAACCGGGGCGTCGAGCGAGTCGAACATTTCGTTGGCGATGCGCGCGGCGATTTCCGCGCCGTATCCCCAGCTCAGCGTATCTTCGTAGGCCACCAGCGCGCGATTCGTTTTGCGCACCGAAGCTACGATTGCCTCCCAATCAAACGGATTCAAGCAACGCAGATCGAGCAGCTCGATCTTCAGCCCTTGCTCGCGTTCGAGCTTCTGCGCCGCTTGCAAAGCGCGGGGCACGACCGCGCCATAAGTGATGACTGTGAGATCGGTACCAGGTTGCACGATCTTCGCTTTGCCGAAGGGGATCAGGTAGTCCGGCCCGGGATAAGGCGCACGCCCGAAAGTTTCCCGATAAAGCCGTTTATGCTCGAGAAAGAGCACGGGATCGTCGCAGCGGATCGCCGTACGGAGTAGGCCCGCGGCGTCCAGTGCGTTCGACGGAAAAACTACGCGCAGGCCGGGAATGTGGGTGAACATGCTCTCTCCGCTTTGCGAGTGATAAATCGCTCCGCCGGTAAGATAGCCACCGATCGCCACTCGGACCACGCAGGGAGCGGAAAATCCGTTGCTCGAGCGCCAGCGGATGAGCGGCAGTTCGTTACGCAGTTGCATCATCGCGGGCCAGATGTAGTCGAAGAATTGAATCTCGACCACCGGCTTCAGCCCGCGGATAGCCATGCCCGTAGCCCGTCCCACAATGCTGGCTTCCGCGATCGGCGAATTGAACACGCGATCGGAACCGAACTCAACTTGCAGGCCAGAAGTGAGCTTGAATACACCGCCTTTGCCCTTGACCATTTTCTGCTGCAGGTATTGTTCGCGGCTGCAATCAGCCACGTCTTCGCCGAAAATGAGGATGCGCTCGTCACGTTTCATCTCGTCGCGCAGCGTGGCGTTAATGAGATCGGCCATGGTCTTGGCTGCTGGTTTCTTGCCGTCGGTTGCAACCGTCTCTGCTTTGGCAATCGCCGGCTGTGTATCGAACGCCGCCGAGGTCGGATCCAGGACAGGAGAATAGACGTACTGCATGACGGTCTCCGGGGCCGGCGGCGAAGCCTTGAGCGCCTGGTCGGTCGCCTCCTGCAATTCCTCGTCGACCTGCTTTTCCAGCCGGTTGATTCCGTTTTCGTCGAGAATCCCCTCGCGAAGAAGAAACATCTGCGTGCGCGTGATGGGATCGCGTTGCGCGTCGCGTTGCCGTTCGGCGTCTGGGCGATAAAGCCGCTCATCATCCGAGAGCGAATGCGAGTAGGGCCGGATCACGTGCGCATGAACGAATGCCGGTCCATTTCCCGCACGGCAATGCGCAACCGAGCGGGCAAAAGCCGCGAAAGTTTCGACCGGGTCCGTGCCCTCGACTTCTTCAAAATGAAAATTAGGGAAACCGCTCACCAGGCGCGAAATGTTTCCGCCCGCGGTTTGCACTTCCACCGGCACGGAAATGGCATAGCCGTTGTCTTCAATGGCAAAAAGCACTGGCAGCTTCAGATTGGCAGCGGAGTTGAGCGCCTCCCAGAATTCGCCTTCGCTGGTCGTGCCATCGCCCAGAGAAACGTAAGTGACTTCGTCCCGCTGAAAAGACAGCTCCTTGAACTGCCGGTAATCGCCGTCGACTTTCTGAACCGCGTTCGGGTGAGCGGCCAGATAGCCCCGCACCTGGGCGCAGCCCACGGCATGAAGAATCTGGGTTCCGGTGGGGGAAGATCCGGTCACGATGTGCAGCTTGGGATCACTCCAATGCGAAGGCATTTGCCGGCCGCCGGAATTGGGATCGTCGGCCGCGCCTACCGCATGCAACAGCATCTCGTACGGCGTAGCGCCCAGGGCCAGCGCCAGAGCACGATCTCGGTAGTAGGGGAAAAACCAGTCGTAGCCCGCCTTAAGCGCAAAAGCGGCGGCCACTCCAACGGCTTCATGCCCCGCCCCTGAAATCTGGAAAAAGATTTTCTGCTGGCGCTTGAGCAGAATCTCACGGTCGTCGATCCGCCGCGAGGTGTACATGATGCGGTAGGCTTCGATCAATTGGTCGGGAGTCAGGCCGTCGTAGGTCTTGCCGGGCTTCCGGACATCACCATTGATCACAGCCGCTTTGGACTCAGTTTTCGCCGCCATGCACTACCCTACAGAAAGTTGAAATTGCAGGTTGCATTGTAAATCCTGAGGCCAGGATTTCGGAACCTGACTTTAGGCACTTACCGGGCATTCAGCACTCAGCAGTCAGCATTCAGTCAATTGAGGCCTATGGAGCTCCCAAAAGGAGTCAAAGGCTGTCGCGCGATGGCTGAATGCTGACTGCTGAGTGCTGAATGCTCGTGGAATCATTTATCCTGAAAACATCCGATGATCCGATTCAACCGCAAGTTCGAGACCCATAAAATCAAGCTGCTGATTTTCGATCTCGATGGCACGCTGATCGACTCCCGTCTGGATTTGATCCACTCCGTCAATGCCATGCTTCGCCACTTCAAGCGTACCGAGCTGCCCGGCGAAGTTGTCGCCTCTTATGTGGGCGATGGCGCGCCCATGCTGGTTCGGCGGGCGCTGGGAGACCCGCAAGACGAGACCTTCCTCCAGGAAGCGCTGGAGTTCTTCCTCGCCTACTATCGGGTTCACAAGCTGGACAACACGCACCTTTACCCGGGAGTCGCGGAGAGCCTCACAATCATCTCCAACTCAGACGGCGCCGCCCGAAAGATGGCGGTGCTGTCGAATAAACCGGTCAATCCTTCGCGCGCCATTTTAGAGGCACTTGGAATGGCAAAATTTTTTGCCCATATCTATGGTGGCAACAGCTTTGCCACCAAAAAGCCCGATCCGGAAGGCGCGCGCACGATTTTGCGCGAGTCCGGCGCGGGGCCAGCGGAAACGTTACTAATCGGAGATTCCGCAATCGATACCACCACCGGCCGGAATGCAGGCCTGTGGACCTGCGGCGTAACTTACGGCTTTGCCCCACACACCCTCAGCTTATCTCCGCCCGATGTGATGATCGACAGCCCGCAGGAGTTGGCCGAATTGTTCGCCTGACCCGGTCCGGATTTCGCGAGTCTTGAATTCCCAAATCCGCCTGTCCCGCTGTTCCTCTATGTGCCTCTGTGTCCTCTGTGGTTAACGTAGTTCCTTTCACTCTCAGCTAAACTGTTTCCACGAATGGAACATCCGCTCGACTCCTTCACTCCCGCCGAACTGCGAAAATTGCGAAGCCTCAAGAATCCCTACGGCATTCAGCGCTTCCTCGACGACATGCCCTACCATCTGGAGGACACGGCCTGGTCGCCACGTTATGTGCTTCGTGAGCAAACCGCGCACTGTCTGGAGGGAGCGATCTTTGCCGCGGCTGCGTTGCGGGCCAACGGCTTTCCTCCCCTTTTGCTCGATTTGGAGGCCGTACACGATACCGATCATGTGCTAGCAATTTACCGGGTCGATGGACACTGGGGTTCGGTCGCCAAATCAAATTACGCCGGTTGCCGCTACCGCGAGCCGGTGCACCGTTCGCTGCGTGAACTGGCGATGAGCTATTTCAATTCCTACTTCAATATGCGCCGGGAACGCACGTTGCGTACGTTTTCGCGACCGGTGAACCTGAAACGGTTCGACCGTCGACACTGGATGACGACGGAGAAGCCGGTTTGGTTCATCGTCGACTATTTGTTTGAGATCCACCATTACAAACTGCTTTCGCCGGCCATGGTGAAGCACCTTCACCGGCTGGATGAGCGGCTTTTCCTCGCCGAGTGCACAGGCAAGGCGAAAAAGCCGTAACCCGACGGCGACTCGCCAGTCCGACACAAAATTCATACAATATGCAAATGAAATCGCGCTTATGGCTTGCAGTTTTCCTTTGTTTTGCCGTCGGGCTCGCGCTCGCGCAGGCGCCCGGAGATTTAGCCTCGGACTCGCATTACACGCTTCTTCTGAAGAATGACAAAGTGCGTGTGTTTCAGCTCAGTCTTTCTCCCGCACAACAGGTCTTCGTGCAGCACGATCACAATTTTCTGATGATCATGTTGCAAGACAGCGAGGTGGTAATCTGGCGCGACGGCGAGTCTGCGATCCAGAGTTTCACCTTCAAGAAGGGCGACATGCGCTTTTATTTCGGCGGCCATGCCTACGGCATTCGCGATGACCGCACGGCGAGCTTTAGCAGCATCACGGTTGAGTTCCTCGATCCCAAGGTTTCCACATGGGGTTATCAGTGGCAGAGTGGAACCTGGGATTACAGCCCATTCGGCAGCGTCACGCCGGTGGATCCGCAGGCGAAGTATATGAACTCAACCCGGCTCGGCGATATCGTGGTGACCAACGCTCAACTCCTGCCGGGCGACTCGTATCCTGCCCCGGAAAAAGCTAGTGCCGAATTGCTGGTTCCCATCACCGACTTGGATTTGAAGGCAGCCAATGGCCAACGCATTCGCAAATCCCTGGGCGATGCGATATGGATTCCAGGGGAGCAGAAGTCGCGATTCGTGAATGCCGATTCCGACCCCGCGCGCTTTGTGGTGGTGGAATTTCCGCCACCGGCGCAGTAGTGACTTTGGCTGAGGCATCTCGATTGAACCGCCTCGGCTCTAATCTCGTAATATCCTGATATGCAAGCCGTCCGCACCATCTTCGCCGTACTTCTAGCTTTGGTTTCCGCCAGCGGGATGGCTCA
>Ga0335078_10013157_pt1 | contig 12262 bp, 9 predicted proteins | sample Lox_Sample_32_FD_206711 | JGI IMG/M metagenome (GOLD analysis project Ga0335078, IMG submission 206711) | Soil microbial communities from Loxahatchee National Wildlife Refuge, Florida, United States - Lox_Sample_3.2 | ecosystem: Environmental > Terrestrial > Soil > Wetlands | place: USA: Florida... | reverse complement strand
GGCAATCTCGACGGCGGGCGTGAAGATGTAGCCGGTGCCGCGCACCGTTTTGATGAGCGTCGGGTTTTGCGGGTCGTGCTCAAGCTTGCGCCGCAAGCGGCCCACCTGCACGTCGATCGTGCGGTCGAAGGGGCCAGCCTCGCGGTTGCGCGCGAGATCGAGGAGCCGATCGCGGTCGAGCACCTGGTTGGGATTCGTGACGAATGCCGCGAGCAGGTCGAACTCGCCGGTGGTGAGATGCACCCTCTGTCCCTTGGGCGCCACAAGCTCGCGGGTCGCGAGATCGAGCTGCCAGCCCGCAAAGCGCGCCTGGGTGCGCGTGCGCGCTCCGCCGCCCTCGCGCGGCATCAACGTCACGCGACGCAGCACGCTCTTGGCGCGTGCCAGCAGCTCGCGCAAGTGAAAGGGTTTCGAGAGGTAGTCGTCGGCGCCCATCTCGAGCCCGATGATGCGGTCGATGGTGTCGCCGCGCCCCGTGAGAATGAGGATTCCGATCTCCGGGCGGCTGTCGCGCAGCTCGCGCGCAAGCGTAAGCCCGTCCTCCCCTTGCAGCATCAGGTCGAGGATGACGAGGCTCACTGCCTCCGTCGCCATCACCCGCCGCATGCCCGCGCCATCATGCGCGCAGCTCACGCGATAGCCTTCGCTTTCGAGGTACTGCCGAATGATTTCGCAGATTTCCCGCTCGTCATCGACAACGAGAATGTGGTCGATCGTCCCCATCACGCCTTCACTGTGCCAAAATCACGGGCACAATTCAACCGAGATACAACTGGGCGCTGTGGTCGTAGCGGCGCATTCTTCCGCCGCGAATTCTTATTTTGCAATTGGTTGGGTCGCGGATTCGAGCCAGGCGCGCGCCTCGGCGTCGAGGAGGGGACCCACCTCCCGCCGCACGCGGGTGTGGTAGGCGTCGAGCCAAGCGAGTTCCTCGGCGGTCAGGAGCGAGGACTCCACGAGCGCGCGGTCGATCGGCGCAAGCGTCAGCGTCTCGAATCCCAGCATCTCCCGCTCGGCGCCGGGCACCGTCGCCGCCGTCACCACCACGAGATTCTCGATCCGGATTCCGTAGGCGCCAGTCTTGTAGTAGCCAGGCTCGTCGGAAACGATCATGCCCGGCAAGAGCGGCTGCATGTTCGGGACCTTGGAAATGCGCTGCGGCCCCTCGTGCACGCCGAGGTAGCTGCCGACGCCGTGCCCGGTCCCGTGATCGAAATCGAGCCCGACTTGCCAAAGCGCGTGGCGCGCGAGCGCGTCGAGCTGCGAGCCGCGCGTGCCCTTGGGAAAGCGACAAGTCGCGAGCGCGATGTGCCCCTTGAGCACGCGGGTAAAGCGGTCGCGCATTTCCGGCGTCGGCGTGCCGATTGCGACCGTACGTGTGACGTCGGTGGTGCCGTCCAGGTATTGCGCACCGGAATCGACGAGGTAGAGAGTGCCGGCCTCGAGGCGCTTCTCGGTTTTGGGGCTCACGCGATAGTGCACGATCGCACCGTTCGAGCCCGCACCGGAAATAGTGTCGAAGCTGAGATCGCGGAAATTCTCTCCCTCGCGCCGAAAGGCCTCGAGGCGGTCGGCAGCCGCGATCTCCCCGAGCATCCCCTTCGGCGCCTCGCGGGCGAGCCAGGCGAGAAAGCGCGCCAGTGCGACGCCGTCGCGACGATGCGCGGCATGCGTTCCCGCGAGCTCCACGGGGTTCTTGCAGGCTTTGGGCAGCAAGCAGGGATCGGCGGCGCGGTGAACCCGCGCACCCGCGGTTTCCAGCCGCTGGAAAATCCAGGCGGCGGCCGAGCTGGCATCGACCTGGACTCGACGTTGCTCGGCGCCGAGCGCGCTCAACGCCGCGCCGAATTCCGGGGGATCGCGCAGGCTCACCTCGTTGCCGAGATGCGGCAGCACCTCCGGCGCGAGCTTGCGTCGGTCGATGAAGAGCTCGACCCCTCCATCGCTCCGCAGCAGCGCAAAGGCAAGCGGCAGCGGCGTGTGCGCGACGTCGCCGCCGCGAATGTTCAGGAGCCAAGCGATCGAATCAGGCGCGGTGATGACGGCGGCGTCGACGCCGTCACGCGCGAGCGCGGTGGCAAGTGAGCGGCGCTTCTCGGCGGCGGCCTCGCCCGCGAAGCGCAGGTCATGCGGCACGACGGGCGCGATCGGTGGCGGCGGTTGATCCTTCCAGATGGCGTCGACGGGATTGCCCTCGATGGGCTCGAGGCGCCCGCCGGCTTTCTCGGCGGCAGCCTGATAACGCTCGACTTCCCCCAGGGTGTGCAGCCAGGGATCGTAGGCCAGCACCTGCCCCGGCTTCAGCGCGGCAGCGATCCAATCCGTGAGCGGCGCGTCCGTCAGATGACGCCGCTCGTAGAGCGCGCCATCGACCTGGGCCTCCGCCTGCAGTGTGTAGCGCCCGTCGATGAAGATCGCAGCGCGCTCCTGCAACACCGCGGCGATACCGGCCGACCCCGTGAAGCCCGTGAGCCAGGCGAGGCGGCGCGCGCGCGCCGGGACGTATTCACCCTGATGCTCGTCCGCGAGCGGGATGAGGAATCCCTGCACGCCGCGCCGCGCGAGCTCCGCGCGCAAGGCCGCAATCCGCTGCGCGCTTGCCCCCGACGACGCTTCCTCCGGCGGAAGTTTCCGGGCCATCTCATGCTTTAGGGCGTCGAGTTGCGCCGCAAGCTCCGAAGTGAGGCGCGGCGTGACCAGGCGCAGCCAGGCTCCAGGTTCGGAACCCGCGGGCGCCGCGAGCACTCCGGAGATCAGAGACCGCACGCCCGTGGGATCGAGCGGCGAGCCCGCCGCCCGCAGCAAGGTCGCGAGCGCCGAATCGCCCCTGTAACCACCGTTCAGCCCCGCGCGATCATCCATCGGGCCGCCTCCATTACCGCGCAGAAGCTAGGCCCGCCAAGGTTTGGACACAAGGATTAAACAGTCCTTTCCTGCCAAAGGGATAGACCGCGCTGCCATGCAGCGAGGGAGGGGCTGCCTTGCGGTTTTCCCGCTGCAAACCGGGTCAAACAGGCTTACCTTTGCTGCAGTTGCGAAATGGCTTTCGCAGTTGCACATTAACCGATGGAGTCTGACGATGGCTTCCCTGATCTCTCCCTTCATTGCCCGGGTTCGGGCTTGGGCCGCTCGTGAACGGGCCTACCGTGAGCTTGCGGCGCTCGACGACCGCTCGCTGGCGGATATCGGCATCAGCCGGAGCGAGATCCCCTTCGTGTTCGATCCGCGGCCGGCGGAGCTCGTGACCCCGAGCATCGACCTCGTTCCCGCGAACGGCAACATCCGTCACGCTGCCTAAAGCCGGTCTCGCACGAGCGAAACCGGGCACTACGGGGCGGAGCGAGCGCTTCGCCCCTGATTGAGCCTTCGCGGGCCGGTAGTGGCCGCCCCGCCGGTCGAGGGCTCGCTCAAGTCCAAGCGTTCTCTTCACCGCTGGACTTCTCTTGCTGCACCTACACGGGCCGCTGCACGCGCTGAGCCGCGATCCCGTGCGGGCGCGGCACCACCCCGAAGGTGCGTGAACAGCCAGCCCCGAGGCAGGGTCCCATTAACCTTGCCTGGGTAAGGTGGGCGGCTATGTCGCAATCCCTCAGCCGTCGCGAGCTCGGCATGCCCGACCCCGGGATCGTCGAGCGCTGGACGCATCTCATCCTGGCAGGCGAACTCGACGATATACGCGCAGCCTTCGCCGAGCGTGGCGCCGCGGGGCCCGAGATCGCGTGGTCGCCGGATGCTTCGTCCCTGCCGTCGCCCCAGCTTCGGTTCCTCCTCAATTACTGGCGGGAGCGCGCGGCCGGCCGACCGGCGCCGAGGATCCACGACATCGATCCCGTCGACATGCGCCCCGCGCTCGGCTTCATCGTCCTCGCGGATGTACTCGACGGCGGCGAAGATTTCCGCTTCCGGCTTTACGGCAGCGTCGTCGCCTCGGTCTCGGGATTCGACCTCACGGGGAAGCGCCTCAGCGAGCACCCCGCGCCCGACTACGTCAGCAGCTTCTATCTCGCCCTCTATCGCGCGGCCTATCGGCGCGGCGAGCCCGTCTCCACCTCGCATCGTCCGCCGCTCGCCGTGCACACCCGGGTTTGGCATCGCCTGATGCTGCCGCTCGCTAGCGAGACCGGCGCGATCGTGCGCTTCCTCAGCGGGAACGTCCCCATCCGCTCCAACGGCGAGCCCGTCCAATTCCGGCTCTGAGACCGCTTAGAGCACGAAAAGCAGAAGGCCAAGCGAGATCGCGCCCGCGGCCCAGCAGTACCAAGCGAAGGGGTCGAGCGCCTCGAAATCGTGGCGCCGGAAATAGCGCATCAAGAAGGCGATGCTGAGGAACGCGGTGACGCCCGCAACGAGGCCCGCGAGCCAAGTCACGCCGGTGATGTGCTCGCCTTCATGCAGCAATTTCGGTACTTCGAGAACCCCGGCTCCGACGATGATGGGCGTCGCGATCAGGAAGGAGAAGCGCGCGGACTCCTTGTGATGCAGGCCTGCGAGGAGGCCGCCCACCATGGTGGCGCCGGAGCGCGAGATGCCCGGGAGCAGTGCCGTGCTCTGCAGCAGGCCGATCAGCAGTGCGTTCCCCCAGCTCATGTCCTCGAGCCGCCGCTCGCCGCCGCGCCGGCGGAGGCGCTCGCCCACGAAGAGGACGAATCCGTTCACGACGAGGAAGGCTGCGGCGACCACGGGCGACCCGAAGAGCGCGCGCAGCGGCTTCTCGAAGGCGAAGCCGAGGATGACCGCAGGGATTGTCGCCACCACGATGAGCGCGAGGAGCCGCAGCTGAGACTGCCGCTCCGCCGCGGGGCCGCGCCCTAACACCGCGAGCAAAAGCCCGATCCAATCGCGCCAGAAGTAGATGAGCAGCGCCGCCGCCGTTCCCAGATGGAGCACCACGAGGAAAGGCAGGAAATAGGATGCCTTCTGATCAATTGCCCAACCCAGGAGCGCCGGAAGCACCACCGCGTGGCCGAGGCTGCTCACGGGGAAGAGCTCGGTGATGCCCTGTAGTATCGCCATCAGCAGAGCTTGGAGCGTATTCACGGCTTCGGTTCCTCTTCCAAGGATTGAGTCGATATGCGGCGGAGCTCGAGCGTGGCCCAACCGTCGATGACGAGCCGGCGGGCAAGGCTCAGCCCTTGCAGGCGATGCGCGGCGAGGACGAAAGGCACTTGCCACTCGATGAGGCCTGAGAGAATGGCGACGCCGCCTGGAGCGAGCGCGGCGCTGAGATCGCGCGCCATCGCCGCGAGCGGCCGCGCCAGGATGTTCGCGAGCACGAGATCGTAGGGCCGGCCCGCCGTCACGTGCCGGCTGCGATAGCCGTGGCTCCACTCCGCACGGGCTCGCGGCGCGACGCCGTTCCGCCGAAAATTCGTGCGCGCGACGCGCACCGAGCCATAATCGATGTCGACCGCGAGCACCGGCCGGGTCCAAGTCTTGGCGGCGGCGATGGCGAGGATGCCCGTGCCGGTTCCCATGTCGAGGACGTGGCGGAAACGGCGGCGGCGCGCGAGCGCGTCGAGGATGCGGAGACACCCTGCGGTGGTCGCGTGTTCGCCGGTGCCGAAGGCCGTGGCGGCATCGATCAGCAGACCTGTAGTGCCTGCGGGAGCTCCACCCCGATGATGCGATCCGTAAATGAAATAGCGGCCGACGCGGCGCGGCGGGAAGCTCTCCTGGTTCTCGCGTACCCAATCGCGGGGCGGAAGGCGCTCCACGCGCGAGCCCGGCGGGAGTGCTGCCCGCTCCGGCACCGCATCGCAAAAGCCCTCGACGAGCCAGGATCCCCCGGGAGCGCTCTCGAAGGCGCTGACGGCGGCGCAACCGGACTCGAGGACGGCGGCCGCGCGCTCGGCCGCCGCGGCGTCCGCCGCCTCGACCGAAACGCGCCAAACGCCTCCGTCGCGGATCACGCCGAGAGGCCGCCGAGTGCGTTTCGTTCGGCCCTGAGTGCCTGCTCGAAGATCATGTCCTTCCAGTCGGGCTTGTCGCCGTAGAAGGCGTCGCGAACCATGCGCTTGATCTCGCGGCCCTTGGCGCTATCGAGGGTGCCGTACGCGTGCAGCCAATTGTCGGCGCGGACTGCGTTCAGCACCTCCTGCAGCGAGAGGGTGCCGTATTCCAGCGCCAAGCCCGTGATCTCAATGCCGCGGTAGCGCTCCTCCACCCCCGTGAGGATGTCGCCGCGAACGTCTGCGGAGGTGGAATTGCCGAGACGCGGCGAGGTGATGCGATCGCCATACCACTGTCGCGCGCGCGCAAGGCCCGGACTCTGCGGCGCATGCGTCACGATGGGCTCGCCATAACCCCAGGGGCCGAGCCCGGTGTGAAAATCGATCATGGCGAGGCGACGCGCGCCCGCAGCATGCTCGCGGACGATCTCCAGCATGGTCCGGCGCGACCAGACCGGCGTGGCGCCGCCGAAGAAGATCCCGTCGACGTGCTTGTACTGTCCGCCGGTCACCGCGAATTGCAGCGCGGCCGCGCCATGCGCCGCGGCATAGGCTTCGAGCCGCGTCTGCGCCGCACCGAGCGCGGGCTCGCTCCACTCGCGGGGGCAGATCGCTTCCGCGAGTTCGTCGTAGCCGGGGTTCTCGGGCACCGCACCGCCGTGGTCGACGAAGTTGCGATTGAGGTCGACGTTGTCCTCGTTGACGCGGCGGAGCCAGGCGAAGCCGTGCGGGTTGATCGCGTGTACCGCGACGATCGCCGTGTCTGCCGGCAGGTCGCGGCCGAGACCTGCCTCGAAGCTCCCGACCTGCGCGCCCGAGCCGCAGAAAGCCTCGGCCCCATGAGTTCCCGAGATCGTCATGAGGACGCGACTTGCGCGCGCGGGCCCGAGCCGTGCCACATCGGTCGTGAGCTCCTCGCCGTTCGGGCCTCTGCTATTGGGATTGACGAAGGTCGTGAGATGGGCGCCCGCGCGCGTTGCGGCGTCGCGGAACTTGCGGCGGGCCTCGCCGTAGTCGGCCGAAAAGTAAGCGCTTGCGGACATCGCCCTTCGCCTTTCAGCTCTTCTCGACGAAGCTGTCCATTACCATTTTGTCGCCGGCCTTGTCGAAGGCGATGGCGAGCTTGTTGTCCTCGACGCGCTGCACGGTGCCGTAGCCGAACTTCTGGTGAAAGACCCGATCGCCCGGCTTGAACCCGCCGACGCGATGCACCTCTTGTCCGCGCAAGGGCACGGCCTTGCCCTCGATGAGCGGCGGTCCCCCGCGCGGCGCCCAGCGCGGCGCCCGCAGCGCCTCCACCTCGCCGAAGCCGGGATCGCCCCAGCCTCCCACGCGCGGCAGCAATCCCGTCTCCGCGAGCACCTCGACGTGCTGGCTCGGCAGCTCCTCGACGAAGCGCGAGGGGATCGAGCTCTGCCATTGGCCGTAGACCCTGCGATTGGCGGCGAAGCTCACGGATGCGCGCCGGCGCGCGCGGGTGACGCCGACATAGGCGAGGCGGCGCTCCTCCTCGAGCGATTTGGTGCCGCCCTCCTCGAGCGCGCGCTGGTTCGGGAACACACCTTCCTCCCAGCCCGGCAGGAAGACGTTGTCGAATTCGAGACCCTTGGCGCTATGGAGCGTCATGACGCTCACCATGTCGCCCTCACCGCCCTCGGCCGCCTCCATGACGAGGCTCACATGCTCGAGAAAGCCGCCGAGATTCTCGAACTCCGCCATGGCCGCGACCAGCTCCTTCACGTTCTCGACCCGGCCCGGCGCGTCCGCGGATTTGTCCGCCTGCCACATCGCGACATAGCCGGATTCCTCGAGCACCAAGGCCGCGAGCTCCGTGTGCGGCAGCGAATTCTCCATGCCGCGCCAGCGCTCGATCGCCGTCAAGAACCCGCCGAGCGCTCGCCGCGCCGCAGGCCTGAGCTCATCGGTGCCGACGAGCCGTTGCGCCGCCACCGAGAGCGACACCTGCTGCGCCCGCGCGGTCGCGTGCAGTGTCTGCAGCGTCGCCTCGCCGATCCCGCGCCGGGGCACGTTCACGATGCGCTCGAAGGCGAGATCGTCCGCGGGCTGATGGATCAGGCGGAAATAGGCGAGCGCGTCTCGAATTTCCTGGCGCTCGTAGAAGCGGGGACCGCCGACGATGCGATAGGGCATGCCGATCTGAATGAAGCGCTCCTCGAACTCGCGGGTCTGGAAGCCCGCGCGGACGAGGATCGCCGTCGCCGCGAGCGCCTCTCCCTTGCGCTGGAGCGCCTCGATCTCCTCGCCGACCCAACGCGCTTCCTGCTCGGAATCCCAGACCGCGTGCACGCGGACCTTCTCGCCCTCGTTTACCTCGGTCCAGAGCGTTTTGCCGAGCCGGCCGGAATTGTGCGCGATGAGGCCCGAGGCGGCGGCGAGGATATGCGGGGTCGAGCGGTAATTCTGCTCCAGGCGCACGATGCGCGCGCCCGGGAAGTCGCGCTCGAAGCGCAGGATGTTGCCGACCTCGGCGCCGCGCCAGCTATAGATCGACTGGTCGTCGTCGCCGACGCAGCAGAGGTTGCGATGGCCTTGCGCGAGGAGGCGCAACCAGAGGTATTGCGCGACGTTCGTGTCCTGATATTCGTCCACGAGGATGTAGCGGAAGCGCCGCTGATAATCCGCGAGCACCTCCGCATGCCCCGTGAAGAGCGCGAGATTGTGCAGCAGGAGATCGCCGAAATCCGCCGCGTTGAGTGCTAGGAGACGCTCTTGGTACTGGCGGTAGAGCTCGCGCCCGCGCCCATCCGCCACCATCGCCACCTCGTCTGCAGGCACCTTCTCGGGATCGAGACCGCGGTCCTTCCAGCGGTCGAAGGCCGAGAGGAGTGCCCGCGGCGGCACCCGGCGCTCGTCAAGGTCGGCGCCGATCACGAGCTGCTTTGCGAGACGGAGTTGGTCGTCGGTGTCGAGAATGGTGAAGTTGGGTTTGAGCCCCACGCGTTCGGCGTGCCGGCGGAGGATGCGCGCCGCGAGCGCGTGGAAAGTACCGAGCCAAAGCCCCTCGACTGCGGCACCGATCATCTTCTCGAGCCGCAGGCGCATCTCGCGCGCGGCCTTGTTCGTGAAGGTGACCGCGAGAAGCTGGCCCGGGAAGGCGCGCCGGGTCGCGAGGATGTGCGCAAGACGTGCCGTCAGCACCCGGGTCTTTCCGGTGCCGGCGCCGGCGAGCACCAGCACGGGCCCATCCACCGCCTCCACCGCCGCGAGCTGAGCGGGATTGAGGGCGGCGAGATAGGACGGCTGGGGCTCGGTCGCGACGGGAGCGCGCTCTTCCGACATCGCTTCGCTATACCCTATCGGCGCCGCGCGATGAAAGCGCGGCCTTGCGGCTCCTCCCCCGCCCGCTCAGGCTTGCCCGAAAGCGTGCGAGGTCACTCGTGCGAGGAAAGCCACTTCTTCGCGTCCTCGTTGCCGTGGTCCGAGGCCTCGCGCATCCAAGCCCGCGCGATGAGGAGGTTCTTCGAGACGCCGAGGCCGTTCTCGTACATCAGCCCGATGCGATAATCCGCGAGCGCGAATCCCTGGTCTGCGGCCTTGCGGTACCAGCGCAGCGCCTCGGAGTAATCCTGATTGACGCTCCAGCCGTTCTGATAGAGCACGCCGACATTCGTTTGCCCGAGCGGGTCGCCTTGGTCGGCAGCCATGCGATACCAACGCATCGACTCGTTGTAATCGAGATCGACGCCCAGACCGTGCGAATAGAGGTAGCCGAGATTGTTCTGCGCGCGAGCGTTGCCCCCCTCGGCCGCTTGCTTATAAAGGCGCACCGCCTCTGGGTAGTTCTTCTGATCCTCTGCCTGCTCGCCTCTGCGATTGGCCTCGGCCGGCGCGATGGAAGGGCTCGGATTGGGCGTCGGTCCCGCCTTGGGCGAGGGGTTGGGCGGCGGCACGGGATTTGGGGCCGGATTCGGAGTCGGCTTTGGGCTTGGCGGCGGTGTCGGGTTGGGCGCCGGCGCCGGATTGGGCGGTGGCGTCGGGTTCGAGGCTTCGCTCGGCGGTTTCGGCCCCGGCCCGTGATAGAGGGTCCACCCGACCCATGCCAGTATGATCGCAGCCAGCACCCCGCCCGCCACGATGAGGACCGTCCGTTTGCGTGCATCCGGCCCTTGCGGCGGCGCGGCCGGTGTGGGGGAAGCGGAGGGCGCAGGCCGCTGCTGCACGGGCGGCGGAGCCATGGCAGCGGGCCGAATCGGCGGCGGCGCTTCCGCCGGCTTTTCCGGCGGCTTTGGGGGTGGCGGAACCGTCTCCGCCTTTGGAGCGGAGGCGGAGACGGAGGCGGGCTGCGGTGGCGCCGCGGTCAAGGACGCGGGCAGCTCTGCGGGCGCTACGGTCCCGAGGACCGCGGTCAAATGCGACACCAGCGTGTCGAGCGCGCGCTCCCAATTGTCGAACATGTCGATCCACTGGCGCGTCGCGAGCTCGTAGGAGAAGGCGTCGTTCGGCGTCACCTCCTCGACCCGCAGCGGCACCACGATCAGCTTGCTTTGGCCGGCGACCACCAATTCCTTCTTGAGCTCGTCGGAATTGTTGGCGTTGGCGGAGAAAATCAGCAGCATCACCTTGGCGCCGCGGATCGCGCGCACGATCGCTTCCTGGAAGTTCTCGCCACCGTGGATATCGCGGCTCGAGATCCAGCATTTGAGGCCGCGATTCTCGAGCGCGTTGCAGACGCTGTCCGCGACCTTTCGGTCTCGCGACGCGTAGCTGATGAAGATCGTGGCGCTCATTCTTCCTCGGACCTGTGCTGGCTCATCGACGACAATACAAGGGACTGCGGCCGCTGCCTATTTTGTATCGAAACGCGGCGGGTTTTGCCAGCCAGTGTCGCGGTTCCCGGGTGAAGCGGCCGACACGGCAACGCACTTTTCTCGCGCCGCCCTTCGCTATATAGCTGGGCGGCGAGCGCGCCACCGCCCCATCCCCGATGCAAGACGCCAACATCGCCAACGCCGTCACCGTCCTCGTCTTCCTGCTCACCTATCTGGGAATGGCGGCGGGAAGGCTTCCCTGGCTACAGGTAGACCGGACGGGCATTGCGCTCCTCGGCGTGATCGCGCTCCTCGGCACGGGCGCCGCCACCACCGACGACATCACCAACGACATCGACACCGCGACGCTCTTCCTTTTGTTCGCGCTGATGATCATCTCCGCGCAATTCGCGTCCTCGGGGTTTCTCGACGTTTGCGTCCAGCGCTTGATGAGCGTGCGCGGCGGACCGGCGGCTTTGCTCGCCCTCACGGTCGCGGTCTGCGGCGGCCTCTCCGCAATCCTCGCCAACGACATCCTCCTCATCGGGCTGACGCCGCTTCTCATTGCGGGCGTGCGCCGACGCGGACTCGATCCTCGGCCCTTCGTGCTGGCGCTCGCGGCGGCGACGAATGCGGGCTCTGCGGCCACCCTCATCGGCAATCCCCAGAACATCGCGATCGGGCAGATGGGGAACCTCAATTTCTGGAGCTTCCTCGGAGCCTGCGGGATTCCCGCCCTGGTGGGACTCGGCGTCGTCTTCGGCGTCATCTGGTTCCTTTGGCGCGGCCGCATGGAGAACGTCGAGGCGCTGCCGCCGGACCTGCCGGAAGTACCCTTCCACCCGCACGACCGGCTGCAGACCGTGAAGGGCGCCGTGGCGGTTGCGCTGCTGCTGCTCTCCTTTACGACGTCGCTCCAGCGCGAGGTCGCGGCACTGCTGCTTGCGGCGCTGCTGCTAGCGAGCCGCAAGGTCACGAGCCGCACCATGATCGCCGCGGTCGATTGGCCGCTGCTTCTGCTCTTCGCCTGCCTCTTCGCCGTGACAGGCGCGCTCCACGACACCGGCATCCCCTGGACCTTCATCTCGTCGCTCCAGGGCGAGGGGCTCATGCCGGACAATCTCACGGTCTTGACGCCGCTCACGCTCTTGATGAGCAACACCATCGGCAACGTTCCCTCCGTGATTCTCCTGCTGCAGATTTGGCCCGATGCGCCGCAAGGAGCGCTTTACGCGCTTGCTCTCCTCTCGACGCTCGCCGGCAATCTGCTGTTGGTGGGAAGCTTCGCCAACCTGATCGTGGTCGATCGCGCCGCAGCTTACGGCGTCCGCATCACCTTCGCCGAGCATGCGCGCGCGGGCGTCCCCATCACGCTTCTCTCGATGGCCTTCGCGCTCGCGTGGCTTGCCTTCTGGGACTGGCTGCCATTCTTGCCGGGCGCGGATTAGGAGGCGCCATGAAGACGATCGCCCTTCGCTACGCGACCGAAGCCGATGTCGGCACGCTTCTCGACCTCGTGCGCGCGCTCGCTCTCTACGAGAAGGT
>Ga0335078_10013156_pt1 | contig 12262 bp, 8 predicted proteins | sample Lox_Sample_32_FD_206711 | JGI IMG/M metagenome (GOLD analysis project Ga0335078, IMG submission 206711) | Soil microbial communities from Loxahatchee National Wildlife Refuge, Florida, United States - Lox_Sample_3.2 | ecosystem: Environmental > Terrestrial > Soil > Wetlands | place: USA: Florida... | reverse complement strand
TTGCCGAATCGCGATTTACGTCCGAGCACGCCTCCGAACTCCGCATTCTCTACGGTGGCAGCGTCAAACCCGAAAATATCAAGGGATTGATGTTGCAGAGTGAAATTGATGGTGCGCTTGTCGGCGGTGCGAGCCTCGACCCGAAGTCGTTCGGCGCAATCGTGAATTTCTAGCAAAGCTTGAAGCGTGGGGCCTTCAGCCCCACGAAACGCGCGGAGTGAATTTCAGGGGCTTTGGCCCCGGAAGACTAATTGTCCCGCGCATGCAGGAGCACTAAATGGAAATGCCGTCGTGGGCTAAATGGGCGCTCTCATTTCTGGTCGCCGCAGGTCTGATCTGGGTCGGCTGGCGCGTCTCCGCCGTTCTCGTGACGCTGCACATTCTCGTCTGTTTCGTGCTCGTCATCGTGATCATGCTGCAAAGCGGCAACGCGGCGGACCTCGCTGGGGCGTTCGGCGGCGCAGGCAGCCAGACGGCTTTCGGCCCGCGCGGCGCAGCCACTTTTCTTTCGCGCGCAACCACATGGTGCGCCATCGTTTTCATGGCTACTTCGTTGGCGCTCTCGTTCAAACGCTCGGAACCCGAGGTCGGCGGCACCAATTCGATTCTCGAGCAGACGCAGAAGGCTGGCACTGCGCCCGCAACTCCGGCCAAGCCCGCGAATGCGCCCACTCAAATTCCGCTCCCGCCGTCGCAGCAGTCGCAACCTCAGCAGGCCCCGGCGCAGAACGCTCCACACAAATAATCACTTCTGTTAGAATTTGGTTGTTTACCCACGATGCGGTCGTGGCGGAACTGGCAGACGCACCAGCTTGAGGGGCTGGCGGTAGCAATACCGTGGTGGTTCGAATCCACTCGACCGCACCAATGCTTCCGGCCAGGAGGCATTGTCCCGAGCGAGCAGCGCGAGCCGAGGGACCAGCGAGAAGGGACAGGCTTTTTCGCTCGACCCGCGAAATCCTATCGAACAAACCCGTGTTACACTCCCGGCCGGAGACTTCCCATGGCCGAAATCAAGACCAAAGCTACGAAATCTTCCGCCGCCGATTTCCTGAACGCCATCAAAGACGAGCAGGTGCGCAGGGATTGCTGGACCATCGCCGGCATCATGGAAAAGGCCGCCAAGGCAAAGCCGAAAATGTGGGGCGCCGGAATCGTCGGTTTTGGCAGTTGCCGCTATAAATATTCCGATGGACGCGAAATGGATTGGATGCTCGTCGCCTTCGCTCCCCGAAAGCAGAACATCGCGCTTTACACTCTGCCGGAATTTCCTGGCCGCGAGGAACTGATGGCCAAGTTGGGAAAGCACTCCGCGGGCAAATCCTGCGTCAACATCAAGCGGCTCTCCGACGTGGATCTTCCTACGCTCAGGAAAATCGTGGAAGCTTGCGTGGTCGGCATGCGCAAAGCGCACCCGTCCGCTTAGTGCCATTCGCTTGAATTATGCCCTCGCTTTTGTTTGTATGATGGCGTGTCAATCGAGTCGTCTGGCGCGCATTCGCGAGGCTCCGCTTCTGTCGCGCTCCTTCTCGCTCTTGTTTTGGTCGTTTTGGTAGCTGCAACCGTCTACATTTTCGCGGCTCATCTTTACCCCGCTCCCCGACCGATCTCGCAAGAGGCCGTTCTCGTCGATCATCAGTACGATCGGACGCTTTACGCCACCGGCGCGGCATTCATCCTCGCCCAACTCGGCCTCGCCTTCGCAATTCTGCGCTTTCGCGACCGCGGCCAGCGCGCGCGCTTCACCCACGGCAATGTCGCGCTGGAAATTCTTTGGACCGCGATCACTTTGCTCGTTTTTGTCGGACTTGGAATTCTTGGGCGGCGCGCCTGGGCCGATGTCCGCTTTGCTCCCGCGGCATCGGGCGCAATCCAGATCGAAGCGACTACGAACCAGTTCGTCTACAACTTCCGTTATTCCGGACCCGACGGAGAATTCGGCCGCCTCGATCCCAGCCTCGTCAACGCGCCCGCAGGAAATCCGGTCGGCATCGATCCCAATGATCCGGCCGGACGCGACGATATTGTCGTGCCGGAACTGACGGTGCCCGTGAATCAGCCGGTCGAGCTGCTATTGCGCTCGCAGGATGTGATCCACAATTTTTTCGTTCGCGAGTTGCGCCTGCAGCAAGACGCCGTGCCCGGCATGGTCATTCCTCTGCATTTCACAGCGGACCGCATCGGCACGTACGAGATTGTCTGCACCCAGCTCTGCGGACTCGGCCATTACAAAATGCACAGCCTCCTCCACGTCGTCTCCGAATCGGATTACGAATCTTTCCTCAAACGCGAGGCCGCAGCGCAATGAGTTCGCCGCGCAAATCGTTCGCGGCCATTCTCTTCAGCACCGACCACAAAGTCATCGGCCTGCAGTATTTCTTTCTCGCGCTCGCTGCGGTGACCATCGGAGTAATTTTGTCGCTGCTGATGCGCTTTCACTTGGTCTGGCCTGCAGCGCATCTGCCATTCGTCAGCGGCGGCATCATGACGCCCGAGCAATACCTCGCCCTCGTCACCATGCATGGCACGATCATGGTGTTTTTCGTACTGACCACCGCGCCGCAAAGCGCCTTCGGCAATTATTTTCTTCCGTTGCAAATTGGCGCACCGGACATGGCCTTTCCGCGCCTCAACATGCTTTCGTTTTGGCTGACGCTTGCGGCGTTTCTCGTGATGCTCTCGGCGTTTTTTGTTCCGGCGGGCGCACCCATCAGCGGATGGACTGCATATCCTCCTTTGAGCGGGATCAATGACGTCACCGGCCCCGGCGAAGGTCTCGGCCAAACACTTTGGCTCGCCGGCATCCTGATTTTCTGTATCGCTTCACTTTTGGGCTCGATCAATTTCATCGCGACCATCATCGATCTGCGCGCGCCCGGTATGACGCTCATGCGCATGCCCCTCACGGTCTGGGCCTGGTTCGTCACCGCGATTCTCAGCCTGCTCGCGTTCTCAGTTCTTTTTGCCGGAGGGATTCTGCTCGCGCTCGATCGCATTGCTGGAACGAGTTTCTTCCTGCCCGCAGGCCTCGTTGTCAGCGGGGAATTGCAAACGGGTGGCGGCGGCTCGCCGCTTCTCTGGCAGCATCTGTTCTGGTTTTTCGGCCACCCGGAGGTTTACATCGCGATTCTTCCCGGCATGGGAGTTGTCTCGCACATCCTCGCCAATTTTTCCCGCAAGCCGGTTTTCGGCTATCGTGCGATGGCGTTTGCGCTATGCACGATTGGCTTTCTCGGATTCACCCTTTGGGGCCATCACATGTTCGTGAGCGGGATGAGCCCGTATTCCAGTCTCGCCTTTTCGTTTCTGACGCTCTCGATCGGCGTTCCTTCTGCCGTGAAGACGTTCAACTGGCTTGGCACTCTGTGGGGCGGCAAAATTCAGTTTCACACGCCGATGCTTTTTGCCATCGGCTTCGTCTCACTTTTTGTCACGGGAGGTCTCTCGGGAATATTTCTCGCGCAGCCTGCGATCGATACGGAACTCCACGCCACGTATTACGTGGTCGCACACTTCCATATCGTCATGGGAGTCGCCGCGATTTTCGGGGTCTTCGCCGCAACGTATTACTGGTTCCCGAAAATGTTCGGCCGCAAAATGAGCGAATCGCTCGGAAAATTGCATTTCTGGCTTACGTTCGTTGGTGCTTACTGCATTTTCATGCCGATGCACTTCGTCGGAATCGAAGGAGGAGTCCGCCGCTATGCGGATTCAACCGGCGCGGCTTATCTTGCCGCCCTTCAGCCGCTTCATCGTTTCATGACCATCTCGGCATTCATCACAGCCGCAGCCCAGCTCATCTTTTTCTCCAATTTCTTCGCGAGCCTGAAATCGGGTGAGCCAGCGTCAGCGAATCCCTGGAACGCAACCACGCTCGAATGGGCTGCGGATTCTTCCGAGACTGGCGTCGGATCGAGCGGGCCCCGCGTTTATCGCGGGCCTTACGAATACAGCGTACCCGGCGCGGAGCAGGATTTTCTGCCCCAGTACATCGCGCCCGATGGAGCACTAGCTACGGAGGAGCGCCATGCCCGCTAGCACAGTTCTCGATTCGCTAGAGCGCGGGCGCGGCCGAGGCAACGGCGCTGGCGGCGGATTTTTCGGCGATGGAAATGGCAGCGCAGGGAACCACGGCGGGGCCGCCCAGCGCGTCTACGTGACCGGAATGCTCATCGCGCTGGGCGCGATTCTCATGTTTTTCGCCGCGCTCGCTAGCGCCTGGGTTGTGCGCAAGGGTCTCTCGAACGGGGATTGGCGTTCATTTCCGCTGCCCCGTATTCTTTGGCTGAACACGCTGATTCTCATCGCCAGCAGCGTCACGCTCCTGCATTCGCGACGTTCTCTGCGCGCACGCCGCGAAGCGGATTATCGGCATTGGTGGCGCGTCACCACAATTCTCGGCGCGCTTTTTCTCGCCGGGCAGTTCCTTGCGTGGCGGCAGATGTTCGCTGCGGGACTTTTCCTGGCGACGAATCCGGGCAGCAGCTTTTTTTACGTTTTCACCGCGGCGCATGGCCTGCACGTTCTGGGCGGAATCGCCGCACTCGTTGCCGTCGCGTTTTATAAACCTGCGCGACTGACGCGCGAAACCGCGACGCAGGTCGTCGCAATGTATTGGCACTTTCTTGCGGCCATCTGGATCGTCATTTTCGCGTTGCTCTCGCGGGCGTGAATTCGGATTTCGGGGCAGAAAAATGAGCGCAATGAGGTTAACCGTGTGACCCGCGTGCGTGCTGCAACGGAGGGCATAAATCGACCTCGGTGCGCCCAAAATTGGGGCAAAATAGCCCCGATGCGCCCCGAAAAACAGTTTCCGGAGGACTTGGTCCGGCGGCTTCCATGGGCTCGTGCGGCCCTGGCGACCGTCGCGAGTACGCTGTGCTTTTTTGTGGCTGCGCGCGCCGGTGCGCAGGGATGCGCCATGTGCTACCAGAACGCGGCGGCCTCGGGAGCCACGGGGCAAGCCGCCCTCCGCCACGGCATTCTGGTCCTACTGCTGCCTGCCGTCAGCCTGTTCACCGGTGTTTTGGCGCTGATCTACCGCCGGCGCGAACCGAGCGGGTAGGTTCATGGACTCAGATGCATGTCTCGCGGCCACCTCGCTCAATGACGCCTTCCGGATTTGGAATCGCCTCGACTAGTTCTTCCAGATTACGTACAGTACTCGAAGTAAATTCCGGGTCGCGCGAAACATCTCTTTTAATTTTAGGAAGTTATGAGTAGTATCCGTTTTCCGGCAGATGGGGAAGCGATTGCATGGAATGGAGTTCATCTGGGGGGTCTGTAGAAGCGTGACCCTAATGCTTGCGTTCAGGCCAGTGGTTCACACCATGCTCATTCAGTGCTGAAGCGGAATTCTTTTGCGGGCTTCATGGTCGCGTCGCCTGATCCGGCGCGCGGCGTTCGGTCTGATGTTTGAATCCGGGCTTGGCATGGAGGCGTAGAGATGATCGTACGGACTTGGATTCGTCTGGCGGTGGTTCTCGCGGCTATGATGGCAGTTTCATTCGTCACGTCAGCGCAGACCAGCAATGGCACGCTGGTCGGCGCGGTGACGGACCAGAGTGGAGCAGTAGTACCGAACGTCGACGTCAAGGCGGTCAGCCCACAATTTGGAGAAGTTCACGAAGCCAAGACCGACGCTGCTGGAACATACCGGATTGAGAGCTTGCAGCCGGGGACCTATAGCGTGACGTTTACGGTAACAGGTCTCGCAGCCCTGAGGGTCGGTAACGTCATAATCAACGCTTCCGTTGAGACGACGGTGAATGGGCAGATGCAGCTGGGAACCATCCAGACGACCGTGACCGTGGAAGCTGGCGCGGCTCAAGTGATCGACACGCAATCCGGGCAGCTCGGCGAAAGCCTCGGAACGATGGAGATCGAGAATCTCCCCTACAGCAGCTTTAATCCAGCTGAGCTCGCGCTGACCCTTCCGGGCGTACAAGAAACCGAGTCTAATAACACGTTCTCAAACGGATTTAGCTACTCTGTCGACGGCACGCGGCCGCGTGCGAACAACTTCCTGATTGAGGGACAAGACGATAACGACTACTCAATCGGTGGGCAAGCTTTCCAGCCCACAAACCTCGGTGCGATCCAGGAATTTACGATTCTGACGAACGCATACAGCGCTGAGTTTGGCCGAGGAGGCGGCTCGGTCGGCAACTACATTTACAAGAGTGGGACCAACAATCTGCACGGGCAGCTGTGGGAAGTGAATCAGGATTCCGCATTCGCCGGGAATGATGCGGCCAACAAATTCATCGGTGTCACGAAACCCCTATCCATCGAGAACACATTCGGGTTCGACATCGGCGGACCAGTAATCAAGGACAAGTTATTTTTTTTCGCCACCTCCCAATGGGATCCTACGGCAGCACGAGCAACCGGCACGACCTATGACTACCCAACAGCAGCGGGAGTAGCCACTCTGGAGTCTCTCTTGCCCAACAGTAATGTCGAGCTTCTCCTGACCGGGCTCGACGGAATCGTGTCGCCCGAGGATGCCAGCGGAAACGGATTGGTTCAGCCGACGTGCATCGATCTCGGTAGCGGTCGAGGGTGCGTGCAAGCGGGTCTGTTTGCACGATCTGGTGTGAGAGAGGAGTCGCACGACAACAATTGGAACGTGCGATTGGATTACCACGCGGGTCCGAACGACGTGTTAAGCGGGAGCTACATTCGCGGTACGAATTTCCTGAGCCCTGATTTTTTCAACAGTCCCGGGACCCTTCCGGCATGGGACACATTCCAGGACGGAAGTTCAAATGTATTTCGGGGTCAGTGGACGCACACCTTCTCGCCCAACAAGATCAATGAACTTCGCTTTTCCTATACCAATATCGGCTTTTTCTTTCTTCCAACCGCGGCGACCCTCGCCGGTCCGCTCGCAAACCTGCCCGAACTCAGCTTCGGGACAGACACGAACTTTCCATCACTAGGCATTCCTGACGGCATTCCGGACCAGCGACAGCACGAAACTATACAAGTGCAGGACGCGCTGACATACACCTTCGGGCGCCATACGTTAAAGATGGGCGCGGACATAACATTCCTTCATGTTCGAGACGGTGTTCCCTTCGATTCGCGGGGCTCGATCGTCTACAGCACCGGCGGAGTTTATACCTCGCTCGGGAATTTCGTCGATGACTACACCGGAGGAGATCCCGGCGGGGTTGATAAGGTGTTCGGAAATCCGTTCATTACGCCGAGCGTTAACATGTACATGCCCTACATCGAGGACACGTGGCACGTGAGAGACAACTTAACGTTTACGTTCGGTCTGCGCTACGAATATTGGGGCACGTTAGCGAATTCACTGCAGTATCCTGCTATCGATCATAGGCTCACCTTTGGGGTTTCCGGAGCAGTCTTTCCAAATTCTTTTGCATTTCAGCAGCAACCGGACATGACCAACTTCGGGCCACGGCTGGGTTTCGCCTACACGCCGAAGTGGGGCAGGCGCTTCTTAGGGAACGAAGCAACCGTGATCCGTGGCGGCTACGGCATCTTCTACGACGGACTTTTTACTAACATCGTCGACAACACGGCCGCGGGCCAGCCGAACGCCACAGGCGGCCCGATAAACGGGGGAAGCGTTTCCGGCAGGGGTATTGCAAATGCCATGAGTACCCTGGCGAGCATAACGCCAACTCTCAACCCCCAATTGGTGATTTTTACAATGGTTAACAACCTGAAAAACCCGATGACGCAGCAGTGGAACCTGGACGTTCAGCGGGAACTTCCTCTGAAGCTGGTCCTCACCGCGGCGTACGTGGGGACACGTGGTGAGAGATTGTTCGGCAATGAAGACCTAAATCCCGGAATCGGTGAGTTCGACGCCGATGGCAACGCAATTTTGGAGAATCCGAATTTCAACGAGATCGCCACGCGAGCAAACGTCGGCACGTCGTGGTATAACGCAGGACAACTCGAACTAGAACGAAAGGTAGGAGGAGATTTAACCCTGCGCACCTCCTATACGTATTCGCATTTCCTGGATGACGTGTCGGAAGTTTTTACGACGACAACGAGCGGATTGACTTCGTATCCGCAGATTCTGACCTGCCAGATCTGCGATTGGGGGAACTCAACATATGATCGACGTCACCGGCTCGTATTTTCCTATGTTTGGGCGCTGCCGTACTCGCACCAGAATCGGTTCCTCCGAGCAATTACTGATAGATGGCAATGGTCTTCCATCGGCACATTCGAGACGGGAAGCCCTGACACGCCTTTCGACGGCTTCGACAACATAGGCAACAACCATCCGAATTCCCGGCCGAATTTAAGCAATCCCAAGCAACCCCTTACGGCGCTTGGATTTGACGGTTCCCTTGTGGGCATTTCCGCACCTGGAACGTATTTCCCATGGACTTTCGACTGCGTATTTTTTGGGGATTGCCCGCCATCCGAACCGGCGAGCGATTTCCATTTCATTATTCCCGGTTTCGGTCCGGGAGACGCGCGTCGCAATTCCATTTATGGTCCCGGGCAATGGTATTTCGACACGAGCATACAGCGCACGTTTCCCTTTCACATTGGGAAGATTGAGCATCAGTCGCTGATGTTTCGGACGGAATTCTTCAACGCGTTTAATCACCCAAATCTCTTTACACCCTCCTACGACATGCTCAGTGCGTTTAGTGGACAGTATGACAATACAGCAGCGACAATTGCGGGCGCTCGGACGATAAAATTCTGGCTAAGGTATGACTTCTAGCTAGGCATCGCGAATAGAATAGCGGCCTCAGCAGAAGTCGTTGTAGCGCTGTCGGGTTTCTCTTGGCTCCGAGATGCGAATTTTCACATTAGCCGGATGGCGACGTTGGCACACGATGCGCGCCATTCGGAAGAATGGCGTGCCTACGATTAAACGTGTTCGAGTTGGGTGAGGCGGAAGGGGTCGCCGGTGTTGTCGTGGAGTTCGCGCCAGGTGCCGTCGGGAATCGAGAGAAAGGTCTCGACGACCTGCGGATCGAACTGAACACCTGAGAACTTCTTGATTTCCTCTCGCGCGGCGGAGATCGGAAGCGCTTTGCGGTAGGGCCGGTCCGAAATCATGGCATCGAGCGTGTCCGCCACCGCGAATATTCTCGCGCCCAGCGGAATCTCTTCGCCCTTGAGCCCGCGCGGATAACCAGTCCCGTCGTAAAACTCCTGGTGCGCCAGAACGATTTCCGCTGCTTCCTTCAAAAACGGAATTCTTTCCAGCACGGAATAACCGATCTCGCAGTGTTTGCGCATGATGGCGCGCTCGTCGGCGGTCAAAGGGCCTGGTTTGCGAAGGATGCTATCCGGGACGCCCATTTTGCCGATGTCATGCAAAAACGCGCCGCGAGCAATCTGGCGCAGCATCGCTTTGTCCAGGCCCATCGCGCGAGCAATCGTGATCGTAAAGGCGGTGACGCGCTGGCAATGGCCTTCCGTTTCGGCATCTTTCGCGTCGAGCGCGCCGCCGAGAGCTTCGAGCGTGTAGTCGTAGGACTGCTCCAAGTCTTGCAGGGCGATGGAAAGCTGCTGAGTACGTTCGGCGACAAGTTGCTCGAGGTCGCTCTGATAAATGCGATTTTCGAGGACGAGGCGACGATGTTCCAGCGCATGGCGCACGCTGAGGTAGAGCTGGTCCTTCTCGAAAGGCTTCAAAACGTAATCGTACGCGCCCGCGCGGATGGCCTCGAGCGCGATCGAGATGTCATGCATGGCGGTGACCATGATGACGGGCACATCGGGATCGTCCAGGCGCAGTTCGGCCAGCAGCTTCAGCCCATCCATCTCGGGCATGACGATGTCGCTGAGTACTAGATCGTAGGTGTCTTTCCGGAAGGCCTCAAGGCCCTTCCGGCCGTTGGGGCAGGCGGTGCATTTGAAGCCCTGCGCTTCCAATAGCGTAGAGATAACTTCGCGAATGGCTTCTTCGTCGTCGACGACGAGTATCTTTTCGGGTTCCACTGGGGTCACCGCCGCACGGCCATTATAAGGCACGGCACACGGCGAGGTCGGCGCGATTGCTGGAATTTCAGCGCGTGTGCTAGGTTTTGCAATGGCTTCCCGATATCCGCGAACTGCTTGCTTTTGTGAGCAGACCAGTAAACGCAGCCAGGCAGCTGCAAGAGCGGAATGAACTTCTCCTCCAATCCCGGCTTTCTGGCTGTCGCCTTCATCGAAGGCTCTGCCGCATTCATTCTGCTGGTTTTGTACTGGCTCCTCGCGGCCAATTTCTCCGCACGGTTCTTCCGCTACTGGATTGCCGGCTGGACGCTCTACACCGGGCTCGAAGGCCTGCGTATTTACTCGCTCTGGCGCGGTGGGCCGGGCGAGTCGATGCTGATGACCGGGCTTTCGGTGCTCGCGACCGTCCTTTTTTTTGGGGCAGCGCTCGAATGCCTGGGGCCGGAGAGGAGCGTTACGCAGCTCTGGCCGCTGGGAGTGATCGCAGCGAGCGCGTTTATCGCTCTGGAGTCCGTGGCGCGGGCAGCGACGGTGGAGCGGTGGGCCGAATCGCTCTTCGAGAGCCTGCTCTATGTTTCGGCCGGCTGGATTCTCTGGCGCGCGAACTCGCGTCATAGGGGGGCGGGTTGGAAACTGCTCGCGGGCGCCTTACTGTTGCGGGGCCTCCAGAGTCTCGACCGGCCCGACTGGGCGGCTCATTCCGTTGAGCTTTTCCGCGTCTCGTTTCACGGTCTCTTCGGGATCATGATGGGCATCGCGATGACGGTGCTCGTCTTGGAAGCGGGCCGAAGCCGGACCGAAGACCTGAGCGAAAAGCTGCGGCAGCTCGCCTTGATCACCGCCGAAGCGACGCAATCGTTTAATGTGGACGAGGCACTCCAAAATGTGCTGAACCAGCTCGCGGAAGGCCTGGGCGCGACGCATGGAGTGGTTTTTCTCTTCGATGATCCGGACGTGCCGTCGAAACTCGAATTGCGAGCCGCGGTCGGATTCAGCGAGCGCTTCCGGCATCAGGCGCCGATTTCGCTGGACAATCCCTGGCTGCAACGCGTGCTGAGCCAGGAAGCGCCGGTAAATTTTGGTCTTGGCGCTGGCGACGGGCTGATTCGCGAATGGCTGGAAGGCGAACGAGTCTCAGTGTGCGTGCTCGTTCGGATCCCGGGGAAAGACGCGCCGCTGGGCGTGCTGGGAATCGGTTCCGCGACCCCGCGCGTCTTCGAGGAACAGGAGCAGAATTTTCTCGCCAACCTCGCGAATCTGGTTGGGCTGACAGCGCAGAACGTGGCTCTGTTTGAAACCGCTACGACAACGCGGCGGCAGTGGCTCGATACGTTTGATTCGATCGACGATTTGATCCTGGTCCACGCGCCGGATGGGCGCATATTGAGCGTGAACCGCGCGCTGGCGGAGCGGCTGGGATTTGCTGCGGTGGGGCTGGTGGGGCGCACGGTTCGGGAAGTCCTGAAAGGGGACACGCTATGGTCGCGGTGCCCGTATTGCGAGGGCGCGGCCGGGAAAGACGAGATGGTCGATCCGTCATTCGGCGGATATTTTCTTGTTACGGATTCGGCGTTTCACGATTCGCAGGGCGGGCGGCTCGGCACGATTCACGTCTTCAAGGATGTGACGCGGCGAAGGCAGGCGGAAAACAAATACCGGACGCTGTTTGAAAAAGTGCCGGAGGGCGTCTTTATCTCCACCCCGGGCGGTCAGTTCGTCGATTTCAACGATGCGTTCATGCGCATTCTCGGATATGAGAGGCATGACGAGCTGCTGGGGGAAGACGTCTCGGCGCAAATGTACGTGAACGCCGCGGATCGGGAGCGGCGTCACCGTTTGCTGAACGACTACGGCGAAATCGTCGATTTCGAATTCCAGTTTCGGCGGCACGACGGGGAGATTCGCACGGCGCACGAATCGAGTTTCGCGACGCGGGATGAAAACGGCGCAGTGATCGCCTATCAGGGATTTCTGCTGGACATTACCGAGCACAAACAGGCGGATTGGGACCTCCGCCGGCGCAATCGCGCGTTGCTGGCGCTCAACGCGATCGGCGAAGTGCTGAACCAGTCGGCCGCTCTCGAAGACGGCTTGACCGGCGCGCTGATGAAAGTGCTGGAGCTTTTCTCCGCAGACGTTGCCTCGGTTTATTTTCTTGACCAGGACGGAGCGGAGTTGAGGCGGGCGGCTGCGGTGGGGTATCGCTCGGAGGATCGAGATGCGGGAAAGCGCATGCCGGTATCGGCATCGCTGATCGAGCAAATCCGGCAGGCGCACGCGACGGTTTTATCGGGCGCTTCGCCGGCCT
>Ga0335078_10013153_pt1 | contig 12264 bp, 13 predicted proteins | sample Lox_Sample_32_FD_206711 | JGI IMG/M metagenome (GOLD analysis project Ga0335078, IMG submission 206711) | Soil microbial communities from Loxahatchee National Wildlife Refuge, Florida, United States - Lox_Sample_3.2 | ecosystem: Environmental > Terrestrial > Soil > Wetlands | place: USA... | reverse complement strand
GGTTCCCCCCCACAAAACTCTTTGCTGTCGTCTCTTCGACAAGGGCGAGGGAGATTCCCTTACCGTCAGCCGGTTTCGTCGCTGATCGATCCGACTCGCGTTTCTTGCTTTCATAAGAGTCGCGGAGGATGAGTACCTGGGCCAGATCTTTCTGTTTCGAATAAATCTGTTTCTCCAGGATATCCGTATCTTCTCTTATGAAGTATGCCGAAAGGGCAGCGACCACAAAAATGCCGGAGAAAATCACCACGTAGATCCTCTCAGGTATGGCAGCAAAGCTGCTGGAAACCTTCATAACTTCCCTCTCAGCCTGAATCTCACCTGTTTGTTGGCGGCCAATTCCATATTCTGCATTTCCACCTCGGAAACACCCTTCATCTGCTCCACGGCGGCCTTGATCTTCTCAATAGAGGCAAACGAGACCGTCGTCCCCGACATGGTGAATTCCTTGCCGTCGGAGGCAAACTCGCTCACTTTGACGTCAATGTCCGGCGGTATTTTGCTGCTCAGCTCATCAAGAACGGCGAGAGGGTTCACGCCGGCTCCCGGAGCACCCGGCTCAGTATCGAGGGCCCTGATCTTATCGCGAAAGACCTTTGCCGGGTCTCGCACCGGCGGAGACTTCGGGAAAGAGACCCTGTAGATTCTTGCAGGTTCCGAGGCGAGAAACTGGAAAGCCCGATCCTTGAGAGCGTAGTCCGTGTAGAAGAGTCCGCACACAATGAGGCTGACTGCAGCGAGGCCAGCGGACAGGTAGAGGGCTGCCCTCATTGGAATAGAAGCGCGCGCCCTCTTCAGGCCGGTCAAATCGAACTGCCTCCTCGGCTCCATAGAAAGGAGGCCCGTGCCGACGCCGGCCCACAGCCAGTCAGGCATTCCTGAGCCCCTGAGGGCCCTATTCAGGCTCGGCACCTCCACGCGTATGTGAAAGGTCTTCTCCAGATATTCTTTGACCTGTGCCCCTTCCTCTCCGTCGGCTACCATTATGTACGAAGCGGAGGCGAATTGGGGGTCCTCCGTTAACTGGGCAAAGGCATCGTGCAAAGAATTTGATGTGGGGGAATAGAGAAACTGCCTGAGGGAGAAAAGGCTGTCCTCTTTGAATGCCATTACTACTACCGCATTACCGTTCAGGTGAACAAAGACGAAATCTTTGCCTTCCACGGCATTGCACCACCGCAGGGCATGGAGGGTCGCAAGGCTTTGAATCGTGGTGATCCGGACGCGCCTTTCCGGAAATGACTCCTCCATGAGTGACTTCGGTACGGCGCCCGCGAGTACCTTCCCCTTGCCGCTTTCCGCAAAGCCGATCGACATGTCTTCAGTCGTTACCGGAAGCCTTTCCTCAAGCTCATTTGTGATCACGAGCCTTATCTTGCGCCTTTCGGTGAACGGGAAGGAGAGATGGAGCAGATAGGCCGAGCCATCTTCAAGGCCGACTCCGTAGCCGTTCGCCCCTACAGCTTCCTTCAGCTCGCGAAGACTCTTGTCCAAGAAAAGTGTCAGGTCGCTGATCTTCTTCCCCTGCACCGTGAACATGACCCCGTACCAGCCCTCTTTGCGTTGGACGATTGCGGATGCCTTGCGTCTCAAGATTCCCTCCACGAGACGATCGAGACCGTCGAGCCGCTTCTTTTGAGCATGGCCTCAACGCTCCTTATGACCTTGCCTATGATGAACTTGCTGGTTACGGTAAAGTATGAAGAGTTCACCTTTATGAGGGGCGTGATCTTGCTTAAGTCGCCCTGGCTTATCTTTACCGCCATGATGTCGTTCAGGCTCATGAGCACATGCTGGTTCCGGTACTGGACCAGGTCGGCGATGTCGGCTTGGGCAAGCGGCTGTGCAAGGGTGCCCGTCTGCGTGCCGAGCACTATCTGGAGAACCGCCAGCGAGGCGGTGTTGATATTTAACTTGCCATCGGTCGGCGCGACAGTCAGATAGTCCCTCAAGCCCCTGTCGTCAACCAGCTCTTTGTCGAACCCCCTTACCAGGAGAAGCTCATCTAAGGAATCGAGCGGGCCGTTCTTGGCCTGGTAGCCCTGTGCGCTGTAGTACGATGCGTCCGCGCTCGCGACTCCGGTGACGATGTTTGTGTCGAGCCAGTATGTGAGGGAATCGATGATCTCCTGGTTGCCGCCGATGCTGGTGACCAGTGCCCTCAACTGCGTGTTGAGGTCCTTGTTGACCGTTTCGGTCGCCGTGGCAGTGGTCGCCGCCGTTGCCGTCTGGCCCTGGGCAGTGCCGGACGTCGAGGAGCTGCTCGCAGGGGTCCCGGTTGACGCGGCGGAGGCTTGCGTCGGGGACCACACGAGATTGTTGACAGGCATCTTGCAGTCTTCATCTACAATGTTGACCGTCAGGATGCCCTGGGCGAGCGCCAAGCCCGGGATTCCCATTGCCCATGTACTCTTGGGAGAATCATAGGTTGGGTCGGAGGCCTTCAGAATGGCGACGGCCCCTTCAACTCCGGATCGCGCCATCCTGAGCGCCTGGACAGAGTTCCGGAAGTTTTCAGCTTGAGTGAGATTGAGCTGGACCCTCGAATTGAATGCCAAAACGAGCGGGAAAAGGAGGGCGATCACGATGAGGACCGTCACCAGGATGAAACCCTCTTCGCTAGAGCGTGCTCTGTATAGCCTCTTCCGCGACAAATTTCCTATCATCTCCCTTTGCGTTCGTCACGTCAATGGTCACCCTTATCTGGGTGGGGAGGGACCCTGCCAATGCCGTACTGGCGTCCCATGTGTCCGCCCAAACCGTCCCGTTGTAAAACTGCAGTTGAAACCCCTTGACTATCCGAGATACTTCGAACACTTGCGGGGCACTGGTGCTGCTATCGAGCGGGTCTTTGAGGTCCGTCGATTGTTTCTTAATGAGAATCTTCTCGCCCTCCTCCGTGGTGATGAGCGCATATTCTACCCGCCTCACCTTGAGCTTATCTGTCGGCAGCCCGCTCGAGGTCACGAACTCTATTTGTCCCAGGGAAAATCCGTCAACCACCTGGTTTTTCCCCACGAGGACAGAATAGTTAGGACTTATACCACGGATGTCTTTCTTTATCAATTCCGACAAGATGCGGCCCGTCTCGAGCGCGTCCTGATCTTCCGTCGCTGCGTCGATGCACCTGTTTATGTTGAAATACGTGTAGTAGACTGCGGTGAGGAGGATCGCCGAAATGGCAACGGCAAGGACGACCTCAATAATGGTAAACCCTTCGTCGCCACGAGAAGCCACGTACGTTGTCAAGGCATGATCCTGCCGCGCCTTCATCTACTTTGCGCTCTCTATGGTTACGTGGTCGCCCATCTTTATGCCGTACTTTCCCACAAATCCCTGGTTTACCTCGATGGCAAACCGGGCCGGGCTTTGCGCGGCATAAACGGCACACAGCGAAGGGTTCTTCTCAAGGCAGGGCGACATATTCTGCATGTCGACGATCTTGAGGCCGTTATCAAGAAAGATCACCGTGAGGGGAATCAGGGTATTGTACATCCAGAACGTGTGTTGGGCCGTTACGTCGAAATAGAAAATCATCGCATCCTTTTCCCCAAGCTTCGTCCGAAGCATCAGTCCCCGCTCTCGCTTCTCGGGCGAGTCGGCCTTTTCGGCGAGTACCGTCACCCCGGCCGGCACGAAGGTGATTCGTTCCTTCACCGGTCCGGCACCTTCCGAGGCCAAGGGAGGGAAGAAAAGGAGCGCAAGGAGGACAGCCCACGCATTGGCGCTCCGGGCTGTCCGGCTTAGCCATTCACCGCGTGATCCCCCCGGCTGTCTTTCTTTCTGTCCGCCCTGCCGCATCAGGGTCCGCTCCTGCCCACGAAATCCCGGGACCTTCACCCGGGTCATCGCAACCATTATATCATTTATCGGCACGAGAAAGGAGACAGGCAAGTCGGTGGTAGTGACTCAGTCGAGTCAACTACCAAATCGACGCCACGAACGGAAAGCGAGACCGAATGTGTGGAAATAGTCGCTGTGGTTTCTTGATTTCTCAGAGACAGGGCACTAGGTTAAAGGTGATTGCGGCGCTCGAGAGGCGCTGAACGCTTCCCGTGGAGCGAAGGGACGGCTTGGGCCTCATAGGGTCCCCCGTTTCACGGGACGCCCGGCCCCCATGTTAGACGGTTCTCTTCAGTATCGAGGAGAGTGCATGAACGAGGTATGGTTGAAGGCCATCCGACACCCGGTGTCACGCGATCTCTTTGTGATCGTCTCCACGAGCATCCTGATCTATGACACGGCGATCACACTCTTTGACGAGCCTTCTCCGGAGGGAGTCGAGCTCCCGGGTCCAGCCCATATCGCTTGTATGAGGAACATATTGAGTTCTCTCGGCGTCGGTGGAGATGAAGACGCGTCCCTCGCCTAGGGGAGGGGCAACGGTCATTCGTCCTATGGGATGAGACACAATCTTGCAGTTCAGGACAGTTCGGCTTCCCGAAACAGGACAAATAATAGTGTCAGCCTTGAAAATGGGCCAATTCTGCGCCATCCGGGTATGGGCCTGCCTCGTCCCAGTGGCACACTTCTTGTATGTAGAAATTGTAGGGGGCTGGGATGGAAAAGAGAACGCCGATGAATGTGCTTTTTTACTCGCCCGGCAGCCAGGGTGAGCGACTCCAGAGACTCATCCGGGACCTCGTGCCTGACGAGAGACTCGAAAGCTACGAAACCTTCCAGGGATTCGCGGAAAGACTCCGGAAGCCAATGGATGAGATACCCGTTGCAGTGATCCTCGCTGCCAAAGAAGAGGACCTTCTTGCCATCCTTTCGATCAGCCATCTCCTTTGCGACGTGAGGATCATACTGATACTGCCGGATAGGAAGGATGTCACCGTGGCTATAGGCCACAGTCTCAGGCCCCGTTTCATGAGCTACGTCGACAGCGATTTTAGAGAAGTGACGGCCGTCTTGGGGAAGATGATCGGAGGGTTCTACTTCAGCAGAAGAAAAAGAGAATTCGCGAGTAATCAGGTGTATCCGCCCGGAAGACCCACGGGACGTGAGGCGCATTACAAGAAGCTGGCTCCTTGAGTCGTGCGACTTTCGTGCCTCTCACGGGGCCGTATGGGGTGAGGGGCGCGACTTAAATACTTAAGGAAGCACGTATGGGCGAGGGATTTTAACTATGCAGACATTGAGGCGGGCTGGATATCGAGAGCAACGGGTGCGAAGGCGCCATCCTGCTGAGACGATGGCAATGGAATGCATTCTCTGCTTCGCCGTCATGGAGAAGCTGAAAACAGGTGCACCCGGCAACGGAGTGCGGACTGCCGGCCGGGATGGTAAGCAGATCCTGCATGAGGAGGTGGAGGAGCGGTAGCGCTCACTTCGAGAGCCGTGATCGGGGCTCCGCTAGCTGTCCTCACCCGTGCTCGGTCGACGTGGGCCGCTTAATACCTGCTTCCGTACCCCCTGCTCTGTCTCGGCTTCTGAGGGCGGGCTTCTTCGATCCTCAGAGCCCTTCCCTTGAAGTCGGACCCGTTGAGTGCTTTCAGAGCCTTTTCTGCGTCTTCGGGACTGGACATTTCGACAAAGCCGAACCCCTTCCCCTCGATGACATTTGCCTGCTTCACCTCGCCATACTCAGAAAAGAGCTCCTTGAGCTGTTCATCGGTGACCGCATAGTTCAGATTGCCCACGTAGAGTTTTGCCCCGCTCATGCTTGTCCCCCTTGGTTTTCTCCGGCTTCCCGCTCCACGACGATCAGTCGGATCTCGGGTGTCCGCTCATTCGACGCCCCGGGCAGTTTCCAGCCACCTCTAGAGCACATTGTATGTTCCGTTTCGCTGGATAGCAAGGGTGGGAGGAAGATTCTGGAGAGATTGATCGGGGATCTGCGGAAAGAACGTCTCTGTGCGAAGATAAGAGAATGTGAAGCTCCCCGCCTACAGGGCGTGGAGCAGCACGAGCGCTCCCGGTCATGGTCGATTTTCGGCAACCGGAGGAAGCGCTCGGCCTGTCAAAAAAGGGCCCCCAACTTCCCTGCGTAGCCGGTCATTTCCGCATAGCCCTGACAGGTTACCTTCCCGTTGCCGGATGTTCCCTGACCGTCCACCGCCCCTTCCCAATAAGTCACTCCGGTCGACTCGGGGGTAGAAAGCTCCTGATCGGCCAGGAGAGGAGAGAGAGTCACGTCGAGCCCCTCGGACGGAACCCTCACCCGCCATCGGATGGGGTAGAGGCCTCCCGTCTTTTGGCTTCTCCAGTGATCCAAAACGTCGATACGCACCTGGCTCACGGTCAAATGCCTCACACGCCCGGAACGATCGACGATGGTGCCGGAAGATTCCGGCTCTGCGGACCCGTCAGTCCGCCTTAAGAAGTAGAGCATCAAGTCCCTGCCGTCGGAGAGGTGGAGGCCGAACCAGTCCCACCCTGACTGGTTCGGCGCGAGCTGGGTGGAGCCGAACTCGTGGTCGAACCAGGATATGCCTCTTACTCGGACCGGATGAGCCAGACGGGGTATGAGCAGGAGCCCCGAAGTGCGCAGATCGGTGAAGGAAACGTAGTAGGACGCCTGCCCGGGCAGACTTCCCTTCCTGCTTAGTCCCTTGTCGCCCTGCAGCACCGGAGGCTTCATGGCGTCGAGCTCCAGGTTGAGCTGGGCTATATCGCTTTTGGCTTCGAGGAAGAGGCGACCTCCCTCTTCATGTGCTCGCCAATCGAGCAGCCACACACCGAGATGATCGAGGGAAGCGCCGGCGAGGCCGGGCCCCGTCCTCGAAGCACGCTCATCTATGATAAAGCGTTTTCCCGATACATCGGTAATCGCAAAATGTGCAAAATAAATGTCCCGGAGAGACCAGGGATTTCCAGGATCTTCCGGTTTCAACCCAACTCCTTCCCTGAAAAAGGTCACCTCGAATCCGTATCGGTCGCCCCTGTCATCGTTGAGAATGCCGGTGAAGTACCACCATTCCGTCCTGTAGGCGTCGTGGGCGCCGTTATCGCGGGGAAAGCGCCAGGTCTTGGGCGAGTCAGCCCGCATCCAGCCGGGAGCCGCCGCTGCCCCTTCAAGGGCAAGACCGCAAGATAAGACGAGGAGCATGACGAAGAATAGGGGGAGGGGCCTGGTTCGCCTCATCAATTCCTATTCCTCCCTCAGCTGCATGTGGGGATAGGTGCGGAAGATCCGCCAGATCGGATAAAGGGCTGCACCTGCGCTTCCAAGTATCGCCGTGGCGAAGGAGGCGAGATAGGGCCATGGGGAAGGATAGAAGAAGACGGTCCAATTGAAGCTGCGCAGATTGATCACCTTTATCAGTATCACCGCGAGGACGGTCCCGACCAGGGCACTCATGAGAAAACTGATCACGCCCATGCCAAGCCCCTCCATAAGTGTCATCGTGACCACCTGTCTCGTGGAGAAACCGAGGGAGCGATAGATGCCGAACTCGCGCTGCCGTTCCATGAAGAGCGTGAGAAGGGCGCCGGCAATGCCGAAGAATGCCACGATAATTGCCAGAACCCGCATGGAGCGCGTCACCGCAAAGGTAGAATCGAAAACGGAGAGGATGCGGTCTTGGATCTGGGCGAGCGTGAAGACCGGCAGGCCGTAGGCAGAGGCGCGATTCCTCACCTGTTCGAGAAGTCTCTCCTTGTTCGGGTTTCCCTGCTCTATGAAGATTCCAACGCTGTTGATCGTGTGGTCTCCGAAGTCCCTGAGATAGGTAGACCTCTCCATCATGACGAGCCCGTGCTCGGTCGTATAGTCGTAGAAGACACCTGCGATCCTGAATCTCACAGGACCCTTCGTTCCGTTGAGGAGAATCGTGTCGCCCCGACCCTTCTCGAAGTTACGGACGAAGCTTTCGGACACGATCACTTCCCCCTTTTTTACGGGGTCCCAATTCTCGTCACCTCCCTTCAGCCACCCGAAATGGGCGTACTTTTGAAGGACGTCGGCGCACACGGCAGCCACGGATATGGACCTTCCGCGAAAGGGAACCTGGACGTTTCTGTAAGGGTCGACCCCGGCCAGGCCGGGCATGGCAATCAGCTCCTCATAGAGCCGCTCCGGCACTTCGAAGCCCTCGGAAGTGCTGCCCACATAAACGTCCGCCCTGAGCTGTGTGCTCATCCACCAGATCAGGGAATCCCGGAAGCTGCCGATCATGGAGCCAAGGCCGACGGACATGGAGAGGGCCACCATGAATGCAGCGACGGCAACTGCCGTGCGGTTGAGGTTCTGCCGGATGTTGCCCGCCGCTATCCTCCCTGGGAGGCCGGCCAAATAAGAAAGACCTCTCCTGAGCGCGGGGTCGGCGAGCACGAGGACAGTTCCGGAAAAGAGACTCGATCCGAAGAGGAATGCAAAGGCAGCCACGAAGCCCACGTAGACGTGGAGGTACGAGAAGCAGAGGAGCACGAGGGTGAGGGCGAGGACAAAGAGGCCGAGGCGAGCCATACGGCGCGAAGAGGCGACCGTTCGTGAAGCACGGCTCCTGCCTGCCAAAGCACCGACTACGTTGAGACGCACGAGATCGAGGAGCGGAAAGAGACTGCCGAGGATACCCGAGGAACAGCCGAAGAGGACCCCTGCACCGACGAGCCACCATGACCATGGAAGGGGAGAGGGCTTGAGAAAGAAATAGAGGTTGCTCACTGCCTCGCCCACGAGACTTGTGAGGGAGCGGCTCAGCCCGTAGCCGAAAATCCCGCCGAGCACTCCTCCGAAGATCCCGAAGATGAGCACCTCCGCGAGGAAGGCCGTCACGAGTTCGCCTCTGCTTGCGCCAAGGCTCCGGAGTATGCCTGCGTCCTTGCGCCGGCTCACCACGGCGAACATGGTGGTGTTGTAAATGAGGAAGACACCCACGAAGAGGGCTATGAGCGACAGGGCCTCGAGATTGAGCCGGAAGGCCTCGAGCATCCCTCTGTACATCCTTTCCCTCTGCCCGACGGACTCTATTCTGAATCCTCGCCCGTGGCGGGACAGGAATGCATGCTCGTCTTCAAGGACCAAGTCGATCCTATCGATCTTCCCTTCCAGGCCAAAGAGGTGTTGGGCGTGGCCGATGTCCATGAGAATGAGGGGCTCGGGCGACGGGCTCGAAAAGGTGCCGAGGAGCCGGAGGTCCCCCCTCGATGTCTCGATCACGCTTCCGGCCTCGAGCTTGAGCCTGGAAGCCGTTTTCCCGTCCATGAGGAAGGCTCGCCTGTCAAGAAGAAAGGAAAGCAGCATCCCTTGATCGCTCTCACCGCCCCGCCCCGGCTGAAAACGGAACATTGCGGGACGTATCGCCCTGTCGAGAAAGGGGTCGAGCCCGAGAACACGGATAGGCTCACCATGCGTGAGGCGTATCTTTCGGTCAATGGCAGGAGAGAAAAGCTTGACCGCAGGGTCGCCGATGAGGCTCGCCAGAACCCTTTCATCCATGGGACCGGCAACGCTCTCCATTGAGTGGCTAGCGCCGCCGTTCAGGAAACGAACGGCTCCCGAGAAGCTGGACAGGGCGGCCCGTGCAGAAAAGACCATGCCTATGACGGCGGCAACACCGCACGCGATCCCCATTATCTGAAGAAGGCTGAGGCTCCGCCGCCTCACCAGATACCTCAGGAACGCCTTCGTCACAATCTTCATAGGCTAGACCTGAAGGGGGACATCTGTCATGAGCTTGCGCGGGTCGAAGAGGGGACAACTCTCTGAAAAGGCTCCGCTTCCATCAACTTCCCTTCTCAACTATGCCTTGCTCCCGGGGCCGACGGGCTCCTCCACGATCCTTCCGTCCTCGATTCTCAGTATTCGATCTGCATACTTGCACGTAAGGAGGCTGTGGCTGGCCATGATGAGGGTGGCCTTCGAGGCGCGGACTTGCGAGTGGAGGAGCTCGAGGATCTGCTCCCCGGTCCTGTTGTCAAGGTTGCCTATGGGCTCATCGGCGAGGACGATGGAAGGCCTTTTTACGATCGCCCTTGCTATGGCCACCCGCTGCTGCTCTCCCCCGGAGAGTTCATAGGGGTAGCGGCCCTCTTTACCTTTCAGACCCACTGCGTCAAGGGCTGCATAGGCACCCTCCCGTTCCCGAACGTCGATAAGCTCGAGGGAGAGGAAGACATTCTCAAGGGCCGTCAAGGTAGGCAGGAGGTTGAAGAACTGAAAGACAAAGCCGAGGCGCCGGCGGCGAAGGCTGGTCAGGCCCTGCTCGCCCAGAGCCCGAAGGTCCGTACCTTCTACCTCGACCGTCCCTCTAGTGGGTTGGTCCAATCCAGCGAGGAGGTTGAGGAGTGTCGTCTTGCCGGAGCCGCTCTTGCCGAGGAGGGCAACGATCTCACCCGACGCGATCTCAATGCTCGCACCGGCCAGCGCGGCACTTACCTCGCCTCCGTTCTGGCTATACTCCTTCCAGAGATCGACGATGCGAATTATGGGTCCCACAACGAACGCTCCTTGCTTGACCGGCGTCTCCCGGCAGCGCCCCTCTCAAAAGACTAAAGCCGGGGAAGCGCCATTTCGTCACGGCGCACGGATCGACCCTGCTTATCGAGACGGGCATGGGCCGTCACAATAGAAACGGAACCAATAGTATATGGCTCTTTGGTGAGTGAGTAAAGGGAGCGCCCTCTCAAGGCGCGGCTTCGCCGGCCTTCTGCGGTTCGCCCCTCACTTAAGGACTTGCGGATGCGTCAATTGACGGCGCCACCTCGCATTTCACGTTGGCCCGGGAGAACTTGAGATACAAAGTGAGGTCTATTGCCACGAGAACCATGTTCAGGCAGTAAAGTCCCACTATCCAATCGGGTGAATAGACGATTTTGTGGATAATGCCGCTTAAGTAGCCCACACAGACTATCACCATGAAAAGGGGGCTCTTCCCCACGACGATTCTCGTGCGCAGGGACTTGATGATCGACACCGGCCAGCTCAATCCGAAGCATATCAACATTGCCGCTTCAAAGATACTCATGGTAGGACATCCCTTCAGAACGACCGATATTTGCGCGCAGAGCGGCCTTTCATCCGAACCGGCCCGTTATGTATTCCTCTGTCTTTTCCTGTCTTGGAGCGGTGAATATCTGCTCCGTCGTCCCGAACTCCACCAGGTCGCCCAGGAGCATGAACCCGGTAAAGTCGGACACCCGCGCCGCCTGCTGCATGTTGTGCGTGACGATGAGAATAGTATACTGCTCCTTCAGCTCGATCATCAGCTCTTCGATTCTCATGGTGGAGATGGGATCCAGGGCTGAGCACGGCTCGTCGAGGAGAATGATCTCGGGCTCAATGGTGAGCAGCCGGGCTATGCAGAGCCTCTGCTTCGTCTCCTCCGAGAGGAGCAGGGCAGGCTGCTTCAGCCTGTCCTTGATCTCGTCCCAGAGACCGACCGCCCTGAGGCACCGCTCCACTATCTCCACGTGCCTGCTTTTCTTTGTCCCATGGATGTTCAGACCATACGCCATGTTCTCGTACACGCTGAAAGGAAAAGGGTTTGGCCGCTGGAACACCATGCCCACCCGTCTTCTCAGGTCTATGATGTCGAAGTCATCTATGGGCGCGTTGTCGATGAGTATGGTGCCATCCATGGAGACCCCTTCCACCAGGTCGTTCATCCTGTTGAAACAGCGAAGGAGCGTCGACTTTCCGCAGCCCGAGGGACCGATCAACGAGGTAATGGAGTTGCCGTACACGTGAAAGTCTATCTGCTTCAGGGCGTGGAAACTACCATAGTAGAGGTTCAAAGACTCTGTTTTGAGAACTGCCGTGCGATTGTCAGGCCCCTTCCCCATCATCCGAATTTCCCTCTGATGTAGTCATCGGTCACGCTGTGCTCCGGGGTCGTAAAGACCCTCTCGGTCTGCCCGAATTCGACCAGCTTGCCCATGTAAAAGAAGGCGACGAAATCGGACGCCCTCGCTATCTGCTTCGTGTTGTTGGAGACAAGGATAATGGTGTGGTCCTTTTTCAGCTCCGACAAAGCCTCCTCGATCTTCGCCGTCGAGATAGGATCGAGGCCGGAGCACGGCTCATCGAGGAGAATGATTTCCGGCTTGAGCGCGAGCGTGCGGGCGAGACAGAGCCGCTGTTGCTGGCCGCCGGAGAGCTTCAGCGCAGATTCGGATAAGCGGTTCTTTACCTCATCCCATAGGCAGGCCTTCTTCAGGCTCTCTTCCGTAATCTCGTTCAGCTCCGATCTGGATACCCCTTTCAGCCTGGCGCCGAAGACGACGTTTTCGTAGATGGAGCGGGGTAGGGGGATGGGCGTAGCGAAGACCGTGCCGACTCTCTTCCTCAGTGCAACGTGGTTGTTCTTCTCCGAAAGC
>Ga0335078_10013152_pt1 | contig 12265 bp, 9 predicted proteins | sample Lox_Sample_32_FD_206711 | JGI IMG/M metagenome (GOLD analysis project Ga0335078, IMG submission 206711) | Soil microbial communities from Loxahatchee National Wildlife Refuge, Florida, United States - Lox_Sample_3.2 | ecosystem: Environmental > Terrestrial > Soil > Wetlands | place: USA: Florida... | reverse complement strand
GGGCGCCTCAGGGCTCGACGTCGTGCGATGTGGGCTCGAGCCCGGCGCTGGTGTCGTGCACGGCCGCGCTCATCGTCGCCAGCAGCGGGACGGGCCACACCCCCAGCAGCAGGGCCACGACGACGACCGGCGCCAGCGCCGCCACCTCCCACGCCGTCGCGTCGGGGAGCTTGCCGCCGAACGGCTCGAGCAGCGGGCTCGCCCTCCAGGCCGGGTCCACGCGCCCGAGCAGCATCAGCCGGGCCACGCGCAGGTGGGACGCGGTCAGCGCGACGAAGCTCCCGGCCAGCGCCACGGCCATCACCGGGTGCCGTCCGAAGCCCCCGAGGAGCACGAGCAGCGGCCCCCAGAAGCCGGCGAGCACCGGCACCCCGAGCGAGAGCGCGAGCCCGGCGCCCGCCACGGCGGCGAGGCGGGGCGTCTCGGCCGCCAGCCCCCCCAGGCGCGTGAGGGCGCTCGTGCGGACGCGCTTCTCGAGGGCTCCGGCGACGCCGAGCAGGAGCACCACGGCGAGACCGTGCGCGAACACCCCCGCGAGCGCCCCGGCGATCCCCTGCGCGGTGAGCGCGCCCACCCCGAAGAGGCACGCGCCCGCGCTGGCGAGCGTGGCGTAGGCGACGAAGCGCCGCAGGTCGCGCTGCGCCATCGCGCACAGCGCGCCGTACGCGGCCGAGAACACGCCGAGCGCCGCCAGCGCCGGCCCGGCCCACCTCGCCCCCTCCGGCATCGCGCCGAGCCCGACGCGCACGAGCAGGTAGGGTCCGAGCGCCGTGAACAGACCGGCCGCCACGATGCCTGCTCCGGGCGGCGCCTCCTCCACGACCTCGGGCAGCCAGCCGTGCAGCGGCACGATCGGCGAGGCCACCGCGACCGGCACCAGGAGCAGAGCCCACGCCAGCTCGACGAAGGGCACGCCCAGGATCGGCCCGCGGGCCGCGAACGACGTGCGGGCCAGCTCGGGCACCGAGAACGTGTGCGCCACCGCGGCGCCGTCGACGAGCAGCGTGCGCCCCGAGGCGTGCGACAGGGCGACGAACGCCGCGAGCATGGCCGCCGATCCGAGCGCACCGTAGGTCCCGAGCTTCGCCGCCGCGTGTGCGCCGCGCGAGCCGCCCCAGCCGCCGACCAGCATGACCAGGGCGACGAGCACCACCTGCCACGCCGCGAAGAGGACCGCGAGGTCCAGCGCCACGAACGCGGCGACGACGGCCGACGACAGCAGCGCCATCGTCGCGTGTTGCGCGTCGCTCCGCGCCCGGTGGGGTCGCGCGACGGCGAGCGCGGCGAGCGAGACGCCGCAGGCCAGCACGACGAGCCCGACGCTCACGCCGTCGACGCCCACGTACCACTCGGCGCCCATCGACCGCACCCAGACGGCGCGCTCGACGAGCTGGAAGCCGTCGTTGCCGTCGGCCCGGCCCACGTCCGGCACGAAGCGCCACCAGACCCAGAGCGACAGGGCGAGCTGCGCGACGCCCACGCCCAGCGCGACGGGGCGCACGACCGGCCCGTCGGCGCGGCCGGCCAGGCGCAGGGCGCCCGCCAGCAGCACGGTCAGCAGCGGCAGCAGCACCAGGAGCGACAGCGCGTGCTCGCCGATCCACCCGAGGCCCGTCGGCACCCGGGCGCGGAAGCCCATCGCGACCTCGCCCGCCTGCTCGTCGGTGGACGTCACGATGACGTGCCCGAACGCCTGGCGCTGGCGCGGATCCTTCTCCGGCATCCACGACACCACCACGTCCTTCGACGCGCCCGGCGCCAGCGTCGCGCTCGTCGCCGCGCCGTCGGCGAAGCGCACGCTCAGGCGCGAGGGCGAGCGCACGTCGTCCTCGTCGCCGCGGATGGCCACGCGGGACACGGTCAGCGGCTCGGTCCCGAGGTTCGAGACCGTGAGCTGCCCGACCCAGCCGCCCTGTCCCGGCTGCAGGACGAGGGGCCCCGCCGCGCCGCCGGGCAGCGACAGGGACACCCGCCCCGTCGAGCGCGCGCCCGACGCCCGGGCCACGCCGCCGAGCGCGAGCCAGGCGACGTACACCAGCGCCACGAGCAGCGCGCGGACGAGGACGGGGCGACGCATGGCTCAGCCCCCCGGCCACACGGCGCGCAGGAGCGCGACGATCGCCGCCACGGACATCAGCGCCCACGCCAGGCGCCCGAGGGACACCCCCACCAGCGGCTCGACGGCGAGCGCCGCCCGCTCCACGCCGCTCGCCACCCGGTCGCCCGGCGAGGACACGACGTGATCGTCGATGCGCGCGACGATCCAGGCCGCGATCTGCGCGCACGCGCCCAGGGCCGCCGCCACCGCCCCGACGACCCACCGCTCCATGCTCGCGAGCAGCTCCCCGAGCTGCGCCGGCACGCGCACGAGCAGCGGGGCCTCCGCCGCGACGACCCCGCTCTCGTCTTGCGTGTCCCCCCGCACGAGCGCGATGAGGTGCGCCGCCGCCGCCAGGATCCCGGCCCCCACCATCACCTCGAGCGCGGGGCCGACGCCGCCGAGCCCCAGCCCGATCAGCGTGAGCCCTGCCGGCGCGGCGCTCGCGAACGTCAGCCACCGCCGCGGTCCGGCGTAGCCGAGCGCGCGCCAGAGAGCCGCGAGCACGATCATCGCGCCCACCGACGCGACGACCACGCCGGTCTGGTGGGCGGAGGGAAACAGGAAGTCCAGGCGCACGAGCAGGAAGGACCCCAGGCCCGTGCTCGTCGCGCCGGCCGCGACGGCCGTGGAGGCGACGGGCGCTCCGGCCGGCGGCACCCACGCGCTGCTCGCCGCCGCCGCGCCCAGCAGCACCAGCAGCGCGCCGGCCACCACGGCGACCCCGCCGGGTCCGACGCGCTCCTCGACCGACCGGCGCAGCGTCGTGCGCCCCGCGCTGGTCCGCAGGCTCAGCTCGTCCGACATCGCGTGGAACGACAGCGTCGGCCCCACCGGCACGATGGCGACGGACTCTCCCGGCGTCACCTCCACCGCCGCCACGCCGATGTCGTCGGCCCCGTCTCCGGTGCGCACGCGGAACGAGTGGCTGCCGGGCGGCAGCGGCACCCTCGAGAAGGGCGCGCGCAGCGACGCGCCCCGCGCCTCGTCGACGAAGACGCGCGCCCCCACGGGCTCGGACATCGAGAGCACCGCCTCGCTGCCGCCGGACCCCGCCTGCACGGCCACGAGGCGTGGCTGCGCGTCGGCCGCGTAGCCCCCCTCGTCCCACGACCCGCCGAGGCCCCAGAAGAGCAGCGCCGCGGCGCACATCATCGCCGCGATCGCGAGCGCCATCCGCGTCGCCACCGCCGCGCCCTCGACCGGATCGCGCCACCCCGCGAGCCACGCTCCCGCGACGCCCGCGAGCGCCCAGCCCATCGCGGCGCTCACGAAGCCGTCCGAGAGGAACGAGAGGAGCGCGCCCGCGAGCGCGAGCTGCGTCCACGCCCACGGGCACCACCCGCGCGACGGCAGCGGCTGCAGCGCGACGACGACCCCCGCGGCGAGCGCCACGGCGCACGCGAGCCCGCAGGCCACGAGCGCCCGCTCGTCGAGCAGCAGGTCCACGCCCGCGTCAAGCTGCTCGAAGCGCGCCCCCCGGGCGACCGGCTCGAAGAGCGCCCGGCCTCCCCGCGGCAGGCGCATCAGCAGCACGGCGTGACCGGCCGTCGCCGTCGCCGCCAGCACGAGGCCCCCGAGCCCCGCGACGCGCGCCGAGGCGAGGGCGCGCAGCTTCTCGTCGGGCCCGCGGGCACGACGGAGGCGGGGCCGCGCGACCAGCAGCTGCCACAGGAACCCGGCCAGGGGCCAGGCGACGACGAGCCAGAGCGTCCGCGAGAGGACGAGACGCTGCAACGTTCCGGCGTAGTCGGACATCGGTGAGAGGGGCTCCAGACTACAGCCCCGGGCAGCGACCTCGCTCAGAGAAACGGACTGAGGCGGCCGTCCCCGCCGGGAGCGAGCAGCCCGTGACGGACGCGGTGCGCCAGCGCGAGCGCTGCCAGCGCCACGAGGGCGACGAGCGCGCCGCTGACGAGCAGCTGCGCGGCCCCGACGGGTCCCCACCACGTCCAGAGGACCGACATCCCCAGGACGGCGGCCGACAGGGGCAGCAGGCCGAACGCCGTGCGCCGCGTTCGCTCGACGAGGCCGCGCCGCGGCAGAACCTCGCGCGACCAGGCCAGCAGCACGACCAGACCCCAGGTCTTGGCGAGGAGCCAGGCCGCGCCCGCCAGCTCGAGCGCGGGATGCCCCGCCTGCGCGGACGCCGGCAACCCGGGCAACAGCCACCCGCCCAGGAGCAGCGCGCTGGCCAGCCCGAAGATGACGAGGCGGTGCGCGCGGCAGGCCGCCGCGAGCCACGGGCCGCGCGTCGTCGGGCCCTGGGCCGCCGGGGACTCGATGCATCCGGCCACGCCCCGGCGGCTCGCCGGCGCGTCCGGCTCGATCCGCGCGCACGCCAGGAGCAGCACGAGCGCGGCGAGCCCCGCGGGGCTCCGGAAGGCGAGCCAGTCCCACGGCCATCCCCCCTGGGCTCTCTCGATCTCCTGCATCCGGAGCGAGCCGGTCGACACGACCACGCTCGCGACCGCCACCGCCGCCGGCACGTGCTGCCACGCGACGTGCAGCGCCGCGCGCGCGCCGCCCCACGGGGACCCGCCCGCGACGAGCGCCGCCGCCGCGAGCGCCGTGGCCGCCCCGACGAAGAGCAGGCCCACGTCGAGCTGGGACGCGACCAGGTACTGCCCGAACGGCATCACGGCCAGCAGCGCGCAGACGACGCCGTCCACGAGCGCCGGAGCCCCCGCGGGCGGCAGCGCGTCGCGCGTCGCCGCGGCGAGCGCCCGGCCGAGCCTCGCGAGCACGGAGCCACGGGCCGCCGGGCTCGAGGCCGCGCGGAGCCGCGACACGGCGCGCTGCAGGCGCGCCGCGACGGACGGCCGCGCGGGCGCCCCGAAGAGCAGGACGACCGCGAGAGCGCCGAACACGAGCAGCGCCGCGCCGAGCAGCTCCACGGGCGCCGCCCGGCGGAACCCGTCGACCGGCAGCGGCACGACGGACTCGACCGACGCCCCCGCGCGGCGCACGCCGAGCGTCGCCTCGCGCTCGCCGGTCGCCGGGACCACGTCCGTCGCGGCCCCGACGCGCACGCCGTCGAAGCTCGCGACCACGTCCCCCGCGACGAGCCCCGCCGACGCCGCGCGCGAGCCCGGCTCCACCGACTCGATCGCGAGGCCCGAGGGGCCCGGCTCCGCCGTCAGCCCCATCCACGCGAGCGCCCGGCGCCCCTCTTGCTCGGCCGCCTCGTCCCGGCGGACGCCACCCGGGCGCACGTCGAGCGTCACGTGCCGCAGGGCGCCCACGATGGGAGGCGCGCCGGGCAACGCCGCGGCGAACCCCACCTCGACGTCGCCCTCGAACGTCGTGTGAACGGCGCGATCGCCGGCGCCGCAGAAGAGCGCCTGCGTCGCCTCGCCGAACGCCATCTCGACCTGCTCGGGCCCGACGACGGTCCCGGTCGCGACGATCTCGGCGCCCCGCTCGGGCCGCTCGCCCGGTCGGTGCAGCGTGCCCCGGAAGGTCACGCGCGCCGGTTTGCCGGGAGGAAACCCCGCCCCCACGATGGTCACGTGCTCGCCCGCCTCGACCAGCCGCGGCGCCACGTCGAGCACCTGCACGAGCTGCGGCGACGGCTGCCAGCCGCACCCGTTTCCGCCCCCCGCGAGCCAGGCCACGACGAGCGCCAGGAGCACGGGCGCCAGCCAGCGAAAGCGAGCCATCGTCCCGCGAACGGTAGAACGGCAGGGGCGTCCGGGGCGAAATAGTGGCTGTCAAACCTCGAGCAAGTACACGAACACCCTGCGCTCCTCGCCCTTCTCGCGGCTGACCGTCACCAGCTTGTCGAGGCCGAGCCGTCCGGCCCACATCCCGGGCGGAGCGGGGGCGTCGTCCTGGAGCTTCAGGGCGTCCGTCAGCACCAGGGCGCGCTCCTCGTCGCCGTCGTCCTGCACGGCCGCCGACACGACGAAGCGGCCGCCGACGCGCACGCCGTTGTAGTTGGCGGACAGCTCGTCATCGACCTCGAAGAGCGCCTCGCGCTCCATGCCCGGCCAGCGGCGGAGCTCCACGCGGTCGAAGGTGACCAGGCACACGCGCGATCCGTCGTCGGTCGTCTCGGCGAGGCCGCAGGGCTCGATGCCCTCGTCGCCCTCGGTCGCCACGAGCTCCAGCTTGCCGGCGACCGACCGCGCGACGCGCAGGAACGTGCCGTCCTGCCCGCACGCCATCGTCAGCAGCACGGCGTCCTCGGTCGGGTGCAGGAGCAGCTCGTGGGACGCGGGCGGCGGGGGGGGCGGGAACGCCGCCTTCGACTCGAGGCCGAAGTCGCGGAACCGCAGGCGCGCGAGGGCCGCCCCGGTCGCGCTCTCGGCCGAGAGCCAGATCGACTCGCCGTCCCGCGTGAACGTCGCGGCCATCGGCCCCATGTCCCCGAGCGCCGGCCCCAGGTCGACGAGCTCGGGCGCCCCGCCGACGCGCTCGACGCACGCCACGGGGATGTCCTTGTGCCAGCCGAAGCCCACGACGGTCCGCCCGTCCGGGTGAAGCGCGATCGAGTGAAGCCCGGGCTGCCGCGACCCGGTGCTGGCGGGGCTGCGCTCGACCTCGGGCACGGCGAGCGCCTCCGGCAGCTCCACCCTCCGCGGCGCCCCGAGGGACGTCGCGGCGTGGATGCCGATCGTGCGCTGCCGGACGGGTACCGCGAAGGCCGAACGCTCCGGCGAGAAGGCTACCCAGGGCCACGCGAGCTGCCCGGGCGCGATGGCGAGCTCGTGGAGCTTGGAGCAGCGAAGCATCCGCGAATCCTGTCTACATGGCCCCGGTCACGCAAGCCCCTTGGCGGGTCCCACCGCGCGTGACCCGCCACCCCGGCTCCGCGACTTCAGCTGCCCACGGCCCCCGGCGGCTCGCTGCGCGCGTAGTCGAACACGTGCTGGTCGGCGGCCTGCCGCATGGCCCTGTCGAGCTCCCCGCGCACGTCGATCGGCGCCACGGCCTTCACGCGCTCGAGGCTGTTCTCGATGAAGATGCGCCCGCGGCCCTGGATGACGAGCAGGACGTTCGCGATGACGCTCCTCTTGATGCTCATCTCGAACTCGTTGCCCTCGATGACGACGTGCATCGAGTCGCAGAACGACAGGACGTTCCGGTAGAAGTCGACGAGCGCGTCGCGCACCGCCCCCTGCGGCAGCGCCTTGGGCCCGATGACCGACAGGTACAGCAGCTTGCGCGCCTGGCGCGTGCTCGCGTCGTACAGCTGGTCGGTGACGCTCTCGAGATCCTCGATCTCCGGCTGGCGCCAGGCCACGACCAGGACGCGGTCGACCAGCAGTCTGCGGCACGCCATCGGCGCCTAGACAATAGCTGGCGGGGAGGGCGTCGTCCTCTTTCCTTGCGGTCGAGGTACCGGGATTCTCACGGTCGGGGGGGGCGTCTATCCTCGGGTCCCTCGTTCCCCCACGGAAGGACACCCCATGAGCGCCCTGACCCAATCGCCCGCCTGGCAAGCCCTCGCCCAGCACCACGCCGACGTCCGCGGGCAGCACGTGCGGGACTTCTTCGAGGCCGACCCGCGGCGCTTCGAGAAGCTGTCGCTCGAGGTCGAGGGCCTGCTGGTCGACTACTCGAAGCACCTGGTGACCGAGGAGACGATGAAGCTCCTCTTCGACCTGGCCCGCCAGGCGAAGGTCACCGAGCTGCGCGACAGGATGTTCTCCGGCGCCAAGATCAACGGCACCGAGGGCCGCGCCGTGCTCCACGTGGCCCTGCGCAACCGCTCCGACCGCCCCATCGTGGTGGACGGCCAGGACGTGATGCCGGCCGTCCGCGAGGTGCTCGCCAAGATGCGCGGCTTCAGCGACCAGGTCCGCGGCGGCGCCTGGAAGGGCCACACGGGCAAGCGCATCACCGACGTCGTCAACATCGGCATCGGCGGCAGCGACCTCGGGCCCGTCATGGCGAGCCTCGCGCTCAAGCCGTACTGGCACCCCGAGATGCGCGCCCACTTCGTGTCGAACGTGGACGGCACGCACCTGGCCGAGACGCTCAAGGAGGTCCGCGCCGATCAGACGCTCTTCATCGTCGAGAGCAAGACGTTCACGACGCAGGAGACGCTCATGAACGCCCGGAGCGCCCGTGCCTGGCTCGTCGAGAAGCTCGGGACCGAGGCCGCCGTGCCGAAGCACTTCGTCGCCGTCTCCACGGCGACCGAGGAGGTGCGCAAGTTCGGCATCGACACGAACAACATGTTCGCGTTCTGGGACTGGGTCGGCGGCCGCTACTCGCTCTGGAGCGCCATCGGCCTTCCCATCGAGCTCATGATCGGCCCCGACCACTTCGAGGCCATGCTCGCGGGCGCCCACGCGATGGACGAGCACTTCCGCACGGCGCCGCTCGAGAAGAACGTGCCGTTCGTCATGGGCATGCTGGGCATCTGGTACATGAACTTCTTCGGCGCACAGACGCACGCCATCCTGCCGTACGACCAGTACATGTCGCGCTTCGCCGCCTACTTCCAGCAGGGCGACATGGAGAGCAACGGCAAGCGCGTGGACCGGCAGGGGCGCTTCATCGCGGACTACACGACCGGCCCCGTCGTCTGGGGCGAGCCGGGCACCAACGGGCAGCACGCCTTCTACCAGCTCATCCACCAGGGCACGCGCGTCATCCCGTGCGACTTCCTCGCGCCGCTCGAGACGCACAACCCGCTCGGCAAGCACCACGAGGTGCTGCTCGCGAACTTCTTCGCGCAGACCGAGGCGCTGATGCGCGGCAAGACGCCCGAGGAGGCGCGCGCCGAGCTCGAGGCGCAGAAGGTGCCGGCAGAACGCATCCACGAGCTGCTCCCGCACAAGACGTTCCCGGGCAACCGGCCGACGACGTCGATCCTCTTCCCGAAGCTCACGCCGCGCACGCTGGGCACGCTCGTCGCGATGTACGAGCACAAGATCTTCGTGCAGGGCGCCGTCTGGGACATCTACAGCTTCGACCAGTGGGGCGTGGAGCTCGGCAAGCAGCTCGCCAAGAAGATCGAGCCGGAGCTCGAGAGCGCGGGGCCGATCACGAGCCACGACGGGTCCACGAACGCGCTCATCAACCGCTACAAGAAGCACCACGGACGGATCTGAGGCTCGCGGAACATGCCGGGCGACCCGCTCGATCCCGCAGCATCCATCCCCGACTACGTCGACGAGGGGCCCATCGCGCGCGGGAACCAGGGGGAGGTGCACCGCGTGCTCGACACGCGCCTGCAGCGCCGCCTGGCGATGAAGGTGCTGTACGAAGGCAACGCCCGGATCGAGCACGTCCGCCAGATGTTCGTCGAGGAGGCGCAGATCACCGCGCAGCTCGATCACCCGAACATCCCTCCGGTGCACCGCCTCGGCATCGGGCCGGACGGGCGACCGTACTTCACGATGAAGCTCCTGCCGGGCAGCACGCTCGAGCAGCTGCTCGATCGCGGCGCCCACCACTCCGACTGGCGAGAGCTCTACCGCATCCTGCAGACGTTCGTGACCGTCTGCAACGCCGTGGCGTTCGCGCACTCGCGGGGCGTCGTGCACCGCGACCTCAAGCCCGAGAACGTGATGGTGGCCGATCACGGGCAGCTGTACGTGATGGACTGGGGCATCGCGCGGATGGTCGGGCAGACGGGCGCGTCGGGCCCCCCGTCGGCCGCGCACCTGAGCGTGCCGACCGGCGCGTTCTCCCAGCCGGGAGTGATCTCCGGGACGCCGGCCTACATGGCCCCCGAGCAGGCCGCCGGCTCCGTGAGGGGAGCCGACCCTCGCAGCGACGTCTTCTCGCTCGGCGCCATCCTCTATCACCTGCTCGTCGGACGGGCGCCCTTCGAGGGCGAGACGGTCGTGGCCGTCGTGGTCAACGCGGCCCGCTGCAACTACGAGCACCCGCACCTCGCGGCCCGCCACTACGTCCCCGACGCGCTCTGCGACATCGCCGTGCGCGCGATGCAGCTCGATCCGGCCGCGCGCTACCAGACCGTCGACGCCCTGCGCGAGGACGTGGAGGCCTTCCTGCGCGGGCCCACGCCGTCGCCGGTGCGCACGTTCCCTGCGGGTGCCGTCGTCGTCCGCGAGGGAGACGCGGCGGACTGCGCCTACATCATCGTGCGAGGGCGGGCGCGCGTGTACAAGACCGTGGCCGGGCGCCAGCTGCCCGTCGGCGAGCTCGGGCCTGGTACGGCGTTCGGGGAGGCCGGGATCTTCGGGACGGAGCCGCGCGTCGCGAGCGTCGAGGCGCTCGAGCCGCTCGTCGTGAGCGTCGTGACGCGCGAGGCGCTCGAGGAGGCGCTCGGTCAGAGCGGGATGCTCGCGCCGCTCGTGCGGCAGCTCGCGGCCAACTTCCACGCGGTCGACGCCGAGCTCTCCGCGAAGCGGCTGGAGGGCGCCTCGGTGAAGATCGCGCGCGCCACGCTGCTCTACGTGGGCCGGTTCGGCACCGACGCGGGCGGCGGGCAGCGGGTCGTCGCGTGGGGGCCGCTTCGCGACCGGCTGTGCCAGACGTTCGGCTGCGACGCGAGAGAGGCCACGCTGAGCGTGGGCTCGATGCCGGAGGCGAAGCTGGACGTGCCGAGCGACGCGCTTCGGATCGCGATGAGTCACTATTTCTGAGTCGGAAAGCTACCGGACCGGCAAGAGCTCCCCGCTCCGCACGTACTCGCGCGCCCTCGCGGCGATCCGCTTGCCCTGGGCGGCGTCGAAGAACACCGGAGCCCCGGTGCGCTCGTAGCTCATGACGTTGTCGGCGACGTGGCTGTGGGGGTTGCCGAAGTAGTGCCCGAGCTCGTGGGCGAGCACCGTCGTCGGAGCCGAGGCCACGAGGATGAGGTAGTGCGCCCCCGAGGGCGCGTGCCAGTGCACGCCGCGCCGCATCTGGCTGGTGTCGTCGACGTCGCGCAGCGAGTCCACGACGAAGACGTCGATGACGTGCGGCGCCCGGTGCGCGGCGAGCGCGTCGCGATCGCCGCGGGTCTCCACGTGGGCGAGGCGCGCGTCGAGCGCAGCCCCATCCGTCCGGGCGAACCTCACGCCGAAGGGCGCGAAGAGGGCCCCGGCCGCGTCGATCTCCCCCGCCAGCCACTCGGGCTGCGCGACCGGCTTGCCCGCGCCGTCGACGGCGATCGAGACCCGCAGCGAGAAGGTCGTCGCGGGCGGCGGCGCGGCCTGCGCCAGCAAGCCCGCGAGCAGCGCGTACGTCGCGAAGGCGATGCCCACCGCGACGGAGGATAGCTCACACGGCCCGGATGCTCGGCACGGACGTGGGCTCGAGCTCGATCCGCGCGTCGCGCAGCACGCGCGCGGCCTCCTTCGCCGTCGGACGCCTCGACGGATCGAGCGACAGGCAGCGGTCGACCACGTCGGCCACGGCGCGGTCGATGCGGGGGCGGACGACGGCGAGCGACGGGGGCGGCGGCAGCGAGCGGCCGTGCACCGCGCGCACGAAGAGCGGATCGCGGAACGGCGGGCGCCCGACGAGCAGCTCGTGGGCCATGATGCCGAACGCGTACATGTCGATCGACGCGTGCACCGGCGCGCCGTCCTGGGCCAGCTCGGGCGCCATGTACATCGGCGAGCCCATCACGCGGCCGGCGCGCGTCGTGCGGACGTCGCCCGAGACGTCCACGTCGGGCCGCGACGCGCGCGCCGCCTGGGCCAGCAGCATCGAGACGCCGAAGTCCGCGATCTTGGCGCACGGCCCGTCCGCGCCGACCTCGACCAGCACGTTGGCCGGCTTGAGGTCGCGGTGCACGATGCCGCGTGCACCTCCTCGAGCCCCTCGGCGATCTGACGCAGCACGGCGATCGCCCACGAGATGGGCGGATCGGCGTCGAGCCGCTGCTCGAGCGACTCGCCGTCGACGTACTCCATGACGAGGAACAGCACTCCGTCCGCGGTCATGTCGACGTCGACGACGCCCACGATGCACGGGTGCTCGACCTCCGACGTGAGCCGGGCCTCCCGCGCGAACCGCGCGAGCGCGTCCCCGCGCGAGCGCCCGTGCAGCAGCTTGACCGCCAGCCGGCGGCCGTCGGTCTCGCGCGTCACCTCGTAGACCCACGCCATGCCGCCCGAGCCGATGAAGCGCACGACGCGGTAGCGCCCCTCGAGCACGTCCCCCGGCTCGAGCCGCAGCACGGGCAGGTGCAGGCTGCCCACCTTGGCCAGCGTCTCGGCGAGCTGCTGGGAGCGGTTGCCGATCTGCCGCCGG
>Ga0335078_10013151_pt1 | contig 12265 bp, 10 predicted proteins | sample Lox_Sample_32_FD_206711 | JGI IMG/M metagenome (GOLD analysis project Ga0335078, IMG submission 206711) | Soil microbial communities from Loxahatchee National Wildlife Refuge, Florida, United States - Lox_Sample_3.2 | ecosystem: Environmental > Terrestrial > Soil > Wetlands | place: USA... | reverse complement strand
TCTTGATCCGCTCCGCTTCGGGTTTCAGATCCTCGGCCGTCTTGGGCTTCACCGTGAACGGTTGCAGGAAAGGCGAATACGTCAGCCAATACACCGCCGCATTCAGCCGCTCCACCCGCGCCATCACCTCGGGCAGCCTCGCTTCGCTCGAGCGGTCGCGTTTTTCCGCCACCATCAGGATGATGCGCCGCCGCCCCACCGGCCGCCGCTCCAGCATCGCCAGCGCCTCATTCAACGCGTCCAGCATGTGCGCGGCGTGCCCTTCCTTGCGTAGCATGCGCAGCGCGTGGGTCACCCGGTCCGGATCCCCGGTGAATTCCTGGTGGACCTGCACCCGGTCGCTGAAGGAAACCACCGCCGTTTGTCCCGCGTCCGCCGCCAGCAGTTGCGCAAACAGAATGCCGCTGCCGCCCAGCTTGTCGATCACCGCCCCCGAATTCGAGCTGGTCTCGACCGCCACCACCAGGTCGATCGGATACGTCATCCAGTCCATCTGTATTTTCTGGGGCACATTGTTGTCAGAGAGAATCAGGTCGTCGGGCGTCAGCCCATCCACGTAATGCCCCTTGGCATCCGTGACGGTGGTGGGCGCCACCACCAGCGGGACCGTGCTCTTGAATTGCGCCCGGCCGGCGGCGCTAAGGATGAGGAGAGCCGCGGCCACGCGCATGGGAACGATCCTAGCAGTTTTGGGGCCGCGCATTCGCTAAGATTGGACTACCCAATGACGCTGTTCCGCCTCGCGCTCGCCAACCTCCGGGTTCCCGCGACTCCCGAGGAGTCAGTCCGATTGGCCGAACAAGCCATCGCCCAAGCTGCCATCGAGGGCGCGGGCATCGTCTGCTTCCCGGAGTGCTTCGTCCCCGGCTACCGTACGAAGGCCAGGCACATGCCGCCTCCCGACCCGACCTTCCTCCAACGGGCCTGGACCGCCATTGGCGCGGCCGCCGCGAAGGCTCGTCTCGCGCTGGTGCTCGGCACCGAACGTGTGGTCGATCGGGCGCTCTTGATCTCGGCCCTGGTCATCAATCCGGACGGAACTCCCGCCGGCTTCCAGGACAAGGTCCAGCTCGACCCTTCCGAAGAGAGCACCTACGCGCCCGGTTCGGGGCGGCGGGTGTTCCAGACCGGTCCGCTGACCTTTGGCATCGCCATCTGCCACGAGGGTTTTCGCTATCCGGAAACCGTCCGATGGGCCGCCCGCCGCGGCGCACACGTCGTGTTTCATCCTCATTTCCACGACGCCGAGCCCGGCGCCTACGTACCCTCGAGTTTCGCCGATCCGGCCAACTCCTTTCATGAGAAAGCCGCCTTGTGCCGCGCCGCCGAAAACACCTGCTATTTCGCCACCGTGAATTGTGCCATCCAAAACGCGCCGACCACGTCCGCCGTGGTGCGCCCCGATGGCACCTTGCAGTGCTACCAGCCGTACGGCAAGCAGGGGTTACTCCTCGCGGACATCGACCTCGACACCGCCACGGGCCTCCTGGCCGTCCGCTGCCAATCCGCCTAGACGGTGGCCCCGCCCTACTCGTGCCGCAACGCCACCGCCGGGTCCACCCGCGCCGCCCGGTGCGACGGCACCCACGCCGCCACCGCCGCGGTGGCCGCCAGCACTGCCGTCGCCGCCATCAGCGAAACCGGATCGCCCGGCGACATCTCGAACAGCAGCCCGCGCACCGTGCGCGTCAACGCCAGCGCTCCGGCCAGCCCCGCCGCGGCCCCTATGCCGGTCCACAGGCCCGCGTGTGCCTGCACGCGCCACGCGATGCCCCGCGGCTGCGCGCCCAGCGCCATTCGGACCCCGATCTCCCGCGTCTGCTGCGTCACCAAGAACGACAAGACCCCGTACAGTCCCACCGCCGCCAGCCCCAGGGCGATGGCGGCAAACAGCGCGACCAACAGCGCCACGAAGCGCGGACGGCCGGTAAATCGGCCGACGCGCGTCTGCATGGTTTCCACCGTCACCGGCAGCGCCGGATCCAGCGCCGCGAACTCGCGCCGGATCCAGCGCGACAGCGTGCCCGCATCCAGCGAAGTGCGAAACACCGCCACGCCGCTCCTCGGAATCGGCGGGCCTACGCTCATCCGCAGCCGGTAGTATTCCGGGTCCGGCGCCTCGGCGATCCCGCTGTTCTTGACGTCCGCCGCCACCCCCACCACTGGCAGCCACGTGCCGCTCTCGTCGAGGTCGATTCTCTGCCCTACCGCATCGTTCTTCCCGAACAGCCGCCGGGCCAGCGTAGCGCTCACAATCAGCGGTGAGATGTTGCCCGCCCGCTCCGCTTCGGTGAAGCCGCGGCCCGCTACAATCGGGATTCCCATCGCCTCGAAATATCCGGGCGTCACCCAGCGGAACGCCACCATCCCGCCGTTTGCCGCCACCCGGGGATGCCCCGCGATCCGCAGATTGGAGTACGGCCGGCCCATCGAGCCGCGCGGCGGAATCGAGTCGCTCAGCGCGAAGGAGCCCGCGCCGGGGATGCGCTCGAGCCGCCGCTCCATCTCGCGGAAGAAGGCGGCTTGCGCTTCGGGCGCGCCGTAGCGCTGGCGGCGCAGGGTGAACGACGCCGTCACCACGTGTTCCGGCCGGAAGCCGAACGGCTGGTTCTCCAGTTTCCAGAAACTGCGCAAGAACAGCGACGCGCCGCTCAACAACACCAGCGTGATCGCCACCTGGCAGGCCACCAGCAGTTTTCGAACCAGCGTCCGGGGTGAACCGGCCGCGTGCCAGCCGGTCAGGGCCTCCGCCCGCGGGCGCTCCAGCGCCGGCGCCACCCCGAACAGCAGAGCCGACGCCAGAGATGCCGCCAGCGCGAACAGCAAGACGCGGGGATTGATCCGGGCTTGGTTCAAGCGGATCAACCCGTCGGGCGCCTGACGGATGAAAGCCCGCAGTAGCAGCCACGCCGTGGCGCAGCCGGCCGCCCCTCCGCTCAACCCCAGCAGCAGGCTTTCGGTCAGCATCTGCCGGATCAGCCGGCCGCGCCCCGCCCCGATCGCCGCCCGCATCGCCAGTTCGCGCCGCCGCGCCGCCGCCCGCGCCAGCAGCAGGTTGGCCACATTCGCGCACGCCACCAGCAACAGCGCCAGAACCGCTGCCAGCAGCATCCACGAGGCCAGCTTGACGTCCTGAATCTGGCGGTCGCGCAGCGAACGCACCACCAGCCGCAGTTCGGAGCGCAACTCGTAGGGAGCATCCTGGCGTACCGTATCCTCGAACAGCGGCTGCATGGCCTGCCGCGCCCGTTCGATCGAGACCCCTTCCCTCAACCGCGCGAACGTGCGTAGCGGCGCGCTGGCGTTGGCGGCGCGGGGACGGTTCGGGAGCAGGCGCTCCGCCATCAGCAGGTCCGCGTCTCCCAGTTGCGGCATTTCGAACTCCTTCGGAAGCACCCCGATGATCCGCGCCGGTTGCTCGTCCACCATCACGGTGCGGCCCACGATTTCCGGGTCTCGGCCGAACTGGTTCCGCCACAGCGCATTCGAAATCAGAATCACCGTGGGCGCGCCCGCACGGTCGTCTTCCGGCGCGAAATCGCGGCCCGCCGCTGGCGCGATTCCAAACGTCTTGAGAAAATTCGCCTCCACCGCGTAACAGTCGAGCTGCCGCGGCGTGTCTCCCGCCTGCACATCGCACACCGATCCCGGCCGCATCGAAGTCATCGACTGGAACGGAGTCTCGCGCTCGCGCCACTCCAGGTAGCTGGCGACCACGTTGAACTCGTTGGTGTCGATCGGCCCGAAATACCCCACCGACACCAGTTGGCTGTCGTGCGGATACGGCAACGCACGAAACAGCAGCGGGTCGATGGCGCTGAAGACCGCGGCCGAAGCGCCTACCCCAATGGCGATCGTGGCCAGCGCCACCGCCGAAAAGCCGGGCGCTTTGCGGAAGCCGCGCGCGGCGATTCTCAGGTCCTGCCAGACGCTCTCGATCCAGCCGCCGGCATACACCGCGCGCACCGCCTCCAGCGTGCGCAGCCGGTTGCCGAATTGCCGGGCGGCCTGCCGCCGCGCCGCCTCCACGGAAAGCCCCTGCGCGCGGTTCCACTCCTCGCGCAACGCCAGGTGGCTTTCCAGCTCCTCGCGCCATTCCGCGTCGCGCCGGAAGCGCCGGCGCAGCCGGTCAAGCAGCGTCTTCATACGAACCTCAGCACGCGTTGTACGCCCTTGGACACCGACGCCCAGTTCGCCTCCAGGTCCGCCAGCCGCTGCCTGCCGGCGGCCGTCAGTGCATAAATGCGCGCGCGGCGCCCGTTCGCCGTGGTGCGCCATTCGCCCTTCACCAGCCGGTCCCGCTCCATCCGGTGCAGGGCCGGATAGAGCGACCCTTCCTCCACCCGCAGCAGCCCTTCCGAGACCGCCTGCACGTGGAGCGTGATCCCGAATCCGTGATTCGGCTCGCGCGCCAGCGTCTTCAGAACCAGCAGCTCGAGCGTCCCCTGCAAATGATCGCCGTGTTTCATGCCCGCGCACCAGGGCCACGACCGTGAGGGAGTGACCGTGTCACCTAGCCAACTAGAGTAGCCGTCTAGGAGAACGCTGTCAAGTGCCTGCGGCGGGGGTCAGCTGATCACTCCCTTGCGGATGGCGTACAGAATCAATTCCGCGCCGCTGTGAAGGTTCAGCTTTTGAAAGATGTTGCTGCGGTGCGTCTCCACGGTGTACAGGCTGAGGTTGAGCAGGTTGGCGACGTCCTTGTTGTTCTTGCCTTCCGCCAGAAGCTGCAGAATCTCCCGCTCGCGCGTGGTCAGCAGCTCGTAGCTGTCCTCCACCTGGCGCTCTTGCATCTGCCGCAGGTAGTCTTCCACCAGCATCTTGCTGATCGCGGGGCTGAAAAACGCCTTCCCCTCGCTTACGGCCCGCACCGCCTGGATCAGGTCCTGCTCGGCGGAATCCTTCAGCAGGTAGGCGCGCGCGCCGGCCTTGAGCGCCCGCAGCACGTAGCTTTCATCCGAATGCATGCTGAGGAAGACGATGGCCGCATGAGGAAGTTTGGCGCCGATCTGCCGCGCCGCCTCGATCCCGTTCAGGATCGGCATGGCGATGTCCATCACCACCACGTCGGGCTCGTGCTGTTCGGCCAGGCTGACGGCCTCCCGCCCCGTGGCCGCGTCCGCCACCACCTGGAAGCCCGGCTCGTTTCCCAGCAGCAGCCGCAGACCCTTGCGCACCACCGTGTGATCGTCGGCCAGAAGGATACGAATCGGTTTCATGCGTGTTCGCGCACCGCGGGTGCGGCCATTGGCGCCACTGGCAGCGTCACCCGCAAGGTGGTTCCTTGTCCCGGCGCCGAGTCCACCGCCAGCTCGCCGCCCAGGTACTCGACCCTTTCCTGCATCCCCAGCAGGCCCATGCCGCGCTCCCGCTCCACGCGGAACCCTTTTCCATCGTCTTCGATCGAGAGCCGCAGCCGCCCCTTCTCCTGTTCGACGCTCACTTTCACGTGCCGCGCCTCGGCGTGCTGCACCGAGTTGTGCAAAGCCTCCTGCACGATTCGGTATACGCAGGTTTTGTGCTCTTCCGGCAGGTCTTCGGAAACGCCCTCCGCCGAAACGCTCACCCACAAGCCAGTGCGCTTGGAAACCTCCCGGGCCTGCCATTCGAGCGCCGGCACCAGGCCGAGATCGTCCAGCATCGACGGCCGCAGCAGCAACGCCATGTCGCGCACCACGCTGATCGAGTTCTCAATCTCTTTCTTGATCTCGCCCGCCTTGTGCTCCACATCGGCCAGGTCCCGGTTGCGTATGAGCGTTGAGAGATTCGCCATCTCCACCAGCACCCCGGTCAGCGCCTGCCCGACCTCGTCGTGCAGCTCGCGCGAAATCGAGCGCCGCTCGTCCTCCTGCGCCTTCACCAGCCGCGCCGACAACTGCTTCAGCTCCGCGCGCGCCGTCAAGATCTCCTCGTAATGGCGGGCCGTCTCGCTTTCCAGCGAGACGATCTTGCGGAACGAAAAGCCCGCCAGCACCAGCCCCAGCCCGATGGTCAGCGCCACCGTCGCAATCAGCCGCCGGCGGAGCTGCGCGAAGATCGACGCCACCTTGCGCTTTCCCTCGTCGAGCTGCGATTCGTTGATGTCGCGAATCTGGTCGGCGATCCCCAGCATCGTCTGCCGCCGCGGAAACACCTCGTCGCGGAGGAAAATGTAGCCCATCTTGCGCCGTTCTTCCGCGTTCCACTGAAAGACCGGCTCCATCACCTTCCAGTAGACCGCGAGCGTTTCGGCGAGATCCCGCAGCGGCCTGGCCTCCTGCTCGTTCAGCAGCCCGCGGTACTGTTTCATCGCGTCCTCGATGTCTTCCCGCGTTTCGAGCAGGCTAAACCGGTGCCCTTCCGCCTTGCCGCTCTCCGGCTCCAGCAGGTAGTCGCGCACGTAGGTTCCCGAGACGTACACGTCGCCGCGAATGCGCTCCAGCACCCGGGTGCGCAGCAGGAAGTCCCCGCGAATGCTGTCATTGGAGCTTTCGATCTGCTGCAGGGTCTGCAGCCCGTAGATTCCGGCGAACGCCAGCAGCAGCAGCAGCCCGCCGAAGCCGGCCGTCAGAACCAGCCTGCTGTTCGCCCCGCTCGTCATTTCTTGGCCAGCGCCCGGCGTTTCCGGGCCCAGTCCGGCTTAACCACCTGGCGGGACCGGCCCAGTGCCAGCGCCTCCGGCGGCACCGCTTCGGTGATCACCGAGCCCGCCGCCACGTAGGCGCCGCCCGAGATCTCCAGCGGCGCCACCAGCGTCGCATTGCTGCCCACAAACACGCCGTCGCCGATCTTCGTGCGGTGCTTGCGGAAGCCGTCGTAATTGCAGGTGATGGTGCCGGCGCCGATGTTCGCGCCGGCCCCGATCTCCGTGTCGCCCAAGTACGCCAGGTGGTTGGCCTTGGCCCCCGCGCCCAGCTCCGCGTTCTTCAGCTCCACGAAGTTGCCCACGTGCGCCTTCTCTCCCACGCGATTGCCGAAACGCAGCCGCGAAAACGGCCCGACCACCGCCCCTCGCTCCACCCGCGACGCTCCCACCACGGTGAACGGCCCGATCTCCACTTCGTTCCCCAGCGCCGAGTCCCGAATGATGGCGCACGCCCCGATCCGGCAGTCCTCTCCAATCGTGGTGCCGCCCAGAATCTGCGCGAAGGGTTCCACCACCGTGTCGATGCCGATCGTCACCCCTAAGTCCACCGTCACCGTCTCCGGCTTCTCAATGGTCACGCCGCCCAGCATCAACTCCCGCAATTTCCGCTCGCGGAACAAACGGTCCACTTCCGCCAGTTCCACGCGGTTGTTGATGCCCAGCACTTCCCGCGCGTCCTCCACTTCAATCCCTTCCAGGAAATGACCGTGGCGGTTGAGAATCTCCACCATGTCGGTGAGGTAATACTCGCGCGCCGCGTTGTTCGGGTGGATTTCGCCGGCATGCTTCCAGAACGGCTCTGCGCGGAAACAGTAAATCCCCATGTTGGCCTCGCGGATGGCGAGTTGCTCCGCGTTGGCGGCCTTCTGTTCCACGATCGCCGCCACGCGTCCGCGCGCGTCGCGGATCACGCGGCCGTAACCGGTGGGGTCGTCCATTCGCGCGGTCAGCAGCGTGCCGGCGGCATCCCCCGATTCCGTCTGCGCGATCAGATGGCGCAGCGTCGCGGCCTGCAGCAGGGGGCAGTCCCCATACAAAATCACCAGGCAGCCGCCGAGCCCTTGCAGCGCCTCGCGCCCCGCCAGCACCGCATGGCCGGTGCCTTTCTGCTCCGTCTGCTCGATGAACCGGACGCCGGGCACGGCCTGGCGCACGTCCTCCGCCTGGTGGCCTACCACCACGAACACGCGCTCGGCCGGAGCCAGCTCCAGCGAGGTCGCCACCACGTGCTCCACCAGGGTCTTTCCGCCCGCGCGGTGCAGCACCTTCGCCTTGCGCGACTTCATGCGGGTCCCCAGCCCCGCAGCCAGAATCACAATGCTTACCGGCGTCGCCATCTTTCCATTATGTCCGGCCATTCTTTCGCCGTCTCCCTTCCTGTGCCAGTTTCACCGCCAGCGCCGCCGTCGCCGCCGGATCGTGCCGCACCTTGTCGGACAGTTGCGCCAGTTTGCCGGCCATCACTTTGATGCCCAGCTTGAAAATCGCGTCGATGTCGTTTTCCACCGGCAGAGCGGACTCGCGTTCGTAGCGTTTCTTGACGGCCAGCGGAATCGGCCGGATGTTGATGGCGGCGTAATCCAGCAACTGGCCGCCCGCGTGCCGCGAGATGGCGCGGATATGGTCGCTCGCCCGGAAATCCGTGGTCTCGCCCGGCTGCCACATCAGGTTCACGAAATACACCTTCACCGCCCGCGAGCGCAGGATGGCCGCCGGAATGCCTTCCACCAGCAGGTTGGGAATCACGCTGGTGAACAGCGATCCTGGTCCGAGGGTAATGACGTCCGCCTCCGCCAGGGCGGCCAGCGCGGCGGCCAGCGGCCGCGCCCGGCGCGGCGAAAGACGCACCGCGCGAATCCTCTGCCGGCTGCGGCTGATGCGGGTCTCGCCCACCACCTTTTCTCCGCTGGCCAAGGTGGCTTCCAGGGCCACGTTGGCCGCGGTCGAGGGATAGATCCGCCCCGCGATTTTGAGTACCTCCGAGGAGGCCTTCACCGCCTCCGGAAAGTCGCCCATAATCTGCGTCAAGGCCATCAGAAAGAGGTTGCCGAAACTGTGCCCTTTCAACCCCCGCCCCGCCTCGAAACGGTGCTGAAACAGCCGCGACAACAGCGTCGAGTCTTCGCTCAACGCCACCATGCAATTGCGGATATCGCCCGGCGGCAACACGTCGAACTCGCGGCGCAGGCGCCCCGAGCTGCCGCCGTCGTCGGTTACCGTGACGATGGCCGTGAGATCGACCGCGGGAAACGCGGGATCCGCCGGCCGCACGTATTGTTTCAACCCCGCGAGCAGCGCCGAAAGTCCCGTGCCTCCGCCGATGGCCACCACTCGAAGTGGCGAGTTGTCTACCATGAAGGACGGCGTCGCGAACCCGTCTTACCAGTTCTTCTTTTCAGGATATAGCAACGCCTGGAACGGCGCTTGCCCGCTGAGAGCCGAGAAATCGCCGTCTTGCCGCGCCATGATGCGGTTCTTGGGCTCCAGTTCGATGGCCCGCCTCAGATGCTCGTGCGCTCCGGTGGCGTCTCCGGAGAGGGCCTGCGCCACCGCCAGCGCGTAAAACACGTGGTCGGCGTCGGGAGACATCTGGAGCGCCCGTTCCAGGTGCGTGCGGGCTTCCTCCAGTTGCCGCGTGTTGAGAAGCGCAATTCCGTAGTTATAGTAGTCCTCGGCCGTCCGCAGGTTCACCGCCGTCTCCTGCAAACGCCGTTCGCACATGGTGGCGTGCAGGCGCGCCCGGTGCGCCACGTCGCGCTCCGGCCCTTGCGCGGCCTGCACGAACAGCTCTCGGGCGTCCTTGAGCTGCCGCGCATGGAATAGCTTCATGGCCGCTTCGAAGCTGGCTAGTTGTTTCTGCGAGTTCGCCGCCTGCGCGACCGGGCCCGCCCCTCTTGCGCTCTTTGACATTTCCAGGTTCGGTACTGGCCTTTCAGTCATCTTGGTTACTGTCGGTCGTCTCTTTTCGGGCATCGGCGCCCCCCCGGCCCAGGCTCTCCCGCAATTAGCGTTTTATACCAGACCGCGAGGTTCGCGCGCAAGCATTCGCCTTTCCGCTGTGTCCGCTCTATCCCAGTCCCGCGTCCCTCAAGAACTTCGCCGATTCCTCGGGCGGCGTGGGGTTAATGTAAAAACCGCTGCCCCATTCGAAGCCCGCCACCTTGGTGAGCTTGGGGATGATCTCCACGTGCCAATGGTAGTGCGGCAGCGCTGGCTCCTGCACCGGCGCGCTGTGCACGATGTAGTTGTAGGGCGGCTGCTCGAGCACCTTGTCGATCTTGCGCAGCGTCGTGCGGACAATCCACGCCAGGTTGGCCACCGTCGGCCCGTCGGCATCCTCGAAGTGCGATTCGTGACGCTTCGGCAGAATCCAGGTCTCGAACGGGAACCGCGGCGCGTAAGGCTCGATCGCGATGAACCGGTCGGTCTCGGTCACCAGCCGCACGCCGGCCTGGCCTTCCTCGCGGATGATGTCGCAGTAGATGCAGCGCTCCTTGAGTCTGTAGAACTGCTGCGCGCCGTCAACTTCTTCCTTGACGCGCTCGGGAATCACCGGCAGCGCGATGAGCTGCGAATGCGGGTGTTCGAGCGAGGCGCCCGCCGGCTCGCCATGGTTCCGGAACAGCAGGATGTAGCGGAAGCGCCGGTCCTTCTTCAAATCGTTGATCCGCTCCTTGCTGGCCCAGAAGATCTCTTCAATCTGCTTTTCCGGCATCTGGCCCAAGGTGGTCTGGTGGTCCGGCGTTTCGATGATGACCTCGTGGGCGCCGATGCCGTTCATCTTGTCGTACATGCCTTCGCCCTGGCGGTTCAGATCGCCCTCGATGCCCAGCACCGGAAACTTGTTGGGAATCACGCGCACCCGCCACCCCGGTTCGTCGCGCGCGCCGTTGTTGCGATAGGCAAGCAATTCGGGCGGCGTCTTATGCTCGTTGCCGTAATCGAACGGACACACCTTGGCGCTTGGGGGCGGCACCGTCTGGCGAACGAAATCGGCGGGGCGTTTGGCGCGATCGGTGGCGATGATCACCCATCTCCCCGTGATGGGATCCTTACGCAGTTCCGGCAAGTCGGGCAGGGCCTCCGCAATTTGTGGAGATAAGCATCCGACGATTATAACGCCGCGACTTCCGAGCGGGAGGCCGGCGGTGCCGCGGGGTTGTGCGCGGGGCTGACGCAGCCCGATTCAGCCCCGCGCGTGAGCGCGGGGTTGGAGTCACGTCGATGTCCGCTGATAGGGAAGGCCGGTGGGGCCGGCATAGATGGATTGCGGGCGGATCAGGCTGCCTTCGCGAAGCTGCTCCAGGCAGTGCGCCGACCAGCCCAGCACCCGCGCCACGGCGAAGGTGGGAGTGAACAATTCCGCCGGCAAGCCGAGGCCGCGCAGCAAAAGCGCGGTATAGAACTCGACGTTCGTATCCAGCCGCCGGTCGGGCTTGCGCTCGCGCAGCAGGCGCAGTGCGGCGGCTTCCACGCTTCGGGCCAAGCGGTAGAGGTCCCGGTCGCCGCCATTGGCATAGAAGCGTTCGGCCACGGCAGCCAGGACGTCGGCGCGGGGATCGCGCACGCGGTAGACGCGATGCCCGAATCCCATGAGGCGTTCGCCGCGGTCGAGCCGGGCGCGGATGACGGATTCGGCGCGCTCGGGCGTGCCGATCTCCAACACCATATCGAGCGCCGGCCCGGGCGCGCCGCCGTGCAGCGGCCCCTTGAGCGCGCCCAGCGCACCTGTAATGGCGGAGATGACGTCGGAGCGCGTCGAGACAATCACCCGGGCCGTGAAGGTGGAGGCGTTGAGGCCATGGTCGCAGACGGTGTTGAGGTAGGTTTCGAGCGCGCGGGCGCGCTCCGCCGAGGGCTCGACTCCGCTCAACTGATGCAGATAATGCGCGGCGTGCGGAAGGTCGCGGCGAATGGGCGCGGGCGCTTCGCCGTGGCGCAGCCGCCAATACGTCCCGACGATCGCCGGAAATGCTGCGATCGCGGTGAGGGCATCGCCGAGCGGGTCTTCTGCGCGGCCGAGGCTGAGGAGAGGCGCGGCCATCCGGAGGGCGTCCATGGGTGGGGTTCTGACGGCCGCCGCCTGGCGGAGAACTTCGACCGCGGCCGGCGGCAAGGCCCGCCGCGCGGCCAGGTCCCGCGCGAAGCCGGCGCACTCCGCGGGCCCGGGCAGACGGCCGTTGAGCAACAGGTACGCGACCTCTTCAAACGCGGCATCCGGCGCCAGATCTTCGACGGCATAACCGGCCAGGATCAGCCGTCCCGCTTCGCCATCCACATGGCTCAGCCGCGTCCGAGCGGCCACCACTCCTTCCAGCCCGTCTTTCATGCCCTCATGGTGGGACAGGTCGCCAATCTTGTCAATATTGATCGTAGAATCAATATATGCGAACCCGGCGTTACTACCTGACTGCCGAACAGGCAGCCGCCGCGCTGGGAGTGACCAAGGCCACTCTCTACAGCTACACCAGCCGCGGGCAGTTGCGGTCCGAACTGGCGCCCGGCCGGCCGCGCGAGCGGCGTTACCACCCGCAAGACATCGAGCGGCTGCGCGAGCGCAAAGAGATCCGCCGCGATCCGGCCAAAGCCGCGGCGCGCGGCCTGCATTGGGGCAGCCCGGTGCTCGATTCGGCGATCACG
>Ga0335078_10013150_pt1 | contig 12265 bp, 10 predicted proteins | sample Lox_Sample_32_FD_206711 | JGI IMG/M metagenome (GOLD analysis project Ga0335078, IMG submission 206711) | Soil microbial communities from Loxahatchee National Wildlife Refuge, Florida, United States - Lox_Sample_3.2 | ecosystem: Environmental > Terrestrial > Soil > Wetlands | place: USA... | reverse complement strand
GCAACATCATAAGCGGCCCTGCAACATCATAGCGGCCTTGCAACATTTTCCGCGCTGGCGGATTCTGACTACAGAGGGACCAGGAACAAGAGTCATACTTAACTTTCACAAGGAGGAGCCATGAACGAACACGATAACGAATACAGCAGCCAGGGGGACTATCGCTCCTCGGACAGGAACTTCGGCTTAGGGCTAACCATGTTGTTCATTGGGCTGGCGGCGGGGGCGCTGACCGCATTGTTGCTGGCGCCCAAGACCGGCAAGCAGATGCGCCGCACCCTGCGCCGCAAGTACAACGACGCCCGCGATGTGATGGAGGACCTCGGCGATCAGGCCAGCGATTGGGTCGATCGCGGCTCGGAGTGGGCGGAGAAGGCGAAGCAGCGCGTCGCGCCGTTCAGTAAGCCTTTCCGGAAATAGAAGAAGCGGCGGGCTCCGGCCCGGCTATCCTGGCGGCGTCCCGCCGCCAGCGTTTTCGCGCCGGATGTGGTGCCGCAGTTCGCGTCTCGGATGCCGCAACGTGCGGGCCGGAGGCCGGCGCTACTGCCGCTTGATATACAATCCTGGCGACGTTCGAATCCTCTGAAAGATCTGTTCAGCGGTTGTCCCGGGGAAACGTGGGCCTGCTCTTCCAACTCGCGGTATTCGTGAATGGCATGCAGGCTCAGCAGCCCGCGGTCGCACATTGGCCGTGGTGGCTGCGGATACTCGCGGTCGTGGGAGTGATTGTTTTCATTCGCATCGCGGTTACGTTCGCGCGAAGCAGCGGGCGGCCGCAATAGTAAGTACTAAGCTCTGTCTTAGGCCTTCTGCAACTGGTCCCACTAAGGCAAAATATCCTGGTCGGGCCAGACCAAAGTGGGGTTATAATCCCTTTCATTAACGCCTGCTCCAGCGTCCGGGCTGGTTTCTGGAGTAGGCTGGCGCCGAACCTTCGTTGTATCGCCTCGAATTACTTGCTCTCAAGCTGATGGACGCGTCGTCTAGCCTCCGGTCAGTGCTCCAGGCTTTAAGGGTAGGTAATGGAACCGATCGACAAGCGCGACGAACAAAATGCCGTTCTGATGTCCGACAGTCGCGCGTCCGATAGTCGCGACCGTCTGGCGCCGCACGATCCCAGCGCCCAGCCAATCTTCTCTCCCGGCGATGTCATCTGCGACCGCTATCGCGTGATTCGTTTTATCGCGCGCGGCGGCATGGGCGAAGTCTACGAAGTGGAAGATTGGGAGCTGCAATCGCGCATCGCGCTGAAGACCATCGCGCCCGAGCGCGCCTCTTCGCCCAAGCAGGTGCATCGCTTCCGGCAAGAGATTCAGCTGGCGCGCAAGGTCAGCCATCCCAACGTTTGCCGGGTGTTCGATCTCGGCCGCCACAAGATCCCCTCAACCACCCCGTCTGGCGGGAATGCGGCGCCAGGCGCGGGCTCCGGCGCTTCCACCCCACTGAACGCAAATGCGCCGCGCAGTGGGGACTCCGGCTCCAACGCCGACGTGCTGTTCCTGACGATGGAGCTTCTGCAGGGCGAGACGCTCAGCAGCTATCTCGATAAGCACGGCCCGATGACGACCGAGCAGGCGCTGCCCATCGTGCGGCAACTGGTGAGCGCGCTGGCGGCGGCGCACCACATGGGCATTGTGCATCGCGATTTCAAGCCCGGCAATGTGATGCTGGAAGAGACGCCGCACGGGCTGGTCGCGAAGGTTACCGATTTCGGCCTGGCCACCAATCCGGAATCGGATGAGACCATCTCGCGCTCGATCACGCAGGTGCTGGGCACACCCGAGTACATGGCGCCGGAGCAGCTGCGTGGCCAATGCAGCAATCGCACCGATATCTTCGCGCTGGGCCTGACCGTTTTCCAGATGCTGACGGGCGCGCTGCCCATCTCGGCGGAAACGGCCTCCAAAGTTCTGAAGACCAGCGAAACCGGCAAGCGCACCGGACATCGCTGGCGCGCGGCGATCGCCAAATGTCTGGCAACGAATCCCGCTGATCGTTTCGCCAGCGTGGAAGAGTTCTGGTATGCGGTGTCGGGCGAGCGCGTGGCGGGACAATTCGGCTGGAAGGCGATTGCGGCCAGCACCCGGCGATATTGGATCATCTATGCCGCCGCGGGATGTCTGGTGATCGCCGCGATCGCCATTCTGACCGGCCTCGTGCCCAATCCCTTCCGGCGATTGCCGCAGCAGAAGCACATCGCCGTGCTGCCGTTCGAGAACATTGGCAACGACGCTTCCAATCAGGCTTTCGCTGAAGGCGTGGCCGAGAGCCTGACCAGCAAGTTGTCGCAGCTGGAGCGCTATCAGAAGTCGTTCTGGGTGGTGCCGTCGAGCGACACCCGCAACATCAAAAGCCTGGACGAAGCCTATCGCAACCTGGGCGTCACGCTGGCAGTGACCGGAAGCATCGAGCACACCGCCGACGGCGTGAATCTCACCGCCGACCTGGTCGATCCGCAAAACCATCGGCAGCTGGCATCGCGGTCGATCCATGTCAGTTCCTCCAATTTGGAGGAGATGCAGCAGCGCGTGTGGGAGTCGGTGGCCGACATGCTGGATTTGCAGGTGAGCCGGAAGATCAAGAACGAACTCGCCGCCGGTGGCACCAATCAGCCGCATGCCTTCGAGCTGTATGAGCGCGGCGTCGGTTATCTGAAGGCCGGAGATCTGGACAACACGAGTCGGTCGGTCGGGCTGTTCAACCAGGCGATCGTCGACGATCCCAATTACGCTCAGGCGTATGCCGGGCTAGGGGATGCGTATGCGACAAAGTATTTCCTGACCAAAGATCCGCAATGGATTGCTCTGGCGACTCAGAATGCAGCTCGGGCGGTGGAACTGAACGATCGCTTAATTCCGGTGCGTATGACCTTAGCGCACGTCTACCAGGAAACCGGACAACTGGACAAGGCGCTGGCCGAATTTCAGCAGGTACTGGAGCAGGATCCGTCTGTCATTGAGGCCGTAAATGGTACCGGCCAGATCTACCAGGCGCAAGGCAAGTACGCACAGGCCGAGAGCGCCTTTAAGGACGTCATTGCCCGCAGGCCTACCTACTCCGAGGTCTACCTCGATCTGGGCTCGCTGTATTACCAGCAAGGCCAGTTTGCCAAGGCGGTGGAGGCGTTTCGATCGGCCATTGATCTGATCCCGGACGAAGCCATCGGGTACCAGAACCTTGGGGGCGTCTATCTCGCGCTGGGACGCTTTCAGGAGGCAATCGATGTCCTGAAGCGGGGACTCACTATCCAGAGCAACGCCGACTCGTGGACGAACCTGGGCGCGGCGTACATGTACGTCGGCAAATGGGAAGACGCGGCCGAGGCGATGAAGAAAGCCACGGAACTAAGTCCCAACGATCATGTGCTCTGGCGCAATCTGGGCGACAGCTACGATCAGATTCCCTCGCGTCGCGCCGAGGCCCGGCAAGCCTACGCGAAAGCCCTCGAGACGGCGACTGCCAGCCTGAAGGTGAATCCCAAGAATCCCGTGGTCCTCAGCGGAATCGCGCTGTACCAGGCGCATTTGGGCAACAGCCAGCAGGCGGAGGAGTTCATCAATCGCGCCTTGGAGGTCGCTCCGAAAGACAGTGACACGTTATTCACGTCAGCTTTGGTCTATGAGCTCACCGGCCACCGCGATCAGGCGTTGAAGGCAGTTCAGGCAGCAGTCAAGGCCGGGTTTTCTCTGGACGAGGTCGAGAAGGAGCCCGAGCTTCGCGGTCTGCAATCCGATCCTCGTTACCGTCAGTGGGTCCAGGAAGAAAAGAAGGCAGAAGTAAACACCGGGGTCACCAAAACTTCTTAGGAGGAGACATGATGACTTGCAAGTACGTGATGCGTCACGTTGTCTTGCTGACGCTGGTAGTTTCGCTGTGTTCCCTGGGACTATGGGCCGACAGCACGTCCGATCCCTGCAACCTCACCTCAGCATCCTGTACCGTGACCTGTACCAGTTCGCCGTGCCAGGTGCAGATTACGCGCAACGGAAATAGCTTGAGCTTGGCGTACAACGGCACCGACGCATCCGTCTTGTGTGCAGGCGACAACAGCACGGTGAACTGGGCGGCGTCGACCGCGACCCCGCAATTGATCGGAGCCTTCTTCAACCCGAACCATTATCCCGGGAGCACGAACGTTGTCGTGGGCAGCAGCGCCACTCCCGCTTCTACCACGGTGGCGGCGGCCAATGTGTCTACAGCCTGTTTTGTCTACCAGGTCACCGTTTGTGATTCCACCGGCAGCTGTGGCGTGCTTGATCCCAAAGTTGTGGTAACTGGCATACATGTAGAGGGCAAGAAGAAGAAGAAGAAAGGCTACTAGCGGATTGCGCTCTGGGTGCGCCACAGAGTTGCGGTTGTGCAATAGCCAAAGGAGGAACCATGAAGCGAAATGCTATGGGCCCCATCTGGCTGTGGTTAACGCTCGCAACGTTATTCGCTCCCATCGCAGCTAGCGCTGACAATACTCCAGATCCCTGCTCCGACACTGCGTGTACGGTGACCTGCGGAGGCGGTGGCGCGACTTGCGTAGTTCAGCTGAAGTACGACAAGTCCAGTGCTACCGCCCAGGTGTGGGTGAACGGCTCACCCGCCCCGCTGTTCTGCACCGACAGCGGAACCAAGGTGAAGTGGGTCACCGCGGACGCACGCTCGTCCTACGCTGTGTCCTTCAATCCGAAACACACGCCGTTTGCCGAGAACCTCTTCCTGGGAGACGGCAAGCATCCCTACTCGGGCAACGCGACCAACCACGGCGGCAACGACCGCTGCTACGTCTATTCGTTCGTGATCTGCAACAAGGACGGAGTGTGCCAGCACGCCGATCCGAAGGTCGTGATCAAGGGATCGCCATAAGCGAGAGAACGTTGGGAGGCGAACGTACTACCTCAGTATCGGATCAGGTAGTGCGGGATCAGGTAGTGCGGGATCGGGTAGTGCGGCGCTTCAGCGCCGCGTTACGAGCAAGATTCTGTTCGAGAGCCCGCCTCAGCGGGCGGCACTGCCGTCGGCTAAAAGCCGACTCCAGGTTATTATGCTGCCGGAAACGCGGGCCTGAAGGCCCGCACTACCCGACTGCCAAGAGCCTGCACTCCCCGCGTCCAGTCTAGAAAATGATTAGTACAGCCGGAAGTTCACTTCCACGTTGATCATCACCGGGACGGGGTGGCCGTCCTTCTTGGCGGGATCGAAGCGCCACTGCTTGACCGCTTCGATGGCTTTCTCGTCCAGGCCCATACCCAGCGCGCGCTGCACGCGAATGTCCTGCGGCTTGCCTTCGGCGCTCACCACCAGCCAGAGAACCACAGTTCCCTGGTACTTGGCTTTGCGCGCTTCTTCGGAATATTCCGGATCAGGTTCGTACAGCACCTTGGGCGCGCTGACGCCGCCGCCCACGCGATAAGCGCCGCCACCGTAGCCGCCGCCGTGTCCCGGACCAACGCCCGGCCCACTGCCTGACCCCACGCCGCCGCCGCTGCCGCTGCCAATGCCGCCACCGGAGCCGGTGCCGTTCGACGGCGGTCCTATCACTTTGGAGAGCGGATCGCCTAAAGCGCCGAGCGTCGGCAGCTTGATCTCAGGCGGAACAACCACGGTGGGCACAACCGCCAGCTTGGGATTGTCGTTGCGGATGACGATGGCCGGAGGCACGATCTGATCTTTGGCAAGCTTGGGCAGTGCGCCCTTGGGCGCATTCAGCTTGTCGCGATCGCCGCCGCCGCCGCCACCGCCGGCCTTCGTCTTGGAGACGGCCATCGGCAGATATGGGCTGATATCGGTGACCAGGCCGGTCACCTGCTGCTTGATCTGTTCCTGATGCTGCGAAACCCAATAGCTTGACCAGATGAGCAGGCCCACCGCGATCATGTGCAGAATGAACGAATAGAGAAAAGTCCCCTTGCGCTGGGGATACAGGCCCTGACCCTCGCCAAACAAAGCAGGGATTACCTGATCCTCGGGCGCTACTGGAACCGTCTCACTTACCGGTTTTGGAGCCGCGGAAGTTGCCATCGGGATTTACTACAGTATAGACCCGAATGCTTGCGAAAGGTTCCACAAAAATAAGCACGACAAAAGGGACTTTGTCCCGTAGGCGCTGCGGTTCATCCCGAAACGAGAACGGCGCAAATTTTGTTGCTGTGGGAACGGGCTAAATTTCAAGGTCTTTGGGGCGGAGTCATCCAGCAAAGAACCCGAAGTGGGACTTAAGCGGCGGTGGGTCTGCCGCACTTATGGCCATCGCGGAACTCGTCCAGCGAGTCGTCGTGAAGAGAGACCAGACTTGTGGCGCCACACTTCCGGCAAGTGGCCTGCAGCAGCAGACGCCCTTCCGTCCTGATAGGAACGTAGGAGAAACGGCCATCGTTCTTGCTATCAGGTTGGGCGGGAGACATGGAAAGATGGTGGGCGCACGCCCACCCCGCACGTCAAGCGCCAAGTTACGCCAGCGACGTCGGTCCCAACATCAGACTGCCTGGAACGGTCCATCGCATGCCAAGAATGATCAGCACCATGCAAGCCGGGTGTAAGATCACGTGCAAGCCTCTCATGCCACAGTTCTCCACCATCCTGGTTGTCCTATCGCTGTTCATGGGGTCAATTTGGGCGCAAGAAGGCCATGACCACGGCGCGCCCGAGCAACTGGGCAAGGTATCGTTTGCGACATCCTGCAGTCCTGCGGTGCAAGCCGAATTCCAGCGCGGCGTCGCCCTGCTACATTCCTTTGCCTACTCCGCTGCCGAAAGCACCTTCCGCGAGGTTGCCGAGAAGGATCCCGGCTGCGCCATGGCGCATTGGGGAATTGCCATGAGCTATTTCCACCAGCTCTGGGAGCCTATCGCGGCGGCAAATCTCAGTCTGGGACATCAGGAGTTGCAGCGCGCCCAGCAGATCGGCGGAGGCTCGGCTCGCGAGCGCGAGTTCATCGCCGCGCTGGCTCTCGTCTACGCGACCGACGACAACGCTTCCTACGCGACAAAAACACAGCATTACGCGCAGGCCATGCAGAAGCTGGCGGCCGACAATCCTACCGATGTCGAGTCGCAGGTGTTCTACGCGCTGGCGCTGCTGGGCACGGCTTCTCTCAGCGACAAGACCCACGCCAACCAGAAGCGCGCGGTTGCCATTCTCGCGCCGCTCTACGCCAAGTATCCGCAACACCCAGGCCTGGCGCATTACATGATTCACGCTTGCGACAACGCGGAGATGGCGTCGCAAGGTCTGCCGGCCGCTCAGGCTTACGCCAAGATCGCGCCCTCGGCGCCACACGCGTTGCACATGCCGTCGCACATCTTCACCCGCCTGGGCATGTGGGACGACTCCATCGCCTCCAACGTTGCGTCGCAAGCCGCCGCCGCCCAGCACGGCGACACCGGCGAAGAGCTGCACGCCATGGACTACCTGGTCTACGCCTATCTGCAGACCGGCCGCGAGGCCGAGGCAGCGCAGGTGATCGCTCAGCTCAAGACCATTCCGGGCGTGAGTCACAGCGACTTCAAGGCCGGCTATTCGGACACCGCCATGCCGGTTCGCTATGCGGTGGAGCGCAAGGACTGGGCGGCCGCAGCTGCCATCGCGCCGCCGCCATCCACCGCACCGGCTCAGGTGATCGCGATTGCGGTATGGGCTCGCGGACTTGGACTGGCGCGCACCGGACATCCCGACAAAGCTGGTGCGCTAATAGCGACCCTGATGCAGTTGCAGCAACAGCTTCAGGCAGCAGGCCGTGATTACTGGGCCGGCCAAGTCGCGATACAAACCATGGAAGTGCTGGCGTGGACGGCGCAGGCAGAAGGTAAATCGCAGGACGCTGTCGCGCTGCTGCGCCAGGCTGCCAACACCGAAGATGCGGTGGAGAAGAGTCCCGCAACCCCCGGCCCGATCGTTCCCGCGCGCGAGCAGCTTGGCGAATTGCTGTTGCAGCTAAACCAGCCGCAGGCCGCGCTGAAGGAATTCCAAGTCTCGCTGCAAAACGCTCCCGGACGCCGCGGCTCGATCACCGGAGCGGCCCGCGCCGCCCAACTGGCGAGCGAAGCGCCTTCGCCCGCGGCCAAACCGGGCGGCTAAGCCGGGAATAATCCGCTGCCCCAGGTTCGCGCCTCTTTTGCGCTAACTGGCCTTCGCTTAACTTGGACTGATGATGACCCGCAGCGCATTCCGCCTCACCCCAATCTCCACCGGCGTCCGGCAAATGTACTCCCCGTCGGCGAAGACCTCGCTCACCGGATCGGTCGCAATCCGCACGCGCGCCGCCTGAAAGTACTCGACCTCTTTCATCCCAAGATGCCGTCCGCGGTAAACCACGCGAAACAGCCGCAGCAGTCGCAGCTTGCCCAGCAGCCGCACGAAGCAAAGATCGAGCAGCCCATCGTCCATCTTCGCCCGATGCGTCAGCCGCATGCCTTGACCGTATTGCGGCCCGTTGCCCGCCGCGATCAGAAAGCCGCGCTCGTCGATGGCAGTTCGCCACACGCCGTCGTTTTCGACGGACACTTTGATGTGCGGCGGCCGAAAGCTTCCCAGCGTCTGCATCAGCGCCACCACATAGCCGCCATGCCCGCGCAGCCAGCGCGATTGCTTCAGCGCCAGCCGATTCACCGCCGCATCCAGCCCGGTTCCGGCAATGCAGGAAAATACCGTGGTGCGCCCGATCTCATCCTGAGCTTCCGTCGCCCGCCGAAGCTGCGACTGCATGATCCGCGGCCCCATCTGCGGCAGATCGCGCCGCGGACCACCAGGAACGAAGTGCATCGTGTCCAGCGACTCGTCGCGCCAGGGTGCAGCGTCTTGGGTAGCGCCGGTCTGCTCTGTAGCGGTGCTGCGCAAGGCGGCCGTCTCTCCGCCGTCCAAACTCCGGATCGTTCCCAGATCGATCGCCCGCACGTTGTCGCCGCTGGCGCAGAAACGCTGCCACGCCGTCAGCGCGGTCGCCAGCTTGCCGAGGCCGATGGATTGCGCAAAGTCATTCCCGCTGCCGACGGGCACCACCAGCGTGGGAATCTGCTTCAGCGCCAGCCCGGCGAGATGGCGATGCACGGTGCCGTCGCCGCCAAAGATCAGCGCTGCGTCGGGTTGGTCGGTGGGATCGAGTTCGTTGCCGGAAAACAGATTGACGCCCGGCAACTCAAATCGCCGGACGTCGCGCTCCTTGACGTGGAGTCCCAGCAGGGCGACGGCGCGCATCGCCTAATCGTACAGGAGGGACAAAGGTGGCCAGTGGAAACGGTTCGGTGTCCCCAGGTTCGCGTCCTGCCTTTGGCCGCTAACCTGGGTCATCGGTCCACTCCAGGTTCCCACCCAAGCCGAGGCCCGAACGAGTGCCGATCTTGCGTTCGTTATCGGTGGGAGCTGGGGTTTGCTTTGTGGGAGGCGTGTCGGCACAGCGCGCCGGATTTTATGGCCTATAAGTGGCAATTCAAGTAAAACTAAGACGCTGGTCAAGAATTGGACAACCGAGTCCGTCGTAGGATGCCCCTAGATTGCGCAGAAATGGCCCTACAATCGATCCTACGATCTTGGACGTAGAAAACCTATCCGATTCGGAGATCGTTCGTCTACGGTCAGCTGTGCGCAAAATTCGAGGGGTGAACGGAGCTCCTAGCGGACGCAAGTTATTCCCGAACTGGGACTTATACTGATCGTGATCCTCACTTTGGGAGGCATTCTCCCCTTGACCATAACAAGCTGCTTCCTCGCCCCCGACGCCAATGTGTCGCTCTGCCGTACTTTGCTGGAACTCTCGATCAAACTATCGCAAGCGACCACGCTCGGTGTAGAATTTCCCCCATTTTGGTTTAAGCTTTCTGCCATTCCTACGGAGGGTTCTGCGTGGAAACTGTCATCGGAGTGTTTTCTTCTCGCGGCAGCGCTGAGAACGCATTACTGGAGCTTCTGGAGCGCCTGGTACCGCCGGAGGAGATCGTCTTCCTGACTCGCTGTGGGAACGAAGGCGAGAGCGTCGTCAAGCGCTGGGGAACCATGTTCGGCGGAGTCGTCGGCTTCGCCACCGGCATGTCGGCCGGCGTGGGCGCGGCGGTTCTGCTGATGGTTCCGGGCATCGGTCAAGTGGCGGCACTGGGCATCGGAGCCGCTGCTTTGCTCGGCCTGGCAGGCATGGGTGCCGGCTCGATGTTGGGCAAGAGCGCAGACGCGGCGACCGCCGCGCCCGATCCTCGCGCCGAACAGACTTCCGAGGATGTGAACTTCTTCCGCGAAGTGCTGGCTGAAGGCCGCAGCCTGGTGGTGGTGCGCACTGAGACTCCCGAGACGGCCAAGGCCGCCAACGAAATCCTGAACCGCCTCGGCGTCAGCATTCCCGAGCAGCCGCCGGCGCGGCTGCAGATCAACACCCGCCACGACGGCGACGTCACCATCGTCGACATGACGGGAAGAATCACCCTCGGCGAAGGCAGCCGGGCCCTGCGCGAAATGATGCGCGCGATGGCCGACCAGGGCTTCAAGAAGATTCTGCTCAACCTCCGCAACGTGGGCTACATCGACAGTTCCGGACTGGGCGAGCTGGTGAAGGCCTACACCACGGTGCGCGGACACGGCGGCCAGCTCAAGCTGGTTGCGGTCAGCCCGCGGGTACATGACCTGCTGGAGATCACCAAGCTGCACCTGGTGCTGGAGATCGAGCCCGACGAAGCCACCGCGCTGAAGGCGTTCGCCGGCGTGGAAGGCGGCGGAGACTAGGGACGCACGATGACGGCAACGTTTCCGAGAACCGAACTCCGAATCTATTGACTTGCCCTCGCCCGGCGCTACACTGTCCTCGCCACTTCCATGTTCCATCGCAAGATCCTGCCAGTCGCGCTTGGGCTGCTGCTGGTTTTGAATGGGAGTACCGCTGTCCGCAAAAGCGCCCGCCCGCACCTGACCTTGTGGGCGTGGGAACGGCCTGAGCAGCTGACCTTTCTGAGCTCCCACGATGTGGGAGTCGCATTTCTCGCCGGCTCCGTCTACCTCGACGGCTCACCAGTTCTGCGGCCGCGCTTCCAGCCGCTGCGCGTCAGTCCCGGCACTCGCTGACCGCCGTCGTCCGAATCGAGATCACGCCACAAACGCCAGCCGATTTCTCCGACACCTATCGCGCCGAGGCCGCTCGCCAGATCCTTCATCTCAGCGATCTGCCTGGCGTGCGCGAGCTGCAAATCGATTTCGACGCACGCCGCTCCCAGCGCCACTTCTATCGCCGGCTGCTCGAAGACCTTCGCGCGCAATGGCCGGCCGATCGCCGGCTGTCGATCACCGCGCTCGGCTCGTGGTGTCTTGCCGATGACTGGATCGCCGAACTGCCGATCGATGAAGCGGTGCCTATGCTCTTCCGCATGGGCATGGACGAGGGCAACATCCTGCACGCACTCAGCAACGGGCAGGATTTTCGCGATCCGCTTTGCCGCTCGAGCGTAGGTCTTTCCACCGACGAGCCGTGGCCGCAACCGCTGCTCGATCGCCACGTCTTCCTCTTCAACACGCATCCCTGGGATGCCCGGATGGTCGCCGCTGTACAACGAGGACTTCAGCCATGAGAACCGCCCTGCGCCGTCACTTCCCGGTGTGCCTGCTCGCTCTGGTCATTCTCGTCCCGCCTAACATCTTCTCCTGCGGCCCGTTCTTCACCGAGGCGGTCTTCGTTCCCAAGACGCAGCCGGTGCCGCTGAAAGATTATCTGGCTGGCGATCTCGGCGTGGTGCAGCCCACGTACTACCGTGCGTATCTGGCGGTTGCCTATCGCATTCTTTCGGGCCACGCGTTCGATCCCACCCAGCTGGCCAAGGTGCAGCTGTACTGGAAGTATGACGACACGGTCATCAAGGATCTGGACGCCGCGCAAACCGAGTGGGGAGCGGCGCGCGACAAAGCTTTGGGCGAGAAGCCCAGTCCTCCACCGGAGAAGGACGATCCCTACGGGCGCACTGGCTACTCCTTCCAAAGCTTCCTGAACTGCACGCCGGACGCCTATCGCAATGCGGCGTTAACGCTGGACCAGCGCACCCAGCATTTCGGCGTAGCCAGCGCCACCATCAAGGACTGGGTCGATGCGCAACGTTCCGTCTTCGCCAATTGCGGCGAAGGGCACTCAACGCCGCCGGCAGCGCCCGCGGATGCGCCGGCCATCATCAAGCAGGATCGCGCCTATCAGATCGCGGCTGCGCTCTTCTACGGCGGGAAGTATCAGGAGGCGGTCGCGGCCTTCGACAAGATCGCGGCCGACAAGTCGTCTCCCTGGTCCGCGCTGGCACCGTATCTGGCCGCGCGGGCGCTG